>OCZT010006433.1_pt1 | contig 11635 bp, 7 predicted proteins | sample 1539031 | NCBI WGS metagenome assembly OCZT01 (sample SAMEA3539308, study PRJEB22396) | soil metagenome | biome: tundra; feature: field; material: soil | place: USA | collected 2010-05 | depth 0.15 m
TGATGATCGGCACGGTCAGGATCGACCCGAACCAGCCGGTGTTGTCGACCGTGAAAGTACCGCCCTGCAAGTCGTCGAGGCGCAACTTGTTCGTTCGGGCGCGCGCCGCCAGATCCTGTATGGCCCGATTGATGCCGTTGATCGAGAGCTGATCCGCGTCGTGGATGACCGGCACAATCAGTCCGCCCTCCACCGCGATGGCGATGCCGATGTTGATGCGCCGCTTGCGCAGCAACCCGGCGTCCGTGTAGTGGGCGTTCAGATCCGGATGATCGTGAAGCGCCTCCACCACAGCCTTCACCACGAACGGCAGGAAGCTCAGCCCCACGCCCTCGCGGGCCTTGTATGCCGCCGCCTGTTCACCACGCTGCTTGACAACGGCGGTCATGTCCGCCTCGAACGTGCTGTGCGCCACCGGGATCTGCGCGGCACGGGTCATCTGGGCGGCGATCCCCTTGCGCATCTGACTGTGCGGCACGAGAACTTCGTCCTGGCCGGCTTCCCAGGTGATGGAGACCGACGATGCCGAAGGAACGGCCGGTGCCAGGCCCGGCGAATGGCTTGCGACGCCCAGCACGGGAGCCGGGCTTACGGCAGAAGGAATGGCGGGCCCAGCTGACCGAAGGTCAGCCGCGCCCGCAGCGACGCCGCCGGCGGCAGTGGCAGCACCACGCCCCGTGGCGCCCATCGCGGCGGAAGCGCCCGTGGAGCCCCCGGCGCGCTCTACGTACGCCAGCACGTCCTCGCGAGTAATCCGCCCCGCGTGCCCCGTCCCGGCGATCTGCATCGGCAAGAGGCCATGTTCCCGCATCAGCAGACGCACCGCCGGGGTCATGCGCGCATCGGGGTCACCGGCGGCCATCACGGGGACGAGGCCCTGAGAAGTGGCTCCGGCAGTGGCTGCCGTCGTGGCCTGGGCCGGCGCTCCCGCCGTGGCGCCGGCAGTGGCGCCGGCAGCAGCCGAGTTCGTACCTGCCGAAGTCGCCACGGACGCCGCCGCCTTCGCGGCGGCAGTGCCCACTCCACGGGGAGTGGCCCCGGAACCCGCCGCCGCCCCTGCCCCGGCGCTCTCTTCGATCACCGCAATATCGGCGTTGTACGGAACCGTCTGCCCTTCCTGAACCAGGATCTCGCGCAAAATTCCCGCGAACGGCGACGGCACCTCCGCATTCACTTTGTCCGTGATGACCTCGAGGAGCGGCTCGTCCTTGGCCACGGCGTCGCCGAGTTGCTTGAGCCACTTCCCGATCGTCCCCTCGGCAACACTCTCACCGAGCTGGGGCATCGTCACCTTGGCCACTGATTTGTTCCTCCTAGGCGGCTCGGCCCTTCGTCGTCGCGGGGCCGTGGGCATATCTGCTGCCCCCAGTGTGGCCCATGTGGCTGCTCGTGCGCGAGATTCCTGGGTTTACGGCGCACATGACGCACCGAGACGGCACGCCACTTGGGGCCAAACGCCTCCGCCGTGCCCGTTTTCTCCTCAACGCCAAAGGAGGATGCGTTATGCGGATCCGATGTCGCACGGCACTGGTCGGGCCGCAAGAACGGGCGGCCCGACCGAGGGACCAACGCTCGACCAGAGTGGATTGGATCCGCCGAAACCACCCCGACGACAGCATCCAGGCCGAATTCTCCACATAACGATTCTCAGGTTGTCGTTGTGGGGAAACGTGGAGCGAACCTGCCGGCGGCCGTCCCAGGGATGTCCGGGCATCACCCGACGACAGGCAACCCTTCCCCTTATCCGACCCCGGACCCCGCCCATCTTTCGCCGAGGTACCCGCACTGCGGGCGGATCGAGAAAGACGTGGGGAATGGCGTCAGCGACTCATGATTCGGCGCTGGTGGTTCCGGTCCTGCCGGACGGCGCCGTCTCAGAGTGGCGCCCTTCCCGGGCGACCATCCGAGTCTGGGCCGTCATATCCTTGCCAATCTGCCTGGTAGCCACGGACGTATACATGGCCATCGCCATGCACGGCTCGGGTCAACCGAAAGGGACGTTCAACCCGGCGGAGCTTTTCATCGCCCTGGTTCTGTCGCTGGGCGTGATGTGCATTCATGAGGGCATCCACGGCATCGACGAGATTGTGCGCCGAGGCCCGGCCACTCCCTGTCCGAGGCACACTGCCCGCAGGAGGCTGCTCCCCCACCCCTACGCCGTCTGCCGGCTATATCGCGACAACTCGACTCCCAGACCGATCACGGCTCCGAGCGGCGTCAGCACCCCCAGGCCCCATCCCGAATTGAAGCTCCAGCTCTGCCCGGAACGCCAGAAGTCGATGAGCGGCGCGGAGCCGATGCGGAGGGAAAAGGAGCCCAATCCAAGCAGGTATGCGCCGGCGCCAACGAGGATCACGGCGGATATAGTCACGACAAGCCCCATGAGATAGCCCATCAACGCCGCCCTGCCCAACGCAACACCCCGGCCCCGGAGAAGCTTCATCTGACCCTCCCGCTCGGTCTCGCCCCTGGCGGAGCTCCCGAAGACCCGAGCCCTTCAGATCAGATCCTAAGTCAGCGGAACGCCTAAGAACACGAGTTCTCAGCTCCGTAAACGTATGAGGCGTTCGCAGCTACGATCCCCTTCAGAATGAGGGGCCGTACTTCTCCTTCGTCGGGCGCAAGGTGCTAGACCACAACGACTTCGCCTCGCTCGACGAGCTTGAGGCCAGGCTCCTCGCGTTCGGCGCGCACTGTAGTGCGATCGCCAAGCCGTTCGAGTGGCGGTTCACCCGCCTCGATCTCCACCGCGTCCCGGCCGGACTGAAGCCGATCACTCAGGCGGAGGCCGCTTGAGCCCGCATCTCACGTTCGCGCAGTTGCGAATCGATGTACTTAGCCGCAGAACAACAGCCCGTACGCTGCCTTCGCCTCGAGGACGCGCGAGGCCGCCGCATCGACTTGGGCTGCGAACGCCGAGTCGGCCCGCGCGCGGCTCAAGACCGCCACCGCCATCTGACCTGCCGCAGCCACGCCCGAAACGATCATCAAATCCCCGCCGGCGGCGATGAAGGCCGTCGCTCGATCGCCCGCGGCCATCGAAGCCACGGCCGCCGTCGCGCCAATGTCATCCGAGATCACGACGCCGCTGAACCCGAGCTGCCGGCGCAGGATCGTCCCGATGATCGTGGTTGAGAAAACGGCCTGGTGATCCGGATCGATATTGGAATAGGTGGCAAGCGAGATCATCACGAAAGGCGCGCCAGCCGTGATCCCGGCCTGGAAACTCGCCAGATACGGGTCCTGGGCAGTCGTGACCGAGTCGACGACGCCGCCGACGTCGTCCGTGTTGCCCACGACGCGTCCCAAGCCCGGGAAGTGCTTCAGCGTGGTCGCGACGCCAGCCCCGGCCATGCCCAGCACGACCACGGAGCCGTGATCGCCGGCGGTCGTCGGATCGTGGCCGTACTCGCGCTCCAGCGCCCCGATCGGCGCATTGCCTGCGTCTGTGCCGGGTGGCACCACGTCCATGACCGGCGCCAGGTTGAGGTTGATGCCCGCCGCCGCGAGCTGCTTCCCCCAGGTGACCGCGTCCGCCTCCAGAGTCGACGTCGAAAGCCCGCCCTGCTCCAACGCCGTCGGAATCTTGTCGAAGCCCGGACCGTTCAGGCGCTGGACGTAGCCGCCTTCCTGGTCGGCGGCGATGAAGAATCTGACGCCATGCGTGTTGGAGTCCGTGGCAAGCGACTGGATCTGTGCGGCGAGCGTTCGGATGCTTTCAACCCCGCCCTGACGCGAGTTGACCAGGAACGTCGACCCAAGGTGGAATGATTCGAGGGCCGCCGCCTCCGCCGCCGACATGACGGCTCCGTTGATGCCGAGCATGAATAGCTCGCCGACGCGCTGATCCTCGGTCATCGCCGCCAGAATCGTGTTCGCACAAGTTGTGGGGTTTGAGGCCGTGAAGAATGGCGTGACCGGGACGGGGCTGGTGGTAGGGCCGTTGGACACGGGCAACGGCGTGGCACACGACCAAGCCACTGCCGCGGCAAGACACAGCGGAATCCAGCGGAAATCGAGTCCGAGCCGGATGCTCACTTACGAGTTAATCTGCCTTCCCGACACGGCCATCGCCGCCTCGCCGATAGCTTCGGAGAGCGTCGGATGGGCATGCGTGGTCGCGCCGATTTCCCAGGCGGTGGTTTCCAGGGTCATCCCAACGGCAACTTCCGCGATCAGGTCCGTCACGCTCGGGCCAACGAGATGGACGCCCAGAACCTTGTCCGTTTTCGCGTCGGCGATGATTTTGGCGAAGCCCTCGGTCTCGCCCACGATCACGGCCTTACCTACAGCGGCGAAGTTGAAGACGCCCTTCTTGGTGGCAATCCCCCGCTCGGCGCACTGCGCTTCGGTCAGGCCGATCGAGGCGACCTGCGGATGCGTGTACGTGGCGCGAGGCTGGTGGTCGTAGTTGAGCGGTTCCGGGTTCTCGCCGGCGATCTTGTGGGCCGAGGTGATGCCTTCGTGCGCGGCAACATGGGCCAGCATCAGCCCGCCGATCACGTCACCGATAGCGTAGACGTGCGGCTCGGCGGTTTGCATCCAGCCGTTCACCTTGATGAAGCCACGGTCGAGCTCAACCTTCGTCTTGTCGAGGCCCAGCTCTTCGGTGTTGGGCGCCCGGCCGGTTGCGATCAGCAATTGTTCGACGTTGATCTCCTCGATCGCACCGCCTTCCGGCCCAACCTTGAGGGTGACCGCATCCTTGCCGACCTTGATCGACTCCATATCCAGCCGGGCGTTGACGATCACCTTGATCCCGCGCCGATTGAAGCTGCGCTCGATGGCGGACGAGGCGTCGCGATCCTCCAGCGGCATGATGCCGGGCAGATATTCCAGGAGCGTCACCGCGACGCCGAGGTCGTGGAATAGCGAGGCAAACTCCGAGCCGACCGCACCGGCCCCGATGATGGCAACGGACTTGGGCAGATCCGCCTTGGTCGTCACGTCGTCAGAGGTGATAACAAGGCGCCCGTCCGGCACGAGGCCGCCCAGGCTCTTGACCCGGCTGCCCGTGGCGATGATCACGTCCGCGGCCGTGTAGACCTTCTCGCCGCCTGCGCCCGGCTTGCCGTCCTCGCCGTTGAGCGAGACGCGGATGCTGGTTGGGGTCTCGAAGCGGGCCTTGCCCGCGATCCACGTCACCTTGTTCTTGTCGACTAGGGCCTTCAGGCCGGTCCACATCCGCTTGACCACCTGGTCGCGCCGCGCCGCAATGACCGCGTAGTCGAAGCCGGGCTTGCCCTCCAGCACGATCCCGAATTCCTTGGCCTTCTTAAGCCGGCCGTAGAACTCGGCCGACTCGAGCAGCGCCTTGGTCGGAATACAACCGACATGCAGGCATGTGCCACCGATCTTGCCCTGGTCGACGAGCGCCACGCGCAAACCCAGCTGGGCCGCGCGGAAGGCAGCCGAATATCCGCCCGTGCCGGCGCCAAGAACAATTAGATCGAAGTCTGTGCTGGGACTTGCGGTCATAAGAGTGGCGGCCTCGCGCTACGGATTGAGTGACGGCCCGGCCATCGTATGCGAGGGGCCCGGAGCGGGCAAACCGCGTGGGGGTGAGGTTCAGGAAACGGGACGAGGTATCAGTCTTCGATTGGTCAAGCTAACCACCGCCGGGCGACAATCAAGCTGGCCCGGGCACCGTTCCGCATGTGACGAGTTCCCCCACTGCATCGAGGCCGAGATAACGACCTAGCCGCCCCGGGCCGTCGGTGTTTCACCCGGAGCGACACCTTTGGCCCAGCGCTCGGGGAGCAAGCCGAGACGATTAGGAAGATCCCGCAGATCGCCAGCAGTCCACGTTGATGTCGCATTGGGTATTTCCCTGGTGACGGACAGCACTCTGTCGCCAATCTGTCGCCAAGCCGGCGACTGTGTTACATAGACGCGGGTTTCGAAAGAAACGCTCAAGAGGCTCAACGGGTATGCCGCGGCCAGTTCTCTAGGGCGTCCACCCTCGCTTTGCGCCCGTGCCCGCCTGTGCCCGCCCGAGCGGGATCTTCGGCCCGCCCTAAGCGTTTTGCCTTCATGCCGCGTCTATATGGATGTCATGATCCAAGAGGCAATGTTCGACAAGCTTCCATTCCACGCCAAGACCATGGTTGTGGCCGAGGAGGAGTGGGGTTTCGAGCGCCAGGTCGTTTCGTTGCAGGCCCGGCGCGGTCAGGATCTCTACGCCTTCGCGATCGGCCTTGGCCTCTCGCACGACGACGCGGCGGATGTGGTCCAGGAGGCGATAGCCAGGCTCTGGCGTGAGCTTTGCTCCGGCAAGGAATTGCTCGATCTCGACGCCTGGGCCTTTCGGACGACATACCACCTGGCGATGGATCATCATCGCCTGCGCTCGCATGTGGCCGCGCTCAGTCGGATCATCGGCAGGTCGAGCCGCAGTGCCGACGACCCAGCCGATGCCCCGGACCACGCCGGTCTCTGGCAGGCGGTCGATGCCTTGCCGGAACGACAGCGCGCGGTGCTCTACCTGCGTTATCGGGCCGACCTGCCATATGAGCGGATCGGACTTGTTCTGGGCATCACAGCCAGTGCCACTCGAAGCCACGCCACGATTGCAGTTGCGACACTCCGGCGCACGCTCGGGCGGGAGGAGTTCTGATGGACCACGAGCCCATTGAGGAGTTGCTTCGGACGGCGAGGCGTCCCCAGGAGCAGACGTATGATCGGCCGCTTCCGGACTTCTCGCGACGGCCGCAGCGGCTTACTTCCAGCATCAGGACTCATGGCAGATCTCCGGTCGCCGGCACTGCGTGGGCGCTCGCGTTCGTCGTGGCGGTCGTTGTCGGTGCGGGCCTGTCCGGACTGGGGTTGGCTGCCGTCTTCTCGCCCGCCGCGCCTGCCGCTGCCCGGCCGATCGCACATGGATCGAGCGCAGCAGGCTCGGCGTTCAGTCCGACGGGCTCGATGAAGGATGGTTGCGTCTACTGCACCGCCACGACGCTCCGCGACGGTCGCGTTCTGATCGCCGGAGTCCTCGCCGGTGCGCAGGCCGTCGCCTCGGCCGACCTGTATGACCCCAAGACCGGCACCTTCAGTCCGACCGGCTCAATGACCACCGCTCGTGCCGTACAGACGGCAACTCTGCTTCCCGACGGCAGTGTCTTGATCGCCGGAGGCAACGCGGGATATTCCAGCACGGGCAAGATCGTCGCCTCATCCGAACTGTATGACCCCAAGACCGGCACCTTCAGTCCCACTGGTTCGATGACCACCGCTCGTGTCGACCAAACCGCGACCCTGCTCTTGGACGGCCGCGTCCTGATGGCCGGAGGTTATAACAGCACGACAGAGACCCTCGCCTCAGCTGAACTGTATGACCCCAAGACCGGCACCTTCAGTCCGACCGGCTCAATGACCACCGCTCGTGCCGTACAGACGGCAACTCTGCTTCCCGACGGCAGTGTCTTGATCGCCGGAGGCAACGCGGGATATTCCAGCACGGGCAAGATCGTCGCCTCATCCGAACTGTATGACCCCAAGACCGGCACCTTCAGTCCCACTGGTTCGATGACCACCGCTCGTGTCGACCAAACCGCGACCCTGCTCTTGGACGGCCGCGTCCTGATGGCCGGAGGTTATAACAGCACGACAGAGACCCTCGCCTCAGCTGAACTGTATGACCCCAAGACCGGCACCTTCAGTCCGACCGGCTCAATGACCACCGCTCGTGCCGTACAGACGGCAACTCTGCTTCCCGACGGCAGTGTCTTGATCGCCGGAGGCAGTGATGGCTCGGGGCCGCTCGCCTCAGCTGAGCTGTATGACCCCAAGACCGGCACCTTCAGTCCGACCGGCTCGATGACCACCGCTCGTGCCGCACAGACGGCAACTCTGCTTCCCGACGGCAGTGTCCTGCTGGCGGGAGGCGCTGACCTCACAGGCCCGCTCGCCTCGGCCGAGCTGTATAACTCCAAGATCGGCACCTTCAGTCCGACCGGCTCGATGACCACCGCTCGTGTCGGTCAAACGGCCGCGACGCTTTCGGACGGCCGCATGGTGATCGTCGGAGGCAATGGCAGCTCAGGCAACATACTCAACTCTGCCGAGCTGTACCAGCCGTAGGACGAGAAGGCTCCGGCCGAAGGGACAAACCGGGAAAGCGTCAGAGTGCGATTTAGGCGCGATCAAGCGCGATACGGATTCAGTAGCGGCTCAAGCACCGTAAGCGACGGGGCAGCGAGTGGGCATCCGCCAGGGACAACGCCCGTTTAGCCCGCCGCGGTCGCAGCCGGCGTTCCTCAGCCGCCTACCCCCGATCCGCGTCCTGCGGAATCCCGATCGGCGCCACTAGCACTCGCCCCGCCACGGCCGCCCCGCGCTTCGCCAGAAGCCCAGACTTGGGCCGGTGGAATGTCACGGTGACGTGGGCCTGGACAACAGGGTCGGAGAGATCGCCGCTCGTTAGGTCCACGGCGGTCGGCGTATCCACGGCCAGGATCGGCACACCGGCGCGACGCGCCCGCCCGATCAGATCCACGGCGGCACGGATGGGCTCCCGCAACGGCCCCACAACACCGGTGCCCAGCAGCGCGTCCACGACGACCGCGGCCTTCTCCACTCCCTGGCCCAGGATGATCACGTCGCGCGAAACCGGCGTGTGAATCCGCTCCACGTTCGTCTCGCCCTCGAGGCGGTCCCAGTTCCGCAAGGCGTCCTTGCCGACCGGCCGGTTCTCGGAGCCCACGAGCACGGCCACGACCCGCGCGCCCTGACGTGAGAGGTACCGCGCCGCCACGAAGCCGTCGCCACCGTTGTTGCCCGGGCCGCAGAGGATGAGAATCGGGCCGCTCCCCCAGCGATCCGTCTTGATCGCGAGAGCTTTGACCGCGGCCGCAACCGCGCAACCGGCGTTCTCCATCAGCCGCGTTCCGGGGACGCCCATCGCCTGGGCCCGCTTGTCCGCACCGCGCATCGCCTCGGCGCCGATAGGCGCGTCGGCCATCGGCCGCGCCCAACGGCCGGCCAGACCGTCGAGGGTCAAACCGAAGAGCGTGGGATCCTCCGTCGGCAGTGGCGGGGCAACACTCGGATCGTCGGCCGGAGCGGTCGCGGCGCCAACGGGGACGCCGCTCGGGGCGCCCGTACTCGCGGACTCGCTCACCGGTTTCCGCCGCGGCGTTGGCATCGAGGTCCTCCTGGCCGGTCTAGCCGGTGTTCTGCAGCCCCGCTGCAACTCCGTTGACGGTGAGCTGAACGAGGCGGCGGAACCGCTCACGATCCGGATCATCGGCGGGCAGCGAACGTAGTCTGGCCAGGAAGCGTACCTGGATGTGGGACAGAGGATCAATGTAGGGCCGCCGCAGGCGAATCGAGCGGCTCACAAGCGGCTCGGAGGCCAGCAGTTCGGTCCGTCCGGTCACCCGCGAGAGCAGCCTGACGGAGCGGTTGAACTCGTCAAAGATGCGCGCCCATAGTCGGGCGCCTTCCGCGTCACCTGAGAGAGCTGCATATAGACCGGCGATGTTCGGCTCCAGGCGCGCGAGACTCAACTCGGCGTTGTCGAAGGCGCTGGTGAGGAACGGCCAGTCGCGGTAGAGCGTCGCGATCTGATCGAGCGAACCCTCGCCGTGCGCCTTCTCGAAGGCCTCCAGGGCCGAACCCAGGCCGTACCAGGCCGGCAGCCCGATGCGCGCCTGCGACCAGGAGAAAACCCAAGGAATCGCCCGCAGCGAGTCGATACCCGAGTTGACCGGTGTCGTCTCGCCCGCGGCGCCTCGACGGGCCGGCCGCGACCCGAGCGCCATGGTGGAAAGCTCGGCCAGCGGAGTCACCGCGCGGAAGAACCGCTCGAAGCCGGATTCTTCGTACACAAGCGACCGATAGGCCCGCCGAGCCAGCTCTGCCAATTCATCCATGGCGACCGCGCCGCGCCCGTCCGCTTCGTCGACGCATTCGTCGTGTTCTTGCGTGGAGGCCACCGCAACCGCACTGCCCAGCAGCCCCAAATGGTGCTCGGCGATGACCAGGTTGGCGTAGCTGGCCGCGATCATCTCGCCCTGCTCGGTCATCTTGAAGCGGCCGTCGATGGAGCGCGGGGCCTGGGCCAGGATGGCGCGATTCGTGGGGCCGCCGCCCCGCCCGATGGCACCGCCGCGGCCGTGGAAGAGCGTCAGCTCGATGCCGTGCTTCCGCGCCACCTCCGCCAACCGCGACTGAGCGCGGTACAGCATCCACACGGCCGCCAGAAACCCAGATTCCTTGTTCGAGTCGGAATAGCCGAGCATCACTTCCTGGCGATCGCCGCGCGCCGCGAGGTGGCGGCGATACCGCGGATCCGCGAGCAATTCCTCCAGCAGCTCACCGCAACTGGTCAACGCATCGCCGGACTCAAAGAGCGGCACCACGTCCAGGGCGGCGTGGGCCGGCGCCAGGCCACCGGTTGCCGCGGCGGGAATCACCGGATCGGCCGCCAGCGCCGCGAGATCCAGTGCGTTGAGTACATCCGCCGCCGAGCGCGTGAAACTGATCACGTAGCGATGGCAGGCATCTTCGCCAAGGCGCCGCTGAACTGAGGCGATGGCACGGAACGTGGCTAGGACCTCCGCAGCGGTAACGCCCGGAACCAGCTCCGCGGTCAGGCCCAGCCGGGCCGATTCGGTCGGGCCGCCCGCCTCGTCGACCGCCCCGCCGGCCCCACGCAGCGCTGCCAGCGCCACAAGCGCCGCCTCGTGCACCTCCGAGTGCTGCCGCACCTCGAGCGACGCCAGATGAAACCCGAACGTCTCCACCTGCCAGCGGAAATCCTGCATCTCGCCGTAGGCGACGCGCGGCAGCCGGTCCGCGACAAGGCAGCGCTGAATCTCATCAATCTCGGCGAGTATCTGCTCCGGCGCTTCGTATCTACCGGCGATCGGGCCGCCTTCCCCGGTCAGATACGAACGGGTCCGCCGCAGACGCTCTGCCACCGCGCCCATCCGCCGCCTATACGGCTCGTCGGGATAGCGGCGGACCATGTCCCGCATCGTCTCGGGGAGTTCCTCGGCGTCGCGGGCGAGACGCGTCTCCAGCGCGGGTTGGACCTGGTCGCGTGGCACATAGGCGGCAATCGTGGACAACAGCCGCGTCGCCACGGCCTCGTAGCCACGCAGCAGATGATCCGCATGAATGCGCGGCACCATGCGGGTCAGCTCCGCGGTGACGTTGGGATTTCCATCTCTGTCGCCGCCGATCCACGAGCCCCACCGCAGGAAAGCGGAGATTGCCGCCGGCCGTGTACCCGTCTCCCCAAAGTCGGTCGCCAGGGCGTCGTCCGCGGGATCACCCAAGGGATCGCCGGCCTCGCCCGCCTCGCAGCCGCCCCGTGCCGCGCCATCGAGCGCCCGGTCAAAGGCCCGATACACCCGCGGCATAGCCCGAAAGATCGTCTCGTCGAAGAAGGTCATGGCCGTGCGGACCTCGTCGATCGGCGTCGGCGCCGAACGTCGCACCGCAGACGAGCGCCACAAGATGCTGATCTCCTCGCGCAATCGGCGCCGGAGATCGGCATCGTCGGAGGCGCCGAGCCTGGGGTCGTCCAGCTGCTCAAGAAGGCGGTAGCAGCGCCGAAGGGCCGTCAGCATCGTCCGGCGCCGCGCCTCGGTTGGGTGAGCGGTGAGGACCGGCGAGATGCACATCGTGT
>OCZT010006435.1_pt1 | contig 11634 bp, 19 predicted proteins | sample 1539031 | NCBI WGS metagenome assembly OCZT01 (sample SAMEA3539308, study PRJEB22396) | soil metagenome | biome: tundra; feature: field; material: soil | place: USA | collected 2010-05 | depth 0.15 m
CACCTACGAGGTGGAGGAACTCACTCATCCCGGGCTGGCGGAAATCCTCGCGCAAGTCAAAGTGCCGGCGGAGGCAAAACACTGAACCCTCCGGAGGAACTGGAGAGAAGCGGATGCGCTGGGGAATGAACAGCTTAAGGAAGGTTTGGTAGCGCTACCGGGAATCGAACCCGGGTTTGAAGATTGAGAATCTTCCGTCCTAACCCCTAGACGATAGCGCCACACCCGCATGTTTACTGGTGTTTTGCGACTTCTCCAGTCAATGCGGGAACCGAGTTTACCTTATCTTTACCCAAACCGAGACTTGCGGTCTCCCATTTTTGCATCGCCGCAGTCAGATCAGCAGTCGAGGCTACGGCGTACCTGTCAAACACGCTACGTGTTTTCCATCCGCCGATCTTCATGATGACCGTTTCGGGTACGCCAGCGAGCAGCAGATTGCGTGCCGCTGAACGCCGCAGGTCGTGCAGGTTGAGTCCCGCGTACGTCGGGTCGTACGGCTTACCTTCAACCGACTCAAGCGTCCCCAGCCCGCAGGCTGTGCAGGCTTTCATCCATTCTTTCCGCAGATTCGTGCAGTCGAACACGAGCCCTTGCTTCGGTTCGATTTCCTGAAGCATCATCACTAGTCGTGCAGGCAATGGCACTTCACGGGCGACACCGCCCTTCGTCTGATCGTCTTCCAATCGGATCAGCCGCCTTTGCAAGTCGACCTGAGACCAGTCGAGCAACTTCGCCTCACCGCTACGCCCGCCGACATGATAGAGAAAGGTGACGTACGCTTGCAGATGCGTGGGCAGCATACGGACTAGACATTCGAACTGGTTCAACTCCACGAAGCCCCTGCGAGCGGGCGGTTCTTTCAGGAGATTGACTTTCGGCATCACTGGGATTTTATTCTCGTCGTGCGCGATCCGCAACATTCGTCGCAAACACGAGAGCGACCTGTTGATGACGGCGTTGCCTGCACCTTCACTCTGGCGCTTGCGTACGAATGCGCGAGCGGTGTCGGTACCGATCTGTAGAACGGACAGGCCAGGATGGTCTTTCGTAAAGCCGAAGAAATCGTCGAGCTGCGGCAGCCCTGTAATCGTCTCGTCGCCATCGGCGCGTACGGTCAGACTTTTGTTCCCGCGTTCGGTGTAGTTTCCTAGCAGACCCGCACGCAAATCGGCATACCTGATTTTGCGGACTTCGTTCAACGGCGTCTGGCCATTGTCACGAACGTCGCTCAACTGCCGCCGCAGAAATGCTTCGGCTTCCGCTTTTACTTTCGTGTTCGTGGTCATCGAAATCTTTCGCCCCTCTTGGTCGTAAAATCGTGCATGCCAGAACGGGCTGTTCGAAAGTTTGATGAGCGACCCCTGACCTTTTGTGCGCCTCATGGTGCCCCCTATACTGGTAAAATCTTACGTCTTAGGGTATAGCCCCGTCAAGGGAAATAAGGTCTTGACAGACGGGCGGGCGTGCGTGTAGAATGGATTCAGGCGAAGCAATGCCTCGGGGTCATCCACTATGACGACCCGTAAATAATGCCTACCGTACGGCAGAGGTAGGTTAAGTTAAACCGTGGACGTGGTGCTCAACCACAGCAGGAAAAACCTCTTGAGACGAGCAGAACCTGCTCTCAAGGGGGGAAATGAAACTCAAACTCAAACCACCAGCACCCGCCACTACACCACGTCTTCTAGCAATCCCCGCCGCCGCTGCATATCTCAGTTCTACCGTCTGGTTCCTGCGCACGTGCGTATGGGAGAGACGGATTCCGTTTTTGAAACTCGGCAATAGACTTTTGTTTGACCGTGTTGATTTGGATACGTTCATCGTCGCACAGAAGCAAGGTGCGCGATGACAGCGACGGCGACAGCGACGGCACCAGCAATCGAAACCGAGACGACAGTCGCCACACTCGAAGCCCGTCTGCAATCTCTTCATCAGGGCATGATCACAAACCAGTATGAGGCGGGGGCGATTCTCACCGACTTAAGAGAGCGGTTTGCGCATGGTCAGTGGGGCATCTACCTGCGTCAATTGTGCAGACGTATCGGGCTGTCGGAGCGGGCGGCGAAGTATTACATGGAGTCGTTCGAAGAGTTGCAGGGTGTTGGCGGCGCTGCAGTCGTCGCGGCGGCGAAGGACGTGAATCTTAATACAAATAAGAAGCCCGTCCGCGCTGCGTTGGTCGAGGCGCACGAAGAGAACCCCGACGCGTCTCCTTCCAAAATTGCAAACTTTGCAAAAATAAAACTGGAGGGAAAGAAGTTCAAGAATCCTGCCATCGAACAACTCGTTGAACTCCGCAAGCGATTTCCCGACGTACAGATCGAGCGCGTCGGTGGAAGTGACCTAACCAGTTTTCAAGTTTGGGTCGATGTACCTGCAAAGAATGCGCCGAAGGGTAAGGGTCTCATCACCGTCCAGATGACCGCCGATCAATTACGAACGGTTAAAGGTGTGGTCAAGGTCGGCGCGAACGGAATGACAGCGGCAGGTGTAAAGAAATTCTTAAAGGCATGGAGTATAAGATGATCGCCCATCAGAGACTCATCCGCGAGGCACAGCGGGCACAGGACGACACCCACCCAGTGCCCAAAGACTTCTCTAATGCAGAGGTTCGTGAAATCAGTTACGCGGAGGCGAAGACGATCATCCACAAGTACGAGTATTTGGGGACGATGGGCACCACCCGCAGATGCTTCGGCCTCTTCTTCGACGGCGAACTCGCGGGTGTAGAGTGCTTCGGCGCAACGGCAGGGACGGGCGTTCCGTATCTCTGCGGTACGAAACACGCCGACAGAGTGATGACGCTGTGCCGAGGGGCATGCGTCCACTGGGCACACGAGCACTCGGCATCGTATCTGATCCCACGGGCGTGCAAGTTACTGGCGGCGGAGGGCAAGAATATCTTCGTCGCGTACTCCGACGTTGATGCTGGCGAGATTGGAACGGTCTATCAGGCATGCAACTGGTTTTACTGCGGGATGACTGCGGATCGGGGGAGTCTTATCGTTGCCCCTAGTGGAACAATCCGAGATGAAAGAAGCATTCAGCAGTTCGGGCGCGACCGACATAGTAGTGTCGAGACCGAAAGTTTTTTCCGTAAGTTGACTCGTACAGAGTGTCGAGAGAAGTTGGCTCGTACAGGACACACGTTCGTCCCACGGACGCCAAAGCATCGATACGTCGGAATCTATGGAGCAAACGAACTGCGAAAAGAACTGGCTGGTGCTCTACGGTGGGATATTCTTCCGTATCCGAAGCGTGACGAGTGCGGGAGTAGACGTATCGCCGTTTTGTTTTGTAGAAAGGCGGCAGGGTGTGCGCAAAGCGCACAAGGGGGGCAACAATGAACAATCTCAAAGATCACGTGCTCGCCGAAGATGTCGAAGTACGCCCAGAGGAACACGTCGGAAAGCCGTGGTGCAGGATCAAGTTCTCGTGGCTGTGTTCGGTATGTGGGGCACGACATTGGGCGGAAGAGCGCGGTCGGGCGAAGGTACGGTTCCCGTGGAGCGACGAGACACCCACTGACGAGAAGTCAATCTACGACAAGCGGGGAGCGCCCGACCGGGTTAAGGCGACGTTCAGGGTGTTCGCGCCAGTCGGATGAAAAACACTTTGCACGAAACCGTCTTTCTTGGCGGGTATAGATAGGGGGGAACATGTCACAAACGAAGATCAGGCAGAAGTACATTCCCGCGGTGTTGAAGGCGGCGACCCAGGCGGGCCTACAGCGCGGGGGGTTGTACACCACCGCCGTGCTCCATGACGATTGGTGCCACATCTACAAGGGCGGCAACTGCAACTGCGATCCGGTCGTAGAAGCACCCGTGCACCACACGGACGCGAAGTCGATGGCGGCGGCCTTAGCCCGCAGGTGACTTCTCGCTTGGTAAATATTCTCGCTTGGTAAACCCGCTTGGTAAAAAGTGGGCGACAGAATTTTACCAAGCGAGAATGGAAAAGCGTTACCAAGCGAGAATTCGTGTCTATAAGAATCAGTGAGTTGGAAGTCAAAAAAGAGGGTCTCTGAACCCCCCCAGATAAGACTCTCTTTTACCAAGCGAGATCTCGTCTACCCGCTTTCCCGCTTTTCGGGGGGGATACGAGAGACCCGCAAAACAGGGTCAGAAGTTTGTTTTTGTGTATCAGTAAATGTTCCAACATACAGGCGCGGCACGTCCGCCACCTGGAAAGAGAGCCTATGACAGCAACGACCGCCGCAACCGAAACTGAGACACCAGCCGATCCGCAAGACCCTCTACAGAGTTTCATCCCCAGCGCAGCAACCGAAAATTCCAACCCCGCCGAGGTCCGTTACTTCCTGAAACTGCTGCGGTCGGGAGCCTACGAACTAAGGACGACAGGAGAGCGCATCTGGTCGGGGTATTACGACGACATGGAAGCCCTTGCCGGTGATGCAATAAAGTTGAGCGGCAGCGTTGGCGTCGATGGAGTCTTCCACACGATCAACACCGTAAATCCCATCCTACTGGCGCGGTCTTACAACAAGATGAAACGGGCATCTCGCGGGGAATCGACATCCGCCAAGGACATACTCCGCCGGGTGACGTTTCTCGTCGACATCGATTCAGCGACCCGTTCGAAGGGGATTTGTGCGACCGATGCCGAACTAGTGACCGCGAAGGCGAAGACGACTGAAGTTCGCGACTATCTGCGGTCTCTCGGCTGGCCTGAACCGCTGATCGAGTTCTCGGGGAACGGTTATCACCTCAGATATCTGATCGACCTTCCCAACGATGATGCATCCACCCTCCTGTTGGAATCCTGCCTAAAAAGTTTGGCGAAGTTCACCGACGCATCCGACAAGATCGATCAAACGGTCTTCGATCCGCCGCGCATTTGCAAGATCAGCGGAACGATGAATGCGAAGGGTGACCACTTCCTCGGCACGCCCGACAACCCCGCCCGTCCGCATCGACTCTGCAAGGTCATCAGTGAGTGGACGGGAGTTGTGAGCGTCGAACAACTGAAGATACTCGCAGCCCTCGCACCGACGAAGACACCGCTCAAGTCTGGTCTTACTGTCAAAGCCAAAACAGAGACCAACTCGGGAACGAAGTACGACTGGTCTGAGGCCGATGTCGAGGCGCTCATGTCGTCGCTTGAGCTGGAGTTCGATGCCCCGGAAGAGTATGGGGGCGGTCTCCGCTGGCGTTTGGCGAAGTGTCCATTCAATCCTGAGCACACCAATCCCGACTCGTGTTTCTATCGCTATCTCGATAAAGACGGCACCTACTACTGGGTGTTCGGTTGCTCCCATGACACCTGCCAGATGCACGCGGGTCGAACGGAGTTCACGAAGATCATGCGAGAGAAGTTCCCGCTCGCCGACTGGAAAGAACCCCAGTCTAAGGTCGAACAGACCGCTAAGAAACCGCCCTTAAGTATCGGTGATTTCTCCAGACCGAAAGTCCACGGAACCGAAGACGACTTCGTAATCCCGCCGGTGCCGCATACGCACGACGAAGGGTGGTTTCCACAAAGTGATACGAGCCTCGTCGCCTCTAGTTCTGGCGGCGGGAAGACAACGGTTGTCGTAGACATGCTCGACCGGCAGTCTAGGAAAGAACCCGTCTTTGGACATCCAACCAGAGGATTGCGGTTTCTCGTCCTTATGGCCGATAGAGGCGACTTCTCCTTCAGGCGCACGATGAAACGGCTGAAGATCGACCCAGATAAAGTGCCGATCAAACGACTCGGGGGTATCGCCTGTGGACAGGTGGCACTTACGAACATAAAGGACGCCGTCGAATCCTGCATCGAAATCCCCGAGGTGCTCTTCATTGAAGGTGCGGACATGTTGCTCGAAGACGCCGGTAAGATGCAGATTGTCGCACCGTTTCTTACCGAACTTCAGAAACTGGCGAGGCACTATCACATCGCAATCATCCTGAGCGTAGGCACTCCGAAGATGTCCAAGAAAGACTTCTACGCTGTGAAGCGTGATCAGGTCTTCGGTTCAGTCGCCTGGAGCCGTATGAGCGAGACAATCGTGATCCTCGCTTATATGGACGATGACGCAGCGGGAGTAGGTGATCAAAGATGCATGGCGGTTCTACTTCGCCACGGGCCGACGGAAACCTTCGACCTAATTTTCGAGGAAGGTAAGTTGGTTCTCAATCTAAACGCTGTCGGTTTCTCCGACGACGAAACCGCTTGGATGATGGATCAGAAAGTGTGGTTCTCCGTTCAGGATGTTGTCGATCACACGGACGTTGCCGATAAGACAGTACGTACAAGAATCAAGGCTCTGGTCAAGGGCGGAATACTCGCGTTCACGGAGATAGACCAGAACCACAAGAAGATGTACATACGCAAGAGTCTCGCTAAAACTGTGACGATGCCCTCGCCGTCACCCGAGCCACCTATGACGATGCCCGTCGCGGGGGGCATCCAATGACGATACTTGAGAGCCTTTCTAACGCGCAAACCCTCTGGGCTAAGGTCACCGACACTCCGCTGCCCCCCGAAAGAACAACGCTCAGGTGGCTGGCGACATACGGCTACGAGATGTTGGAGAAGTCCATCGTCCGTATACCGTGGCGCTTCAGAGACAAGCAACCCGTTGCCGAGAGCGTCTACAAGTTTGTGAGCGCCGACCTTGGCACACACGCCCACACACGACAGGCACCGGCATCGATCCCAGCATCAGAAGACCTCGCGATCCGGTTCAATCTGCAGAAGGCACGGATATTGAGAGATTACCCGCACCGCGACGAGGAAGATCTGACTCCTGGCCGCGCTGCCGTTCTGGATCTCGCCGCACGCGAACGCGTGAGCCGCGAGAGTGAAGAGAAACTTAACGCGCTTCACTCCAGCCTCGGCACCGGCGTACGTGTGACGGTCAAAGACGGCTTCGAGTTCAGTTCTGAAAACGGCGTGCTGAAAGCGAGGCCCGTATGATCCACTCCGAACGTACGTTCGCCCGAGTGGCGGAACTACAGCGACAGGCTCGCGCCGCACTCCCGCAGCAGGGAGATTTCGTGCCCACAGCAGAAGAGCTCGTCATCCTCGAAAAGGCCCACGCTAAGGTGAAACAGTGAGCGCCGCTGCGCAGCACCTTACTCCCGCCGAAATCACGCGCATCGACGGCTGGATAACGAAAGGCATTCACAAAGGTCTTCGTCTGAACGGGAAAGCAGAACTGACAGCCTACGAACACGTCGGCACCGACGCTACTGGACACGAAAAGTTTCGTGAATCGCCCGTGGTCACCGACTTACGCGGTCAGGTCTTTGAGCGTTTGTATACAAGTACACGACTCAACTCCAAGGCCGCATACTCGTTTGCACTTTCCGCCGGGCGTGATTACGTTCGCGGCTCTCGCAAGACCCTGGTCGTATCGCAGATGGACTTGAAATCTGTCGGCGATGACTGTAACGCTGGCGAGTCCGAACGCAACGACGGTGAAAATCCGAACGCAGAACTGCTGATGCCGTGGGACAGGGTTTACCTCACCCACTACGAAGACCCTCAAGAAGAATCCATCGTTAAAATTATCGACGACGAGCAGGAGAGCGACCGCAAAGACGTACTGGCGCTACTGAAAGAAGAACGACCAAAAGACTACGCCTTCCTCGTGCGTGTTGCGCCGCGAACGAACGCCCGCCTCGGGACGACGGTAGCGGAGCGAATGCGCCTCCGAGATATCCGACTCTGGATGGAGAAGCGAAGCCCTGACAGTACCTTCGGCAGGTTGAAGGGTGCGCCACGGCATAAAGTTGCACGAACCGCCAAGAACGGCGGATAGGGATAGGAGACCAGTATGACTGAATCATCTGAACTTACAACCGATTTGACAACCGTTGTCTTCGCCGCCCTCTGTGGGATCAGCGCCAACGAGCAGCCGCTCGACAGTGGCCTTCACGCACGGTTCACCCACCGCGTGATCGCGTACGCAGTTCGTGCAGCCCTGCAAGAGGGTAATCACTTCGAGGAAACACTGCTCGCGAGCGTGTTGTGGAGTTACCCAGACTTTCGGTTTTCCTACGACGATGTGCGATACGTACTGCGGCGTCTCCTGCAGCGTGGTCAGGTCACGTTCGTCGACGGAGAGTATTCCCTGGCGACAGGCACAGAGGAGAAGCAATGATTGAAATCGAGATCGCGCAACCTGTACTTCGTGCCCGCCGTCATCCAACTTCCGCCAACCCGTCGTCTTCATCCGTCGACATGAACAGAGTCGTCACCGTTCAGGAAACGTCACCCCTGATCGTCGCGTTGTATTCATATTTGCTGGGCACCGATGTGATCGAGCGTATAGAAAGATTTTCACTCGATTCGCTCGCTTTCACCATGCGTGTTTCCAGGTCGCAGAGAGACGAGGTGCATGCGACGCTGAAGAGCGACGGCGCTCTCGTCTTGCGCGTGTATGTCGAGCGTGTTCGTGAACTCGAAGCCCTGGTTCGTCTAGCACAGCAGAGCGGAGTCTGGTCGAAAGGGAAGCAATGATCCTCGAAAATGTGCAGGAGAAGTTGACCCTGTCGGTCGCGTACTCATACAAACAATATTGCAGCGCGGTGCTCGCTCGACGAGTAGCCGACAAGCGGCGTGAGTCGCCCGCACCGCGACTGAACGCGTTGCACGGCGGCTGCGAGTTTCCCGCACTGAACGGCAACGAGCCCTTCGAGGTCACTCACACGACCGAACTGAGTGACGCCTGGGCGAAGCCGGGCTGTGCAGGCTGGGTGCCTGATTATGCTAGCCAGTGAGCGGGTCATCTTCGACGATATGGCGCCGGAAGTGTCGCGACTGCGTACGCAGCTTCGTTCGAAGGCACGTTCGATTGTTTATCGTCATATGATATCGTATGCAAGCCTACATGCATGCTTGCATGTAATCTAGAGGGTAAACATAGGGTAAACCGTGTTGTATGCTTTTGATTCTAGATGGTTTATAGTAGGACAGAAGATGGTTCATCTTCCATCCAACCCTCCGCGCCCCCCTGTCGTCGGGCGCGTACGGCTGGTCAAAGTTAGTTAGAGTGTACGGCATACGGACGGGAGCGTACGGTTACCGACCAGTCGGTAGTCAGTAAGTGCAGTCCTTTCATGACGATAGCGACGGGGCTGGAATGTCCCCCAGGTAGCCCGTTGCCAGCCTAGCCTAGGTCGTTTCCAATAAAAGCGTACGCGTACGCCGTAATCTAGTCGTTTTTGAATGTACGCTAAGTGTACGTGTTTCCATAGGGATAGCGGGGGGGTAGCCTGCCATTTGAATATTATGCAATAAAGGGGAATGTTTATGCACAAAAAGGTACGAAAGCCTGGACGAAAGGCTGGACGACCGAAGGGGTCAAAGAACCGTGTGCCGCCGTTGCCGCCACCCGTGCCGCAGGAGCCTGAGGAGGCACGTGCTACAGCCGCCGCCACGCTCAACCGTCTCCTGCTGACATGTACTGATACAACGGAAGCCCGCCGCCTCGGGGCGCAGATCGTCCTGCTGACCGCCGCGCCTAGGCCGCCCAGGGGCGAGCCTGTGCCGTACACGGACACACCTAGGGCGAAGGCCATCCGCCAGAGGGCGCAGGACAGGCACACGGAGAAGGACGACGAGAAGAACCGCACGTACACCGAAAGTATGGGGACACCGCATGCGCCCAGCCCTACCGCCCCGGACGGACGGCAGGACGCCAACGGACGGCAGGCGGCGATGGACAGTCCGCCCGTTGACCCCCAAGAGGCGGTGACGGCAGATAGTGCGCACGCACAAGAGATCGCTCGCCGGGAAGCAAGCCGCAAACAGTCTGGTGAGTACCTAACACCTCCACTTACGCCGCTTGCGCCCCCAGACGGCAAAGACGACTTTGATTCCCGCGTACGTATACGGATGAGCAGACAGGCGGAAGCCGCTCGTGACCGTGGGCCTGCGGATTACAACGATCCACGCCGCACCAGCGTAACGACGTTGCGTGAACGGGAGTCTGATTTTCCAGAGCCCGAGATACTTACACCCGAGGATTTACGTTACGAGTTGGACGGTTATGCATGGAATCAGTAAGGTCGGCAAACAAAGCGGTTTGCAGAGCAAACAAAGGAGAAACTATGGAGACAAAGGCAGGTGCTGCGCAAGGCTGGCGCAACGCAGTAGACAGAGACAGGCAGGCGGCGATTGAACTACAAAACGACGAAGGCTTCAAGGCGGTCGTCAAAATAGCCGACGACCTTGTACGGGAGTTTGAGCGTTTGGCTTTAGACTGCGACGAAAAAGAAACTGCTCAACGTATGGGCGAAGCACGCGGCGCTAAACGTTTCCGTGACACCCTGTTGCTTATGCTTGCGGATTGTGCCAAATGAGTATCTCAGGCCGCAGCGACGAAGATGAAGATTTCATTCAGGCAATCAAAGCCCTAAACGACCTGCAGCGGGCTGAGTTATACAGGCAGGTCAAATCTACAGAAGTTGCGTACGCCTGCCCCGAAGCACAGCGTACGGACGAGCAGAATGTACTTGTACACGAACACGACTTATGGAAGAGTGCTACGCACGAATAAGAACAGCAAGAAAAGGATAGTAAAGGAGAACTATGAGTGAAACTTTGAACACTGACGGCATGACGTTACAACAAATCCGTGAGTTGGCGAATCAGGAACAGCAGGCAGCAGCAGAGCCCGTAGAAGAGACCGTGTACCGCAGGCGTATTGTTGACGGCGACGGGGTAGAGCGAACGTACGAAGGTTCGGATATGGAATCGCTTCTGGATTCCGTAATTCAGGGTCGTGCAGAACACCAGCCCGCACCCGCACCGGCAGCCCCCAAGGAACGGACTGCCGATGAAGAGTTCGTAAGGGCTCAGGAACTTTCTGCGAATCCTACGAAAGTGTTCCGTGAGATGGCGGCTGAAGAGTTCGGCATGCCCGCCAAAGATGTAAAATCACGGCTTCAAAAACTCGCAGAGTACGAAAGCAATCTCGCCGCTGAGACTTACGTTTCGTCCACGCCTGAATTCTTTCCCTGTCCGGCTAACGGTCAGCGTGTCCAGGCGGCAATGAAGGCGGCTAACCTGGAAATCACAGTTAGTAACATCTCTAAGACGGTGAAAGAGTTGGATGCGAAAGGACTTTTGGAACACGCGCCCGTTCCCGTAGACCCTTATTCTATCCCGCTGAGCGAACTGCGTGCACGGGCGAACGGTCTATCGTTGGACGACAACTCAGGTGGGTTCTAATGCCCGACCACCGCAGTGAGTGTAGGCTAAGACCGTGGGACTTTGACCTGCAGCCAGATAGTTTCGCAAGCGAAACGGATATGCCGCCTATGCCTACGCCTACGGCTACGCAGACGCCTACGCAGACGCCTACGCCTACGCCAGCGAAAGTGCGGTCAGGCTCAGGACTTTCCGTCCGTGGGACACAACTGCCGCCCACACCCCCGCCAATAGCCCCGGAGAATCTCAGCCTTAGCGAGTTACGCGAGTTGGCGAACGCCGCATTACGAAAGGAAAATTCATGAGCAACATGATCTTACGCCCCGACGGCACGCCAGATTGGCGGGCTATGACGGAAGCCGCCAACCTAAACCCACCTGCTGCCTCGCCGCAGCAACTAATCGCTGAACCGACGATTGTCCTCGTGCTCATCTTCGTTCCGCCCTATTAGTCGGCGGGTACGGT
>OCZT010006438.1_pt1 | contig 11633 bp, 11 predicted proteins | sample 1539031 | NCBI WGS metagenome assembly OCZT01 (sample SAMEA3539308, study PRJEB22396) | soil metagenome | biome: tundra; feature: field; material: soil | place: USA | collected 2010-05 | depth 0.15 m
GCTTAAAGAATGAATCATTAATTAAAGGAATAGATCTGGTAAATGAATTGATGCGTGTTTCTTCTATTCAAAATCTAGATCGAAAGAACCATCTTGCAACAATTACCATCGATTATATTGAAAAACAGCTAAATGAGATTTCCGATTCGTTAAACCAGACCGAAAATAATCTGCAAAGGTTCCGCTCATCAAATCAGTTATTGAATATAACGGAACAGGCAAATGGTATTTCTGCGCAATACGTTGATTTGCAAAATCAACTGGCCGCTTTGGTTGCCCGTAAAAAGTATTATGATTATGTATCAGACTATCTTTCAAAAAATGACAATTTCTCAAACATAATTGTACCTGCATCTATAGGTATACCTGATCCGTTACTGAATAGTCTTATGTCAGAACTCATTGCTGCTCAGGCACAACGATCAAACCTGATTAATAGTAACCAGGAAAAAAATCCTTTAGTCCAAAAACTGAGTATCCAGATCGAAAACATCAAAAAAACGATTTCAGAAAATATTTCTGCAGCAGGCAGAACTACCGGTATTTCAATTGATGAAATGAATAAGCGCATCAAAAAAACCGAAAACGAAATCAGCCGCCTCCCTGCAACCCAGAGGCAGTTAGGGAACATTGAACGCAAGTACAGGTTAAACGATGCCATATATAATTACATGCTCGAAAAACGTGCAGAAGCGAAAATCACAAAAGCATCCAATTTACCTGACGACATAATTATTGAACCTGCTAAAATGGTAGGCTTTGGACCAGTCTCTCCTAATAAAAAATTAAATTATCTGATTGCATTGTTTTTAGGATTGGCAGTGCCTTTTGGTTATTTAATGATCAGGAGCGCTCTCAATAATAAAGTTGAAACCCAGGATGACATAGAGCGACTTACCGATGTGCCGGTACTGGGAAAAATTTTGCATAATAAATACAAAACCAGTAATGTGATGTTTGAATTTCCCAAATCGAATATTGCAGAATCGTACCGGGCGCTTCGTACCAATCTCGATTTTTATGTAAGGGGAGGACAAAAGAAAGTGATCATGGTAACTTCTTCAATGGAAGGAGAAGGGAAATCTTTTATTGCTCTGAATATTGCCATGAGTTATGCTCAGTTGGGCCGTAAGACAATATTGCTTGATTTTGACATGAGAAAACGAAAAATATTTTTTGATGAACAAGAAGAGCTTAAGGATGGATTAAGTTCATACCTGATTAATCGTGCTAACCTTCAAGATATAATTATCAAATCGCCTCATGATAATCTGGATTATATTCTTGCAGGGGTTTTACCTCCTAATCCTACTGAATTAATGGCCCTCGATAAAACTGAAAAGCTGATAACCCAATTAAAGAATGATTACGACTATATTGTTATGGACACAACTCCCTTAGCTCAGGTTACGGATGCCTATCTGTTGATTAATCATGCTGAAGTGAAGGTGATGGTTGCACGCTATAACCATACCATAAAAAAAGTATTCTCACTGGTCATGAAGGACCTGAACCAAAAAAACATAGATCATGTTTGCATCGTATTGAACGATAACCGGTTTAACCGCGATCAGTATGGGTATGGGTACGGGTATAATAAAGCAGAAAATAGAAGAAGGGAAAGATCTATACGTAAGGAGAATTCTATTCTTAAATCAATTATGCGATCTAAGAGAGGATAACATAATATAATTAGTACGTATTAAATGGATTGCATGCCCAAATGGGGACGAGTTAAAAATTTCGAGAGCTGTTCAACCTAAAATTATAAATACAGCTTAGATTTTTAAGCATTTTTCTTTTTAAAAGTTAAACCTTGTTGGTCTGGAGACTATAATTGACGTGGCGAAAGCATGTCTGGGAGGCAAGAATTTTTTCATTATGGATGATAGAAAGGGAAAATATTTTGATTTGGTTTATAAATCAAAAAAAGTCATGGACATTTTAAAATCGCGGCTTTGGTAATTTACCTAATAAACAATTCATGATTAGATTGATTTATCTTCCAAAAATCCTTGATGATAGAGGTAATCTTTCTATTATTGAGGAAGAGACCCATATCCCATTTAAAATAAAGCGGACATATTGGATTTATGATGTGCCAGGCGGAGAATATCGGGGAAGTCATGCTTTTAAGGAATCTGAAGAATTTATTATTGCTCTGTCGGGGAGTTTCGATATTATTTTGCATAGTGGGAAAGAGGAGAAGAAATTTTCGCTTAACCGTTCTTATTATGGATTATATGTACCAAAATTAATCTTTCGCAGACTTGAAAATTTCTCAACCAATTCACTTGCATTAATTTTGGCTTCTACGCCTTATAATGAAAATGATTACATCAGGGAATTTGAGGAATTCTTAACTTTTGTAAAATGATGACAAAATCTTCGATATATGATTGCTGTATAATTGAATTGAATAAAATTCATAACCGGTCGGGTAATATTACAGCTATTGAAGGAAAGATGGACATTCCTTTTGAATTAAAGCGTATATACTACCTTTATGATGTTCCGGGAGGAGTCAAAAGAGGAGGGCATGCACATAATGAATTACAGCAACTGATAGTAGCTGCAAGCGGTTGTTTCGATGTGGTACTTGATGATGGTAAAAACAGAAAAGTTGTTGAATTAAACCGGCCATATTATGGATTATATGTTGTTCCGGGAATTTGGCGTGAATTGATTAATTTTTCATCAGGTGCAATTTGCTTAGTTATGGCTTCGCATAAGTTCAGTGAAGTTGATTACATTAGAGTTTACACTGATTTTATTTCCCTGAAAAATGATTAAAATAAAAAGATATTCCCCTGACTTTAAGAGCCAATGGGACGAGCTAGTTTCAAAGTCAAAGAATGGGACTTTCCTGTTTTTTAGAGATTACATGGATTACCATGCTGATAAATTCCTAGATCATTCTTTTCTTATCTTCTATAAAAATAAGCTTGAAGGAATATTACCCGGAAATATATCGGATAGTATTTTTTATTCACATCAGGGGCTCACTTATGGTGGTTTGATTTTAACAGACAAAATACGTACAGATGATGTACTGCAAATATTCAAATTAATAAATAAGGAACTTAAGGATGCAGGGGTTAATGAAGTTATATATAAACCAATTCCTTATATTTACTTCAATTATCCCTCGCAGGAAGATCTATATGCATTATTTGTAATGAATGCAACAAAAATCGGCTGCAATATCTCATCTGCTATATTTCAACCAAACAAGATCAATTTCAGCGAGTTAAGGATGAGAGGGGTTAAAAGAAGTTTAAGAGAAAAAATAGAAATTAAAGAAACAGACAGATTTGAATTATTTTGGCCACTGCTTACAGATAATTTATCGAATAAATTTAACAAATCTCCTGTTCATTCTTTAGAGGAGATCAAATATTTAAAATCCAGGTTTCCAAATAATATTAAACTTTTTATTGCACATCATCTTGAGGAAGTTATCGCAGGTTGTGTCGTTTTTGAGATGAAGCATGTTATTCATTCTCAATATGTTGCAACCAATGAAAGGGGAAGAAAATTAGGAGCTCTTGACCTTATTTACAATGAACTGGTAAATAATAAGTACGTTACTATTCCGGTTTTCGACTTTGGCCATTCAACAGAAAATATGGGTAATTTTCTAAATGTTAATCTTATTTTTCAGAAAGAAGGTTTTGGGGGGAGAGGAGTGGTTTACGAAATCTATAAATACTTAATTTCACAAATTGATTAGAAACGGCTATATATTAAATCCTTATTACAAATTATCACCAGATTATAAGATTTGCGCTTTAGCTGTTGTTTTCCATGATAATTATGCTATTGTACAGGAGCGACCTCTCCGAATTTACCGGACTCAAGGCAATAAACTTTCATTCATTCATTCATAGTCTTTGAAAATTATTATTTGGTAGGTAAAAAAATAATTGATGTCGGCCCATCCACCGAAAACTCCTTGCCAAATTATGGCTTATGCGAATTTTAAAAGAGTTTAAGGTGTGTTATATCACCATAGTTTATTTTGAGCAAAATGCTTTAGGAATATTAAAGATGATTTCTTTAAAGTTGAAGTATTTTAATATTAATTGATGACTGTCCTTTATGAGTTCAATGTTTAAAAAGCCAAAACATGCGAAATTTAACCGATTACACTAAAAATTACATCGAACGACCTTTTGAAGATATTCAAGTTGCTTATAGGAAGAAGAAGGTTTTGGAACTTATTAAAAATAAAGAACATAGAAATATTTTAGAGGTTGGGTGTGGTTTAGATCCTTTTTTTAACTATTATGACGATTTCGAAATACTAGTAATTATTGAGCCATCGACCATTTTCTATGAAAACGCTGATAATTCAATTATTAAGAGTAAAGTTTTAACTTCGAGGGTAATTGTTATTAACGATTACCTGGAAAATTCGATTAATGAATTACTGAAATATGAATTTGATTATATTATTGTAAGTAGTCTATTACATGAGATAGATAACGTCTCATTATTTCTTGAAAAACTTCGTTGTATATTAAAAATCGATACAATAGTACATATAGATGTTCCAAACGCTTATTCTTTTCATAGAGTCTTGGCTTTAGAGATGGGATTAATTGATTCAGTGTTTGAGATGTCAGCTTACAATTTACAATTTCAACAGCAAATGTTCGATTTAACTTCCCTTTCAAATTTGATCATTAAACATGGATTTAGAATTATTAATTCCGGCTCGTATTTTATAAAACCTTTTACTCATAAACAGATGTCTGAATTAATAGAGAACAATATAATCGACCTAAAGGTACTGGATGGCTTCTTTAAAATGATTAAATATATGCCTGATTTAGGTTCAGAATTATTTGTCGATTTTAAAATAAATGATTAAATTCTTCGATCGATGGGTGAAAATGGTATAAAAAAAATGATCAAATTTCTAGACCTTAAAGCCATTAATGATTCTTTCGAACCTGAACTTAGCCGCGCAGTTCAACGTGTCCTGGACTCCGGCTGGTATCTCCAGGGCAATGAGGTAAAGTCATTTGAAAAGGAATATGCAAAATTTCTTGGAACAAAACACTGTATAGGGGTAGCTAACGGATTAGATGCTCTGCGTTTAATCCTAAATGCTTACAAGGAGTTAGGATCTATAAAAGTAGGGGATGAAATAATTGTACCTGCCAATACCTTTATTGCCTCGATCCTGGCTATTACCGATAACCTGCTTGTACCTGTCCTGGTTGAACCGGATATAAACACTTATAATATAAATCCTTATAAAATCGAGGAGAGAATTACTGCACGTACCAGAGGGATAATGATAGTGCATCTGTATGGAATGAATGCTATGCACCCTGAAATACAACGTTTAGTAAAAAAATATAACCTGGAACTCATTGAAGACAATGCCCAGTCACAAGGTTGTTATTATGGTGAAAAACGAACAGGATCGTTAGGAAATGCTTCGGGACACAGTTTTTATCCTGGTAAAAACCTGGGCGCATTAGGTGATGCCGGTGCAGTAACAACCAATGACGATGAACTGGCCGACGTAGTTCGTACAATTGCCAATTACGGATCAAAAGTAAAATATCAGAATCTTTTCAAAGGATTAAACTCACGTCTGGACGAAATTCAAGCTGCCATCTTGCGAGTGAAGCTTCCACGTCTCGATACCTACAACAAGCGTCGCCGCGAAGTTGCGCAATATTATCTTGAAAATATTAAGCATCCGGAAATTATTTTGCCAAAGCAAAATGGCTCAGATCTCAGAGCTCAGAGCTCTGAGGAAAATAGCGCTACGCCCCGTGCCATGTGCCATACGCCCTTAAGTCACGTCTGGCACCTCTTCATTATCCGTACTTTGAACCGAGATAAGCTCCAAAAATATTTAACTGAAAATGGTATTCAAACCATGATTCACTATCCTATTCCGCCACATAAACAAAACGCTTACAAGGAATGGACCCAAATTAATCTTCCGATTACTGAAGAAATACATAACCAGGTACTGAGTTTACCTATCAGCCCTGTTATGAATGAAGAGGATGCTAAAAAAGTGGTTAAATTACTGAATGCTTATTCCGCATAATAAAGCGAAATTAATAAAAAATGCTGCATACCCATTTAAAAAAATATTCTAATTCATTTTGAAACAACGCTATTATCTGTAACAATTGTTGGGAAAAATAATCTGGAAATTAAAGAGTAAAATACCAGTAAGTTCTAAAGGTTTAATTAAGACTTCAGCTTACAATGGAGTGGCTACAGTGATTCGCATGATTCTGGGCATGATTAGCAATAAAATCAGTTCTATATATCTTGGCCCTTCAGGTTATGCTATAATAGGACAATTTTCCAATTATAGTTCCATTGCTACGACATTTGCATCCGGGGGAATTAGTGCAGGAATAATTAAATATGTCTCGGAATATTACGATCAATTGGATAAAAGAGATAAAATAATTAAAACTTCCTTATTTATTGTTCTTATCTGCTCTTCTATTGTTGGGATTTTGAGTATTGCATTATGCAGGGTTTTTTCAGTTATTTTGCTAAAATCTCCACAGTACTGGAGCATTTTCGTCATTTCAGGATTGATGATAATACTAAATTCTATTGGTCTTGTTATTTCAAATCTCCTGAATGCACTTAAACAGATGACGAAATTAATAACTACACAGATCATAATGAATTTTGTAAGCCTGGGTGTGACAATCCCATTGGTTATTTTCTATAATGTCTATGGCTCTTTATTATCAGTTTTTATTATAGCTCCTTTGACAATCTTTATTAATTATCGTTTTTTGCAAAAGTCTGGATTTGATTTTAGGGCAGTAAAACCTTTGTTTGACAGGGATAGCTTTAATAAGTTAGCAGTGTTTTCAGCTATGGCATTTACAACAGCGTTATTGCTACCTGTTTCACAAATTATTATCCGTAATTACATAATAACACGCATTTCCCCTGATTCTGCAGGATATTGGCAGGGAATCGTTAAACTGAGTGATATGTATATGTCTATAATAATCTCTTCCCTTATGCTATATTATCTGCCCAGACTCTCTGAAATAAAAGGGATTAGAGAATTGCGAAAAGAAATATTCTTGGGTTATTCAATTCTTATACCCCTTATGGTTATCATTGGATTAACTGTTTTTTTTCTGCGTGATTTTATAATTCAGATATTGTATGCACCTTCTTTTCGTCCGATGAGAGAGCTTTTCCCCTTCCAGATACTGGGTGATTTTTTTAAAATTGCCAGTTGGCTATTGTCTTTTCTGATGATAGCAAAAGCCAAGGGTAAAATGTACATTGTTACTGAAATTCTCTTTTCAGTGAGCTATTTAGTATTTTCACTATGGTTTATCAGTAAAAATGGCGTCATTGGTATTACATATGCCTATTCATTAAATAATTTCTTATACTTCTTAGTATTTGTTTATTTATTTAGGGACATTGTATTTAAAAATATACATGAATCTTACTATAAAATATGATTATAGTTTATTGTGAAGAAACCATGTTGAGGGATTTGGATCAAGCATTAAATACTATAATTATATCTGCGAGTGTTTTTCGAGTGATTATGATATTGTCGACCATTATTTTTAAAATTCTTATTTTGGTTCCATTGAGAGTAATCCCTTATTTATTTTCAGCTTATTTTATGAAAATTGAAAAAGTTGTTGTAGTATTTAACATTTCGATTTATTTTTAAAGAAGAATAACAATATGAACTTCAATTTATTGAATAAAACTATATAATGAAAAATATTGCCTTTTTTTACCCAAGTAAAGAATTTGGAGGTGCAGAAAATCTTATAATAAGAGTTTCAAAAGTATTGATTTCTATGGGGCACAAGATTACTATAATTGATTATAAAGGAGGTATAGTTATTTCAAATTTATTGAACATACCGGGTATTTGCTTTTTGGAATATGAAGATAATAAAACTATCATTGTCAAGGATGTGACACATTTGGTCAGTTTCTCTTTATGGATTGAAAAAATGAGAAATCAGATACAAACCCAAAACAGGATTTTTTTACTAATATGGTTTATTCATCCACACCATATATTGCGCCTTATACAACCATTACCTAGAAAGCTGGGTAAATTTGTATATTTTAAGTATAAATCAAAAATAATGCAAATGCTTACATTGATGAATGATAAAGGTTGCCTGCAGTTCATGGACTTCGAAAATTATTTTATATCAAAAGAATATTTCAAATTAAATTTTAAGCCAAAATATTTACAAATCCCTGTAAATTACGATGTTAAAAAACAAAAGTTACAGGTTTTTTCAGAAGAGATTTCAATAGTATGGATTGGTCGGCTTTGCATAGAAAAGGTTAGTATATTAATATATGTTTTAGACAAGGTGAGAGAATATAGCATCAGAAACCACCATCTTATACATTTCTATATTGTCGGTTCCGGTTCTTATGAAGGATCACTAAATGAATATATAGCAAACAATAATTTTGAATATCTAAAGATAATCAGAATTGACCGAATTCTACCTGAAGAAATTCCTGATTTCCTAAGCGGGAAAAGGGTATTATTTGCGATGGGGACTGCAGCTTTAGAGGGAGGGGTAGAGAAAATTCCGACAGTTCTTTTGGATTATAGTTTTAGTGATTATAATAAGATAAAACAAAAGGGGTACAAATTTAAATGGTTATACCAGACAAAGGATTTTACGCTAGGTTCTGATATTTTCAAATCTTATAAATACATCAAAGCAGAAAATCATCTCACTATCGATAATATCTTTGAAATCCTTTCTAATTCGTTAAAAAGTGAAGCTATTGCTGGCGAATGTTATAATTATTCGGTCAAAAACCATAATATGAAATCAGTTGTGTGTAAATTATTGAACGACTTGGAATCCTGCATTTTTACAATTGATGAACTTTTAGATATTAACCTTGACAAGAACATATTTGAGTTGACATTTGACAAAGCATATAATTATGGAAGGAAAGTTAAAAAATGCTTTTTCCAAAGACATTAATAAAAATTTGTAAGACTGAATGATTATTTATGATTATGTATTATTAGTATTGCAATTATTTCAGGATTAAGTGAATTATTTAAAATTATCTATATTATTTTTTGTGACCATAATTATGTTGGCTTTTTTTAATGCGAGATCTATTCCCGAATCTTTAATTTCTCGCTTAATTACTGTCGTATCATGGCTTTTGATTTTAGTTAATTTTATTTTCATATTAAAACCTATAAAACCATATTTAGCTAATTCTTTAGCAACACCGGTTAATATGCTAATTACTGCAATTTTCATAAGCATGATTCCTGCTTATTTGTACCATGATCAAAGTATCTTTTCTTCACTCATTGCTTATAAGGATTTTTATGTTTTTTTTCTCTATTTTATTCTGTTCAAGCTGGAGTTTTCGTACAAACAAATTTTGAATTTAAGTTTTTCATTATTTATTATTACTTTAATAATTTTTTTAATTGACTACTATACTTTTCCTAATTCATTTTTTTCTATACTGGATTCATTTGAAAGAAGGGGAGCGTTTGCGATTCGAATAAACGGTCAGGGATTTACTGTTATGGGTACATTTTTTTGTATCGCTGCTTTTTTTCGTACTTCAAAATTTTATTATTTTATTTTATATGTTTTAGGATTCTGCTTTCTCACTCTCTTTACTTCTTCTAGAATTCAATTTCTCTCCCTTATAGTAAATACATTTTTTGTTATGATATTTTACAGAAAGACAATAAAAAAGTATTTTTTATATATTATACCTGTGATAGTCGCTGCTATAGTTGTCAGTATTTATTACTTAGAGTCCTATGTTTCGGGTCTGTATTTGTTAGCTCGTGAAGACACAAGAACATTCGAATCAAATATTCGGTATGATGCAATGAAATTTTTTTCCGGCGAGTTTCAGACTAATGAACTAACTAAAATATTAGGTAATGGATATCCTGAATGGTCAGGAACCTATTATAATTCTTTGTTAGCAGCATCATATAAAGGATTTTTTCCATCTGATCTTGGCTTAATCGGTTTTTGGATATTTTTTGGTATATTAGGTGTAATTGCTTGGTTAGTAATTTTTAAGAAAATATTACTAAGTAAAACAGATGATAATAATGTTTTTATTAAAGCATATTTTATTGACTTATTGCTTAATATTATTGTGGGATATGCCATTTTTGACCCGGGCTATATGATCGCTACTGTGTTCTGTTTATTCCTATTTGATAAAAATAAACGAAACAAAATAAACATAAAATACTCCCCAAAATTTAGACCACTGGTTAAGTTGAAAAAAGAAACTTATTTTTAACAATGGAAAATGAAAACAAGATGAAGAAAATTTTCAGGGGTATTTAAAGTCCATGTAACCATTGAACAGCTCAAGAAGAATGAGACATTAGCCGACCTGTCAAACAATAAAGGATTTCATAAAATCGCAAATTATTTATTGCTACGAACCACTATTAATTTGACATTCCTATCATAAATTTATGAATAGTGAACTTGTACATTATAACTGTTTAGCAATTGAAATATAATAGAGCTAATGAAAGGTATTAGTATCATTATTCCAGCTTATAATAGGCAGAAGTTTATAAAAGAAACAATTCAAAGTGTATTCGATCAAGAATATGATGGTAACCTTGAAGTTATTATATCTGACGATGGTTCTTCGGATAATACTTTGGAAATTGCTAAATCTTTTGGTAATAGTGTAAAAATCTTAAAAAAAAGGAAAGACTGTTTAAGTCAAGGAGTATCAAGTACAAGAAACAGAGGCCTTAAAGCTGCAACACAACCCTATATTTGCTTCTTAGATTCGGATGATTTTTATTTGCAAGATCACTTAAATAGTATGGCATCTGTTTTGGAAAGTAATCCAGAATTAGGGTTTGTTTTCTCTCGAACACTTGAAGTTAAAGAAGAAAATGGTTTAAAATTATTCAAACTGTGGACACAACAACACATTTCGAAAAATGACATTCTAAATCCTGTAGTCTCCAGAGGTAATATAGTTCACACAAATTGTTTTCTTTTTAGGAGAGTTGTTTTCGATAAAATTGGCAGCTTTAATGAAGCTTATTCAAATGGTGAAGACCAAGACCTATGGATGCGTATAAGTGAACAATATAGAGGTGCCTTCTCTGATCATTTTGGAGCAGCTTACAGATTCCAACATGAAGCTGAACAGCTGACAAATAATTCAGAAGAAATAATTCGAAATTATCTTGTTATGGTTTATAAAAATGCAATAGAACGTTATTATCAGTTAGGTTTAAAGAGTTCTTTTAGAATTTTTTCACTTAAACGTAATTTGTCAAACCATGAATACAAGAATTTTAGATTAATGTATTATCTTAATTACATATATTTAATATTTAGATATCCATTAGCTTTTTTACAAAGGATTCCATCTCTTTATTCAAGATTTTTTAAAAAGATAAAAACAAACGACTGGTATGAGTTATCTCATTTTCTTAAAAGCGATAATTTGATCAAATAGTATGGTAGTAAAAGTTCAATAAGTTAAACATAAACAAATCATGATTTTATAAACTTATAATTAGTCGATCCTTAAAATGTGTTTAACGTGTTGATTATTAACAATTAATGTTAATA
>OCZT010006439.1_pt1 | contig 11632 bp, 10 predicted proteins | sample 1539031 | NCBI WGS metagenome assembly OCZT01 (sample SAMEA3539308, study PRJEB22396) | soil metagenome | biome: tundra; feature: field; material: soil | place: USA | collected 2010-05 | depth 0.15 m
GCAGCTCGACCCGTTTCGCCGGCCCCGGACCTCACCTCTTGGCGGTCGGAAGGCTCGCTCACGAAAAAGGGCTTGACCTGTTACTTGAGTCGTTTGTCTCGGTGCGCGCGGGTTTTCCATCTGCGGATCTGACCATCATCGGCGTCGGCCCCCGGCAAACCGCGTTGACAACCCTATGCCGCACACTCGGACTGGAAACAGCAGTGCATTTCACCGGGAACGTTCCGCACACTGCAGCCTGGTTTCCCGGCGCAACGCTCTTCGTTCTCTCATCGCGGCACGAGGGCTTGCCGAACGCACTGCTTGAAGCCGCCGCCGGAGGCCTTCCCATCGTAGCTCTGCCCGCACGCGGTGGGCTCGCGGAGTTGCTCAACGACCGCCCCGGCATTTGGGTCGCGCCCCAAATCTCCACCGACGCGCTCTCTACAACACTGCGTACGGCCCTCGGGGCAATCCAGCCCGGCCAACGCTTCGCCCACGATTGGATCCACCAATTCCGCATGGATCGAGTCATTCAGCTATACGAAGAAGTGATCGATACGACCTTGATTCGGCGGTCCGGCATGAACCACATCGCCCTCATGGTTCCCACCATCGACAGGCTGGGCGGGGCCGAGCGGCAGGTGCTGCTTCTGGCCGAGGGTCTTCTCAGGCGCGGTTGGCGAGTCACCGTGATCGCCCTTTCCGGCAACGGCGGTGAAGCGTCCGCCAAACTGCTCAGTGCCGGCGCCGGTTTCATGACGCTCGCAATGCGCAAGGGCCTGGCTGACCCGCGAGGTTGGATTCGCCTCCACCGCTGGCTCCGGCGCCAGGCGCCCGACGTAGTCCACGCGCACTTGCCCCACGCTGTGTGGATGGCCCGTTGGTCCCGCCTCTTCGCCCCTGTGCGCGTGCTCGTCGATACTGTACACACGTCCGCCACCGGCACTGTGGGCCGCCGCCTCGGCTACCGATGGAGCAACTTTCTTTCGGACCGCGTGACCGCTGTGAGCCGGGGCGCAGCCGATGCGTACCTCTCTGCCGGAATGATTTCACCGTCCCGCCTCGGGATTCTGCCCAACGGAATCGATGTTCAGCGGTGAATGCCCGATACGGCTGTGCGCGCGGAAGTCCGTCGCAATCTGGCATGGTCGCGTGAGTTTGTATGGATCGCGGCTGGCAGACTCGATGCTGTAAAGGACTATCCGACTCTACTGCAGGCTCTCACGCGGGTCCCCGCACCGGCACGCCTCCTTATCGCCGGCGCCGGCCCCTTGGAAGGCTCATTACGTCAATTGTCGAATCAGCTCGGCCTGGAAGGCCGCGTCCATTTTCTGGGCTTCCAGCAGGATGTGCGGCCCTGGCTGCAGGCTGCCGATGGATTTGTCCTCTCTTCCCTGTGGGAAGGCCTGCCGATGTGCCTGCTGGAGGCTGCAGCCTGTGCCCTGCCCGCCGTTGCCACCGATGTTCCCGGCAGCCGCGAAGTCCTCGCGGAGGGGCAAACCGGCTTTCTCGCCAAAGCAGGCGACGCGCTTGCGCTGGCAGCAGCAATGACCCGGCTGATGCAGCTTCCGCCCCACGAGCTTCAAGCGATGAGCCATCGCGCCCGCCAACTCATCATCGACAGGTTCAACCTCGAATCGGTTCTCGATCGGTGGGAGTCGCTCTATAACGAACTATGTGAAACGCACCCTCGGCCGGGGCGCCGCAGTAGCCTGGACGAACGAGCCTGTGCCCTCAACTCTTCCGCTTGCGACTGTGCCGCGTCCGCTTCCTGCGCAGTTGGAGACGCCACGTCGCATATCTCTCGTACATCCGTTCGGTGAACCCCAGTTCGCCCGCCTCGAACTCCGCCACCACCCGGTCGAACGAAGTAAATTGCGCTGCGTATTTGCGCAGAAATGATTGAAGCTTGAGAAATTGGGGCTTCATTGTGCTGTTGCTATGGACGCAGATCGTCCAGAGTCCCTTTGACTTCTCTACGGGCGACCATAGCTGCTGCGGAATCCAGGTGACCCCGCCCCGAGTGAACGGGACGCGAGCTAGGCCGTCTGAGATGTATCCGATTCCCACTTGCCGGATCGCCCGCAGCGTCGTCATATCGAACGCGTGGCGGGGCGCCACCCACAGCCGCGGATTCAAACCACGCTCGCGGAGGGTCCGCAGCCCGGCTTGCACCCGTTGCCGCTGGACCTCCAGGCCGAGTCCCGCGAACTCCGTCTTGTGGTGCAAACCAATCAGAGTCTTGCCGCGTCTCTCGCACAAATGCTGAAAGCCATGCGCGGCAATCGTAGCTCCTGCCGCCTCCATTTCCCGCATCTGGGCCCAGAACCCAGGGTCGGCCGGAGAACACTCCATCGCCGGGTCCTTGTTATCCGGAATCACCGCCAAAATCGGACGTATGCCAAACTCCAGAACGAGATCCCGCAGTCGCTGCCATCGATGCTGTTCCACCGTTGGGCAGAGGTCGTCAAAACGAAGCAGATATTGCGCCGGTCTCGGGATCATTCCACCTTCCTTCAATAAATCATCGGCGATTGCCAGGCGAAGATTATGCCGCCGCCCGAGCAAGCACTCTGTGAGACCAATAGCCCAGAAATGCCAAGGTGCTGATGGTCCACAACGATGTAGCCAGGGCGATTCCAGCCACGCCCATCCACCGCATCAACACCACGTTCAACACTACATCCAGGATGAGGTTCAACGTCCCGCAATACAGAATCAAATCGGTGCGGCGCATGGCAACAAGAAACCGGTAAAACACCCGGCTGACAACAAAAAACGGAATCTGGATGGCGTACATCGCCAGCACCGGCGTCACCACCGCCGTATCGTGGGGGCCGAAGATGCCATGTTGCAGGGTCACGCGAATCAGCAGGCGCGAACCCGCAATGAGAAGCACCGCGACAGGAACCGACACCACCGCCGTCAACCGCACCCACGTGCGCAGCGTGTTGCGGCACCCCCGCCAGTCCCTCTCGGCGATCATGGTTGAGAAATAGGGCACCACGGCCGTGGATACTGCCCCCGCCAGCAGCGTCACCGCCACGCTCACAAATCGGCCTGCAAACACCAGTGCGGAGACGCTGCCCGTTGGCAGCATCGCGGCCATCGACTGGTCCACCAGCAGGCCGCTCGAGGCCACCACCGAGCTGAGGAGCACCGGCCCGTACTGGTGCGCCACCTCGCGCGTCGCTTCGTTCGACCCGTACCAGTGCAGGCGGAAACGGTAGCCGCGGGCGTCCATCATTCCGCCCGCCAACACCCCATGCGCCAACGCACCAAACAGCGTCGAGTACACAAGCGCCCAGATGCCGCAGGACCGATGCAGCAGCAGTACGCCAGCCACAACCGACAACGGCGCCACGACAGGCGCCAGAGCCGGCCGCGCAAAGCTTTCAAACGTGTTCAGCACCGCGGTGCAGTTGGAGGCAATTCCGCTGAGCAGCACCACCGGAAGCAGCGCGTAAAACAGTCTCACCGAAAGGTCCAGCTTGGCCGCCGGATAATTCGAGGCAATCAACGGAAAGAAACCGCGCGCCAGCAGCGCCATCGCCACCGAGGCGGCCGTCAGCAGCAGGCACATCCACAGCATCGAGCTCGACAGCAGTTCCTGCGCCTTCTCGTGCCCCTCCTTCAGTCGCACCCGAATCAGCGTCGGCACCAGCGCCTGGTTCATCGACTCCGAAATGAGGTTGATCAGCAGGTTGGGAATGAGAAAAGCCGCCAGAAATGCGTCCATCGCGTCGGAACGGCCGTAGACGCCGGCCACCGCAAATTCCTTGAACGTCGCAGCGAGCTTCACCACCACCCCAGCCGCCGCCACCATCGCGGCCGCGCGAAAAATGCGGCGATTGACACTGGCGATCCGCGGAAATTCGATGCTCCCGGTCATTCCATCCCTCCGCGCGACCCCTTACGCAATCGGCTCCACCACTGAAGCCGTCGCGGCCCTCTCTGTCTCACCTGGAAAACAGCGGGCCAGCGCGTCCCGATCTTCCACGGCGAGCCGCCCCGCAACAGCAATCAAGCCCAGCAAGAGCCACGTGGTGCGGTTCTGCTCCACGGTCGCCACCGCGGACGTAACCAACCACACCAGCAGCGCCGTGCCGAAGGCGATGCGCAGGGAGCCTTCCGTCTGGAGCACGGAACGGGCGCATACAGCCACGATCGCTGCGGCCAGCATCAACGCGACGATCCCTCCTTCCACAACGATCGTGAGAGCCGTTTTGTGTGCGGTGTCGGCGGGGGCCAACCCCGCCGCGCTCACAAACGAGCCCGCACCCGTGCCAAAAAACGGCGCATGCACAAACGCCTGCCACCCGGCGGCCCAGATATTCAAGCGCTGATTCAGATCGCCGCCCTGAAGTTGTTCAGGGATGGTGGCAATGCGGCCCAGCGTTTCGTGCGGAACCACAAACCAGAACCCCGCCACAAAGATGGGCAGCGCCATAAATCCCGCAACCGCGGCACGCGCGGGTCTGCGCAGCAGCAGCACTCCGCACCCGGCCAGCGCCACCACAGCAGCCACAAAGCCGCCGCGAGACGCCGTAAGCAGAACGCCGGCCAGACCAAGCGGCAAGTAGCCGAAGGCCACCAGTCGGCCGGCCCAGCTTGATTCCCCCTCCAGAAGCAAAGCCGCCATGGGAAAGCCAAGGTCGAGAAAACGCGCGACGTCGTTCGGGTCCTGCCCCGCGGCCGCAAACCGGATCTGTCCCGCGGCTTCAGGCGACGCGAAGTTAGCCACGGTGAGCAGAGCCAACAACCACGAGCCCCCCACATACGTGCGAAGCAGCGCACGCAGGTCCTCCGGGCTCTCCGCAAGCTCCCACACCAGCCAGACCGTCATCATCTCCTGGAAATAGCCGCGTATGCGGGCCAGCGTCGCCTGCGGCTCAATGCTCCAGAAAAACGAACAGCAGAACCATAAATAGAGTGCCAGCACCAGCCACTGCAGCGCCCCCGGTGTCTGCATGCGGCCGCTCTGCAAAATCGCGGGAACAGCCACCAACAGCAGCATGAGCCCAATGATGCGGGCGATGTTGCCCACAGGCTCGCCGATCTCGAGCGAGTACTGCCACGGAATCGCGAAGGCGAAGAGCAGCAACATCATCCACGCCACTCTTCTCATGGCTTAGAACCTCTGCGAGTAAACCAGACCCGCATAGATGCTCACGCCGACCGCCGACTGAATCGCCGATTCGATGGTCCGGTTATACAGGTTTTTAGCAGCGGAATCGGGCACGAAGAGAATGTCCCGCTCGCGCACCGGCACGTCGGGATCCTGGCCGCGCAGCATCCGCTTCAAGTTCAGCGAAGTCATCGTCCGGCCGCCCTTCTGTTCGCGGATCAGGATCGCCTTTTTCAAAGCTGCATTCTGCGACGGCCCCCACGCCAGCGACAGCGCCTGCAATACCGTCGTGGCCACCGTGCGGTCCACTGCGAAGCCGCCCGGACGGTTCACATCGCCCACCACGTACACCAGTCCCCCGCGGCTCACCTCGATCGTGTCTCCTGGCGCCAGTTCCGGATTGTGGTCTGTACCCCCGTCGGCCCCGTTCGGGTCCAGCACCACCAGGTGCGGCGTGTTCGGGTCGTCGCGGTGATAAATGTTCACCAGGCTGCCCGCACTGGGGCTTAGCCCGGAGGCAGCGGAGATCACGTCCAGCAGCCGATGATGCGCCGCATACGCGTACACTCCCGGCCGAGCCACTTCCCCCAGAATGCTGACGTCCTGCCCCACATAGGCCGTGACCAGCACAAAGACCTGGGGATGGGTCAGCATCCCGCGCGCTACCAGCGCTGCCGCGATTGCCTGTGCGGCTTCCGTTTCGTTCAGGCCCGCCACCTTGATCTCGTCCACCAGTGGCAGCCGCACCGTGCCCGATGGCGAAACGCGCACCGCGGAGTGGAACTCCGGCATATGAAACTCGCTGACGTCCAACAGGTCTCCGGGCGCAATCAAAGCGGCCACCGGCGCGGCAGACAGATTCAGCGCCAGCGGTGGAAGTCCAGCCTGGCTTGTCCCTGCCGGTGCCGGCCACACGGCGGGTGCCTCCTTGGCGCTGGGCACACTCTTCGTGTCCGTGCTGCCCGGAATGTGCGCTACTCCCGTCGGCAGCCCGGATGTGCTGGGCGTGGGCGCCTGCGCCTGCGCTGCCATCCCGGCCAGCAGCACTGCTAGCAGCGCCACAGTCGTCCGCGCGGCACTGGGTCGAAGCGATTCCATCAGGAGCGCGCCTCCCATTGCCAGCCAGAAGCCGGCAAAGAGCGTAATGGCCATGTAGATCGGCAAATCCGGTGCGACGGGCGTCACGGGAGGGTGCGCGCCATCCACAATCCAGATGTCCGATCCATGCACGCCGGCGGCCAGTCCCGCCTCCTCCACCTTGTCCCGCATCCGCATGTAGAGTGCATGGCTTGCATCCGCTTCCTGGCGCATCGCCTCATATTGCGTGGCGGCCTCATTCACCTTGAGACCCTCGGTCGTGCGCTCCCCGAGATTCTTGCGAACCAACGCCTCCCGGTCCGCTGCCGTTTGCCACGCACTGCGGAAGCGCTCCTTCAACCTGGCGTCTTCGGCCTGAAGCTGCCGGTCAAGATCCTGCAGTTGCTGACGAATCTCCACCGCGCGCGGAAAGTTCGGACCGTGTTCAATACCGAGCTGCGCTTGTTCCTGCTCCAATTCGCTGTGACGAGCGTGAATCTGCCGAAACGCGGCCGTAGAGAGGCTGCCGCTATCGCCCTGCATGCGCTGGTCTGAAGCCAGCACCTGCTCCGGATCGCCTTGCGACGCGGCGCGATACTCGGCCTCGCGCAAGATGCGATCGGAACTGGCAGCCACCAGGTCCCGGCCAAGCTCGTCCACCTCCAGCAAGGCCGACAAGTGCTGAGCCTGCCCCGGCTGTCCATTCGAAAGCGTTCCCTGGGAGATGAGAAGGCCGTGCTCCTTCTGGAACTCGGCCAATCGGCGTTCATCGCTCTCGGCTTTGGCCTTCAGAACATCGAGTTGGCTCTGGAGCCACCCGCTTGCCTGCTCCGTAGACGTCATGCGGGCATCGCTTTGCTGATCCCCGTACGCGTGAATCAGCGCGTTCACCACGTCGGAGGAAAGCGCCGCATCCCGTGAACGAAACCGGATTTCGAGAACCAGCGTCCGCGGCAGAGTGCGCACACGCAGCCGGTCCTGGAACCGCTCCAACAGCCATGCTTCAGCGTCGGGCGACGGCGCGGACGGTTGGAAATTTGGGAAACGCTGCGCAAAGCTGCCCATGAATCCCGGCGCCTGGTACAGCTTCTTTTCGAGCATCACCCGCCACGCCAGTTGGTCGCTGCGAAACACGTTAGCCAGTGTCTCCAACTGCGTCTGTCCCGAGGCCAATGAGCCCGACGGCGCACCGTCTGTCCCATCGAGACTCAGCGCGGTGGCTGGGGCGATGCGCAATGCCACACGGGCCCTGGCTTCGTACTGTTTGGGTGCGATAAGGCAATACAGCAGGCAGGCCACCAGCAAGCCGCCGACCACCGACAACATCATCCGTCGGTGCAACAGCATCGTATGGCCCACTTCGCGCAGCGATGTCGATGAGTGATACCGGCTGGAACCGGGCAGCATTGGCTCATGGGCCGAGCGCTCGGAGACGGGCTGCACTGCGGGAGTTTCGAGCAAGTTGCGGGAACCTCGGGTCCAAAGGCTCTCCGCCAGCGCCATCCCGGCACCAAATCCAAAAAACCGTCGCGGAGAATTCCCGAGTAGTGTCCCCCATCACACACAGAATGTACGTGCTCCTCGTCACAATGAAAATGTCAAGGGCAAGTGTCTTAGTTTAATACAGTTATAAGCACACTTGAACGTGTTCACGATCACGACCGCCAAAACGTAATCGTTTCATACTCTCTATAACCATGAGTTCTAAAGCGTTCGAGGGTGTCTACAGTCCCAGCCAGGTACTTGGAGCTGCGGAACCGGTTGTTTCTGCGGTCTTTGAAGGTTCGAGGGTTCGGAGGAGAATCTCTCAACAAGCAGGCCAAGCACTTGAGAAACTTGCACACGCCATTGAATACTTGACTGATGAGTACATATTTGATGGCAAAACCCCTGCTGAGGACAATACGACCATCCAGGCGATTCAATTGCTCATGGCCATCAATCGGAGAATCTACTTCGATTGCCCGGTGGTCCCTGGTTTCAGTGATCGACTTCAGACCCGTTATCGTCGGCTATCGGGTAAGATCTCCGGAATTCTGCCGGGAAGTAGTCAGGAAAAAGGGCGCCAGGAGAGTTCGGATGAGTCTCAAACGACCTCACCGAATCGGTAACCACTGGCCCCACCCCAAGGTGACACAGATGCTCAAACAGCTCGTCGGGCGAAGCCTCGGCGCGCTGTATCATGTCGGCCAAAAGCTCCTCAATGAATATCTGATCCCGGTGTGCAACTAGCTGGTTGAGTTCCCGACGGGTATACAGCGTAACCTTATCCCCTCTTTTAATGACAAGGAAGATGACCTCCCCGGCCCCCGATTCTAACGACTCACGCTTGCAATATCTGAGCGTACAAATCCTGGCGCCTGTGTCGGATCCGGCTTGATTGAGCGCATCCGCCATAATCCTTCCTCGCTGGTTCGACTGAATCCAGAATGAAGCGCACCGTCATTCTCAATAACAGTGGGTCAGAGAGCCGGTCAACAAAGCGATCGTATCTGGCTAGTGCCGCTGGGGTTCTCCATTCATCCGGTAGGTTTCGGCTCACCTTTGCAAGCGCAGTCAAATCGAGATGTCGAACCATTCTCTCAATTACATCGGCATCATTTCGATCAGGTTCACAATAAATTCGGGGGTCGAGAAACCGAGAGACGAGCAACTTGGGCGTGACTGTTCCATTTGCCCCGCCAAACAGATGACCGTGATCGATGAAATACGCATCCAGCGAATGATACCTCTCTAGGAAAACCGCCTGGCGATTGTCGGCATGTTCACTTAAGACATCAAAGACCCACGCCTTCAAAAAATCTCTACGATTTCGGATCCTGCTAAATCTTTGTTCCGGCAGTATCTCAAAAATAGAATTTGACCTTAAGCTTAGGAACTCCGACCCAAAACACAAGCCCGAAGCCGGCCTGCGCCAGCCGCACTCGGTTTCCATCCAGCAGGAAGGATTCCGGTCAATGAAGTCGTCCGAAACTTCCACGAGACGCCACTTCGGCACGTTGAATCCGGCAACACGGAACAATTCTGTTCCCATCGCTTCGTTGAATGGAAGATTTGGCCCCTGGAGGTTGTTTCGAAACTTCACTACATAAACATGGCCGTCGTTTGCTCTTACTAGAATCGGCTGAGAACCCCCGCGCAGCTTGCGAATGTACTGCAAGGCCTTTACTTGCTTGACCTGTTCCATTCTGCCTCTTAGCTCCCATTGCTCAGATTTGAGATTGAAGGTGCTCTCAACCCTGAAAGCGAGAAACCCAGACAGGGTGCAATCGCAGAAACGCCATTCGCGAATATCGCCTTGGCGATTACGGTTTAACCTTCGAACGCAGGACTTCGGTAACCTGCGGTTTTTCATTTTTGTTAAATCTAATCAATTAAGTGAACTGTTTTCGGACAAAGTCAAGCGATATTTTGCACAAAAGTTTCCTGAACCTATTGAATAGGAGCGAGTTCCCTTGAATATAGGTAGATAATGCCCGCTGCTGGAACCACTTTAGTTACCTGTTACTTCAGTACCACGGCTCGGAGTATGACGTAGTTTGCACCGGCTCCTACGCCGCTCCCCCACCCGCCCGATACCACTCGACCGTCCGCCTCAGGCCCTCGCGGAAATCCACTTGAGGCTTGTAGCCCATCAGTTCCTCCGCCAGCCGGATGTCGGCCAGCGAATCGCGCACATCGCCGGCTCGAGACTGCTCATAGGCAACCGATCCCTTATACCCCGTCAGGTCCCGCAGAATCTCGACGGTCTCGTTCAACGTGACCCGCTTGCCGGTGGCCGCATTCATCATCTGCCCTGAGACCTTCTGCGCCGGCGCTGAAGCGGCCAGCAAGTTGGCATGAACCACATTGTCGATGTAAGTGAAGTCGCGGCTCTGCTCACCATCACCGTAGATTGTGGGCTGTTCCCCAGCCAGCATGCGCCGCGAAAAAATCGCCAGTACGCCCGAATAGTGCGAAGTGGGGTCCTGATACGGACCAAAGACATTGAAATAGCGCAGCACCACGGTCTCGAGCCCGTAAACCCGCGCGAAGGCTTGCATATAGTGTTCGCCGGCCAGCTTGGCCACGGCATACGGAGAAATGGGCCTCGGCAGCATCTCTTCGTGCTTGGGAAGCGTGGGCGTATCTCCGTATGCGGACGAGGAACCGGCATAAATCACCCGCCGCACCCCGGCCGCGCGCGCTGCCAGCAGCACATTCAGCGTCGCATCCACGCAATTCAGATTGGTGGCCACCGGATCGGCCACCGAGCGCGGCACCGAGGCCAAAGCTGCCTCGTGGAACACGACTTCAATTCCCTCGCAGGCCCGGGCACAATCCGCGGGGTTGGCCAGGTCCCCTTCCAGGAACTCCATCGCCTCCAGACCTGCCAGGTTGCTGCGCTTGCCGGTAATGAAGTTGTCGATGCCGCGCACACTCTCGCCGCGCGCCAACAACGCCGCCACGATCGAGCGACCGATAAAGCCTGCAGCTCCTGTCACCAGGTATTTCGCCAATTTGTGTCTCCCCAGAGTCAATTGTGGGCACTCGTAACTGCCCACCGCACACGTCTTAGAATACTATCCCCCGTTGCATCAGCTTCTTGTAGTTCAAGACGCCTCCCCTTTCGCTCGCGTAACTCCCACCGAAACTCATCGGCTTAGGCAGCCGGGGACAGGAGTTACGAAAGGCAGTTACTGCGGCGTGAGGTGCTGCATGCAGGTGGTTCCGGTGACCGCCTAAATTGATTTGTCAAAATAGGAAGGCGGCCGGCAGCTAAGCAGAGTTACGAGCGGCCCACACGACAGCCCTGAACCCGATCCTGTATTGTTGCAGTGGTTCGACTATGCTTCTGTTCCCCTTAACCTTGGCTGAGCCGCAATCCTTCTCCCTCTGGGAGAAGCTACTCTTTGCCGGGCTGGCCATCACTTCAGGCGCGCTCTTCTGGCGGCGCTTCGGTCCCATCCTCCACAAAATCCTCCAATCCAGGAAAGACGCCGACTTCCACCTCTCGCCCATCGGCCGGCGCGTCTGGGATTTCTTCTGGGAAGTCCTGTGCCAGTCCAAGGTCATCCGCCAGCGGCCCCTGCCCGGCCTTGCCCACGCCTTCGTGTTTTGGGGGTTCTGCGCCTTTGCCCTGGTTACGCTGAACCACTGTGCCGTGGGGCTCGGCATCGGCTTCCTTTCGCCCGCTGGTTTCTTCGGGCGTTTCTACTCTTATCTCGCCGCCGCCTTTGCCGTGGCCTGCGCCGTCAGCATCCTGGGGCTCTTCGTGCGCCGCTTCCTGGTGCGTCCCCGCTGGCTGGGCCAAAAGCTGTCTTACCAATCCGGCGTGATTGCGGGACTGATCTTTCTCCTGATGGCGACCTACCTCGCCACCTTCTTCGTTGCAGACGCCGATCCCGCCACCCGCCTGCAGATCGGAAGAGCGTCGTGTAGGGAAAGAGTGTAGATCTCGGTGGT
>OCZT010006440.1_pt1 | contig 11631 bp, 7 predicted proteins | sample 1539031 | NCBI WGS metagenome assembly OCZT01 (sample SAMEA3539308, study PRJEB22396) | soil metagenome | biome: tundra; feature: field; material: soil | place: USA | collected 2010-05 | depth 0.15 m
TCTGTGATCCGGCGAGGCATTCCAAGATGTCGAAGTAGCGAGATGCGTTTCATCCGGAGGTCTTAGTCACCTGTCCCGCATTGGCAAACTCCTTGCCCGCTGCCCAGCAGCTGGATAAACTGGCATTGCGCCTGTAGCGCGGATGACAGGGTCGGAGTCAGGGGTGTTTCTGAGAACGAAGTTTCGGAGATGGAAAAGGTGCCGGGCGCAACAGTCTGAAGGTGTGTGGCCCAGGCAACTCCCTCGCCCCCAGGGGTAATGAACGCAGCGCCGCACGATGGATTGCTTTTGTAGTCGGCCGTAACCAGCATCAATGAGCCTGTGATGGGTTGAACCCCTGTCAGGGTGTTGGCGGTGAGGTCGTGACTAAGCGATAAAGTGCGGAGTCCATCCTGCGAGACATGACATCCACAACATTCCGCCATTTGCTGGTTCTGATCGAAGACATACAGCATCGCGCATGCGTTATCTCCCTCACCTCCCGGATTCGCGATCCGTATTGTTGTATCGGCACCGGTCGATGCAGACGAAAAGTAGCTGGTCAAAGCAATCGGCTGTACGACAATGGTTGCTGCACCAACAATGTCATTCATCCGGGCCTCTACGCTTGTGGAGCCCACCTTTTTACCCGTTGCGTTGCCTGTGCTGGCGACGCCGACAATTGCAGGGTCATTCACTGTCCAGGTTACCTGGCTGATAACATCCTGCGTGCCGTCTGTAAACGTACCAAGAGCGGTAAGTTGCTGACTTTTTGCTAACGGGATGATCGGATTAGCTGGCGCAATCGCGATCGAGGTCAGTCGCGGCGCAGCGACCGTTACAGTGTCCAAGCCCGCAATGGATCCCAACGCCGCCGTCACGGTCGCTGGCCCTTTCGTCCTCCCAGTCGCAATTCCTGAAGCATCGATGGTCATGATTCCCGGGGGAGAACTGCTCCATGAGACAGAGTTGGTGAGATTGTGCGTACTCCCGTCGGTGTAAATACCTCCAGCTGAGAACTGGACTCGCGAACCTAACGGGATTGAGGCATTCGACGGAGAAATGGTGATGGTAGCCAGCGCGGCAGGAGAAACAGTTAACGTTACTTTTCCAACGACGCCAGCGGTACTTGCGGAGATTATCGCTGTACCACGAGTGTTTGCTACGCATTCGCCACCGGGCCCAACGCTGAGGACTTGAGCGGAATCGCTCGACCACGACACGGAGTTCGTCAGATCGTGCGTGGTGCCATCGGTGTATGTACCTTGGGCACCCAGGTGCTGGGATGTGCCAAGCGGCATGACGGCTTTGGGCGCGGAAACCAGGATCGAGGTCAGTTGAGCGGCGGAAACAGTAACAGTGCCGGTAGTCTCGATGGATCCCATCGCGGCCTTGATGGTCGCAGTGCCGACGCTCTTCCCAGTTGCGAGTCCTGAACCATCGATCGTCACGATCGCCGCGGTAGAACTGCTCCATGAGACAGAGTTGGTGAGATCGTGCGAAGTGCTGTCGGTATAGATCCCTCGAGCTTTGAACTGAGCCGTCGCACCCAACGGGATTATGGGGCGGTCATTGCTGACGGAGATGGTGTCCAGGGCGGCGGGCAGGACCGTGAGTTGGGAGGATGCTTTCGCGGATCCCGAAACCGCCGTCAGTGAAGCCACACCAACTGCTTTGGTAATTGCAATTCCAGTGGCACTGACAACTGCAATACTCGGTTCGGAACTTGTCCAGGCTACGGAAGGCGTGACATTCCGCGTGCTTCCGTCGGTATAAAGTCCCGTGGCCTTCAGCTGTGTTGTCGTCCCGAGAGCGAGGGAGAGGACGGATGGATCAACTGCGATGGACACGATTTCGGCTTGGGACACAATCAGTGTGCTTTCCGCCGTGAGCGCACCAGTACTCGCGGTGAGCATGGTCGTTCCGAGGGAATAAGACGTGACGAGGCCAGACGAATTAATACTCGCGACGTCGGGTTTGCTGCTCGTCCATATCGCTGTCCCGGTCTCATCTCTTGACGAACCGTCAGTGAGTATTCCGGTTGCCGTCACCTGTACAGTCTGGCCGAGAGCTATATCTGAGGTCGGCGGCGCCACTGTCAAGCGGGTGAGCTGAGGGATATTGTTTGTTGTCGATGGCGAGCCACCGCATCCTAGCAAGAAGAGAACGGGCAGAGAACACAAATGGAGAAGCGGAGCGACGGCGATGAAAAGATAGCCCCTATATGAAACTCGCATGATTGGAAACCCCCGCGCAGATGGCTAGTCCTGACGGGCTAGACCAATCAGGGAGAAAACTGTAGGGTAAGTGGGGACAGCGATGCAAGTCTCTTTATAGTTTAGATATTGTGTACTAACACTTTCTGATTACTCCTGTCGGGTTACTTCTTTTGAGTATTCCGTGAGTTGGACTTTGAAGGCGCGACTAGAAAGCGACCGGCGATGAAATTGAAGCTATATGCGGCCAATCCATGAAAGGGCGTCGACCGTCGCTATAGACAGCGCACCGAAAGGTGTGGTTCCTATTGAACGCTGCGATCAGAGCAGAGTCTCTAGACCAGAGATGAAGCCTTCAGGCATGAAATCCTGTTTCCGCGTCCAGCGGACCCGCATGAGCGTCGTTACGCGGGGTTGTGATTCGCAGATGGGGATTTCGCAGCGCAGGACTGACGAAACCTTGAGGGGATCTGTAGTGACGATACACACCCCTCTCTGACTGATATTCTGGATCCGCCCGGAAAGGATTGCGCTCCGGGAATCACCGGCAGCTTCGATGTCTGGAAGTTCCCGGAGCTTCATTTCGAGGTTTTGCGGAAACCTTTCTTCCTGGCGACGCTCGATTTTGTTGACGGCTCTCATGCATGGCATGATTACGCCATAATCGATGCCGCGTAAATCATTCAGAAGAACTAATGCAACGATATTAGTTTCATCATGTAAGCCAGGATTGCGGATCCACAATCTTCCCAACAATACCCGACCGGGTAGACACGTCCATCTTTACCATCACCAGCCTTAAGAAGGCTTTGACTGTATTTGGGCTGATATTCATGCGAGCCGCGATCTGCTTGCTGGTGAGTCCCTCGACCAGAAGAGTCACCGTCTCCAACTCGCGCGGAGTCAAATCGAATTGGCCCAGCGCATCGCTCAACCCGGCCGCAGAGAAGGAATGGCGCTCCAGGAGCAAAGCTGTCTCCGCCGTCTCCTCGCGATGGAAGTCACAGTCGAATCGAAACACGCGACATCTATATTTCCGCCGCCCAGATGTGTACTCTTTGACAAATGCCGACTGGCCGTCCACGGTGGGCCTCAAGAGCTTGGACCTGATCTTATCCTTCAGGAATAGAGCTGGCTTAGGTATGCGTTCCGGCTTGGTTGGATAGGCCAGTATTTGAAGGGCCGCCACATTGAACGAAACGGGCACGAGGTCCTTATTTAGAAGCATGAATCCTGGTGCAGCAATTACCGTGTTCACCGGACTTACCTCCACACCAATCAGTGTCAGTGCAATTCCAAAGAGTTGGCCCTGAAAGCGCAGCAGGAACCTTCGGACGGATGTGGTTGCGCAGAGTTATTATGCCCTCTGCTGCAAGCATCGCGTCACGTAACAATTTAGGAAACCGTAATGACAAGAACCTGCACTTTGGAGGTTGATGCCCCAGATGGACGGAGTCTTGCACTAATATTGCGGCCTGTCAATGAAAATCGGTTGCGCCCTTCGGGTTCGCCCTTTTGAACTAAGGCGCGCACATCGTTTACTAAGTCGCGATGCCTACAAAGCCGCCCAGGAACTGCAAAACTCTGCACATTGACAAGCGCGCCGTTCCTCTCTCTGGAAGAGGGATAAATGTTGAATGATCAGTCGATTGCCTTTCTGGGTTAATCCAAAAGGGCGATTGCGGCTTCAACTAAGTCGTGGTCGAATTGCAGCCGCAGGAGGACGATATGCTGCGTCGCATCATGGTGTCGCCATTCAAGGAGAGCCGCCTCTTCGTGTCAATCATTTTCAAACACCGCGGGCCCGCTTTTGAGCATATTGTTCTGGTAGCCGGATTCGTGGCTATCATCGCTTCAGTATCGTCCGTATGCGCGCAGCCAGGCAGCCAAGATAGCAGCAACCCGCAAAACAATTCTCATGCACAGATTTGTGACCAACCGAAGAACGGTGATAAAAGAGATCTTTCCCTGGCGACAACCGGGTCGCAGTCCTCTGATCTGGAAACGAGCTCGGCGGACGAGCAATCCGCGAGCCAAAGCGTTACAGAATCGGGAGGCACAGATCTCAATCTCCCGAAGCCCAGTCAATCAGTCTCAGCAACTGAAAAGCAGGAACTGCTATGCAAGAGGAGCACTCATCGCCCCGCTTCGGTGCAACCTGTACAGCCTACGACAGGCGATCAACCACCAACCGTCCAGCAACGAACTGCCGTCGGTCCAGTCGTAACCTATACAAATGGCCAGTTGACGATCGATCCCAAGAACGCGCGATTAGGCGAGGTTATGGAAGCTATTCAAGCGCGCACCGGGTTATATGTGGAGTATCCCGCGCAAGAGATGAGTGAGCGAGTCTTTGATCATGTAGGCCCAGTGTCTGTGCGCGAGGCGCTGATGCAGCTTCTTTATGGATCTGGGTTCAACTATATATTTCAGACATCATCCAGCGACCCACAGGTTGTCAATAAGCTCTTTTTGAGCGCGCGTACATCCTCACGTTCCGCAGGCGGAGCCCAGCGTGCCATCGAAGCTCTCGATGAGCAAGGCGAGCATCAGTCCGTCTACGGAGGGTTCACCAACGAAGCTCCTCCAGAAGAGATCCAGGAAGCAAAGCCGCCAAGCCCGCCGGCTAAATCGGCGATTGACGCAAGTACGGTTCCCGGCATCCCAGCCGGCTTCAATCTTCAACAGGCTGCGGCTGAATCACACAAGACAACTGCGCAGATCCTTGATGAGATGCAGAAGCGCCAGCTTGAATTGCTGGACGCACAAGCCCCGCCACCGTAGAGACGTTACCCCGGCCGTGTAGAAGCACAGATGTCGGTCAAGGCACTGCAAGTCCATGTCGGCCATCCGACTCTGGTTACTTGTCTCATTTGTGTCAAAGATGGCACAGTAGAATGCCGAGCTGGAGGCGGAGCCTTCTACGTCACGGCGTCATACGGGGTATCGGACTAACTCGCAGTTGAGAATATAGCCTGGACTTACGAATAAGTTCCGATGACATTCAGAAACCTCAGTTTATGTTGATGTTGCAACACTATACGGCGACTAATGCTTATGGGCTAGATTGGAAGATATAACTCATGGGATTAGGTCAACTGGGTAATTGTAATACGGGGAATACTGGGTACAGTTGCACAGAGCGCGGCCAGCTATTGTTGTTGAACGCTGAGTTTGCGCTGAGGAGGACTTGGATGAAATTCACAGCATGTAGGATACTTTCCGTTGCCCTGGCAATTGCCGGCCTGATAGCAATCGGTGCTAGCGTTGCTTCCGCGCAAGATGTCTACAAACTCAACTACTTCGCGAACAACAGCGGCTCAGCCCCCGACGCCACAGTCCGGATCGACAATCCCGGCCTGACGTATGGGAACCTCTGTGCCATGGTCTACGTGTTCGATGCAGATCAGCAACTGACTGAGTGCTGCGGATGCGTGGAAACACACAACGGCCTTCGGACACTGTCCGTTCGCCATGATCTAACCATGAATCCGCTTACTGGCGTGGCTTCGACGAATGGCATGATCAAGATCGTATCCGCGGCGGTAAACAATTCGCCGTGCGATCCGAGTGCCAACGTCTCACCGAAGGCCAACGTGCGTGCTTGGGGAACTCACATTCAGAATGCGGTTGGCGCCGCCTATCCGATCACTGAAACTGAATTCACTGACTCAACGCTCGGCGCCACCGAACTCGCGAATCTGCAGGCTCAGTGCGCATTCATCGGTATCCTGGGCAGCGGCCATGGCTCCTGCACTTGCGGCACCGGTGACTAATGTTGATCGAAACGACGATAGCGTACACAGAGAGTTACGCCGTTTCAATCTCCACCCTCAGAAACTCAGCCGTGCTAGGGTGGGGGGCTTTCACCCTAGCACACCTTCCCACCTCATCACCTCAAAATAGAAGGAACCGGCAATGACAACTTTGCACCGTGTGAGCACCTTGGTTATGGGACTATTTGTTTCTGCCGCTACGGTTCTCTGTGGGCAGACAGAACCGGAATTGCGCCAGGTGGTCGCGAGAGTCAGCGGCGTAGACCTGACACTGAGCGATCTCAAGAGCGATGAGAGCGGAAAACTACTTCAGGCCGAATATCAGTACTACCTTAACGAACGAAAGGCACTCGAAGAACTCATTGACAATCGGCTCCTGGCAGACGAGGCGCGCGCGAAGTCTATCTCCTTAGATCAACTCCTGGAGACGGAAGTCTACAAGAGAGTGAAGGATCCCACGGAAGACCAACTCGAGGTCTACTACGAGGGCCTTGATACGAAAGACTCCTACCAGTCTGCGCGCGAAGATGTGTTGCAGCACATTCGCGAGTTGCGTCGCACCAAGGCGCGTGCAGCCTATGTCGAGCAACTGCGAAAGCAAGCCAAGATCAATATTCTCCTGATGCCGCCCTCTGCGAAGGTGAATACGGCGAGGGCCTATACCATCGGTACGGCAGATGCCCCCGTCGTGCTCGTCGAGTTCGCGGACTATCAATGCCCCTATTGCCAGAAGGTCAATTCTCAGATCCAACAGCTTAAGAAAGAGTACGGGAGCGCTCTCACGGTCATCTTCAAGGACTTCCCTCTTCCCATGCATCACACGGCGGAAAAAGCAGCAGAGGCATCTCGGTGCGCCGGAGAACAGGGGAAGTTCTGGGAGTACCACGACGTTCTCTTTTACAGCAAACAGCTGGAGGTCGATGAGCTGAAAGAGCATGCCCGGGTGCTGAGACTGGACGGGGATCGATTCGACACCTGCCTGGATAGCGGATCAGAGGCCAATGCGGTAAAGAGCGATCTTGAAGAAGCCAAGGGTCTCGGGCTAACCGGAACTCCTAGCTTCTTTGTGAACGGACATTTCTTTAGCGGCGTTGTGGATTACGCAGCCCTCAAAGACATTATCAATCAGCAGTTGAACCAGGCGGGCTCCAAGCTCCAGTTGATTTCAAAGAACCCGTAGGGGGTTGGGCTCCTCGACTCAAAGGTCACCACAATCTATATCTATCGCCGGTGCAGCGATGTGAGGATGCTGGAAGGTGCATATGAAATGCGCTCAGAAACTCTTGTGGATCGTCGTCCCGCTCGTACTGTGCCACAGCGTCTGCCTTGCATCAGTCGTTGTTTCTCCATCGTCCGCACAGATTAGTCCTGGCGCGCAACTGCAATTCTCCGCAACTGGATCTTCAAACAATGTTGTACTGTGGAGCATTTCAGGGAACGGATGCAGCGGTACGTCCTGTGGAGTCATCACGAACGATGGCTTATACACGGCGCCGCGCGCGGTGCCCAATCCCGCTCTCGTGCTTGTTACTGCAACATCTCTCGCAGATCTTACGCAGTCCGGCAGGGCCACCGTTACGATTGGGAGTCAGCCCGTTGTTTCAATCACACTCTCCCCACTCAAAGCAACCATTGCTCAACTAGGCCAGCAGCAATTCTCCGCCATAGTCGCAGGAAGTTCCAACGCTGCGGTGAGCTGGACTCTTTCCGGCGCGGGATGTGCCGGCTCTTCTTGTGGCGTCATCAGCAGCGGCGGCCGATATAGCGCGCCCGCCACGGTTCCCTCGCCGGCTTCTGTCACCATTACTGCCAGATCCGCTGCTTACCCCACAAAATCGGCTTCTGCGACAGTGGCGATCGAAGCGGCAACAGCGGTCTCAGCATCGGTCGCGCCGTCGACTGCGCAGATCAGCGTGGGTGGAACGCAGCAGTTCACCGCAACCGTCACAGGCAGTACGAATACATCCGTCAATTGGACGATTGCGGGAGCAGGGTGTTCCGGACCGACGTGTGGTTCGATCTCAGCTTCAGGCTTGTATACAGCGCCGGCAAGTGTTCCTTCGGTGCCCAAGGTGATTGTGATTGCGACCCCGGTGGCCGCTCCTAGCCGCACTGCCACTGCGACGGCAACGATTGTCCCGAATTCGTCAAGTCTGACTGTATCCCCAAACTCTTCGCAGTTGAAGCCCGGCGCACAGGTACAGTTCCTCGCAACCGGTCCAGGAAGCGGGGTGGTGATATGGAGCATCTCCGGAAGTGGATGCTCGGGGACCGGATGTGGTGTGATTACCTCATCCGGGTTCTACACAGCACCAATGACAGTGCCAAATCCTGCCGCGGTCACGGTTTTCGCCACATCTCTGGCAAATCCTGCTTTGGTGGGATCAGCAATTGTATCGTTCACCACGAGTTCGCAGGTCGGCATCACGGTATCACCCAACAGCGCGCAACTAGGTGTTGGCGCGCAACAACAGTTCACAGCAACCGTGACTGGCACATCGAACCAAGCTGTTGTTTGGAGCGTCAACGGGTATAGCTGTGCAGGAAGCGCGTGCGGGACGATTACGTCCGGTGGTCTTTACACGGCGCCGTCCGTTCTGCCCAATCCGGCTATCATTTTTGTTACCGCGACATCTCAGGCCGATCCTACGAAGTCCAATACGGCAACGGTGACAATGGTCACGGCAATCGCCGTGAGCATTTCGCCGACCAGTGCACAAGTTGACGTAAATGGTTATCAGCAGTTCACAGCCAAGGTCACAGGTACGGCAATCGGTGGTGTGACTTGGAGTGTGAGCGGCTCTGGCTGTTCGGGGATCGCGTGCGGCAGCGTATCATCCACAGGCCTTTATAGGGCTCCGGCGAATGCGCCCTCTCCAGCGACAATTCGTGTTACAGCAACATCCATTGCGGACTCCCAAGCATCTGCTTCCGCTACCGTGACGATCATTGTCCCCATCACAGTAACCATCTCCCCAACAGACGCGATCCTCACGGTGGGTGACCGACTTCAGTTCGGCAGCACGGTTTCCGGTACCGCGAACCGGGCTGTAAGCTGGAGCATCAGTGGACCAGGCTGCTCAGGATCTGCATGCGGCGCCATTTCTTCCAACGGGCTGTATACGGCGCCGGCAACTGTTCCATCGCAAACTACGGTGATCGTTAAGGCGACATCGCAGGCCGAGACGTCGGTGTCCGCTTCTGCGGTTGTCACACTCCTGACCACGAATAATGCAAAGCTTTCTGGTCAATACGCCTTCCTGTTCTCGGGCTTCAACAGTGACGGTGTTTACCAGGAGGTTGGATCGATTGAAGCAGACGGGAAGGGCAAGATCGTTTCCGGGCTTGAGGACGTCAATGATTTCACCAATCCCGCGACGAAAATGTCTGTTAGCGGTAGCTATCAGATGGGCTCTGACAATAGGGGCGTGATGACCATCAAGAGCCCGCTTGGAACCCAGACGCTCCGCTTTGCTCTCAATCTAACCGGGACGCGAGGCCGGCTGATCTCGTTCGATCAGTCAGGAGTCCGAGGCTCAGGTGAGATATTTCTTCAGGATCCAACAGCCTTCGATCCCGCGGTTCTGGCAGGTGGTTATGTCTTGAACCTGACAGGCATGAACCTTAACGGATCTCGGGTTGGGGCACTCGGTATCATCTTCCCCGACGGCAACGGTTTCATCTCTGGGAGCAGTATGGATGTAAACGAAGGCGGTGTCGTATCTCCTACCTTCGCAACATTCTCTGGAGTGTACGGACTCGATCCAACAGGGCGCGGCACCATCACTCTCAGCATCCCGGGATTTGACGGCGGTTCATTCACTTTTGCCTTCTATGTTGTGTCGGCAAACAAGCTATTGCTTCTCTCAGTGGACCCGCTCAGCTTTGCCAACCCAATCTTCAGCGGCCCGGCAGAATTGCAATCGGGTGCTCCTTTTACGAGCGCCTCATTTAGCGGCGGCTCTGTATTCGAACTCAGTGGCTCGAACGGAACCTCGGGCGACGATACAGTCGGGCGCTTCCAATTTGGCGCAGGCGGAAACATCCTGATGAACTTCGATCAGAATAATGGCGGCTCCGTGACGATAGGCGGCGTGATGACTGGAGCCTATGATGTTCAGCTCAATGGGCGCGGAACACTCAACCTCATCAATCCAGCCGATGGCAGCACGCAAGTGTGGTATCTGTACGCCCTTGCACCCAACAGAGCGTTCATCATGGACGCCTCAGGGGGCTCTGTAGGGATTGGTGAGGTGACTCCACAAATTGACTCTCCGCCGTTCTCGAACTCAGATGTGCTCGGCACGTATGTTTTTGGCTCAGGTGAGCCAATCGTTGGGAGCAGTTCTCTCTATACGGGCACTGCCAATTTTGATGGTGGAAGCAGCATCTCAGGCAGCGGCGCCCTTACCGGTCCAGAGGATGTCAGTAAGGCCACGGCGCTTTCGGCGAACCAGGGATTCAACGGGATTTATTCGGTTTCGGGTGTATCCAACAACGGTCGTGGCACAATCTTGCTCGCGCCGACCGGAAGCGGCACAATTGCGGTTTGGGTTGCCAGCCCTTCGACTTTCGTTGGCCTTTGGATAGACGGAACCAGCGTGAAGCCAACCATTCTGCACTTCGACCAATAGGGAAAGCCGAGTGGATTGGCGATCTGTAGTTAGTGCTTGAAACGGGAACAGCCATCAAGGTTGTGAGGGCGTCAATGAAAAGATCTACATTTCTACTCTCGCTCGTGATTACATGTGCGGCGTGCGTTCATGGTTTTGCTCAGGGCGATACTTCTGACGTGAAACAAAAAGCTACGGCGGGCGATCCGGAGGCGCAGGTTGAGCTGGGGATGCAGTATGCCCTGGCGGCGCATCGCAATGCTCCTGAAGCGATGAGATGGTTCCGGAGGGCTGCCGATCACGGATACGCAGATGGCCAGTATCGCCTTGGAGGCATGTACGACGTTGCGGTATCGCCGCAGAACCCTACAGAGGCAATCAAATGGTACACGCTCGCCGCAAAGCAGGGGCACAAGGATGCTCAATATCGGCTGGGAGTGATGTATGACCAAGGGCGTGGAACAACCATAGATTACGCAGAGGCCGCACGATGGTATCAAAAGGCGGCAGCTCAGGGAAGGCCGGATGCGCAATTCAGGCTGGGTGAGATGTTTGAGAAAGGGAGCGGAGTTTCGCGAGACTACGCCAGCGCAATGAAGTGGTATATGTCAGCCGCCCAGCAGGGACGTCCTGAAGCTGAATACAAGGTTGGCTATCTGTACGAGAAGGGCATGGGTACAGCGCCGAGCAAATCGGATGCCATCGCGTGGTACCAAAAATCGAGCGCACACGGTTATCCGGATGCGACGGATGCGATGAAAGCACTGGAACAGCAGTAATTTCCAGGATTAGTCGCAGCTCGCAACCAGGAGCGCATGGAAGTCATTCATCGGTCAAACTCGAACGGCGAATATGCCGGCGCGAGCCTATGAAGCTGTATTGCTCAAGCTTACAGCTTAGACATTGAATAACTCGCAGTGTCCGTGCGCACACCCCGGCGATGCATGAATATAGGCCCTTGAGCGAGTGTCTGATAACAGACCTTGTTATATACGACGCACATGGAACTAAGCCAATTGAAGCATTGCGAATGCCCCATATCCATGA
>OCZT010006441.1_pt1 | contig 11631 bp, 9 predicted proteins | sample 1539031 | NCBI WGS metagenome assembly OCZT01 (sample SAMEA3539308, study PRJEB22396) | soil metagenome | biome: tundra; feature: field; material: soil | place: USA | collected 2010-05 | depth 0.15 m
CGCCCAGCCCAAGCCCGACGCGCACCGCTTCGCCGAGCCCGAGCGCGTCCCGCACAGCCTCGCCGAGCCCTACGGCCTCGCCGAGCCCCACGGGTTCGGCCTCAGGCGGCCCAACGTGTTCGGCGGCCTTCGCCTATACCAGCCAATGGAGCAATGGGTTCAACGCGACCGTGACGGTGACCAACACGGGGACCCTGGCCACCAAGTCCTGGAAAGTCACGTGGACCTGGAGCGGTAACCAGGCAATCGTGAACTCCTGGAACGCGACCGTGACCTCGAGCGGCACTTCCGTTACCGCTGTCAACGTGGCCTACAACAACGCCATAGCCGCGGGGGGCAACACGGCCTTCGGTTTCCAGACCAGTTTCAGCGGCGCCATTGCCGCGCCAACACTGACCTGCTCGGCTACCTGAGCGAGCCCGCCCCACCCGAACCCGAACTCACCTCAGGCCGCGAGCCCCGCGGCCAAGGCGAGCGCGCTTCGGGCTCGGTTCAGGATGTAGAGGTGATAGCCCGGTGCTCCGCGATCCAGGAGGTCGCGGATCTGGGCGAGCGCCCAATCGATGCCTACGGCTTCGATGGCCTCGGGCTGGTCTCCGGCGGCCTCGATGCGCCCGATCAGCCGGTTCGGCAGCGAGGCCCCGCACATCGAGGTGATCCGGGTGACTTGCTTGAGCGAGAGCACCGGCATGATGCCCGGAACGATGGGGACGCTTATCCCTGCCGTGCGGCATCGATCAACGAAGCTGAAGTAGAACTCGTTCTCGAAGAACAGCTGCGTGGTGATGAACGATGCCCCGGCGTCGACCTTGCGCCGTAGGTTGACGAGATCGGCCTCGAACGAGGGGGCCTCGGGGTGTTTCTCCGGATAGCCGGCCACACCCAGGCAGAGATCGGGGTGCAGGTCCTTCAGCAGAGCTACGACATCGCAGCCGAAGCGCAGGTCGGCCGCGAACGCAGTCGCCGCGTGCGAGCCGTTGGGCAGGTCGCCCCGCAAGGCCATGATGTTGCGGATTCCCCGCGCGTAGTGCGCCTCCGCGACCGCCGAAACCTCCTCGCGCGTGTGGTTGACCGCGGTCAGATGCGGCATGACCGTGAAGCCAAACTCGTCCCGGAGAAGGGCTGAGACCTGGGCGGTGCGCTCCTGCGTGCTACCCCCTGCGCCGTAGGTCACCGACACGAAATCGGGGCCGATCAGTTGTAGGGCCGCGGCGGTCTGGCGCAACGCTTCGACGCCCGCCTCGTCCTTGGGCGGGAAGAACTCGAGCGAGCGCAGCGGACGCCGCTGCTCGAACAATTCGGAGATAGGCCGGTCGGCCTGCATTGACGTATCGACTGACACGAATTCGATGATACGGCCCTTTGCGACCCGCCGAGTGCGACCTCCGACCGTCGACTACGGGGTCGCCGCCAGGACGATCGGGGTCCCAAGCGCGGTGCTACCTGGCGGTCTCGATCATTTCTACCAATGACGCGCGCCAGGCCGGCGCCTCGAACGTCTGCCCCCAGAACGTCTGAACGCGCCACAGGCGACCGTCGTGGATCTCGCCGATCGACACGTCGTACCAATCGGTACCGTCGGGGTAGTGGACCTTCGACACCCCGGTAAAGGTGTCGCCTGCGCCCTCGATCCGCAGCAACGTAGACGACGGAGTCACGACCCAGCGGTCCGCGCTTCCGACGACGCGATCGGTGCCGTTGCCCTCGAACCCTCCCGGGTGACCCACTATCTCGGCGCGGAGGTTCTCGACGCCGCGAATCAGTTCGCCGGACTGTGGAAACGTCAGCGTGAAATCTGGGTGCGCCAACCGACCGAGGGCGTCCACGTCCCCGCTGTTCATGGCCCGAAGGTATGCCTCGAAGATGGCCCGCGGTTCAGGCGATGGCATGGTGAGCCTCCCTCAGGCCGCTGGCGTCGTTCTCGGCTGCTCGCATCTCATTCCAACATTACGCCGCACGTTTTCGAGGTTGCGCATCGCGGACCCATGGCGTAAGAGTCGGCCGGCCGCAAGGCATAGACGCGACCCCGGCTGCGATCGAGGTCCTCGAGCTCGGTCGTCGACCGGACGTTGTACGAGGCGAGTTCGACCAGCGCGTCGGTGGGAAGGTGGCGGCGGCCCGGGTCCCCGACGAGGACGTCGATCCCGCGGTCGCGAGCCCGCTGCAGCCACGGCAGGACGCGTCCCGCAAGGCGGGCGTCGTACCAGCAGTCGCCGGCCAGGACGATGTCCACGTCGGGCGGCTCTTCGTCCAGCACATCGCGATGCACCACCGTCACCCGGTGGCCGTTGGCGCGGGCGTTGAGTTCGGCGGCCGCGGCGGCGAAGGCATCGACGTCGGCGCCGGTCGCCTCGGCCGCGCCGGCATGCATCGCCGCAATCGCACACAGCCCCGAACCAGATGCCAGATCGAACACGCGCCGACCCGTCGCGGTCTCCGGGTGGTCGCGCAGGTATCGGCCGATCGCGAGCCCGCCCGCCCACGCGAATGCCCAATAGGGGATGGCCGGGTCCGGATCGTCGGTCTCGATCTGGAGAGCGCGTGTCAGCGGCAGCACGTCGTCGGCCAGGTGGAGGCGGATCTCCTCGAGGCCCGGAACGGGACGGAGGTGTGTGTGGCGAAGGACGAAGGTACGGGCCGAGGTGGCCATCGCCGTACTCTAGCGGCCCCGGGCGCCCGGACTCGCACCGCGCAATCGGACGACCCGGAGCAGGGCCGGAATCGCCCTGGGTGCGAACCTCTGCTGACCGCGCGCACCCGCGGCGGAGCGAGAGGAAGTCATGAATCGGATCTTTGCCCTGATCGGCGTCGCGAGCGTCCGCTTCCGATTCCTGATCGTCATTGCCTGGATAGCCGTCACCATCGTGGCCGTGCGGACCCTGCCCACCTTGAGCAGTGTTACCAAGAACACGACCAGCGGGTTCCTGCCGGCCAACGTGCCGAGCATTCAGGCGTCGAATATGGCGTCGCCCTTCCTTGACGTGAACCTTGGGACGGCCACTTTCGTTGCGGTTCGCGACGGAGGCCTGACGCCCGCGGACAACGCCGCGATCGACAGCCTCGAGGCCAAGATCAAGGGGATCGACACGGTCAAGGTCGTCGTGGACCTGGGCATCTCCGGCGACGGTGCCGCCCGGCAGGTCCTGATCGAAGCGGAGATCGCGTCGTTCACGAGCGTGACCGGAGCCGACACCCTCGTCACCGCCATCCGCAGTGCCGCCACTGCAGCTGCCCCGGCCGGGCTTCAGGTCCATCTGACCGGCGAAATTCCCGATCTCGTCGACAACTCGAAGGCGTCCGGATCCTCGCAGGATCGGACCCAAACCTTCTCGCTGCTGTTCATCCTGGTGCTGCTAGTGCTCGCCTACCGAGCGTTGCTCGCGCCGATTCTGACTCTCATTCCGGCCGTGATCGTGCTCACTCTCTCCGGGCCGGTCATCGCCCAGGCGGCCAGCGCGGGGATCCAGGTCTCGTCCATAACCGAGTTCATGCTGATCGTCCTCGTGCTGGGCGCCGGCACTGATTACGGCGTCTTCCTGGTCTTCCGTGTCCGCGAAGAGCTGCGCCGCGGCTTGTCCGGTTCCGACGCGGTCATCCGCGCGGTGACTCGGGTGGGGGAGTCGATCACTTTCTCCGCTTTCACGGTCATCGCCGCCCTCTCAAGCGTGGCCCTGGCCGAGTTTGGGCTCTACCAGAGCATGGGCCCCGCGCTCGCCATTGGAATCGCTCTCATGCTGCTGGCGGGGCTCACGCTGCTGCCGGCCCTGCTGGCAATCTTCGGTCGCGCGGTCTTCTGGCCGAGCGACGTCCGCCACCGTGACGTCGAGCGCGTGGGGTTCTGGGATCGGGTTGGCCTGATCGCCACCCGGCGGCCCGCGCTCACGCTGCTCCTCGGAGCCATCCTGTTCGGCGGCATGGCGGCGACGCTGCTGACCACCGGTACTTCCGGTTTCGGCGACTCGTCCACAACCACCGCCGGTTCCGATTCCGCGGCCGGGGCGACGGCGCTCAACGCCCACTTCCCCTCATCGAAGATCGTCCGGACGCTGATCCTGTTCCAGTTCGACAGTCCGGTGTGGCAAAATCCGGGCAAGCTGGCGACGGCCCAGGCCGGACTGACCGCGCTGCCCGAGTTCAAGAGCGTCGTCGGGCCGCTCAATCCGAACGGCATCCCGCTCACTACCGATCAGTTGATCCAACTCCACACCGCTCTCGGGGCGCCGCGTCTGCTTCCGCCCGTTCCCACCACGTCGGCCGTGTCCGCTGAGCTCTACAACGCCTATCGGGCCGAGGGGCAGTTGATCAGCCCCGACGGTCTGACGGTCGAGTATTCCGCCGAAGTCGGCAGCGGCGACCAGTCGAGCCCGACAGCGCTCGACGCCGTCCCAGGGTTGCGCGCCGAGGTGAACGGCGTCGGTACCTCGGCCGGTGCGTCTGCGACAGGACTGCTCGGCAACCTCGAGTTCTCCTACGACATCCGCAAGATCTCCGGATCGGACCTCGAACGGATCATCCCGATTGTGGCGATCCTGATCGCCATTCTTCTGGCGGTGGTCATGCGGAGCGCGGTCGCGCCGCTGTATCTCGTCGCCAGCGTGGTCATCTCGTATCTGGGTGCGCTCGGCTTGACCGGGATCATCTTCGTGCATCTCGGCGGTCAGGCGGGTCTCAACTTCGTCCTGCCGTTCCTGATGTTCGTCTTTCTGATGGCGCTCGGCTCCGACTACAACATCCTGGTCATGAGCCGCATCCGAGAGGAGGCCCATCACCTCCCATTACGGGATGCGGTGGCGAAGGCGATCGGCAAGACGGGGAGCACGGTCACGACCGCGGGGGTGATCCTCGGCGGTAGCTTCGCCGTTCTCGCGATCTCGGTGGGCGGATCCGCCGGCGCCGACCAGATTCAGCAGATCGGATACGGCATCGCGGCCGGCGTGCTCATGGACACGTTCTTCGTTCGTTCGCTCCTGGTCCCGTCCCTGGTGGTTCTGCTCGGCCGCTGGAATTGGTGGCCGACGAGCCTCGGCATCGACGAGCCGGCTCCCGGCCCCGCCGTTGGCGCCTCCAACCCGGAGCCGACCGAGGGCTGACTGTCCGGCCGGCCGATTCGGCCGGCCGGACCTAGGCGGTTGGGGCGTCCAGGACTTCGCGAACCTTTCGTGCCAGGCGCTCCGGAGTGAAGGGCTTCGACAGGAACGCTGCGCCGACGTCTACGAGTCCCGTGGGCAGAACGGCCTCTTCCGCGTGGCCCGACACGAGCAGGCGCCTCGCCCTCGGAGCCAACGCGGCCAGGCGCTTCACGAGTTCCGGCCCACTGATTCCCGGCATGACCACGTCGCTGACGACCAGATCGAGATCGGTCGCGATGCGTCCGGCAATCTGGATGGCCTCGGTCCCGTCCGACGCCTCGAGCACCGTGTAGCCCTGCGCTCGCAAGCCGAGGACCGCCAGTCTGCGCACGACCGGCTCGTCTTCGACCACGAGGATCGTCTCGGTTCCGGTCGGGGCCGGGAAGATCGGCACCACCGACGATCGAGTCGCGGCGGGCCCCTCGACGCGGGGAAGGAAGATTCGGAAGGTGGTCCCGGTGCCCGGCTCCGAGAAGACGCTGATGTGGCCGCCGATCTGCCGCACGATGCCATGGCACGTCGCCAGCCCGAGCCCCGTCCCTTTGCCGCGCTCCTTGGTCGTGAAGAACGGCTCGAACAGGTGGGCGCGGACTTCCTCGCTCATGCCGCAGCCGGTGTCGGTCACCGAAAGCCGGACGAAGTTGCCCGAGGCCGCCCCGCGATGCCCGGCAGCGAAAGTCTCGGTCACGTACTCGGTCGCGGTTTCGATGATCAGCCGGCCGCCGTCGGGCATTGCGTCGACCGCGTTCACGGTGAGATTCACCAGCAGCTGCTGGATCTGGCCCGGGTCGGCTTCGATGGTCCCGACTCCGGCCTCGAGGTCGGTCTCGACGGCGATGTTGTCGCCCAGCAACGGGCGCAGCATCTTGAGCAAGTCGGCGACCAGCGCGCTCAGGTCGAGGCGGATGGGCGCCACGATCTGCTTGCTGGCGAAGGTGAGCAGCTGGCGCGTGAGGCTCGCTGCGCGCTCGCCGGCGGCCCCGATCTCGTCCAGATCGGCTCGAATGGCGCTGTCGGCCGGGAGGTCCTGCGGCAGCTCGAGCCTGGCCATCTCGAGGTAGCCGAGGATCGCGGTCAGGAGGTTGTTGAAGTCGTGCGCGACGCCGCCCGCGAGCCTGCCGATCCCCTCCATCTTCTGGGCCTGGAGGAGCTGTTCCTGGAGCGCCCGCCGCTCGGTGACGTCCTGGATCAGCGCGTCGTAGGCGACGAGGGCGCCCGACGGATCGAAGCGCGGGACGAGGGTATTGCGGACCCAGCGCAGGGCTCCGTCCTTGCGCACGATGCGGTGCTCGAGCGGGCTGACGCGCTCTCCGGCGAGGATTCGGCGCGATAGGTCTACGACCAGGCGCCGATCCGCCGGAATCACGATCTCGTGCCACAGGAGGGCATCGCACGACAGCTCTTCGGAGGTGAAACCGGTCACCGCCACGCAGCCCGGACCGTGCGTCGTCGACACCGCCTGGCCGTCCTTGACGACCACGCTGATGACGTAGTCTGTGATCGTCTCGATGATGTGCCGGTAACGTTCCTCGGCCTGGCGGTGGGCTTGCTCGGCTCGCTTGCGATCGGTGATGTCCTCGGAGATGCCGAGCAGGTACGCGGGTTTGCCGGCGTCGTCGAAGATCGGGATCTTCTTCGTATGGAGGATCCGATGGCCGAGCGGGCCAATGGAATGGTCCTCTTCGGGGACGTCCAGCAGCTGGCCCTTCTCCAGGACCTCGCGGTCCTTGGCGGCGAAGAAATCGGCTTCTTCCTTCGGGTGGATGTCCCGGTCGCTCTTGCCCATGAGATCGTCGCGCGATTGTCCCAACAAGCGTTCTCCGGCGCGGTTGAAGCGCACGAAGCGAAGGTCGCTGGCGTCCTTGACGAAGATCATGTCCGGGATGTTCTCGACGATGCTGTCGAGGAACTGTTCACTGCTCCGGACGGCTTCTTCCGCCCGTTTTCGCTCCGTGACATCCTCGTATGTGCAGAGCACGCCGATGATGCGACCGTCCAGTGAGCGGAGTGGGATCTTGCTGGTTCTCAGCCAGCCCTCGCTGCCGTCCGACCGGACCTGCGGCTCCTCGTAGTCGATCTTGGGGATGCCGGTCTCCATGACCTCTCGATCGTCGGCGCGGTAGCGATCCGCGGTCGGCGCCCAGGACATGTCGTAGTCGGTCAGGCCGATCAGCTTTCTCGGGTCGTCGAATCCCGCGTCGCGCGCGAGCGGCAGATTGCAGCCAACGAACACCGAATTGAGGTCTTTCCAGAAGACGCGCTGCGGGACCGTGTCGAGCACGAGCTTGAGCATCTGCTCGGCGCGGAAGACTTCGTCCTCGGCCTTCCGACGCTCGGTAACGTCTCGGAACGTGACCGCCGCCCCGTCTCCGAGCTTCGTGGCGCGGATATCGAACGCTCTGGATCGTCCGTCATTGCCCGCATACGCGATCGAGTCCCTTGCCAGCGGTGTGCCCGTCTCCACGACCCGCACGTGATCATCGAAGAGGCCGTCCTCTCGTGACCCGGGGAGAAGCTCGACGAGCGATCGGCCGATCAACTCCGCTCGGGCCACGCCCAGCATCGTGCAGGCGGCGTCGTTGACCCACTCCGCCAGGAAGTCGACCACGACGCCGTTCTCGCGTACGGCCTGGATGACGGCATAGCCGTCGAGCATGCTGGCAAGGGCGGTCCCGAACCGTGCCTCCGATGACGCCAGCTTGGCCTCGGCCTCGGTGGCCCTCAGTTCGGCCGCCACCGCGCGCTCGGTCCCGGCGCGGTTGCTCGACTTGCTCGCGCCCACCCGGACTCTCGGGCTCGGGCCCGGGCGCGACTCACCAGCAACCACGAGGTCTCCTTCCGACGGGACCTTCCGCGCCGCGTCGGGTTTCGGCAAATCGAGTACCGATCTGCAGACCCTCTTCGCCCAACCCTTGGCGCGGTGCCCCCATTGTGCACCTCGCGACGCTGACCACGAGAGTCCTCCACGTGCCGCGGCCGAGTCAAGGGACCAATTGGCCTATGCGTGACGGCTCGAATAGAACGGCCCGAATGGAGGCCTGTCACCCGAAAGGGCACCCTCGCTCCTCTATGTCTCTAGCATGGACTACGTGACAGTGCGCGACGAGGCAGAACTCGACCGACTCGAGCCGGGGGCGATAGCCGACAGCTCGATCTTGGACGTCGAGGGTCTGGCCGTCCGATACGGCGCTCTGCTCCTCGCCCTGGCCCACACCATCACCGCGGATTGGTCCGAAGCCGAGGACATCGTCCAGTCCACGTTCGAGATTGCGCTGCGCAATGCCGGCCGGCTGCGCGAGCCGGCTGCCGCGAAAGCCTGGCTCGTCCGCATCGAGACCCGCGAGGCGTTCCGTCTCCGGCGACGTCTCCGACGCTTCGTGGCCTTCGACGCTCGTGTCGATGAGATGCACGACACGCCCGACCGCGAAGGCTCGCTCGACCTGCGGCGCGCGATCCAGAAGCTTCCGCCGCGGACGAGGGCGGCCCTGTTGCTCCACCACTACTCCGGCCTTTCCGTCGAGGAGACCTCGGCGGCCCTGGGCGTAAGCCCTAACACGATCAAGACGCAGCTGCGCAGGGGCCTGGCCAGCGTCCGGGAGGAACTACGGTGAAGTCAGATCGGGATCCCATGGACGAGAAGGCCATCGACGCCGTACGGGCGCATTTCGACGAGGAGATGACGGAGGCGCGGGTCCGATTTCGCGTGCCGCGGCTGGCGGGTCGGCCGGGCCGGAGCGGGAGTCGGGGCGCGCCGCGCGCGATCGCGACCCTCGCCGTGCTGGCTCTCGCGATCGCCGTGGCCACCACCGTCTGGATGGTGGCGCGGAACTCGCCCGTGACCGGCGGCCCAACCGCCAGCCCGAGTCATGCCGTGGCCGCGGTCGCGACCGCCACGCCGACCCTCGCCACGCCGGCCCTCGCCACGCCGAGTGCATCGGCGAGTGCGTCCGCGACTCCGTCGCCCACGCCCAGCAATTCCACTCCCAAATACCTGCAGGGGACCGTGGGCCTGAACGGTTCCGCGGCCTGGGTTCTGTCCGACTCGGGACTCTCGCTGTCCCAGGACGGCGGTCGGACCTGGTCGGCCGTGGCGCTCCCCGCCGGCGTGAAGTCGTCCGCAGTGCTCGCGGCGAACGCGGTCGCGGGCCGAGCCACATGGCTGGCGGTGAATGACGGCCTTGGAGTGCGCGTATACCGGATGTCGGCTGGCGCGACTGCTTGGACGAGATCGACCACGCTCGTGCCATCGTGGGCGACAGCGAGTGAACTGAGTGGGCAACCGATCCAAGTCGTACTACTGACTCCGGGCCCGTCCAGCCTGGTCACGCTGGCGGAGACGATCGGCGCGGGAATGTCTACCGCGGCCGAAGCTCTATTCGTCTCGACTGACGACGGCCTGACCTTCGTGCAGCACCCGCCCAAGTCGCCGGCCTTGAATTCGATCTGGGCATCGGTGACTTTCGTCACGTCTCATTCTGGTGTCATCGTCGACGGACCCGGCACGGCTCCCAACGAAATCCAGTACACGTCCGACGGTGGAAACACCTGGTCCAAACCGACGGTTACCGGCCTGCCGGCCGATGGTGACTACGAGCTGGGTTGGTCGCTGCTGGTCGGTTCCGATATCGAGGTACCGGTTACGACCTCTACGGCCGCGGGCGGCACCAATACGACGTTCTTCCTGCTGGTCAGCCACGACGCGGGGGCGACGTTTGCCCCGGCCGGAACCGCCTTCGCTTCCGGCGGCAATTTCTACCCCGCGCTCGATTCGCTCGGCCAGGTCACGTGGGTCGCGCTCGCCGGCCCCAGTCTCAAGGAGACGGCAGACGGCGGTCAAACCTGGACGACCGTTACCGCCGCCGGCCTGCCTGCGGGCGTGACTTCTATTCAGCTGACGAGTCCGACGAGCGCGACCGCGGTCGTTCAGGAGAATGGCTGCACCGGCTTCAGGACTGGCTGCTACACCCGAACCTACTTGATCGCGACGACGGACGGCGGCGCTACCTGGAGCTACCTCTAGGTCCCGTCTCGCCCGGCGGGCCCTCGGCCACGGAACGACCCGCCGCTGGCGGCAGCGGTCACGATGGCCGCATGAGAATCTCGCTGTCGCAGCCTCGGAACACGTCCAACGGTTGGCTTCGCACGCTGATGCCGCGACGCTCGCGGCTCATGCCTGGCCGGGTCGCGATCATCCGCCTGTACGGTCCGATCGCTGGGGGAGCGCGCTCGGCCGACTGGGTCGAGATCGTGAAGGAGCTGGCCCACCAGAGGCGTGTTCCCGCGGTCGTGCTGGACATCGATTCCCCCGGCGGCGACGCGGCGGCCTCGGACTACCTGTACCTGGCCCTCAAGCGACTCGCCGACAAGAAGCCGCTGGTCGCTCACGTCCGCGGGAGCGGCGCATCCGGTGCCTATCTCGCGGCCATGGCCGCACACAAGATCGTCGTCGCCCCGTCCTCGATCGTCGGCTCGATCGGAGTCATCTCGGCCGGTCCACGCCTGCCGAAGCTGCTCGATCGGCTTGGCGTGCGGGTCGAGGAGCATAGCGCCGGACGGCTCAAGGGCATGGGCGCACCCTGGCGCGACGACACGGAAGAAGAGGGAATCCGCGAGCAGCAGCTCGTGGACGCGTTCTACGACAGGTTCGTCGATCGCGTGGCCGCTGGCCGAAAGATCGATCGCGCACAGGTGCTCGACATGGCCACCGGCGAGGTCTGGCTTGGCAGCCAGGCCGTGGAGCTGGGGCTCGCCGATGCAATCGGAGACCTGGACGACGCGATCGAGATTGCCGCGGGTATGGCGGGAGTGCCGGCCGCCGCTTCGCCGGTCCGCCTCCGCCGTCCGCTGCTGGCTCGTCTGGCCGATCGGTTCGCGATGCGGCTGGCGTCGTCGATCGCCGACGAAGTGGAGTCGCGGCTCACGCGGGATCGCTTCAGGTAGAGGCCGCGGAAGTGGCACTCGGCCCCGCACGCGGCAGCCGCTGGCCGCCGAGGCGGAGGCGAGCCGCCGCAACCGCGATCGGGACGCCCATCGCCACCGGTCCGATGACCGCAACGGCCGGCGGCAGCTCGCCCGAAAGCAACTCCGCGGCGAGCAGCGCGCCATAGGCCGCAACCGCGAGCGCGGCCACTCGCGCCGTCACCGGGCCGGCCGGCGTGGCCGCCACGCGCTGCTCGAGCGCGCGGTAGGCGAGGTAGACCGTGAAGGTCGTCAGCAGCCAGCCGAAGTAGTTCTGGATCGGGATCCCGAAGTAGGGCCCGCGGTTCTCCCAGATCCATGCCCGCGCATCCGGCCCCGAGAGGATCGGGTCCACGACCAGATCCCACGCCGTCATCACGACGGCGCTGACCGCCGCCAGCCGGAGCAGCGCCACCGCGCCGGGCGGCGTACCGGTCGGGCGGCGCCCGACAACCAATCCGGCGATGACGTAGCTCGGGTAGATCATCATGAACCAGGCCAGCGGGATGAGGAGCGGCACGTCCCCGAGCTTGGCGCCGAGGTA
>OCZT010006442.1_pt1 | contig 11631 bp, 19 predicted proteins | sample 1539031 | NCBI WGS metagenome assembly OCZT01 (sample SAMEA3539308, study PRJEB22396) | soil metagenome | biome: tundra; feature: field; material: soil | place: USA | collected 2010-05 | depth 0.15 m
TTTAGTTGCGGTAGGAAAACCTACTTATCTAATGTATAAAAGCGTAGGAAGGTTTTTACACTTTCAATTAGAAATAGATTTTTAAAAATATAAAAAAGAAAACAACATGGGAGCAATTTTATCATCAGATACCGTCTACGCCGTAGCTTACTTAACAGAATTAGGTAGACAATATTTGTTTAACAGTCACGATAATCCAAGGTATATCACTTTGAATAATGGTCAAACTATTGACAGATTACAAATAGAAAGGTTTTCTTTAGGAGACCCAGATGTTAATTATAGGTTAGCTGAACAATTAAATTCTGGTCAAGTTCCAGACATTTCAGGAGAAAACGAAACTGCAGTAAAAGGAGCAAAAGGAAGAAGTTTAGATAATTTAATTTCTCCTGGAGATACAGTATTACCAAAAGAAACTATTGATACTGTAGAATATAAAACTACATATCCTGATGTTATTTGGGATTTGGGTGGAAACATAAATAATCTTCCAGTTGTGGTAACTCAACAGCTTATGACTTTTATTGATGGTTTACTTGTAACAGAAGGTGCTTATAATGTAACTCCTACAAATTATGGAAAAATCCAAAGCAAAAATGAAGAATTGATAATTTCATTAAGAAATCCAACAGCTTTAGATTATGGTTATAGATTGAGAATCTTTTATCCGAAAACAGGTGTAAATTATAACAAAATGACTTTCCAATTTGAAAAAACAGACCCTTTAAAAGGAGTTGTTATAAAAAGTACTACTGCATTCTCAGTTACAGATGCGGCAGCAGTTAATGTAACTCAAAATTTATTATAAAAATAAAATAACTTAATAATTATACAAAATGGCAAAAGCAGTAGTTAACATAACAAACACACAATCTCCGGCAACAGATGCGTTGTTTTCTGAACAACAAGCAAATACGAACATTGGACCAACTCCAGTGTTGCCTCCTAATGCTTCTTTGGAAAATAATGCTGTACAACCATCAACGGTTAAAGATGCGGCTATATGGAATCCTATGGCGAAATTTGATGATGGATTAAAGCAGGCTTTGGTGGATTTTACAAACACAACTCATGAAGGAGTTAAATCCAGTATTAGTTTTAAAGGAAGACAAAAAATTTTAGATTTCTTTTTTAGTGGTACAGCAACAAAATCTGTAAGACCATCTGAAATTGGACATTTTAGAGTAATTTTTAGTTATCCTGCAAATATCAATGTTCAACCTTTAGCAACAGTTGCTCCAGGAACAGTGGGCACAGCATTAAACGCAACAAATTTATAAAAATAAAAAACAAATAATATGTCAGTAGTAGACCCAAAATATACAAAAGCAGTAGCATCAACACTTACAGTTCAAACTGAAGTGCGAAATGAAAAAGATGTATTCGGAGGTGATTTGAAATTCACTCTTTGCGATAGAGACCTTATATCAAATAATAAAGGAAACTATTTTGTGTCTTTTAATTTGCCAACACAAACGGCTGATTTAGATACTGGCTCAACTTTATCTAAATTTTATCCTGAATTACAACAATTGAATGTGGACAGAGTAATTATATCCCCTATTCCAGCTTCATATTATTCTGAACTTATTGATGGTAGAACAATTACATTTAGAGTTCCTCAAAATGGTGGAGGAGACCAATCTAATTTATCTGCCGTGACTTTATATTCAAGCACATATACAAGTGATAAAATTTTAATTTCTGAAACCAGTCCTTTGCTTGGAGATAATATTGCGTTTTTATTTTCAGATGCTATTAATAAACCATATACAGGTTCAACTCTTAATGAAATAGGTGAATTAGTTTCTAATGCGTCTAATACAACTTGGAATCCAGACCCTACAAATTACACAAAAAGACCTTCGGCTGTTCAGTATTTGGAAGTGAAAAGATATTTAGATGTTTATAATGAATCTACAGATACAAGAACAGGAAATTATTCTGTGCCTGTTGCAGTTGGTTATCCAGAAAATAGACCTGGTTATAATTATGATGTTCCTTGCGGGTTTGTTGTTTTAGATAAAGGCTATATGGTACTAACGCATTCGGCAATTACTACAAATTTTCCATGGACTTCGGGCTTTACAAATGCTGGTCCTTATATTGAAAACGGGCAAGTGTCTGGGAAAACAAATGTGTATTTTACTGGGGTAACGCCAAGTGCAGACCCAGGAGCAGAATTGATATTTGAAGATATTAATACGAGCTTTAAAACTACTGCGGTTTTATTGGCTTTACCAAAAGAATTTTACATATCGGGCAATAAAACTTGGAATCGGGCAGACGCAATTGCAGCTATGGATGCACAAAATTCAATTATATCATTTGATGATGTTTTAATCACGCAGGCAGGAATGTTTAATGCGCTGGGCGAACTGATTGCTATTGCAAATTTATCAGAACCATACAGAAAATCTTATACCTCAGTTTTTAATTTAACTTTAGATTTAGAATTCTAAATTCACTGATAGTTTGGGTTATAAAATCCTAATAAAATTTTAATAAATCCCTTATAGAAATTAAATTCATAAGGGATTTTTTATTGTCATAGACTTGCGTTTATCTCAAAAAACGTATATATTTAACTGTAATGAAAAAGAAATTATATAAAAGTATAACTGTGGTTCTTGACCCAGAATTACTTAAAAAATTGGATGGAGGGAAATATAATAAGTCAAAATTAATTGATTCATTATTAGATAGTTACTTCAAAAAACAAAACAAAAAGCCTTCTTAACAAGAGTTTTATTTTTTCTTTCATATTTATATCTAAACATCCAAAAATGGGAAGAAAGAAAATAGATGATAAACTAAAAAAAGATAAGTTATCCATAACTATATCTTCTGATAACGCTCTAAAATTCGAGGAGTTCCAAATTACAAATAAATCTAAATTAATTAACTTCTTATTAAAGGAACATTTTAATTTGGCATAATTATTAAAAACAAAATGAACATGAAAAATAACAATATGAAACCAATAAAAAAGCCAGTCGCAAAAAAACAAACTGATTTAACTGCCTTTCAATTAAAGCTAAGTAAAGAATTTAAAAGATTAAGGCAAGAAATTGAAGACACCCAACAGGATATGTCGGAAATGATTGAAACTATTTCTTTTAAACAAAGAAAAGATGTTCCTGTTATTTTTAAAAACGAAAAAGGAAATGAAATATTTAAAACATTTAATTTAAATGTCATTCCGAGATTGGGTGAAAAGTTTAATTTAAGACCTACACCTGGAAGTTGTTGTTTGAATGCTTATTTAATTGATGAATTTGATTTATCGGAGCAACAATTAATTAACCATGTAATGAATGATACTTATTTTTCTTTTATTGTGAGTGACGTGGCTACGAATTTGTCTGTAATAGATTCACATCCGGATGATGAATGGGATGATATGAATGGGGTGAATTTTAACGAAGTAGAAGAAGATTATAACATGACTTATGTTATTACTTTGCAACCAAATAATTCATTAAAAAAAGAGGTTCTTATTGAGAAAATTAGATAGAAATGGAAAGAAAAGTTTTGATAGAAAAATATAACCCTAACTATATTAAGAGAAAAGTTTTAATAGAGAAATTTATTGAAAGAAATATTTTTTACGTTTATGTTTATTTAGATACAAGAAAGCCTGGAAAATATATCTATGGCGATTACTCATTTGATTATGAACCATTTTATGTTGGAAAGGGTACTGGAGACAGAAGTAAAAGTCATTTATGGGAAACTGCAGGAAGAAATACAAACCAATACAAATTTAATAAAATTCAAAAAATTAAAAAAGAAACTGGTAAAAACCCAATTGTTATTTTAGTAAAAGAAAATTTATTCGAAAAAGAATCATACGAATTAGAAATTAAATATATTACTACTGTTGGTAGATATGATTTAAAAAAAGGACCATTAACTAATCATTCTGATGGAGGAGATGGTCCTAAAAATTTATCTCAAGAAACGAGAGATAAAATGAGCACAAGCAGAATGGGTAAAAAACACTCAGAAGAAACTAAAGATAAAATATCTAATGGAAATAAACATAGAAAACCAAAAGAAGAATATATTGTGAAATATGGTATTGAGGCTTATAAAAGCCTTATATTAACTAAAGATGAAGTAAATAAAAAATATATTTTACAATATTCATTAGATGGTGAATTTCTAAAAGAACATAAAGGGATAGATAAAATTGCAAAAGAATTAGAGATTAATTGTACTGCTATGTGTGCCTGTTTAAAGGGAAAATGCCCAACTATTGCTGGATATATGTGGAAATATAAAGAAAATGATAATTTTCCATTAAAAATAGAACCTGTAAAAACAGATAAAACATATGCTCCAGTATTACAATATTCTACAGAAGGTGAATTTATAAAAAAATGGGATTCCATAACACAGGTATCTAATATTTTAGAATGTAGTCGTGCAGCAATTATTTATGCATGCCAAGGAAAATCAAAAACTTCTTTAAAATATGTTTGGAGATATTATGATGGAAATGAAATAAAAGACAATATAGATGTTTCTGTAATTGAATACGTTTTTAGTAAAAAAAAACCAGTAATACAATTTGATTTGGAAATGAAAGAATTAAACAGATTTGTTTCTATAAAAGAAGCTTCTAAACATACAAGTGTTGTCGAAACATCAATAAAACGAGTGAGTGAGGGCTTTTCGAAATCTGCAAAGGGTTTTATATTCAAATACGTCAAAGACGAAATTAACCCTTTGCTTCAAATAAAAGAGCTTGGTTAAAATCGCTCTTTAAAGGATTTTCAGCTTAACTCCTTGTTTAATAAATTCAATTAAAACACAAGAAAAATACCAACCTAAAAATGAATGAAACATAAATAAGTGTAATGCCATAAAAGCATTTATAAAACAAAAAATCAATAGGATTGAAAAAAACTCTTTTTTATCCAATTACGAATAACTTCTTTTAAATGTATTTTTATTATCATTTTTATAACTTATTTAATCCATTTTAAAATAAAATCAGGCTTCGGTAATTCTGAATATTTACGTAAACGAATAACAGTTCCCTCACCTTCTTCCCAACTAACATCAGAAATAAAACCGTCGTTTTCATATACTGCAATATGTCCGTAATCAAATCTTTTACACAAAATATTTTACCATCTTTAGTTATTCCGTGAGGTTGCCAATAACCTTCTGTTGCATAATTATTTTTATGTGTCCAAATCAATAAGCAACCAATTTCAGGTTCTTGCAATTTTTTAAACTTATCCGATTCGTACAATTCTTTAATGGTTGGAGTGTCCATTGTTGTATTCAACAAATGTGATAATCCAATACGTTTCAATGGATATGTTTTACAACTATCTCTGTGAGTTATTATCACTTCTTGTAATTCCGTAACTGTTTCATTAAAATCGTATTTCATTATCGTATAATGTTCATTATTTTTATCAAATGTCCTGATTGTTTCCCATCCAAATTTTAAATGGTAATCTTTCGCATTAACAGTATCTAAATAAATAGTCTTAAAACCTAACCTTTGGGCATATTCAAATCTTTTTTCAGTCATCATTTTTCCATAGTCATTTCCTCTATGTTTAGGCTCAACCCACAAAAGGGTGTTCCAACAGGGAATTGATTCATCAACTGTACTAAAAGTCTCAAATACGCCAGTTGCCATCGGTTTTCCATCAATTATACCAACAAAGCATATAGAATTATCTTTATTGGCGAGCCATCTTTCAATTTCTAATAAGGCTGTTTCTTTTGAATCATCCCATCTATCCATTATTATGTTAACAACATAATCAATGTGTTCGGGTCTCAATTGTGTTATTTCCATTTTATTTTGTTATAAAATATATACTACTAAGAGCTAACATTACACCAACAACTACATTCCACGACAGTTTTTGTTCTCCTGCAACTATATAAATAATGGCTAATACAACTATGTATTTTATTTCAAATAATGAAGAAACCATTACATTCTTTGTAAGAGTAAGATAGTACCATATAAAAGATACAATAAGATAACAGGAAATAAATATAATTACATCCTTTGTTGAATAAGTAAGAACTTTCTTTATATCTTTTATACTATTTGGTTGATACATTAAAAATAATCCCAAACAAGATATGGAGAGTAATAAATTACATAAAGCAATAGCAGAATACGAGTAGGTTTTTACAATTTTCTCATAAGATATTATTCCAACAGCAGTCAACACAGCTAAAATAACACCTAAAAATTGCGACTTAATTTGATTCACTTTTGTAAATTCTTATTGGGTTTATATGTTGACGAGAAATCTCTCATGTTGTTATTATTTATCGCAAATATACCATTTATTTCCCTATTTCCCAAACTTAAATAACCCTTTACTTTAATTAATTCTCGCTTTAATTTAGTTCTATGATTTTAAGCCTCGATATTAGCACTACCTGTATAGGTTATTGTATTTTTTCTGAAGATTACAAACTTCATGAAATTTCTTATATAAAATTTGGAAAAAAACTAAGTTTGTTTGAAAAATTAGATGAGTTTATAAATCATTTTGAAAAATATTCTAAGTTGGATTTTACGGTTCTGGGAATCGAAGAGCCACTCAAAAAGTTCGCGGGCAAATTTTCCAATGCCGACACGATTCAAAAGCTTACACAAATGAACGCTATGATAAGTGGGTATTTGTATAGAAAATTTAATAGAGAACCGATTTATTATAACGTGCTCTCAGCTAGGAAAATGGCTTTCCCAGATTTGGTTATACCACAAAAATTTCCAAATAAAAAATATCTTATATGGGAATCGGTTATGAAGGCAGAGCCAACATTAAATTGGATTTATAATAAAAATGGAAAATTGGCAGATGAAAATTTCGACATGGCAGATAGTTTTGTTATCGGCTTAGCCCATATAAACACTCAAAAACAAACTCCAAACAAAAACCCACAATAATCTCAAAAGATAAGGAATAATTTCCTATCTTTGCGTTTGTGAAATCCTTAGACATAAAGTCGATAGTAGTTTCTATGCTCAAAAAGGTTTTAAAAGAACCTAAAAAAGACGTAGAGAACTTAGACGAATATGAATATAATTGTCCATCTCACAAATGTAAGCATGATAAAGATAAGTTCAATTTAAATTTTAGTCCAAAGATAAACATTTTCAGATGTTGGAAATGTAATTATAAAGGTTTTGTATATAGAATTTTCGAAGATTATGGAACTGAAGATGATTTGATTCGAATTAAAGAATTAATTCCTCCGATTAAATCCAATAACTATAAGAGCCAAGAAGTCAAAAAAAAACAGTTTGATGAAAACATAACTTGTAAGCTTCCGGAAGGTTATCGTCCATTAACAAAGAAGTGGAATACAAAATATTATTATAAAGCATTGGAATACCTTCAAAAAAGAAGGGTGGACGATGATATGATAAAAAGGTATCAAATAGGATATACAGAGTCTGGTCCAAGAAAGTTTAGAATAATTATTCCTTCATTTAATAAAAATGGAGAAGTAAATTATTATGAAGCGAGGTCTTATTTGTCTTGGATTAAACCAGCTTATTATAAACCGGATGCTGAAGAAGTTCCTAAAAGCTCAATTATTTTTAATGTATCAAATATAAATTTTGATTTGCCAGTCTATATTGTAGAAGGTCCTTTTGATTTACTTCCACTTTATAATGTCGTTGCTTTATTAGGAAAAGAAATGCCAGATATTTTACTTGAGAAGCTTGTTAAACATAAAACAAAAGTTATATTGTGTTTAGATGAGGATGCATTGAAAGATTCGGTGGATATCTATAATAGACTTACAGAATGTGGCATTGATGTTTATTTTGTTGAAATAAAAGATGATATAGCAAAGCTCTATGAAAAAAATGGCAAAGAAGCCTTAATAGAGGTGCTGAGAGCTCATCGCAAGTTAGATTTGAAGTATATCATGTCTTTAATTATGAAAGACGGCAAGCCTAATATTAGGAAGAAAAAATACGAGGATAAATTTGTTGAAAGAGACTGGCAAATTATTAAAAAGAAATTATTGGAATAAAAAATGGAAAAAACTCTAAAACTAAAGGACAAAACATAATGAATCCAGCAAAAATTCTTTATGTTCCATATTCTTCCAAAGATTTATATGTTAGAGTTGTGTTATTTGAAAAAACAATGTTTAAAGAAGAAAGCGGACCCACGTTTTGTGGGTATTTAAATGACTGGCCTGTTTATTCAAATTTTTATTTGATTAGAGGCGGCAAAATAGTATTCGAGAATAATTCAAATTATAAATATATTTCCGCCAACTTTAAACCTGAGTTAATATTAATAGATAGTACAATAATAGAATCACTTCTTGCTGTAATAGATTCAATTGAATCTTTAGCTCCTTTAAATTATGAATAAATTAGGATTGGAAATAAATGTTCCATATTCAGACAAGCAATTTACATATAGAGTTGTTTTGTTTGAAAAACATATTTTGCGAAAATGGAATACTAATTTTTGTTGCTATATTAATGGAGTTGCTGTATATAATACATATAGAAACCAACACGATAAACATATAATTAAAAATTGGACGACAAAACATTTAAATTTAAAAGATGTTCTCATTAGCATAACTGTATACGCTCCATATGTAAGTGTAATTTATGATAGTTATATAATCCACTTAATATCACAAAAAATATTTGAAAATGCGAAGTGATGAATGACAACGAAAATATTTTTACAAGAAAGGTTTTATTTGAAAAACATTCCATTAAAAAACGTATTTTTAAAAGAGAATTTCTTGATTTATACCCAATAAATCGTAGAGTGTTATTAGGAGATAATTATAGATACAAAACACACAAAGGAGAAGTTTCTTTATTAACTCCCAGTACTTCAACAATGGGTATGTACGAAATTTATTGTCCGGAATTATTTGAAGACATTGAACGTTATGAAACATTGGAAGATGCAGAAGAAAGAATTATAGAATTATTAAATTAAAAACAATGATTAAATTTATACCAACAAGAAGAGTTTTATTTGAAAAGAATGTTATTGATTCTGTAAAACAATTAAAACAATCTATAGAACAAGATTTGTGTAATTGTTCTATTTGGAAATATAATAGTCGTAGTGATGTATTTTTCTATGTAAATAATAATGTAGTGATGATTGAAATTCATGTTATAAGTGGTGAAATTGTTTTAAATCCTATATCTATAGAAAGATTTTCTGGAAATGTTTTTGAAGGAAATATATTTATGGAAATTAAAAATTTTATGAAAGAATCATTTAAAACAAAAAGAATTAATTTTGAAATAACACGTCCTTCTTCATTAAGTTTTGTATTAAACGAAAGCACAGAAATAATACGAAGCGATGATTAAAAAACTAACCCCAACAAGAAGAGTTTTATTTGAGAAATTTTCTCCTTCATTTAAGAATATAGAATATATGGTTGAAAATGCCTTAATTGATTGCGATATACATCAAACAAAAGACTTGAAAACGTTTTTTTATATAAAAGAAAAAGAATGTGTCTTAGAAATCCAGTTCCGCGAAAAAGATATACACTATGATTTAGGTGTGTTTTTTAATTCTGGAAGTATATATTATAATTTACAATTTGAATTTATTGAACTCTTCTTAAAAAAGTGTTTTTCCAAATTATATAATATAGATTTAGATAAAATATCTATTAAATTTCACACATCATCATATAAACATGTTATTAATAATTGTTCTCAAATATATAAACATGAGCAATATGATTGTTCATAATTATGATAAAACAAATTCACATACCAGATTCTGATAAAATGTTTTTGTTTAGAACTGTTTTATTCGAAAAACATACCCCAAGGAAAAATGGACTTATTTTATGTTATAAAATAAATGATGTTCCTGTATATTCCGATTCTGATGCAGAATTTAATAGTTTTAGTGTAGGTAGAATGAGAGAAAAAGAAAACATACGGAATTATGTTATATCCAGTTATGAACCGGAACGATTAAAAACTGATAGCTTTATTATTTGGCATCTTTTGCAGGCTATTAATAATAAAAGGAAAAAAGTGTAACAAAAACTAAATTTTTACGTTTAGATAGAAAATGACAGACTTTAAAGTTAAAATAGCGGATACTAAAATCTGGAGGCCCTTATTAATTAAGATTGATTTAGACGGCTGTTTAACTCGAAAAGTATTGTCTGAGAAATATAATCCCGAGAGATCAAAAATAATAGAAATGACTGATTTTCTCATGTCGAAGATGAATGGGTGTGAGCTGTTCAAACATAAAGATTACCCAAGTTTGATTTTTTATATTAAAAATGATGGCACGAAAAACGAGTTTTTATTCGAAAAAGACGAAAAAAATAAGGTGTTTTTCATCAAATATTCGGGCATTTGGGAGGTTTTTAAAAACCGATTTGGCATGCAATACGCTGATATACAGGCATTTACACAAGATACCTTTGAGACCCTTACAAAATTGAAAGGGTATAAAACCAATTTACGGGGGATTCACAAACTCTTGAAGACTTTGAGACCCTTACAAAATTGAAAGGGTATAAAACTTTTAATAAGATAAACATCACATCCCCCTGCTCCTTTGAGACCCTTACAAAATTGAAAGGGTATAAAACTAAATAAACATTAATAATTCAGGGATATTTGTAATTTTATTAATTTTTCTTCCTGTAAAATTTTCTATCTCAATAAATTGTTTATCTGTAAATTGCATTATGCTAACTTTGCCATTATTTATTAATAGTTTTTTAATTCGTATTTTATGTATTTCTGTTTTGTTTCTACTAAAGCAATGTCTAACATAAACACTTTGTTGAAACATCGTGAACCCATCTTTTATTAATTCTTTCCTGAATTTTTTAGCATCACTTTTTTGTTTCATAGAAACAGATGGCAAATCATACATTATCATCAACCACATAATATTAAAATTTAAATGTGGGAAAATCCATACATTCTTGCTCTTTGTTTAAAGCCCTTACAAAACTATTAATCAAATTTTGAACAGCGATAGTTAAGGTCGTGATTTCATTTTTTGAAATTACTTCTATTAAAGGAATGTTTAATAGTATTTTTTTATGTTCTTTAGTTATGGATTCATTTATTCCATTTTTCTCAATCATATCATAAACAATTTTATCCACAAATGGTCTGAATGGTTCCATTAAATCATCTGCTAAGCAAAAAGCATTAAATTGATTTTTGTGAAAAAGTCCAATAGATGGCGACAATCCAGCAGATACAATATTCTTAGCCATAATAGAACGCAAAATCGTATATCCATAATTTAAGAAATTGTTTGGCGAGCTACCATTTTTGTCTCTATGAAATTTGCTTACATGTTTTTTAAAAATGTTTTTCCAATAATATATTGCAGCCATAGCTTCTCTGTTTGTTTTATCTCCTAATTTTATATTTTCCGAGAGAACTTTTAGAGGAAGAAAATCTATTGATAGCATACCTAAAACAATTGCTTGATTTTTAATCTTTTCAAAAACCATCTGTTTCCATAAATTGTTTTTTAATGACTGTTTTGCTTCAACTTGTAATCCAATTCTTTCTTGTTGTATAGAATTTCCATCGACTGGCAACATTAAGCCTAATGGCATATGTTTGTT
>OCZT010006443.1_pt1 | contig 11630 bp, 12 predicted proteins | sample 1539031 | NCBI WGS metagenome assembly OCZT01 (sample SAMEA3539308, study PRJEB22396) | soil metagenome | biome: tundra; feature: field; material: soil | place: USA | collected 2010-05 | depth 0.15 m
CTGGAAAACAGTTCACGAGCATTTTCGCTCCTGGCGCGACAGCGGCGTGTGGGAGCGCGTAGGACAGACGCTACGCGAACAGGGCCGCAAGGCCGGCGGACGAAACGCCACGCCCACCGTGGCGATTATCGATTCGCAGTCGGCCAAGACGGCGCTAAAAGGGGGCGGCGCGGCTACGACGCGGGCAAGAAGATCAAGGGCCGCAAGAGGCACATCGCGGTAGATACGCAAGGCAACCTGCTGGCGGTGATCGTGCATTCGGCAGGCATCCAGGACCGTGTGGCGGCCCGTGCCGTGCTGATGCGCTTGTTCTGCCGCTTCGACTCGATCACCACTGTCTTCGCCGATGGCGGCTACACAGGCAAGCTGATCGACTGGGCAAAAGATATGTTTGACTACTCCGTCAAGATCGTAAAACGCAACGAACAACACCTGTTTCGCGTACTGCCCAAGCGCTGGATCGTCGAACGCACCTTCGCCTGGCTCAACTGGTCACGCCGTCTCAGCAAAGACTACGAACTTCGCCACACCTCCGCCGAAACCATGATCCACATCGCATTCGCGCACCTGCTCCTGCGACGATCACCTTAGTTTCTGGACAGGTTCTTAGGGACAATGTCGAGGAAGTGATATGTGCCGAGGAACATGTCGAGGCCTCGGCCGTAACTCGAGTAGGTGTGATAAATGTCGCCGCTCTTGTCTTTTGCGAAGACGCTGGCGCCCGGCGCCTCTTCGGCAGGAAACCTGCGCGTCTCGTAGTTATAGTAGACGTCGCCCTTGGCCAGCTCCTCCTTGGTGAAGGAGACCTGGTAGTCGTAATTGAAGTCGGTGCCAAAGGACGAGACCCACGGGAATCGCCAGCCCATGCGCTCTTTGAAGACTTCAATCTCGGCGAAGGGCGCGCGTGAGACCACCGCGAGCGTGACGTCGCGATGGGGCAGGTGAATGGAAGGACCGTCAAAATGGTCGCCCAGGTACGAGCAGCTTGGGCAGCCCTCTTTCCAGCCGGGGCCGAACATGAAGTGATAGACGATGAGCTGGCTCTGTTTTCCGAAGAGGTCGGAGAGAGTAAGTTTGCCGGTGGGACCTTCGAAGACATATTGCTTCTCGACCTTTTCCCAGGGCAACTGGCGACGCTGACGGCTTAATTCGTCGCGCAAGCGGGTGAATTCCTTTTCTTTGGCGAGGTGCTGCTTGCGGGCGGTTAGCCACTCATCGTGCGTGACGACCTTAGTGTGTTGTAGCTCAGTAACGGTGCTAGCCATGGCGATCCTCTTTTGGTTTGGTGGGGTCGGGGATGGTGGATGGGGCTTGCTTGCGGCTGAGGGTGTTGACGGCGAGAAGGGTAAGGCCGCCGGCGCCTGCTGAGCCGATAGCGATCATAGCCGACGTTGCTATGCAGAATGGGCACATGGGTCCTCCTTTGTGCAAGCTTCCGGTGGGGGCGGCCGGTTGGGGTTCGTGGTATCCCACCCTAGTCACAAGAACAAGAACGTGACGAGGGTGGGGCACCCGGCTTCCGAGGAAGAACTGGCAGCGGCCGGGTTGGGTTCGCGGTATCCCATGTCTCAAAGTCGAGACATGGGGCACCCGGCTTTCGAGGAATTTAGCGGTCTCAGACCAAGGCCTCCTGGGTCTTCTGCATGGAGGGCGGGACTTCGTCGGCGCTGGGTCCCCAGCTTGCCAGAACCGCTACGTCGAGCAGGCGCAGGTATACGCTGAACTGGCCGCGATGCTGGTAGCAGTGACTGAACATGACGTCGCGCACGAAAGCCGCACGAGGCAAAGCCATCAACTCGCGATCACCAGCCATCATGCGCCAGGTTTCCGTCATGGCGTGATCGTCAAACTTCGGCAACAGGCTGCGGGCTGTGGCCACGCTTTCGTCAAGCGCCGCGAGGATCTCCGAAAGGCTTGCGGGTTGCGGGAAGGTGAAGGCGCCCGGCGCCTGCGCGGGATTGGCCTGGACGAAGCGCACTATGCCTCCGGGCACAGATGCGATGTGAAAGGCGAGTTGCCCGGCCGTCATGGATTTGTCGTGCGGCTTCCATGTCAACTTGTCTTCCGGCAGCCGCTCGAGGAACCTGCGGGTGACGGGCGCTTGCGCTTCGAACTCTTCGAGAAAACTCTGTGAAATGGACATTACAACCTCCTGTGGTTGGGGAATGTGGGGGATGTGCGAAGCCGTTGCGTTTTTCGGATGCTACTTTTCGGCGCGCTTGCGGACCTGCTCGAGAATGGACGACCAGCCTTTGTTTACGCCTTGCTTGTGCTGTTCATCAATGAAGCCGAGGGCGCTGTGGCGGAAGGTGATGAGCGTGCCGCCATTGGATTCGGACAACCGGTATTGGACGTTGTTGAGCAGGGGATAGGAAGCGAAGAGCGGGCCGCAGATTTCGAGAAGTGTTGGCCGCTTGATGGCCTGCACGTGACCCCAGAGATGGCCGTTGTCGCTACCTAGATCGCGATACCAGCGGCCGCCGGGCCAGGCTTCGATCTTCATGGGCATGGGGTCGCCCTCGCCTCTTGAGTTGTAGGGGCCGATCTGCTCGAGCAGCGCCGAGAAGGTGACGTCGAGGGGGGCGTTGACGTGGATTTCCTGTTTGATTTCCAGGGTCATGTTTTCGATTACGGGGTCGGTCTGAATCATGATTCCTCCTTGGGGAGTGCGGTGGGTATTTGGGATTGGCTTGACTTGAAGTTCTCTTCTGCGCGCTGTTTCACGCGGGTCAACTGGTGGCGCCATAGCTGCTCAAAGGTGGCTGTCCACTCGTGCAGGGGCCTGATTGCTTCAGCGTTGATGCGGTAGAACTTTTGGCGGCCGGCGCAGCGAACCCGGACCAGGCCAACGTTGCGCAGAACACCGAGATGCTTGGAGACCGAAGGCTGATCGAGGCTGAGGGCGGCGACGATGTCACCTACCGGGCGCTCGCGGAGCGCGAGGTAAGTGAGGATCTGCCGCCTTCGGGGTTCGGCAACGGCGTTGAAGGCATCGGAGGTTGTGGCCGCTCGTGCCATGTGAAGAAAAATACATTCCTATATGGGAATATGTCAAGAGGAATTTTAGAATTTCTCCACTACAACGTTCGATGGCGTGAATTTACGGCCCGTTTGCGGCATTCGAGTTGGCCGGTTTAGTATCCGGACCTATGAGGAAACCTGCCTGCTTACTGCTTCCCCTTCTGCTGCTAGCGGCGCCACTGGTGTTTGCGCAGGCGGCTGCGCCTCCCCCCGCCCCTCAAGCTCCGGCAGCGACGCCGCTGCCTGCTCCCCCAATGAAGGCGTGGTTTATCCGGCTGGTGCCACGGCCCACTTTTCTGAAGGACATGACCGAGGAAGAGAAGAAGGTGATGGAGGAGCACTACGTCTACTGGAAGGGCCTCTTCGATAAGGGCGTGTGTGTCTTTGGCGGGCCGGTGCTGGATCCGAACGGCGTCTTCGGCGTGCTTGTGGTGAAGACTCCCAGCGAGTACGAGGCGCGGGAACTGGCTGCCGGAGACCCAAGCGTGAAGGCCGGGCTCAACAAGATCGAAGTGGCAGAGATGCGGATTGCGTTTCTGCCCAATGCCCACAAGGAATGAGGAGAGATGCGAATTCGTATGACGGACCGTCGCGGTTTTCTATCGGTTCTGGGACTGGGCGCTGGCGTGACGTTGCTGCCGCGGCAGGCCCGGAGCTTTGTGCTGGCCGGGATCAACGGGGAAACTGGCACGGTCCACGATCTGGCGCACGATCCGGACCGGCCGGAGTACCACTTTATTGCGCCGCGTAACTGGATGAACGATCCTAACGGGCCGATTTTCTGGAAGGGCAAATACCACCTCTTTTACCAGTGGGCGCCGAACTCGGCGGCGGGCGGGCCGCCGCACTGGGGCCACGCCATCAGCACCGACATGGTGCACTGGCGGCATCAGCCCTTTGCGCTTGCGCCTACGCCGGGCGGGGCGGATAGGGACGGATGCTGGACGGGGTCGGCGGTGGTGCGGGACGGGGTGCCGACGGTGATCTATACGGGCGTGATCCACCGGCCAGAGGCGAGGGGTACTGACGACGAGTGGCGGCAGGCGCAGATGCTGGCGACGGCCGAGGATGACGGCCTGCTGCATTGGAAGAAGCTGTCGGAGCCGGTGCTTCCGGGGCCGCCCGCGGGGATGAGGGCGACGGGCTTTCGCGATCCTTGCCCTTGGCGCGAGGCGGACGGATGGTACCTGTTGGTGGGGTCGGGCGAGCGAGACAAGGGCGGCTGCGTGCTGCTTTATCGCTCGCAGGACCTGCGGCACTGGGAGTATCTGCACCCGCTGGTTCACGGGACATCGACGGGCAACCCGACGCCTAACTCTGTGTATCGCGGGGACATGTGGGAGTGTCCGGACTTCTTTGAGGTGGGCGGGAAGCATTGCCTGCTTTACTCGTCGGAGAACAAAGTCTCCTGGGCGACGGGCGAATATGACAAGAAGGACCACCGATTCACCATCAAGCGGCAGGGCGTGGTGGATCACGGGGGCGTTGCGTACTATGCGCCGAAAAGCTTTCTTGCGCCGGCTGGGAGAAGGATTCTGTGGGGCTGGGTGATGGAGACGCGGCCCCAGGCTGAGTTTGTGGCGGCGGGATGGGCGGGGGCGATTTCACTGCCGCGGGTGCTGACCATTGGGGCGCAGGGTCAGTTGGAAATGAGCCCGGCAGTTGAGGTGGAGAAGCTGCGCGGGACGGTGGAGCAGATCGCGGTGAAGCCCGATGCGCCGTTCCGGCGGAAGCTGGTGACTCTGCGCCAGGAACTGCGGATACCGATCGACCTTTCGCCGGGTGCGGTTACGGTGCGCCTCCTAGCCGGTGGCGGCAAGGTTTGGGAGTTGGCGGTGGATGTTGCGGGGAATGCGGTTCGCTGCGGCGATATCAGCGTTCCGTTGCCTGCTTTACCGTGGCCCAGACCGGGGCTCCGGCTATTCATCGACGGATCTGTGGTTGAGGCGTTTATGGGCGGGCGCGAGGCGCTGACGAGTCGCGTGTATGGGCTCAAACCGGGCGAGACAGAACTGGAAGTTTCGGTTGCGGGAAAGGAACATGTCGAGCTTCAGATGTGGCCGCTTGAGGCTATCTCTGCGGACAGGCTGACTACGTAGGCCGGCAAATTATTTGCTGGTCTTGGCAATTTCGGGGCCTAGAAAATCCTCTACGGTCCAGCCAGCCATTAGAGGCTTGCCTTGAGGCATCTCCTGGCTCTCGGCGAGCCTGCCGGATGCGGCCTCGGGTACCAGATAGTTTTCCGTCAGGCCCTTTCGCAGAATCTCGAAGGCCTGCTCCGGCGTGTCGGCAAACTGGAAGAGCTCGACGTCGTTGGGCGAGATGGTTCCGGCATCCACCAGCGCTTCGAGATTCAGGACTTTTTTCCAATACTCACCGCCGTAGATGACGACAGTGATTTTCTTGGCCAGCTTTTGGGTCTGGGCAAGGGTGAGGATTTCGAACATCTCGTCGAGCGTGCCGAAGCCTCCGGGAAAGACCACCAACGCCTTGGCGAGGTACGCGAACCACAGCTTGCGCATGAAGAAGTAGTGGAACTCGAAGTTGAGCGACGGCGTGATGTAAGGATTGGGCGCCTGCTCGAAAGGCAGGCGGATGTTGAGCCCGATGGTCTTGCCGCCGGCTTCGTGAGCTCCGCGGTTGGCGGCTTCCATAATGCCGGGACCGCCGCCGGAAGTGACCACGAAGCGATGTCGCCGTGAGGGGATTTTCGCGGCCCACTTGGTAAGCAATTGGGCCAGCCGCCGCGCGTCTTCGTAGTAGCGCGCCATTTCCACGGCGGCCGCGGCTCGCTTGCGTTGCAACTCCGTGGCCGTGCCGGTGGCAATCTCAGGATGGTTGGCCGGCTGTTCGTGGCTGGGTGCCGGGCGCGTGGAGCCAGTGTTGTCGAGCAGTTCCAGGGCGTGGCCGGCCTCCTCGCGCCCCCGAAAGCGGGCCGAGCCGAAAAACACCACGGTGTCCTGAATCTGCTCACGGCGGAAGCGCGCAAGAGGTTCGATGTACTCGGAAACAATACGAATAAGGCGGCCGTCGGCGCTGTTTAGAAAGCTGGAATTCTCGTATGCCAGCGGAGCGACTCCCAGTGGCGGCGGCGCGCCGTTGCCGGGGATGACGGCGGCGTGCGGCTGCTCAGTGCTCTGCGCACTGTTCTCTATTCCCTGTTCGGAGTTTACTTTTTCCTTGTCCTGCATAATTTATTGATCCCGGCGTTGAAGGACGATGCGAAACGCAATCCACAGGTTCAGCAAGCCCAGTCCCGAAACTATTCCGCGCACGGCGCCGTTAGCGGCATAGATCGAGAGGGTTGGAAACTGCACAAAGAGCGGGTTCTGATCCCAGAACATGCGCGACCACGGCGCGAAGCAGACCGCCAGGCCGATATACATGCGCAACAACACCCGCATGAACATTTCGGAACGTTCAAGCCAGCGGGGAATCCGCTGTGGAACTTGTGCAGGAGCCTGCGCGGCGACGGCAGGCGTTGAGGCCGGCCCTGCCTCCGTAATGGGCGCAAACAAATGCGCCTGCGCCGGAACAGGAGCCGGGCTCACGGCGAGGGAAGGCGATGTGGATTCCGGCTGCTGGGACATTCTTGATCTACGCATCATGCGCCTGATTCCGGCCGAATCTCAACCATCTGGCCCCGGGCCATGAAATCCAGGCCCGTCTCAGGTACGCCGTACTGCAACGGTATCACAGCAAAGGGCAAGCACCGCCGCGGCCGGATAAATCCTTTAGCATCAATCATCACCGGCCTTCGTTTCGCGCCTTCGCACCACCGGGATCATGCCACTTCATCCTGGCCCCCGTCGGATTCTGCTGCAGTCTCTTTAGACTGACGGTAACGCCAGAGGGCTCGCCGCAGGCATTGTGCAAGTCCTGCGCAAGTTGCAACCATTGGTAGGACTGCCTTCCCCTACTTGATTGAGGCCTGTTGTGAATTCTGTGGCGTCACCTGATAGGTCCCATAGATGATGGTCAGAACTGCCGTGCCGCCGATACGCACTTTGGTCTCACTTTGGGTGCGTTCCGGGAGCCAGAAATCGCCGGTCTTTGTGTTCGTAAACCGGATCAACGTCCGCGCAATCCAGAAGGAAGGGCTCCTGGCCGGTTCCGCATCCACCTTCGCCAAGGCAAAGTCCGCGGCATCCACCCATATCTTTCCCCGATACAAGAATTTGCTCGGCTTCAGTGGTTCTACATGCAGGATGTAGGCTGGGCGCTCTCCCAGGTTTTCGGCTCCCACCAGTTCAAACCGATAGTTCGCCGCTGTCAGAGCCGTAGCGCCCTTGTCCTGCGCGGCTTCCTTTTCGCTGTCCATTGCCCGCCTGAGAACCTTTTCGCACAACAGCTTCGACCCGCTCTGTGAAACGATCCGAAAGCTCTTCCCGGAGACGGCGTCGAAGTTACCCTCGACCATCATTTCGCCAGCGAGCTCCTTCGAAAAACCCAGGTACTCTACTTTGTAATGGCGCAGGGATTGATAGTGCTCCAGCGCCTCGTTCCGTGCCTGGTTGTGAAGCTGCATCTGCTCAACAATTTGTGCGGCTGTCAATACGGCAGGCAGTTTCGCGCCCGCATTTTGCGGCCAGACTGGCCCCGCCATCAAGGCGAAGATCACCGCCGACGGCAAGACGCCTCTTCCACGGTTCTTTGACATGAGGCATGATATCGCGGCGAATCGCAATCCTGACAACGGCTGCATGGCGTTCCTCCGCGGATCCCTTAAGCTTAAAACGAGCCATGCCAAGTAGAATCCAGCAGATTTTCGGCGTCTGTGTCTTTCGGTACAGTGAGGACGAGGAAGTTCTGCGCGGTGTTCAAGATGCGGTGGATGTGATTGGCGAGGCGGGGGCTCAGAATGCGGGCCTGGTAGCCACACCCATGGGCAGCCTCGATCATGGATTCTTCAAGCTACGCACTGGCCTTGCCGGTGAGATGCTTCAGAAATTCATCAATTACAGGCTCCGCGTTGCCATCTCGGCGACTTTACTGAGTTGGCTTCACAAAGCACGGCGCTGCGCGATTTCATCCGCGAGTCGAACCGCGGCAACACAATCTGGTTTCTTGCCGATCTGGAAGAGCTTAGGAATCGGCTCGCGGCGCAAGAAAGCCACTGAACAGCCTGCAAGTTCGAAGGCGGCCCTGGCTTTCGCAGCCACCAAGGCAAAGCGAAAGGAGACGAAGGACGAGACTCCTGACGCTGTGGGACGATCTTGTCCAGTTTGAACGGGCCTTATTGATGTCATCAAAAATATACCGCGATTGTTCAATTCTGACCGGCATAGCTGTATTCGGTTGGGTTACGTTTCGCCGTGTGCGGTAGCCTGTCTGCTCCAACATAGGAGTGCACTGGGACAAAAGCGGAGGATCGTCCTCCGTTCCGTGCAACGGGCTCATTCATTCACTACCCTCGCCGGAAAGATCGCGACCTATGCGGTCGTTTCTCAGGCGAGCTTGCTGCTTCACTTCTACTTCTTTCCCAGTCTATGCGTCACCGGGGTGCAACTCTGCGGCGTTTTTCAACGGCCGTGGATGCACCCCGCTTCACCACCGGTTTCCTCTGAAGCTCGTCGGTATCCCACGAGTCGTGAAGAATCACGTTCAGCAGAGATTTGTGCACACGAATACCGCCGTTGTATTCGATGAACCCCATCTTGCGGAAGCGATTCATGAAGAAACTGACGCGGGACCGGGTGGTTCCGATCATCTCCGCCAGGGTCTCCTGGGTGATCTTGGGAATCAGCGTCTCCTGCTCGCCGGGCTCGCCGAACTCCGCCATGAGGAGCAGCATTCTCGCCAGGCGTCTTTCGCTGGAGTTGAAGAGTTGATCCACTAGGTCAGCCTGTGTGCGCATGCTGGGGGCAAGCAGAAACTTCAGGAACATATCGGATAAGGCTTGATCCTCGCGCATGGCGCGGATCATCTCATCCCTCTCGATTTTCAGCGCTTTGCAACTGGTGATTGCGGTGGCAGATGCCATGCGCAGTCCCGCGGCGCTGGCAATCGCTTCTTCACCCACAAAATCGCCCGCTGTGAGCAGAGCGATAGTTGCCTCTTTACCCTGGTTGGAAACAACGGTGAGCCTGGCGCGCCCGCTCTCAATGAAGTAGACGCAATCGGCAATGTCGCCTTGCCTGAAAAACCCACGCCTCGGTTTCAGCTGGACAGTCCTCCGCGCCAACCCCGCCTTGACCAGAACCTCGACAGTAAACAATCCGCTTTCGTTCAGATCAGCCATCCGTATGGCCGCTCCCTATTTCAGTCCCGCGCGGAACCGGTGAGTGGAATCGTCGAATTACACCACCTTTCCACACCCGGTCTCTGGGCGCGAGCAGACCCGAATTCATTTTCAATCTCTCGCAAATGGGATTCAAGGTCCTGTTCCTTTTTGAACACTTTTTGCCCTAAGCCATTTTGATGCAGTGGAAAATTCGCACCCAACCAATATTTTGTGGCGAAAGGCAACCATAAGGCAGGGGATCGCCACCTCACCCACCCCGCATTGGCGCGTGCCCGAGGTCTATGTTGTTGTAAAAATGCGACAATGGAAGCAGGGGCCGGTTCGCTGTTCAGATCAAACCGGCGCGGGGGATCCCTTGACCATGCTCCGAGTTCTGTCGACACACCTGTTCCTGAACCAGCGCCTGCATCCGGGGTTGCTGGAGCTTGCCGGCCGATCGGGGGCGCAGGCTGTGGAGATATTTGCCGCCCGGCAGCACTTTGACTACACCAGCCGCGAACACCTCGGCGAGATTGCAAACTGGTTCAGGTCGAATCCCGTGCAAGCATTCTCCATGCACGCTCCGCTCTATCCTGACCGCGAGATGGGCCGGGCGGGCGGGCCGGGAATCAACGTGCTCCATCCCGAGAAGACCCGGCGCATCGACGCCATGGATGAGCTGAAGCGCGCGCTTGAAGCGGCCGACACAATTCCATTCCGCAACCTGGTGGTTCACCTTGGAGAGCGGATGGACGGATGGTCGCCACGGACGGTTGAATACGCCATCACCGCGCTGGAGCATTTGGGCGCGTTTGCGCGGCCGCTGGGCGTGCGCCTGCTGGTGGAGAACCTCATGAGCGAACCCACCACCCCGGAACACCTGCTGGAGATTCTCGCCGCCGGCCACATGGATCAGGTTGGCGTATGCCTTGACCTGGGGCACGCGCAGTTGACGGTCGGCGTGGTATCTGCCATTGGTACACTGGGAAGCCGCATCGCTTCAGTCCACGTGCACGACAACCACGGCACCAAGGACGAGCACCTGTGGCCTGGAGATGGCGATATTGCCTGGCCCGAGACGGTTGAGGCATTGAAGGCACTGGACCCGGCTCCGGCCGCGGTGCTTGAAATCAGCCAGAACCTGGGCGGCGATTTGGCCGCAATCCCCGCGCGCTGCCAGAAGGCCTTTGAACTGCTGAGCTGATCCTGTCTACCTAGCCCACTGCACAATCCGCGGCGGAAATACCGGAGCCGGTCGTCCACGGACCGGAATTCTGCGTTGTTGTACTTGCAGGGTTACCTGCCGGGTAGCGGTCAGGCCGCTTCCCTGGGCGGTTATTACCACGGAAACGGACGCGGCCTGCGCCTGCGGAGAAGCTGAGAGGGTGAGCGTGGCAGAGCCTGTCCCTGCTTGAGGCACAATCGGGTTATTGCTCCATGCAATGGAAACACCCGCAGGCAAACCGGCCACGCTCAGTGTCACGTTGCCGGTGAAGGAACCGCCGGTGACAGCGGCCAATTGAACGGAACCGGCCGTACCCTGAAGGATGACAATCGGGCCTGGCATTGCGGCAAGGCTAAGCGTGGGCGGCGGAGTGGCGGCGGATGTCCAACTGCTGACCAACAAGGCTGCGTCCACAGAGCCCAGCCCCGTCGCCAAGTTGTAAGTTTGGCCGCCGGCTGTATATCCCGCTACGCCCGGAACGCTGTTATTCCCTTCAGAGGTTGCGTGAAAAGGATTGGAAGCCGAGGCGGCCAGAGGATAGAACGACGTGTTGGCATTTCCCTGCCCAATGCCGCCATTTGCTTCCACCACCAGGGCCATCATCGCGGCAAACGATGGCGCGGCGGCCGAAGTTCCCGAAACGATCCAGTTACTGCCGTTCTCTGAGATGATGTGGCCGTCGTGGCTGGCGGCCGACAGGGACACGTCGGGCACCCCGCGCATGCCGTTGGCCGCGCCAGCGCCGTTGATGCCATGTTGCCACGCCGGTTGTGCGTAGACCTGGCTGATGCCGCCGCCCGATGCCCACAACCACGCGCCACCGTTGGTCCCGCTCTCGTTCCAGACTGTTTCCGGTATGTAGCCCAACGCCGAGCCCTGGTCGGGACTGTCGGTCGTCGCCCAGTATTGGCTGGGGTTTCCGCCCTCGCTGAACTCTGTTCCGCCCACGCATGTGGAGTAGGGCGAACTGCACAGGCCGTTCACACCGGAGGCTGATCCGGTTACGTCAGAGCCCTCGTTGCATCCGGCCGCGCCCGCATCGCCCGAGGCTACAAGAACACTCATGCCCTGGCTGGCAGCCTGTTGCCACAGGCTGTTGTAAAAGTCCAGTTCCGCCGCGCCCATCTGCTGCTCGCACCTGTCATAACTCACGCTGACCAC
>OCZT010006444.1_pt1 | contig 11630 bp, 9 predicted proteins | sample 1539031 | NCBI WGS metagenome assembly OCZT01 (sample SAMEA3539308, study PRJEB22396) | soil metagenome | biome: tundra; feature: field; material: soil | place: USA | collected 2010-05 | depth 0.15 m
TCCAGATCAAGATGGCCCAGGGCGCCAAGCCCGGCGAGGGCGGCCAGCTCCCCGGGCACAAGGTCGACGCGTACATCGGCTCGATCCGCCACACAACTCCCGGCGTGGGCCTGATCTCGCCGCCGCCGCACCACGACATCTACTCGATCGAGGACCTCAAGCAGCTGATCTACGACCTGCGCTGCTCGAACCCCGCTGCACAGGTGTCGGTCAAGCTCGTCTCCGAGGTGGGCGTGGGCACGGTGGCCGCAGGAGTCTCCAAGGCGAACGCGGATCGCGTCCTGATCGCGGGCCACGACGGCGGCACCGGCGCCTCGCCACTGAGCTCGATCCAGGCCGCGGGCGTGCCCTGGGAGATCGGCTTGGCCGAGACCCAGCAGACGCTGCTGCTCAACGACCTGCGCTCGCGCATCATCGTGCAGACCGACGGGCAGCTGAAGACGGGCCGCGACGTTGTCATCGCGGCGATGCTCGGCGCCGACGAGATGGGCTTCTCGACCGCGCCGCTGATCGCCACGGGCTGCATCATGATGCGCGCCTGCCACCTCAACACGTGCCCCGTGGGCATCGCCACGCAGGACCCGGAGCTGCGCAAGCGCTTCCAGGGCACCCCCGAGCACGTGGTCAACTTCTTCTTCTTCGTGGCCGAGGAGGTGCGCGAGATCCTCGCCTCGCTGGGCCTGCGCTCGCTCGATGAGGCGATCGGGCGCGTGGACCTCCTCGGAGCGCGCTCCGCGATCGAGCACTGGAAGGCGCGGGGCGTGGACCTGACCCACCTGCTCACGCAGATCGAGCTGGCCGAGGACGCGCCCCGGCGCCGCGTGGAAGCGCCCCCGGCGGTGCTCGAGGACGCGCTTGACTGGCAGATCGTGGAGGCCGCCGAGCCGGCGCTGGAGCGGCGCGAGCCCGTGGCGCTGGCGATGGAGATCCGCAACCGCAACCGCTGTGTGGGCGGCATCCTCTCCAGCCACGTCGCCACGCGTCACGGCGCCGCTGGGCTGCCGGAGGACTCGATCGTCGTGGACTTCGAGGGCTCGGCCGGTCAGAGCTTCGCCGGCTGGCTGGCGCCGGGGATCACGTTCTCGCTGCGCGGCGACGCCAACGACTACGCCGGCAAGGGCCTCTCGGGCGGGGTCTTCGCGATCCGCCCGCGTGAGGGCATGGGCGAGCACTTCGTGGCCGAGCAGAACGTGATCGTGGGCAACACCGTCCTCTACGGGGCAACGGGCGGGCGCGCCTTCTTCCGCGGCCTCGCGGGCGAGCGCTTCGCGGTGCGCAACTCGGGAGCGTGGGCCGTCGTGGAGGGCGTGGGCGACCACGGCTGCGAGTACATGACGGGGGGGCGCGTGGTCGTCCTGGGCCCCACCGGGCGCAACTTCGCGGCGGGCATGAGCGGCGGAGTGGCCTACGTGCTCGACGAGGACGGCAGCTTCGCCAGGCGCTGCAACATGGGCATGGTGGGCTTCGAAGGGCTCGCCGAGGCCGACGCGATCGAGCTGCGCGCGATGGTCGAAGAGCATGGCCGCCGCACGGGGTCGCCCGTGGCCGCGCGCGTGCTGGCCGAGTGGGATGAGCTGCTCGCCAGGGGCCTGTTCGTGAAGGTGATGCCCCACGACTACAAGCGCGTGCTGCGCGAGCTCGCCGAGGAAGAGGCGCTCGCCGAGCGCGCCGCGACCAACGGCGGGACAACCCTGCGGCGCCCTCTTGACGCCGTCGGCGAGACGGGCGCCTGATGGGCAAGCTCGGGGGCTTCCTGCAGATCGAGCGTCACGGGATCCCCCAGCGGGATCCCGCGGAGCGCTCCCACGACTACCACGAGTTCCAGCTCCAGCGGCCCGTCCCGGAGCTGCGCGAGCAGGGCGCGCGCTGCATGGACTGCGGCGTGCCCTTCTGCCACAACGGCTGTCCGCTCGGGAACCTGATCCCGGACTGGAACGACCTCGTCTACCACGACCGCTTCCGCGATGCGATCGTGCAGCTGCACGCCACGAACAACTTCCCGGAGTTCACGGGCCGCCTGTGCCCGGCGCCGTGCGAGGCGGCGTGCGTCCTGGAGATCCGCGAGGGCGAGGCGGTGACGATCAAACAGATCGAGAACTCCATCATCGAGCGCGCATGGCGCGAGGGCTGGGTGCTCGCCGAGCCGCCCCGCCACGAGACGGGCCAGTCCGTCGCGGTCGTGGGGTCGGGTCCGGCGGGAATGGCCGCGGCCCAGCAGCTGCGCAGGCGCGGACACGCAGTGACGTTGTTCGAGCGCGATGAGGCGATCGGCGGCCTCGTGCGCTTCGGGGTGCCCGACTTCAAGATCGAGAAGACCGTCGTGCAGCGGCGCGCCGAGCAGCTCATCGCCGAGGGCGTCGAGCTCCGCTGCGGCGTCGAGGTCGGACGCGACATCAGCGGCCAGGAGCTGCGGGCTGGCTTCGACGCGGTGGTGCTGGCAACGGGCTCGCGCGTCCCGCGCGACCTGCCCGTCCCCGGTCGCGAGCTCGACGGCGTCCACTTCGCGATGGACTACCTCTACCAGCGCAATCGCTGGGTGGCGCGCGAGGTCGGCCCAGAGCCCACCGTCGCACAGCCGCCCGCCGGGCCGGAGATAGCCGCCAGGGGCAAGGACGTCGTGGTCATCGGCGGCGGCGACACGGGTGCGGACTGCGTCGGCAACGCGGTGCGCGAGGGCGCGCGATCGGTTGTGCAGCTCGAGCTCCTCTCCGAGCCCCCGGCCCATCGTCCCGACGACCGTACGCCGTGGCCGCAATGGCCGCTGAAGTACCGCCTCAGCTACGCGATGGAGGAGGCCAGGAACCTGGGCGTGGGCGAGCAGGACTACTCCGTGGCCACCACGCGCTTCTCCGGAGACGCCGGCGCGGTCAGCTCGCTGCAGATCGCGGAGGCCGCCCCCGAGCCGCCGTTCGCGCCGATCGCGGGCAGCGAGCGCGAGCTCCCCGCCCAGCTGGTGCTGCTCGCGATGGGCTTTCTGCATCCCGAGCAGGCCCTGCTCGACGAGCTCGGCGTCGAGAAGGACCAGCGCGGCAACGTGCACGCCGTCAAGCCCTACACGACGTCCGTCGAGGGCGTCTTCGCTGCGGGCGACGCGCGTCGCGGGCAATCGCTGATCGTGTGGGCGATCAACGAGGGCCGCCAATGCGCGCGGATGGTCGATCGCCACCTCGCTGCGCGGCGCGCTGCCGCCGCGGCCGCTGCGGGCTCCGGTCGCGACGAGGGCCTGGCGGGCCACGCCGATGCGGACGAGGGCGCCGAGGGCCCGCCCCAGCACGTCGGGCCCGGCATCGAAGCCGACCGCGAGGCACGGCCCTAGCGGGCCGGCTTTCTTCTACGCTTCAGCGCATGGACGGAGCCTTGGAGAACGGGCAGCACGCCGAAACGGCCGGCGCGGATGAGCGGGCGCGGCGCGTGTGCCTGATCGGCGCCGGCTCCTCCGGGATCGCCGCCGCGAAGGCGCTGCACGAGCGCGGGATCCCCTTCGACTGCTTCGAGAAGTCCGACCGCATCGGCGGCAACTGGGTGTTCGAGAACAAGAACGGCATGTCGGCGGCCTACCGCGATCTGTTTATCAACACCTCGCGCCCGCGCATGGAGTACTCGGACTTCCCGATGCCCACCTCCTACCCCGACTTCCCGCACCACACGCAGATCGCCGCCTACTTCGAGGAATACGTCGAGCACTTCGGCTTCCGCGACCACATCCTCTTCGAGACCGGCGTGGAGCACGCGGCGCGCGAGCAGGACGGCACGTGGACCGTCGAGCTCGACAACGGCGAGACCCGCAGCTACGACGCGCTGATCGTGGCCAACGGCCACCACTGGAACCCGCGCTGGCCCGAACCCGCGTTCCCGGGCAGCGAGGGATTCACGGGCGTGCAGATGCACGCGCACTCCTACATCGACAACTCGATCTTCACGGGCAAGCGCGTCGTGGTGCTGGGCATGGGCAACTCGGCCATGGACATCGCTGTGGAGTCCTCCTACGTGGCCGCGGAGACCTACCTGGCCGCGCGCCAGGGCGTGTGGATCGTGCCCAAGTACATATTCGGCAAACCCGTCGATCAGATGCGCAACGACCCGCGCGTGCCCTTCAAGGTGCGCCAGCGCATGACCCAGCAGCTGATCCGCAGCTACGCGGGCCCGCCCGAGCGCTACGGGCTGCCCAAGCCCAACCATCGCTTCGGCGAGGCGCACCCCACGGTCTCCGGGCGGATCCTCGACCGCATCCAGCACGGCACGATCACCCCCAAGCCCAACATCGCCTCCTTCGAGGGCTCCACGGTGCACTTCGCCGACGGCACGAGCACTGAGGCCGACGTGGTCGTCTACTGCACGGGCTACAAGATCACCTTCCCGTTCTTCGACGACGATCTCATCTCGGCGCCAGAGAACCACATCGAGCTCTACCGCAGGGTCTTCCACCCGGCGATCCCCAACGTCTTCTTCGTAGGGCTGCTGCAGCCGCTCGGCGCGATCATGCCGCTCGCGGAGGCCCAGGGGGCCTGGGTCGGCGACCACGTGCTCGGCGACTACGCGCTCCCTTCCCCCTCGGAGGTGCGCGCGGCGATCGCCGCCGACCAGGCGGCGATGCGCAAGCGCTATGTGGCCTCCAAGCGCCACACCATCCAGGTCGACTACGACGACTATCTACATGACCTGTCCCGGGAGCGCAGGGCGGGCGCGGAGCGGGCGCGCGCGATCGGGTACCGTCCACCGGCTGCATGCCGACCTTCTGCCGTCACAATCGCTTCGTAGAGCGCTGCCCGATCTGCAGCAGGACGCTGCCGGAGCATGCGCCGACTGCGCGCAAGGGGGCAGCCAAGGGGAGCTCGCGCAGATCCGCCGGCGGCGGGGCGCCCTCGCGCTCGCGCTCGCGCACGGTGGGCGTCCGCGTGCGCCACGAGAAGCGCGCAGTCGACGACGGCTTCCGCTCGGAGCTCGTGCCCGGCCTGCGCGCCTCCGCGGACGCCGAGCGCCTGGCGCAGGAGATCGCGTTCTCCAACGCGCGCCTGCTCGCGCTCGCAGCTGAGCCCCCGGGCCTCTACGGCGAGCTTCGCGCGCTCGCCCAGGCGGACCTAGAGCGGGCCACGTGGGCTTGTTTCCTGATCGCCTACCTCTCGCCGCTCGAGGGCGATGACCCCTTCGCGGGCATCCGCCTGGCGCTCGCGGCGGCACCCGCGAGCGGCGCCCCGTCGTGGAGCGGAGCGGGCACCGAGGATGGGCTCCCCGACCTCTCCGAGATCCCACTCGGGCCGCGGACCTCACACGACCCCGCACGCGGCTCGGAGACGCTGATCGCCTACGGACAGTGGGTCGAGCGCGGCGGCACGGCGACCGCGTCGCATCCCGGCTCCGAGCACCGCTTGGACGCCACACAGGCTCAGGCGTTCACCGGCGACCCCGCCTGGAGCCCCGAGCGCCGCTTCGAGCGGCTGTTCGAGCGCCTGGCGCTGCCCGGCTTCGGGCGCCTGGCTCGCTATGAGCTGCTCGTCACGCTCGGGCGCCTCGGCCTCTACGAGCTGCGCCCCGACTCGCTGCACCTCTCCAGCGCGCGCGGCCTCTCCGCCGAGGACCCCGCCACGCTGGCCGCCAAGCGCGTCTTCGGCATCGGCGACCCGCTCCTGCTCGAGCGCCGCGCCGCCGCGCTCGCCGACGCCGCCGGCGTGCCCGTGGAGGCGCTCGACCTCGCACTCGCCAACTGGGCGGCGCCGGAGCGCGCCACGCTCGGCGTCCCGCACGCGGCCGGCGACGAGGCCGCGCAGGAGCGTGCCGAGGAAGCGCTCGGCCTCTGAGATCCCGCGGCGGCCGCGCGGCCGCCGCAAACGGGGAATAGGCCGCTTTGCAGGCCAAAAAATGCCGTCCTGACGGCCACCTACAGTCCGTGCTGTCAGTTGTTCCTCATTCCCCCCGGGAGCCGCGATGCCACTCTGTTTCATCGAGCCGCAGGATGCGATCCGCGTCATCGCCGAGTCGGTCGGCCGCGAGGCACGCCGCCAGCTGGTCGGCGAGGTGGTGCGCGCGTGGGTCGACGACATACCCGACCAGGAACTGTGCGTGCACTACGCGAAGGCCATCGCCGACCTCGACGAGGAGGACCTGCACCTGCTCGCCGCCTGGCATGCCTCCCTGGAGGTCGGCCAGCCGATCCCCAACACGGAGTTCCTCGTGGGGGTGTTCCCCAGCCTCGGCGAGAACCGCCGCGAGGCGCTAAAGATCGCCGCGGGCTTCCGCGGCGAGGAAGCGTTCCAGGCCGGCGTCGCAGAGGAGCAGGCGCTGGACACCGTGCTGCCGCGGCTGTCCAACGAGCGGGCGACGGAGCTGGCGACCGAGTGTATTCAGCTGTATATGTGGGACCGCCTAGGCTGCGACAACTAGCGGGCCGTATGCCGGCGCGAGGCGGCGTCCTCGGGCGCTCGTCTGCGCAGCACACTTCGCGCCCTGCGTCCTTGCCTCGCTTGGCCTACGGCCCGCTGGACGCTCTGGCCGGGGTGGGGCGCGAGGCGGCGTCCTCGGGCGCTCGTGTGCGCAGCACACTTCGCGCCCTGCGTCCTTGCCTCGCTTGGCCTACGGCCCGCTGGACGCTTTCCGCTCTGGCCGGGGTGGGGCGGCCCTCGTCTATCGTGCTCACGGAGCTTCCTTGCCGAGGACCCCCAACCGACTGGAGCCGGACCGTGGCGAAGACCGGCGACCGATTCGAGATGCCCGACGGAAGCGTCTACGCGGTGACAGCGGCTGCGGCGGACAGCGCGGGAGCGTTCGTGGAGATGGAGTTCACGCTGCCTCCCGGCTCGGTGCCGCCGCCGCCACACGTGCACCCCGGCCCGGTTGAGGAGTACGAGATCATCGAGGGAGCGTTGGATCTGATGATCGCGGGTGACTGGAGAACCCTGGCGAAGGGCGAATCGGCATCGGTCCCGACCGGAGTGCTTCACACGTTCAAGAACCGCTCGGAAGCATCCGTGCGCGTCCGCAACGTCCACCGGCCGGCAGCGCGGTTCGAGGACTACATCGAACACATCTACCGGCTGACCCGCGCGCGAGGCATCACCGGCGCGAAGGATCCGCGAGCGCCGATGTACCTCTCGATGCTGATGCTCGAGTATCCGGAGACGCTGGCCGCCGGGCGTATGCGCGAGCGCATCGTGCTGAGGGGTCTTGCGGGCCTGGGCCGCCTGCTTCGGTTCAGGACCACGGTCTAGAGGCCGTTCTCCCCGCCGCGGCGGGGCCGATTGTACGTGATAGCGTACACGCGCATGGCAGATTCGATCACGATCTGCTGCCTCGCCGGCTGGCACCACGACCGGCCCAGCGGGCGCCGGCGACGGCCCGCGCTAGACTCGGGCGATGCCCACCGAGGAAGACGTCATGGACGCGCTCGCCAACGTGATTGACCCCGAGCTGGGGCTCGATTTCGTGGAGCTGGGCCTGATCTACGGCGTGGCCATCGAAGGCGGGAACGTCACCGTGACGTTCACATTGACCACGCCGGGGTGTCCCATCGGCCCCCAGGTCAGCGAACAGATCGAGGAGTTCGTCGGCGAACTCGAGGGCGTCAGCTCGATCGACTCGCAGATGGTCTTCACGCCGCCGTGGTCGCCGGAGAAGATGAGCGAGGACGCGAAGTTCGCGCTCGGCTACTGAGCCGGCTGGCCCCACGGGGCCTGCGGGAGTGAGTATCCACAGCCTCGCACTGCTCGCCGACGGTTCCGTGATGGCCTGGGGCCGCGGCAATGAAGGTGAGCTCGGCAACGGCGCCATGGCGGGGAGCGACGTGCCGGTGAGCGTCGAGCTGGGCGGGGCCGCCGTGACCGCCATCTCCGGCGGGGAGGAACACAACCTCGCACTGCTCGGTGATGGCACCGTGATGGCCTGGGGGGCGAACGGCCAGGGGCAGCTCGGCGATGGGGGCACAGCCGCGAGCCCGGTTCCGGTCGCCGTCACAGGTCTCACCGGCGTCAGCGCAATCGCGGCCGGGGGACACAACAGCCTCGCCGCGCGCGCGTCCTCCCCGCCGGTGCTCACATCCGTCTCCGCCAGCTCCGGGCCGGCCGCGGGCGGCACGCAGATCACGATCGCCGGCGCCAACCTGATGCAGGCGAGCGCGGTCCATTTCGGCTCCTGGAGCGCAGCGTTCACGGTGGACTCTCCGACGTCCATCAGCGCGGTGTCTCCCCCTGGCACCGGGAGCGTCGCCGTGACCGTGACGACCCCCTACGGCACCAGCGTCCCAAAGCCGCACGGCCGCTTCCGCTTCCTTGCCGGACAGCCCTGCCGAGACACCGGCCGCAGGACCTGTCGCGGGCGGACCCGCGCTCAGGCCGGAGCGGCGCTTGCCTCGCGTGCGAGCGACAGCAGCGCGGCGAGTTCCGCGGAGATGTTCGCGCCGATCACGTCGATGTCGGGCAGCGCGTCGAAGTCGCCGAGCAGCCCGAAGTTGAGCTGCCCGTTGTAGGACATGATCGCGATCGCCAGAGCGTGGTTTTCGGGCAGGAAGGCCACCGGGATCACCTGCACCATTTCGCGCCCGAGGACGTAGAGCGGGAACTGCGGGCCGGGCACGTTGGTGACGATCAGGTTGAACAGCCGCGTGGAGAAGTTCAGCCGCGAGGCCTGCGCGAGAATCGTGGGCGGCGCGAAGTTCTGCGCGCCCGAGATCACCTCCGCGCCGAGCGCCTGCTTTGACTCCTTCAGCCCTGCCATCGCCTGGGAGACGAAGCGCAGGCGGTCGAGGGGGTCGGAGATGTAGACGGGCAGCGGACCGCGCATGACCACGATCCGGTTCCCTCCGCGGTGGTGCTCGTCCTCGGTGCGGACCGACACGGGCACGAGCGCCCGCAGCTCGACGCCCTCGATACGCCGTCCGCGGGCGATCAGGAACGAGCGCAGCGCGCCTGCGACGACCGCGAGGATCACGTCGTTGACGGTTCCCCCGAAGGCGTTCTTGACGGTCTTGAAGTCCTCCAGCTGGGCGGCAACGGCGACGAACCGCCGGTGGGGGCCGATGGGGACGTTCAACGGCGTTTCCGGGGCAGGGTTCAGGCCGGCCCAGACGATCTCGCCGACACCCTCAGCCGCTTCGCGTGCCCGGGAGAGCGCGTGCTCCGGGTGGGCGAGCGCGTCTGCGGCTCCCTCGGCCAGCGTCACTCCTGTGCGCACCGCTCCGATCAGCCCCGCTGCGATCAGGCGCCCGGCGCCCGGTTCCGGGTGCGGCTTCCAGGGGCGCCCCGAGTTCGTGATCGGCGGCGGATCGGGTGACAGGTCGAACAGCACCGTCGCCAGATCCACGCCCGCGATGCCATCGATGAGCGAGTGGTGGGTCTTGGTGATCAGCGCGAAGCGGTCATCCTCCAGGCCCTCGATCAGCCACATCTCCCACAGCGGCTTGGAGCGGTCGAGCTGCTGGGAGAAGATCCGCGCGGTCAGGTCCTGCAGCTGCTCCCAGCGACCAGGCGCGGGCAGCGCGGTGTGGCGGATGTGGTAGTCGAGGTTGAAGCTGGGATCGTCGATCCACACGGGCCGCCCGCTGTCGAGGGCGGTGTAGGCGAGCTTGTGGCGGTAGCGCGGCACCAGGTGCAGGCGCCGGCGGATCTGTTCGAGGAACTCATCCACGGTCGGCGGCGGGCCCTCCACGATCGTCAGCCCGCCGATGTGCATGTGCGAGTCCGGGCCCTCCTGGTGCAGGAAGGACGCGTCCACTGGAGTCAGCCGGTCGAGATGCTGCTGGGCCATGAGCGCTTAGCGTACCTGGACGCCCCCTACAATGACACCCATGTCGAATACCGTCGAGAAGCTGCTCCTGGCGGCGCCGCGCGGCTACTGCGCGGGCGTCGACCGCGCGGTGCAGACCGTCGAACGCGCGCTGGAGATCCACGGCGCGCCCGTGTACGTGCGCAAGGAGATCGTGCACAACAAGCACGTCGTCGACACGCTGCGCCGGCGCGGTGCGATCTTCGTCGACGAGCAGACCGAGGTGCCCGAGGGCGCGGTCTGCGTGTTCTCCGCCCACGGCGTCGCTCCCAGCGTGCGTGCGGGCGCCGTGGCGCGGGGCCTGCACACGATCGACGCCACCTGCCCGCTCGTCACCAAGGTGCACCGCGAGGCCGTGCACTTCGCCGAGGCGGGCTACACGATCGTGCTCGTAGGCCACGACGGTCATGAGGAGGTCGAAGGCACGATGGGCGAGGCTCCCGAGCAGATGGTGCTCGTCCAGAACGAGGCTGACGTCGACGTGCTCGAGGTGCCCGATCCCGCGCGCGTCGCCTACGTCACGCAGACCACGCTCGCAGTCGATGAAACGACCGCGATCGTCGCGCGCCTGCGCGAGCGCTTCCCGAAGATCGTCGGTCCTCGCACCGACGACATCTGCTACGCCACCACCAACCGCCAGGCCGCCGTCAAGCAGATGGCGGGGCGCTGCGATCTGATGCTCGTGATCGGCTCGCGCAACTCCTCCAACTCGGTCCGGCTCGTCGAGGTGGCGCGCGACTGCGGCACCGAGGCCCACCTGATCGACAACGCGGGAGAAGTCGAGGAGCAGTGGCTGCAGGGGCGGCGCGTCGTCGGCATCTCCTCGGGCGCGAGCGCTCCGGAGAACCTCGTCGAGGAGCTCGTCGAGCTGTTCCGCGCGCGCGGAGTGCAGGACGTCTCGGAGTTCGACGTCGTGCGCGAGGACGTCCGCTTCATGCTCCCCAAGCAGATCCGCGAAGCCGTCGCAGCGGCCGGAGCCCCCTGACCCACCCGCGGGCACGGACGGCCGCGCCCCTGCGCGAGCCGCGCAAGCTCCCCGAGCGCTCCGCCCACCCATGCGCACGCTGATCGTCTCCGACCTGCACCTCGGCAGCGTCTCCGGCGCCGACCTGCTGCGCCGCGCCGAGCTGCGAGCGCCGCTGCTCGAGGCCGTCGCGGACGTCGAGCGCGTGGTGCTGCTCGGGGACGTGCTCGAGCTGCGCCACGGGCCGCCGCGCGAAGCCCTTGCCCTCGCGCGGCCGTTCTTCGAGGACCTGGGCAGGGCGCTGGAGGGGGGCGAGCTGGTGATGGTGGCAGGCAACCACGACCACGCGCTCGTGGAACCGTGGCTCGCCCGGCGCGGCGAGCAGCCGGACCCCGAGCAGCTGGGCGTCGAGCAGCTGCTCGGGCCCGAGCAGGCCTCCAGCGCCTACGAGCAGATCGCGAGCTGGGCCGCGCCCGCGCGGGTGCAGGTCGCCTACCCCGGGCTGTGGGTGCGCCCCGACGTCTACGCGATGCACGGCCACTACCTCGACTGCCACCTGACCGTGCCCACGCTCGAGCGCCTGAGCGTCGGCGCGATGAGCCGCCTGCTCGGCCGCCATCCCGAGACCTTCGACTGCGTCGCCGACTACGAGGGCGTGGGTGCCCCCGTGTTCGCCTGGCGCGACGCCGTGGCGCGCGACGCGCGCACGGGCGGCGCGCTCAACGGGATGGCCACCGTGAACGCCTGGCGCGCGCTCGGAGGCTCCCGCGGAGGGGCTTTCGAGAGCGCCGACGGAGCAGGCGAGTTCGCGCAGCTCGCGCGTCTGCGCGCGCTGGGACAGCGGGCTGGCTCGGCCGCCCGGGTGCTGCGCAGCCGCGCGCTCGTGGGCGCCTTCCCGGTGGCCGTGGCCGCGCTC
>OCZT010006445.1_pt1 | contig 11630 bp, 12 predicted proteins | sample 1539031 | NCBI WGS metagenome assembly OCZT01 (sample SAMEA3539308, study PRJEB22396) | soil metagenome | biome: tundra; feature: field; material: soil | place: USA | collected 2010-05 | depth 0.15 m
GGATCGTCGAGGCGCTGGCCGGGCCCCCGCTCGCGATCCTGGACGGCTCCATCCGCCCGGCCGCCACGGTCGGCGCCCGCGCGCTGCCGGAAAAGGTCCTGGCGGCGGTCCGCGCGCTTCGGCAAGACCTCGCGGCGCAGCCGTTCCTGGCTCCCGACGCCACGCGCCTGCGCGACCTCGGCCTTGACCCCAGGGCACTCGCGGCCGCAGAACGAGCCGGGCTGCTGCTGCGCCTCAGCGAGCAGATCGTGCTCGCGCCTGGTGCCGACGCCCAGGCCGCCCGGCTGCTCGCCGGGCTGCCGGCTCCGTTCAGCGCGGCGCAGGCCAGGGAGGTACTGCGCACCACCAGGCGAGTGGCGATCCCGCTGCTTCAGTACCTGGACCGGACCGGAGTGACTGAGCGGCTGACCGACGACCGGCGCCGGCTCAGCGGCCGCTGAACCGGCGGGCAGCGAACCGGTCGCCGCTCCACGCACGCACCTCGGCCGGCGGTGTGTCCTCCGCGATCCAGCGCGCGATCGCCTGGGCCGTTACCGGGGCGAGCAGGATGCCGGTGCGGTAGTGCCCGGAGGTGAGCCAGGCGTTGTCCAGGCCGGGGATCCGGTCGATGACCGGGTGCCCGTCGGGGTGGCGCGGCCGGAAGCAGCACCACTGGTAGGCGGCACGAAGGCCGCGCAGCGTCGGCAGGGAGGCGTACAGACCCTCCAGGATGCTGTCGATCACTTCCGGCCGGACCTGGGGGCTCTCGTCACCTACATCGAAGGTCCCGCCGACTAGGAGCCGTCCGTCCTCCAGCTGGGTGGCCACCGGCGCCACGGTGCCCGGCAGCCGCAGCGGGGCTGGTTCAGTGACCAGCAGATGGCCCTTGACCACTTCGGACGGCACCTCCAGGTCCAGCCCGTCCAGCAGGGGCGGCAGGCCGGTGGCGAAGACAACCGAGCCAGGATGCACCTCACCGGCGGTGGTCGCCACCGACACGACCCGGCCGCCCCGGGTGGTGACCGCGGTGGCCGCCACGCCGGTGGCGACCGCGGGCAGCACAGCGGCCATCCGGGCCACGGCCCGCAGCGGGTTGACGCGAGCCTGCTGCCGGACCAGGGCCCCGGCCATCGGCTGCGCCAGACCCGGGACGAGTTCCGCCACCTCGTCAGGGTCGAGCCACTCGATGGCAGGCGGCTGATGAGGGGCGAAGCCCGCGGGATCGGGCGACAGGCCGATCCAATCGAGGTGAACCAGGCCGACCCCTCCTGGCCACGTCTCTTGTAGCTGGCCCCACCGGGCCAGGCTCGCCCGCGCCAGGTCCACGAATGGCGCGGGATCGCTCCACTCATGGATCTCCGGGGTGAGCAGGCCTGCGGCCCCGCCGGTGGCTCCCGAGCCGAGATGGCCTGCCTCGATGAGCAGCACCGTTCCCAGGTCGGCCTCCTGGCAGGCGGCAGCGGTGGCGACGCCCAGGATCCCTCCGCCCACGATGAGCACATCCGGGCGCTGCTCCGGCAATTCGCCTCCGCTGCGCGCGAGTTCCGCGCGCTCCCCGGCTGTGAGTTGGTGACGCCAGATCGCTGTGTCAACGGCCATGCACCCATTGTCTGCGACTGCGGCAACGGCCAGCACGGCAACTGGTCAGGCCATGGTCTGGTCCTGGTCAGTGCCGGTGCGGTTCCGGCGCATTGGGGCTCGGCTCAGCGGCTGCGGCGGCGACACGGCGGGCTGGGCGTTCAGCGGGACATCGTGCTTATAAATTGGACAAAACGTCCCGGCACGTAAGCTGTGTGAGATTGAGGGCCGATTAGCTCGTCACGTCGGGGAGGTGTGTCCGTGCTCGCTGACTCCTACGGACGGGTCGCAACGGACCTCCGCTTGTCCCTGACCGACCGGTGCAACCTGCGCTGCGGCTACTGCATGCCGCCGGAGGGCCTGGAGTGGCTGCCGAACCCGTCGTTGCTGACTGACGACGAGGTGGTCCGGCTGGCACGGATCGGCGTGCAGCATCTCGGCATCACCGAGATCCGGTACACCGGCGGTGAGCCGCTGCTCCGCCGCGGCCTGGCGGACATCGTCGCGCGCACCGCCGCGCTGCAGCCCCGCCCTGAGGTCTCACTGACCACCAACGGGATCGGGCTGGCCCGGGTGGCCAGCGCGCTGCACAGCGCGGGGCTGGACAGGATCAACGTGTCGCTGGACACGTTGCGGCCGGAGGTATTCCGCAAGCTGGCCAGGCGGGACAGGCTCGAAGATGTGCTGGCGGGCCTGGCCGCCGCGGCCTCCGCAGGCCTGGTCCCGGTCAAGGTGAACGCGGTGCTCATGCGCGGGATCAATGACGACGAGACAGTCCCACTGCTCCAGTTCTGCCTGGAGCGCGGGTATCAGCTGCGTTTCATCGAGCAGATGCCGCTCGACGCCCAGCACGGCTGGCGCCGCGCCGACATGGTGACGGCAGAGGAGATCCTGGACGCCCTGGCCGCGGAGTTCTCGCTGACACCGGACGACCCCGGCGCCCGGGGCTCGGCGCCGGCCGAGGCCTTCCTGGTGGATGGGGGCCCCGCCCGGGTCGGCGTGATCGGCTCGGTGACCCGGCCGTTCTGCGGCACCTGTGACCGGGTCCGGCTGACCGCCGACGGGCAGATCCGGAACTGCCTCTTCGCCCGCGAGGAGAGCAACCTGCGCGACCCGATGCGATCGGGGGCAACCGACGACGAGCTTGCTGAGATCTGGCTGAAGGCGGTCGCGGTCAAGCTGCCCGGTCATGGCATCAACGACCCGGGGTTCTTGCAGCCGGCCAGGCCCATGTCCGCGATCGGCGGCTGAACGGGAGGCGCGGTCCCTGAGCGAGCCAGGCGTGAGCGCCAGCCCCTCTGTCACGTCGGCTTCTGTCGCGTCGGCCTCAGTCGCGTCGGAGTCGCCCGCTGTCTTCGATGCTGTAGTGCTGGCCGGTGGGCGTGCCTCCCGGCTCGGGGGGGTCGACAAGCCAGGGCTGCGCGTGGGCACCCGGACGCTGCTCGCTTCGGTGGTGTCGGCCGCCAGCGCGGCTGGAGCCCGGCGGATCGTGGTGGTCGGGCCGGACCGTCCTGAACTACCGGGCGGGCTCGCGTTCGTCCGCGAAGAGCCGCCCGGATCGGGCCCTGTGCCAGCGCTGCGGCGCGGCCTGGCCGAGGTGTCCGCGCCGACGGTCCTGGTGCTCGCCGCTGACCTGCCGTTCCTCCGTGCCCGCCATCTGCGCACACTGCTCGCCGCCCGACCTGGGCTCACGTCCGGGGTGATCATGGTCGATGACACGGGCCGTCCGCAGTGGCTGGCGGGTTGCTGGCGGACGGCCGTGCTCAGCGCGGCGATACAGGCATACGAGCAGAACTCGCTGCACGGGCTGCTGCTCCCGCTGGAACCGGCTGCGCTCGACCCGGCCCAGGTCGGCTACGATCTGGCCGCAAGTGAGCCACCGCCCTGGCTTGATTGCGACACGGCCGAAGACCTGGCTCGCGCTCGCGCCTGGCCGGCTGACGCACCGCCAGAGACAGACGAGCCGCAAGCACAGCAGCAACGGGAGGCGCGCCGGTGAGCACGCTCGAACGCTGGACCGAGGCGGCCTGTGCCGAACTCGGCATCGACCCGGCGTTGGCCGACACCACGGCGGTCCTTGACCTGGCCCGCGATGTGGCCCACGGCGTGGCCAGGCCCGCAGCGCCGTTGACCGCCTATCTGCTGGGCGTGGCCGTGGGGCGTGGCCAGTCGATGGCCGACGCAGCGGCGCGTTTGCGGGAGCTGGCCGGGGCCTGGGCCGACTCGCCGGGGACTGAAACAAAGAGTGGTTAAGTCTGTCCCCCCCCGCACTGGGGGGCAGGATCTTAACGGCTAATCAGTATCCACAGCTTGGGGCGAGCCTGGATACTGCGGGAGCGTGAACGTGCCCTACTTCTCGCAATGGGAGTCCCCGGAACTCGCGGCCGAGTTCATCGACGGCTCCCGGCGGGCTGCTGATGATCCGCGGTGGGCAGACTCGGGCGCGAGCACGCCGGAAGAGTACGAGTTCTGGTCGCGCAAGGTATGCGGCCTGGCCTGCCTGAAGATGATCATGGCTTGGCGGGGGGTGCCGGTACCGCCCATGATGCGCCTGGTCGCCGGCGCCCTGGCCGTGGGCGCCTACCAGCCGGACGGCGACCGCGTCCGCGGCCTGATCTACCGGCCGTTCGTGGACTGGGTCAGCCGGGACTACGGCATCGGCGCCGAGGTTGCGGCCGACCTGCCGATGGACTCGCTGATCGCGCACACCGTCGCGGGCACGCCCGTGATTGCGTCCGTGCATTCGTGGATCCGCTGGCCCGAGCGGACACCGCCGGAGCGCGGCGGGCATCTCGTGCTTGTGACTGGTGTCGCTGACGGCATGCTCCGGATGCACAATCCCTCCGGCCTCCCCGGGACCAGCCAGCGCAACGCCCTGGTCCCAGTGCACGACTTCGCCAGGTTCGCGGCCGGACGCGGCATCCTGATCAACTCGTAGTAGATCGAGCCCGGCGCCGACTCATCCACCGTCTTGATGCGTGGCCAAGGCCATTGGCATTGGCGCCCGACGGCCTGCAGTCCCTACCGTGGAAGAGTCCGGTAGCGACTGCGAGGGGTGAGCACATGGCACTGGCCAGCGCACCATCGATCGCCATGCCTAGTCAGGGCAGCCGGTGCCCGGCCAGCCTGGTGGCAGCGATCCGCCAGGTCGTCCGAGAGCGCGACGACTGGCAGCGGACGGCGCAGCAGGTCGCGGCCGGGCTGCGGCGGAACCTGCCGGGCCCGCAGCTTCTCACGCCGCACGAGCGCACCGGCGATCCGGCTGGCTACCGGTCTCACCTGTTGCACGCCGAAGCGGACGGGTCATTCTCCATCGTGGCGATGGTCTGGCTGCCCGGCCAGGTCACACCCATTCACGACCACGTCACCTGGTGCGTGTCCGGCGTGTTGCAGGGCGCCGAATATGAGGAGATCTTCGCTTTGCGGCGCAGCGGCACGACTCTGGCGGAAGTCGCCAGGAACGTCAGCGGCACCGGCGATGTGAGCGGTTTCGCGCCACCCGGTGACATTCACCGGGTGCGCAACATCGGCGACGATGTGGCGATCTCCATGCACGTCTACGGCGCCGACATCTCGCGGCTCGGCTCCAGCGTCCGCCGGGTCTACGACCTGCCGCTCGGCTAGCGGTGTCCATGAACCTTCGCCGGGTTGGGTGACACGCCGCACGGGCCGTCCTCTGCACCACCCGTCGCCATCAAGCGGAGCCTCCCTTCGCAGCCAGCAGTGCCCACAAGAAGTCCTCACCAAAGCAAGGCCCCTGCCCGTTCACCTTCTTCATCTGCCGGAGCACACGCAGAGAGAACGGCGCCGTGTCCCACAAGGCACGCAGGCGATCTTCTGAATAGCCCAGGCCGCCACCGAGACTGGCCCGCTCATACACCTGCTGATCGGTGTAGCCGCTGCCGGCGGAGATCCCATCAGCGACGACGGCCTACTCCCCGCCTGCAGGCGCCTGGCCTTGAGTCCTGCTGCCCAGACTCGCCTGTTGCCATCCGATCCATAACGATATATCGTTGAGCTAACGAAGAAGGGCTTGGGCTTACGTGGACTACTCGAAATCCCACACCCAGTCAGCTTCGCGGAGGAGTAAGAGAGATGCATGAAGGAGATGCCTGGGATCACCCAGGAGACGAAGAAGAAGGCGAGTGGCGGCACCACCGAGGTGGCCGTGGCCATGGCCACGGCCTGCGCCGCCGCACGGTGCCGGTGCCATTCGCTGACGGGCCTGGATTTCCCGGCGGTCCCGGCTTCGGGCGGGGATTCGCGGACTTCGGGCCGTGGATGGGCGGGCCGAGGCCCAGGCGCGGCCCGCGAGTGCGGCGCGGCAACGTCCGGGCGGCGGCCATCGCGCTGCTGACCGAGGAGCCGATGAACGGCTACCAGATCATCCAGGAGATAGGCGAGCGCAGTGGGGGAGTCTGGCGGCCCAGCCCCGGATCCGTCTACCCGGCGCTGCAGCAGATGGAAGATGAGGGCCTGATCCGGGCCGAGACCGGCGAGGGTGGCCGCCGGGCCTACGTCCTCACTGACGAGGGACGCACCTATGCGGCGGCCCACCAGGAGGAACTCCGCGCGCCATGGGATGTGGTGGCCGGTTCGGTCAGTTCTGATGCCAGAGAACTGCGCAGGCTGTTCGGCCAGGTGATGGCGGCTGCCGTTCAGGTGGCCCAGGCCGGCAGCACGTCTCAGATCGAGCAGGCGCACCGAATCCTGGCCGACACCCGTCGGCGGTTGTACGGGATCCTTGCCGCCGACGACGCCGACGATGCAACATCGGGCGACGCGCGTGCGGAGGAGCCCGACGGAGGTCAGGACTAGGCTCGATACGGATCGTGGAGGAAGGCGGTGACGGTGGCAGCGCATACCAGCCCAGACGTTGGCGCGGGCGATACGGTCGTCCGCGCCAACGCGGGGGCCAGGAACGGCACGGAGGATCCGGGGATCGACGGTGTCCAGCATCGGCCAGGCGGCGAGCCGGCCGACTCGGCCGCAGATTCCGGGAACGGACGCGAGGCCCGGCTGGCCATCAAGGTCTCCGGCCTGACCAAGAGCTACGGGGAGATCGAGGCGGTCCGCGGGATCGACTTCGAGGTTCCGGCGGGGGAGACGTTCGGCTTCCTCGGCCCTAACGGGGCCGGGAAGTCGACCACGATCAAGATTCTCTGCACCCTGGCCAAGCCGACCTCAGGCGACGCCTGGGTGGCCGGCCGCAACGTCAGGACCGAGCGGGACGCGGTCCGCCGCAATATCGGCCTGGTATTCCAGGACACAACGCTCGATAACTACCTGACCGGCACGCAGAACCTGCGTTTCCACGCCGAGTTGTACGGCGTGCCCGCGGCGGCGGTAGCACCACGGATGCGGCAGGTGCTGGAGATGGTGGACCTCTGGGACCGCCGCGACAGCCTGGTGATGACGTATTCCGGCGGAATGCAGCGCCGACTGGAGATCGCGCGGGGCCTGCTGCACGCGCCGCATGTGCTGTTCCTCGACGAGCCGACGGTCGGCCTCGACCCGCAGACGCGCTCGTCGATCTGGGAGTACATCAACGACCTGAAGACGCGTGAGGACATCACGATCTTTCTCACCACGCACTATATGGACGAGGCCGAGCATTGCGACCGGATCGCGATTATCGATCACGGCAAGATCGTGGCGATAGACACCCCGGAAGCCCTCAAGGCCAGTGTCGGCAAGGACCGGGTGCAGATCCACACCGAGAACGACGCGGCGGCCATCGGTGAACTGGCCACTGCCTTCGGTATCGAGGCCGGGGTGCATGAGGGCGCCGTCACCTTCTCGGTTACCTCTGGGGAGCAGTTCGTGCCCCAGTTGTTCGCGCGGCTGACAGTGCCGATCCGCACGGTCAGCGTGTCGCGCCCATCACTCGACGATGTGTTCATGTCATACACCGGGACCACCATTCGCGACGCCGAGGCAACGGGCAGTGATGCTATGCGCCAGATGGCCGCCCGCTTCCGGGGAAGGCGATGAGAATGGCGCCTCAGACACGGACGCCTGACACACAAACGGCTGGGGCTGCTGCTCTGGCTGAGGCTGGCGTGCTGGCCGGGCAGATCAGGGTCTCAGTTCCCGAGCGCAGCCTGCGCTCGGATCTGCGGGCGACGAGCATCGTGTGGCGCCGTGAGCTCATCCGGTTCCGCCGGGACCGGCTACGGGCCGTCACAGCGCTCATACAGCCAGTGCTGTTCCTGTTCATCCTCGGCACCGGGCTGTCATCCTTGGCCAAGGGCGGCATGCCGCCGGGTGTAAATTTCAAGACTTTCATCTACCCGGGCGTTGTCGCGATGTCGGTGCTATTCACCGCCATCTTCTCGGCCGCGTCCATCGTGTGGGACCGGGAGTTCGGGTTCCTGCGCGAGATGCTGGTCGCGCCAGTGAGCCGGTCGGCCATCGTGATCGGCAAGTGCCTGGGCGGCGCGACCATCGCGACGTTCCAAGGCATCCTGATGCTGGTCCTGGCCGGGCTCGCGGATGTGCCGTACAACCCGGTGCTGCTGATCACGCTGGTGGGGGAGTTGCTGCTGCTGGCATTCACCCTGACCGCGTTCGGCGTGATGATGGCCGCGCGGATCACCCAGTTCCAGGCGTTCATGGCGCTGACCCAGATGCTGGTGATGCCGCTGTTCTTCCTGTCCGGAGCGCTCTACCCGCTGACTGGGCTGCCGGGCTGGCTCAGCGTGCTGACCCGCATCGACCCGCTCACGTACGTGGTGGGCCCGATGCGCCACGCAGTGGTCACCCACCTGAACATCAGCCCGCTGGCCCAGCATGCGCTGTCACCGGGCGTCACCTGGGACGGCTGGGTGGTCCCGATCTGGCTGTCCCTGGGGATCGTCACTGCCATGGGCCTGGCCATGATGAGCATCGCCATCGTCGCTTTCAGCAAGACCGAGTAACCCCGCCAGATCTGGCCATGCCGCTAGCGAAAACTACTCCCCGCAGCCAACGAAGACTTCCCCTGGCGCGAGGCCAACAACTAGCCCGCCGCCAGAGTAGTCAGGGCGACGGGACGAGGGCCAGTCAGCGAAGTTAGGGCGACGTTTGCGGGGGTCCGGGGGGTCGTCCCCCGGGAAAATACGGCGAGCCGTGGCGAAGCTGATCAAAGATCAGCGAAGTTAGGGCGACGCCGGGTGGCTACGGGGGCAAACCACCCGGCGTCGCATTCATCGGCGTTCCGACGGGGGCCCGGAACGCCGGCAGGTGCTCCGACGGGGGACCAGAGCACCGTTATGCATGTTACACCGAAACCCCCCCTTGTGCGTCAAGACCGGATGACGAGTCGGTCGCGTCGCGCATGCAGGTTCTCACTGTCGATCAACCGTTTCCTGGCGGCCTTTTGGGCGGTGATTACTGGCAGTAAAGGGTCCCGGCTCTGGCGAGGCGTCGGCCGGCCCGCTAGCACCCGGCTCGAAGCCCCGCTCCCTGGGGACTTGCGGTACTGGCAGCCGCGGCTCATAGGCGCGAAAACCGGCGGTACTGGTGGGCTCGCGGCCGCCGTTGGCGAAGACGACTGCGAAATAGGGGATGACGATCGCGCCAACCACCGGCATCGCCCAGAAGAAGCCCGGGACGTACACGAACAGGGCCACTGCCGCGGCGAAGCAAACACCCCGGATTGCCATCATGATCAAGTACCGGCGCTGCCGGTAGGCAATATCTTCCGACAGCGGCCGCTGGGCCTCGGTGACGAGATGCGCGCGACCGCGACGGGCCGGGATGATGCCTCTCACGACTCCACGTTATGCCGGAGCTGGGCGCCCGGCAACGACGGTACCGCTAGAGGCACGGGACCGGCCAGGAACGCGGGCTCGGCCAACCCCGCGAGGTCGGCGAGGCAGGCGGCTCCGGCCAGCGCCATCACATGCCTCAGATCGTCGGTAAGCCCGTCCAGCAGCGCCTGGACGCCGTCGGCGCCGCCGCATGCCAGGGCCCACAGCACGGGCCTGCCGAGGAATACGACCTGGGCGCCCAGGGCTAGCGCGGCCAGCGCATCCTCGGCGCTGCGCACCCCACCGTCCACCGACACAGCACCATCAACGGGCACAGCACCATCAACGGACACACTGCCGGCCCGTGTCCCCCTCACCGTGGCGGCCACACCCGGCAGCGCCCACGCCGTCGGCACTGCCCTATCCAGCTGGCGGCCGCCGTGATTGGACACGATGACGCCGACCGCGCCGTGCGCCATGCAAGCTTCCGCGTCATCGGGCCGGAGCACGCCCTTGACCACTACGGGCAGGCCGCCGCTGATCTCGCTCAGCCAGCCGATGTCGGTGAAGGTGACGTCGCTGGCCAGCTCGGCCGCATTCAGGTCGGCCAGCTGGCCGAGGTTGACCAGGAAATCGGCCTCGCGGACCATGTCGTCGCCCTTGCTGCGGCCCTTGCTACGCCCCTTGCGGCCGACTACGGGAGTGTCCGCGGTCAGCACCAGCGCCTGGGCGCCCGCTGCCGCCGCGCGCCGGACCAGGCCAGCGGTGAGCTCCCGGTCGCGCATCAGGTAGACCTGGAACCACCAGGTCCCGCCCGCGTCAGTGGACGCTGCGGCAACGTCCTCGATCCGGCGGGAGCTGCGGGTGGACATCACATACAGCGCTCCGGCGCGTGCAGCGCCGATGGCCGTCGCGATCTCTCCGTCAGGGTGAGCCAGCCGGTGGAAGGCCGTGGGCGCGACGGCCAGCGGAGTGCGCAGGCGGCCGCCCGCCCAGCCGGCCGCCTCGACGCTGGTGTCGACGGCTGACACGTCCCGAAAAATCCTGGGCCGCAGCCGGATTCGCCGCCAGGCTTTCTCATTGGCGCGGAGTGTGGCCTCGCGCCCCGAGCCGCCCGCGTAGTAGTCATAGACATCGGGGCGCAGCAGCGCCCGAGCCTGCCGGTGCAGTTCGGCAGCGTCAGGGGTCACGGAGACAGCCTGCCCGAACGCCGATCAGAGCGCCAATAGCGGCCAGCGGCACAGTTTCCGGGCGCGCATCGAGGAGCCCGCATGAAGGACACCGCATGAAGGACACCGCATGAAGGACACCGCATGAATGGGAACGGAGACGGCATGCCAGACCGCACCTACCGGGTGACCGAGATCGTCGGCACCTCACCTGATGGCATCGAGCCGGCGATCCGCAACGCTCTGCAGCGGGCCGCGCAGACCCTGCGCCACCTGGACTGGTTCGAGGTCACCCAGGTCCGCGGTCAGATCGAGGACGACCGCGTGGCCCACTTCCAGGTCGGCCTGAAGGTGGGTTTCCGCCTGGAGGCCAGCTAGCCAGAGGGTCAGCTAGCTGGCCTGGCTGACCGAGGACATGTTGAAGCCCTCGACGCGCGCCGGGGGCATGGCCGTGCGGGTGAAGTAGTCGCCCCACTCGCGCGGCAGCGTGGGCACGGTGGTACCTACCTCGGCGAGGCGGCCCAGCATGGCTACCGGGCTCTCGTTGAACCTGAAGTTGTTCACCGCACCGACTACCTCGCCGTTCTCCACCAGGTACACCCCGTCCCGGGTCAGTCCGGTGAGCAGCAGCGTCTGCGGGTCCACCTCGCGGATGTACCAGAGGCAGGTGAGCAGCAGGCCACGCCCGGTACTGGCGATCATGTCATCCAGAGATGCGCGGCCCGGACCCTCGGGCCCGGACGGGCCGTCCAGGATCAGGTTCCCGATGGCGGGGGTGACCGGGAGGCTCGTCAGATCAGCGGTGTACCGGGTCTGGGTGAGCGCGGCCAGGGCACCGTCACGAATCCAGGCGGTCGGGCGCAGCGCCAGCCCGTTGTCGAAAAGCGAGGACTCCCGGCTCGAGGCGTGCGCGACCACAAACGGCTGGCACTCCAGGCCCAGCGCAACCGGGTCACTGCGGAGCGTGACTGGCAGGCTGGCCAGCCGCTCGCCCACCCGGGTGCCGCCACCCGGCTTGCTGAACACCGTCCGGCCGTCCAGCGCGTCCTTCGCTCCCGACGACCAGTACAGGTAGACGAGCAGGTCGGCCAGGGCAGCCGGCGGCAGGATCGTCTCATACCGGCCGGCTGGAAGCTCCACCCGCCGGGCCGCCCAGTCCAGCCGCCGCGCG
>OCZT010006446.1_pt1 | contig 11630 bp, 15 predicted proteins | sample 1539031 | NCBI WGS metagenome assembly OCZT01 (sample SAMEA3539308, study PRJEB22396) | soil metagenome | biome: tundra; feature: field; material: soil | place: USA | collected 2010-05 | depth 0.15 m
TCGCGGTCCGAAATGGCTAATGGCTTCATCGGCCAAAAGCTTGGGGAGAGATCCAGTCATGCGCAATAACTTATGTCGCTGTGTTTAGCGGCCATACGACGTGGCTACCACGAATTCATCGTTTCTAGCAACCAGCAGCGAAAAGTGAAACGCAAGTGACAGCTGAGTGCTATTCAGACGAATGCCTTCGGAGGGAAGATTCTTCCAGCCGACGGCCTAAATTATAGCTCAGGTGTGCGATAGAGGACTTCGCCGCGCACGGAGATTTCGACCGGCACTAGATATTTTTTGATCGCGACGAGATCGGGAGCGATGCCGAGGCCGGGGGTTTCCGGGGCGCGCACGGAACCGCTGGCGTCGCGCTTCAGGTGGTTGCGGGTCATTTCGACCGCGAGGGGCTTGGGCTCGACGGGGTATTCGCAGATCACGTCCCGCTCCAGCCCGGCGAAGGGTTGCAGCGAGGCGCTCAGCGCGAGGTGCGAGGTGAAGGTGTGGTTCACAAACGTCACCCCGCGCGCGACGGCGTCGTCGGCGGCCTGTTTGGCGACGCTGATGCCGCCGATGCGTCCGCAATCAATCTGGATGTAGCCGACGCCGCCATGCTGCATCATTTGGCGCGCCATCCAGATATTATGGGCGCCTTCGCCGCCGGCGAGCTTGAGCGAGCCAGCTTGGTCCGCGAGAGCACGGTAGGCTTCGAGTGCGCCCGAGACGAAAGGCTCCTCCAGCCACAATGCGCGAGTTTCGTACAGAGCGGGCAGGGCCTGCGCGGCGCGGGCGACGTTGTCCACCCAGACAGTGCCGGCGTCCACCAGCAGCATCCCGTCGGGACCGAGTCCTTCGCGCGCGGCGTGGAGTTGCTCGCGATCGGCGGCGACGGTCGTCCGGCCGAAGGGGCCCCAGCCGAACTTCGCGGCGCGGTAATCGGCGGCCTGCGCGGCACGGCCTTTTTTCAGCGTTTCCTGCGGCGTATCGCCGAAGAGCACTGAGGCATAGGGCGTTTTGGGGAATGACTGTTTGTAGCCGAGCAGGCGATAGACCGGCTGTCCCAGTTTCTTGCCGAGCAAGTCCCAGAGCGCGATATCAACGCCCGACAAGGTGTGGTCGGCCTGCAGCAGATCGAGGCTGTTCTCCCGCACCAGATTTCCGATGCGCGTGATGTCGGCCACGTCGTCGAGCGTCTGGCCCAGCACCGAGTCGCGCACGGGCTTGCACGCGGAATGCGAGCGGGGGCACATCCACGCGGCAATGGAGGGCAGCGGTGCCGCCTCGCATTCGCCCCAGCCCTCGAAGCCGCCGGCACGCACGCGCACGAGCAGGGCGTCCTGGCTGCCGTCGCCGATGTCCAGCACTTCGGGCATCGACAGGTAGAAAAAATCAACGGACTCGATTTTCATTTCGTCCACTCCTGCAGTTTGCCCACCACGACGATGCGCCGGCCCGGGGAATCGAGGTCGAGGCCGCCGGGCCGGACGATGGTTCGGTTCATGAGGGAAGGCTGGGGGTTTCGGCCCGGGAGCCAAGTCGGTTTCCTGACGGGAGGTTGGCGTAGGTCGGGGTTTATCCCCGATATGCAGAGCCGATTGTCGGGGATAAACTCCGACCTACGAAGAGCGCGAGCAAGCTCGCAGCCTACACTTTATCCCGGACGGTTGCACAGCGCCCGGATTTCCCGCTTGCGCCTGGGGCCGGTCTTTGCGGCCATCGACGGTTCACCATGATCGCACCCGAGACTTTCAACCACATCGAAAACATCAAGAAGCGCGCCGGGCATCTCTGGAGGTTTCTTTGACGTCGACCAAAAGCAGCGTGAAATCGAGGCGATGGACGCGCAGATGGGCGCGCCCGGATTCTGGGATAACAACGAGCGGGCGCAGAAGCACATCGGCAAACTGAACAGCCTGAAGCGCGCGGTGCTGCCCGTCGTCGCGTTCCAGAAAAAGGTCGATGACGTCGGGGTGATGCTGGAGCTCGTCGAGGCCGCGTCGGCCGGCGAGCGCGAGGCCTACGAGAAGGAGCTCGACGCCAATGTCGCCGCGATGGTCCCGGAACTCGACCAGCTGGAGATCGCGTCCTTCCTCACCGGCCAGTTCGACAAGAACAACGCCATCCTCTCGATCCAGTCGGGCGCGGGCGGAACCGAGTCGAACGACTGGGCCGACATCCTGTTCCGCATGTATAACCGCTGGGCCGAACGGCGCGGCTACACCGTGGAGCTACAGGACGTGCAGGCGGGCGACCAGGCCGGCATCAGCAAGGCAACGGTGCTGCTCAGGGGCGAGAATGCCTACGGCTACGCCAAGGCCGAGCGCGGCGTGCACCGGCTCGTGCGCATCAGCCCGTTCGATGCGAACAAGCGCCGCCACACCTCCTTCTGCGCCGTGGATGTCATCGCCGAAATCACCGATGAAATTCAGATCGAGATCCCGGAGAACGAAATCCGCACCGACGTTTACCGTTCCTCCGGCAAGGGCGGCCAAGGCGTGAATACGACGGACTCCGCCGTGCGGCTCACGCACATCCCAAGTGGCATCGTCGTCGTCTGCCAAAACGAGCGCTCGCAAATCAAGAACAAGGCCGCGGCGCTGAACGTCCTCAAGGCCCGCCTCTACGAAAAGAAACTCGACGAGCAGCGCACGGAGATGGAACGGTTTTACGGCGAGAAGGGCGAAATAGGGTGGGGCAGCCAGATTCGCAGTTACGTGCTCCAGCCCTACCAGATGGTGAAGGACCTGCGCACCGGCATGAGCACGAGCGACACGCAGGGCGTGCTCGACGGCGATCTCGACCGCTTCGTCAATGCCTGGCTCCGCGCCGGCAGCCCGCGCCACCGCAACAAGGATATCCAGATGGAGGACTGACCCGCCGCAACGCGGTGGGAAGGACCAATGACTAATGTCGAATGCCCATTGGAACTGAATTCGACCATCGGGCGTGAGGTATCTGAATTGGTCATTAGACATTAGGCATTAGTCATTTCATCATTCTCTCCCATGTCCGACCTGCCCCACGACCAGATCCGCGCCGCGCTCAGCGGGCAGTCGCTTTTTGAGGACAAGACCTGGCAGCTCTCGCCCGAGGCCTGGCCGGTTTCGGCCGCGCAGCTTGCGCAGCTGGAGGCGATCGGCGCGGCGTGCCTCGAGTTTCACCAGGCGCTGGAAACGCTCTACCTCCGCTCGGTCGCGGGCAAGAATCTCCTCCGCAACAAGCCCCTGCTCGCACCGTGGGTCGCCGACTACCTCGACCGCGGCAAGCCCGCCGAGCTCATCGCGCACGCGCGCGATCCCAAGAACCGCGGTGTGTTTCCCGCCGTGCTGCGGCCCGACCTGCTGCTGACGGACGAGGGCTTTGCGCTGACCGAGCTCGACTCGGTGCCCGGCGGCATCGGTCTGACGGCGTTCCTCAACCGGCTTTACGCGCCCGGTGGCGTGGTGGGGGCGAATGATGCGATGGTGGCAAATTTTTACGCGGCGCTCGCCGCACTGCGGCCTGAGACGCGGAATCCTTTCATCGCGCTCGCGGTGAGCGACGAGGCGGCCACCTACCGGCCCGAGATGCAGTGGCTCGCGCAACAGTTGCAGCTGCAGGGCAAGCGCGTGTTTTGCATGCGGCCCGAGGATATCTTCCCGCTGGGCGGCCAGCTCTGCTTCGACGCGGACGGCAACCCCGAGAAGATCGACGTCATCTACCGTTTCTTTGAGCTCTTCGACCTCGCCAACGTCCGCACGGCGAAATTCATCTTCGAGGCCTGGTCCGCGGGCGAGGTCGCGATCACGCCGCCGATGCGTCCGTTTCAGGAGGAGAAACTCACGCTGGCGCTTTTCCATCATCACCTGCTGCAGGACTTCTGGGCGGAGGCGCTCAGCGGCAAGGCGCTCAAGCTCCTCCGCGGGCTCATCCCGCCCTCGTGGGTGATGGACCCGGCGCCACTGCCGCCCGGGGCGATCCTCGATGGGCCGCATGCGGGCGGGCGGGCGCTGAGCGACTGGCGGGAACTGGCGGGCGCGTCGCAGAAGGAGCGCGATCTGATCGTGAAGATTTCCGGCTACCACGAGACTGCCTGGGGCGCGCGCAGTGTCATCCTGGGCAGCGACTGCTCGCGCGAGGAATGGCAGGAGGGCGTCGAGCATGCGGTGGAGCTCGCCCCGACCAATCTGCACCTGCTCCAGATTTATCGGAAACCGCGCCGGATCGGGCATCGCGTTTACGAACGCGAGGCGCCGCACGCCGCCCGTGCGGTGGACGGCCGTCTGCGGCTTTGTCCGTATTATTTCGTCATCGGCGGCGAGGCGAAGCTCTCCGGGGCGCTCGCCACGTTTTGTCCGCCCGACAAGAAGATCATCCACGGCATGCAGGACGCAGCGCTGCTGCCGGCGAGAGTGACGGGCTGAGATGCGCTGATGGTCGCCGATGTCCCGGTCGGCGACAGCGTGAGACGCGGGGGTAAAATTAGGGTAGGTTGCGCGCTCGTCGCGCAACATGAGTTGCGAGCAAGCTCGCAACCTACACGCGGCTCGTTGGGGATAACTTGCCCTATCTCGAAACGTTCAGGCGGCGGCTTCCTTGCGCAGCGGGGCGGCGGCCTTGGCGACCTCGGACGCGAGATGCGCGAAGAAGGTGTCCCGGCGTTCGCGGGCGATCTTGACATCCTTGGTGCCGAGGGAGCGGCGGATGCGCTCCTTAGTGAAGGAAGTGGGGTGCACCGTGTAGTGCAGGAACCACGTGCCGTGGTTGTCCCACAGGTGATGGTTGGGATTCTCCGCGTCGACGCGGATTCCGGGGAGTTTGGTTAGGTTGGACATGATGCGTGAGGATCTGTGGTTGGCAGGTTCGCGCATCAGGGGATGAAAACAAAAAACCGATCTGGGCATCAGATCGGTCTCGTCTTCGGGAGCGCTTTTGGTTCGGAGCCCTTGCGGGTTCCGCACATCCGAGGTTTCCCTCGATCCACCGTGGCCGCTCCCGGCCCGGTTGGCAGAACCGGCTTGTGGAGGGCCGATTCGTTCCTGATGCGGATGGGAATGTGTCAGCACCCGCCGTGCCGTCCAGACTTTTCTGGTCTCAATTTGTCATAAACAGCCGGGTTTGGGCCGTTTTGTCCCGCGCGCGCAGGATTTTCGTCAGCCAATCGACCGCTTGGTTCTCCCCCAGCGACGCGCGGAAAGCATGAACAACGGCAGGCCGGCGAAGAGCAGTGTCAATGAACCGGGCTCGGGCACGGCGATCGTCAGGGTGAGGCTGTTGTCGTCGATGAACGAGTCATTGTCGGCGCCGGCGTTGCGCTGGAAGAGCATCGTGTAAGTGATGTAGCGGGTGCCGACCGGGATGAGGAAGCTTTGGGCGCCGTTGGTCCAACTGCCGGTATGGGAATCGATGGTGGCGGTGGTGACGGTGCCGAGCAGGCTGCGGACGGCATCGAGAAAAGTGAGTTTGATGGCGGCGTTGTCACTGGGGGATCCCTGATTCAGGCCCTGTTCCCAAAAACTGACATCCGCCGTGGTCGTGCCGGCGTCGAGCTGCAACGCGGTTATCTGGCCGGAGCCGATCAGGTCGATGGTCTGGCTCAGTTGCCCGAGCGGATTGGCGCTGCCGCCGCTAAAATCGAAACCACCGCTCAGCGGATTTATTCCCGGGTCGAACGCTCCCGTGTCGACCATCGGAGTGCCCGCAAACACGGTCCATGAGCTCAGGTTTCCGGCTTCGGCGCCGGGATTGGCCAGCAGATTGGACGTGACCGTCTGGGCTGATGCCGCGGCGGCGAACAGCACGCCGAGACCTGCGTGCAGCATCCATGAGGGGGGTCTCACGGGGGTAAATTATGCCATGGAAAACAACGTGCGCAAGGGATGAATCGGCGCGTGCTAAGACCAGGGCTGCGGGGCCGGAAACAGCCGGCGCAGGCCGCTGGCGGAGGCTTCGGCGACGCCGCGCTCGGTGATGAGACCGGTGACCAGGCGAGCGGGCGTGACGTCGAAGGCGGGATTTGCGACGGCGCTGCCCTCGGGCGTGAGTGCGACGGTCGCGACCGTGCGGTCGGCAAGCCGGCCGGTGAGGTGACTCACCTCCTGCGCCGGCCGTTCCTCGATGGGAATTTCCCGGAGCCCATCGCGCAGGGTCCAGTCGATGCTGGGCGAGGGCACCGCCGCGTAAAACGGCACGCCATTGTCGCGCGCCGCGAGCGCCTTCAAATAGGTGCCGATCTTGTTGCACACGTCGCCGGTCGCGGTGGTGCGGTCGGTGCCGACGAGGACGAGATCGACCCGTCCGCGCTGCATCAGGTGACCGCCGGCGTTGTCCACGATCACGGTGTGCGGCACGCCGTGGTTGAGCAGCTCCCACGCGGTGAGACTCGCGCCCTGGTTGCGCGGGCGGGTCTCATCGACCCAGACGTGAATCGGGATTCCCGCATCGTGCGCGACGTAAATCGGCGCGGTGGCGGTCCCGAGATCGACGGTCGCGAGCCAGCCGGCATTGCAATGCGTGAGCACGTTGACGCGTTCGTCGGATTTCTTCCGTGCGGCGATCGCCTGGATGAGCGGGAGCCCGGCGGCGGCGATGCTGCGGTTGAGCGCGACGTCCTCGTCGCAGATTTCGACGGCCAGCCGGCGCGCGGAGTCGGCGCGCGCGGCGGGCGGAAGCGCGGCGGCGACCGCGCGCACCCGGTCGAGGGCCCAGCGGAGATTGACCGCGGTGGGCCGCGTCGCGAGCAGCGTGGCACTCGCGTGCTTGAAGCTCGCGTCCGAGGCGTCGGCCCGCAGGGCGAGCCACATCCCCCACGCGGCAGTCGCGCCGATCAACGGGGCGCCGCGCACAAGCATCGCGCGGATGGCGTGCGCGGCCTCATCGAGCGTGGCGAGCCGGGCTGTGACGAACTCATGCGGCAGGCGCGTCTGGTCGATGATCTCGACTGCGGCGCCGTCGGCGGCCGGCCAGATCGTGCGGTAAGCTTGGCCGGAAACATTCATCCAAGCCGGCGAAGAGGGGAAAGGCGCATCAGGCCGTTAAGCCGCAGCCGCGCGCCGCGCGCAAGGCGTGAAACAGCACGGTGAGCCGTCATCGCGGCATGACAGCGGGAAAAACTTCAAAACGTCGCTTTCCAGTCTTGTCATTCTGAGCGTAGCGAAGAATCCAGTGCGACTTCGCAGCGGGCTTCGGCAACATCCAACTGGATTCTTCACTTCGTTCAGAATGACAACGGGACGCGAAAGCAATTTATGGTTCCATGCGCGTGGGTTTAGGGCTCAATCGATGGACCCGGCCCATGGACCAGATGACCAAACCCACGCCTGCCGCCCACCGCTTCAATCGCGGTTTTATTGGGCGCTGGGCGCGGTGGTCGCCGTCTTCGGGGCTATGCGCTTCGCCTGCCTCTTCAATGACCTTTGGCTGGATGAAATCTGGTCACTTGGGCTGGTCGGACAGATCCATTCACCCGCGGAAATCCTGACGCGGCTCTGGCACGACAACAATCATCCGCTGAACTCGCTGTGGCTTTACCTGCTCGGGCCGGCGAAGCCCGACTGGACCTACCGCCTCCTGTCATGGTTCACGGGCACCGCCACGGTCGGGCTGGCCGGTTTGATCGGCCGGCGGCAGTTTCAATTGCTGCATCCGGGCGAACCGGCGGTGAAAGCCCGGCGGGCGGGACTCATCACGGCCATACTGGTGGGCGGCTGCTATCTGTTGATTCATTATTCCTCGGAGGCACGCGGCTATGCGCCTGCGGTGGGATTCGGTTTCCTGGCAATCCATGCCTTGTGGCGAGCTCCCGCGCGCCCGACGAGCGCGTGGGCGGGCGTGGACGGGTTGAGTTGCGTGCTGGGGCTGCTCTCTCACGTCGTCGCCTTTCAAGTAATGCTCGCCGGATTGGTCTGGTCCCTCACGCAGGCGCTGCGGAGCTGGGACCGGTGGCGCGACCGGATCGTTCATCTGGCCTGCTGGCATCTCTTCCCGTGAGTGTTTCTGGGGCTCTATTACTGGGGCTTTGTCCGCCGGGTGGAAATCGGCGGCGGCCCCAAGCTCGCACTCGGCAACGTGCTGGGGACGCTGTCCGCGTTCAGCCTTGGCCTGCCCAGCGGCTGGGGTGTTTTCGTGGCACTGCCGCTCTTCGCCGGCGTCATCGTGGTCGCGCTGGTTCTCCTGTGGCGACGGGATCGGGCGCCCCTGGGGTTTTATCTCATAGCGATTCTGGTCGCGCCGGCACTGGGAATGTGGGCCAGCCGCTTTGCCCTTATTTACCCGCGCTATTTTATCGTCAGTGCCACGATTGGCCTGTTGCTGGCGGGATATGTTTTGGCGCGGCTCTGGGATGCTGGACGGGCAGCGCGCGTGGGCTACGTGGTGCTGCTCGGCGGTTTTCTCCTCGGCAATGGCATGCATGCCACGCGGCTGATGCGCGACGGCCGCGGGCAATATCAACGGGCCCTGCGATTCATCGCCGAGCGCACGTCGACCGCGACGATCACCGTGGCGAGTGATTCCGATTTCCGTAATTCCGCGATTTTTGACTACTATGCCAAGGCGGTGGGTCCGGGCCACACGCTGCAGTATTGCCCGGGCAATCAAATTCCTTCGGACGGTCCACAATGGGTGCTGCTGCACCGCCTCGACGACACCGTGCCCCCGCCCGCCGCCGATCTGGACATTGCGGGCGCGTGGCACTTCCGGCTGGAGCGTGTCTTTCCCCATGCCCCGCTGTCCGGCTGGGAGTGGTACGTCTATCGCAACCTCGACTAGGCTGTCCTGCCGGCCATGCCGCTGACTGTTCTCGGGCGATAGCGGATCAGCTCGCTGTAAGTCGGGCTTTATGCCCGACAATCAATTGCCGGATGTCGGGGGTAAACCCCGACCTACAAGAATATTATGCCACCGCCAGATTCATCAGCCGCCGAATAATTCGCTGTGTGAGCCGATGCGAACAAGCCGGATGATTTTTTCGCCCCGCTGGTAAATCAGGACCACGTCGCTGCGCAAGTGGCAGTCGCGGCACCCGCGCCACGGACCTTCCAGCGAGTGGTCGCGGTAGTGGGCCGCGAGAATTGAGCCGCTGGCCAGCATGCGCAGCAAATCGGCGAACTCACCCTCCAGCGGGGTGCCCTTGATCCAGCGGGCGAAGTCCTTCTTGAACCGCGTGCCCGCCTCAATCGTTTTCATCGCGCAGCCAGGCGAGGGCGGAATTCACATTCTTGAATTTTTTGCCCCGGCGCGCATTCAAGGCGGCCACGGTCTCGGCGTTGGGGACGTGGGGCAGGTGGCCGTCGTCCGACTCGCTCACGGGAAAAGGCAGGCCGCGGACGGCGACGACCTTGGCGAGGAATAAGTCGAAGGCCGCGGACGGCTTCAGGCCGATGCGCTGGAAAATCTTTGCCGCCTCCTTGGCTCGGGTGCGGTCAACCCGGGTGCGGAGCAAGGTTGTTGCCATGTGCTCAAATGTGCTCAGTTGTGCCCAATCGTCAAGATGGAACCGGTGGAGCGGTGAAGCGGTGGCAGCGAGACCACGTCAATATACGCAGCCTGACCCTGTTCCCTCTGTCCGGCGATCTTCGCCGCAACGGTGTCAGGCCAGAGCATAGGTGTTCTTACAGGGGGAGTTGGGACGGCCAGCCGGGTGGCTCAAGCGACCTGTTCCGCCGGATGAACCCGGGCGAGTTCTCTGCCGTGGGCGCGCTCCACTTTCCGCAGATCGTAGGCCGCCTGCAAATTGAGCCAGTTCCGCGGATCGATCTGAAAAAACCGGCCCAGGCGGGCGGCGGTGTCGGCCGTGATGGAACGCCGGCCGGCGAGAATCTCGCTCAGGCGGCTCTGCGGGATGCCGGTGGCCTTGGCGGCGGCCAGTTGGGCGATGCCCAACGGCCGGAAAAACTCCTCGCGCAGGATGAGGCCGGGGTGGTTCAGGGGCATTTTCTTGGTCATGGGTGAGATCCTCAATGATAGTCGGTGATTTCCACGTGTTCGGCATCGGTTCCGGTCCAGACGAAACAGATGCGCCATTGGTCGTTAATGCGGATGCTGTACTGGCCGGCTCGGTCGTCTTTCAGCGATTCAAGCCGGTTGCCCGGCGGAAGCCGCAAGAAGGCGAGTTCCACCGCGGCGTCGATTAGTTGCAATTTTATGAGCGCCCGCTTCTGGATGTCGGGCGGAAGCCGGCGCGAACGGATGCCCTGCCAGAGCTTCTCCGTCTCGTCGCTGGCGAAGCCCTTGATCACAAGCGGAAGCTGCCCGGGTCGCAGCCATCCGTCAAGCGGATATTATACGCCGAACGGATAGCCACTTGCAGGGCCGGATTGGACCGGCCATGAACAAAGGCCGTGCTTTCTCTCCGCTCAAGCGCGACTGCTGATTGCGAGCGGACGGGCTGACGGCGTGCTCGGCCTTAGGACAGCGTCACGCCCTTCGCCTTCGCGGCGCGCAGCAGGGCGTCAGCCATGTCGGAGGGGGTGATGGCAACCTCGATGCCGCATTCCTTGAAGACGGCGATCTTCGCCGCGGCGGTGTCTTCGGCGCCACCGACAATCGCGCCGGCGTGACCCATGCGGCGGCCGGCGGGCGCGGTCGCGCCAGCGATGAAGCCGGCGACGGGCTTTTGGCAGTTCGCCTTGATCCAGCGCGCGGCTTCGACCTCGGCGGTGCCGCCGATTTCGCCGATGAGGATGATGGCGTGCGTGTCGGGGTCGGCGTGGAAGAGCTTGATCACGTCGAGATGCGACATGCCGCTGACCGGATCGCCGCCGATGCCGACCGAGGTGCTCTGGCCAATGCCTTTTGTGGTGAGCTGGTAAACCGCCTCGTAGGTGAGCGTGCCGGAGCGGGAGACGACGCCGACATGCCCTTTTTTGTGAATATAGCCGGGCGCGATGCCGATGCGGCAGCCGCCGTTGGAATCCTTGCCGGTGCCGGGCGTGACAATGCCCGGACAGTTCGGGCCGAGGAGCCGGGTCTTGCTTCCCTGCATGGCGCGCTTCACGCGCACCATGTCCTTGATCGGGATGCCTTCCGTAATGGCGACGGCGAGGCCGAGCCCCGCGTCCATGCACTCAAGAATGGCGTCAGCCGCAAACGGCGGCGGGACGAAGATCGCCGAGACGGTGGCACCGGTGGCCTTGGCGGCGTCGGCGACCGAGTTGAAGATGGGCACGCGGTGCGCGCCATGTTCGAAGAACTGGCCGCCCTTGCCCGGGGTGACGCCGGCGACGACCTGCGTGCCATAGTCGAGCGAAAGCTGCGCGTGCTTCCCGCCGAAGGCGCCGGTGATGCCTTGGACGAGGATCTTGGTTTGCGGAGTGATGAGAATGGACATCGGGAAAAGTGTTTTGGTTTTAAAGGAGGAAACGGAGGAAAGGGAGACGGATGAGCGAAGCGGATTCGCGGTTTCCTCTGTTAGCTCCTGTAAGAATTTTTAGGCGACGAGTTTCACGATTTTCTGGGCGGCATCAGCCATGGTATCGCCGCTGACGAGCGCGAGGCCGGAGCCCGAGAGGGTGGCTTTGCCCGCGGCGGCATTGTTGCCCTCGAGGCGGACGACGAGCGGCAATTTCAGCCCAACCTCCTTCACCGCCTCGACGATGCCCTGGGCGATGACGTTGCAGTCCATGATGCCGCCGAAGATGTTCACGAGGATCCCCTTCACGTTG
>OCZT010006449.1_pt1 | contig 11626 bp, 7 predicted proteins | sample 1539031 | NCBI WGS metagenome assembly OCZT01 (sample SAMEA3539308, study PRJEB22396) | soil metagenome | biome: tundra; feature: field; material: soil | place: USA | collected 2010-05 | depth 0.15 m
CTGGCGAGCCGGCGAGGCGGCCTTCCATGGAATCCGCCGCGAGCGCCGACAGGTTCGTGAAAAGTCGTGTCTCGTCGAGCGCCGGCGCCGAGTCCGCGCGCGGCGCCGCCTGCGCACGCAGGGACGCGCCCGCGAGCGCCAAGACTCCGATCCAGCTCCACCGCCGAACGGTCTTCACCACGAGTGAGATCCCGGTTGGTGTGTCAGTCGATCGACCCCCACCGGGCGCGCACCACCGACTTGCGCATCATGTAGTAGATGCCGCCCACCAGCACGATCTCCGCGCCGAGCATGTAGCGAAACCAGCCGCCGGAGTACGCCAACGCCGCGATACCTGCGAGCATGGCCGACGAGATCATCACGCCGATCATGCTGAAGCCACGCCCCGCGGCCTGTGCCTCGTCCGGAGGGCGCGAGAGCGGCACGCCCTTCCCGCCGAGGCACGCGTAGATCGCGTACGCCGGCAGCGCGACGAGTCCGGGGAGAATGAGCGGGAGATGCGACGGATTCCGGTCGACCAGCATCACGATGAGGCAAAAGAGCAGCATCATCGGCAGCGCGATGAGCGCCATCACAGCCCGGCGCGCGCCGTGACTGAGCGCGGCCGGTCCCGTGATGGGCGCGACGCGGAAGATGTCGGCGGCCTGCCACTGTTGCGAAACCTGCAAAAGGCCCAAGGCCAGCAGCGGCACCAATCCCAGATAGCCGCCGGCAAACGCCACGCCGAACGAACCGACGCCCCTTTGCGATTGTCCGCTCGGCAGGAGTATGATGATCGGCAGCACGAGCATCGGCGCCATGCCGGGATACATCCGCAGTTTCATATCGCGGTCGCGCGCGAGGTACGCCGCGGAGAGCAGGAACGATGCCCGCGAGACGGAATCGCGAAGCCACCAGCTGAGTGGCGGCAATTTCACGAGCCGGTCGATCAACGGACGCTTCACGCGCGTGCGCCGCCGCGTCGAAACTTCGCTGATCGTCTGGAGTCCCTTCTGGTAGTCGGTCGCGAGCTTGCCGAACGCGATCCAGAGCACGAGTGCCGTGGCGGCGACGCCGAGCAGCGCGAGCCACCACGATCCGCGCGCGCCGCTGCCGGCCAGCGCGTCGTCGATCCCCGCGAACCACGCCGGCGGAAGGAAACCCACCCACCACCGTTTGATGATCACGAGCGACGTTCCGTTGTTGCGGAACATCAGGCGCGGCACGATCTGCCCGCTGAGCACGAGCGCGATGGACACGAATACCTGCGTGGTGGTCATCAGCGCGTCGAGCCGCTCGCGCCCGAACCAGCGCAGGCAGAGCTGGTAGACCATCACCACCGTTGCGGTGCAGAAGAGCGCCTCGAGCGCCGTCGAGAGTGCGTGCACCGCCACGAACGACCATCCGCCGTCCTTGAGCGTCGCTCCCACGAAGAAGCCCGCCAGGTTCAACGCGCCCGCGAGCCAGAGTGAGACTTGCACCAGCACGCCGATTTTTGCCCAGAGCAGCGCGCGGGGCGCGATGGGGCGGTGCAGGAGGATGTCGGCCTCCTCCCGGTTGAAGAGCATTTCCCCGGCCGAGGTGGCGACGAACAGGCCGAGCAATATGAACGTCATCGCGTGGAGATACGTCGCGAGCGCGAACACCGGCTGGCCGGCGAACGAGAACGCCATCAGCCCGAAGAGCGTGTAGAAGGCCAGCACCGTCGCGAGCTTCCTTCCAACGCTGGTCGGAGCGCCGGCCTTCTTCAGGCCGCGCGCGCCGCGTCCGCGCAGGAACAGCATGAGGAAGAGGCGCCGGAGTGCCCGCTCGGGCGAGACGGCTTTCGACGAGTCGTGCCGGAGTTCCATCATGTCCGGAACGTCTTCGCGAAATCCTCGGCCTTGCGCTCGAGTTCCGCACCGCCGGTCAGTTGCGTGAAGAGCTTCTCGAGCGTGCCGGAGTGGTGTGCCGCCACGAGTTCATCGGGCTTGCCGTCGAGCAGGAGCCGCCCCTTGTCGATGATGATGACGCGGTCGCACACGCGCTCGACGACATCGAGGATGTGCGAGCTGTAGACGATCGTCTTCCCTTCGCGAGCGAGCGTCTGGATCAGCGCCTTGAACCCTACCGCGGCGTTGGCGTCGAGGCCGTCGAGCGGCTCGTCGAAGAACACGACGGGCGGATTGTGCAGCAGCGCCGACGTGATGACGACCTTGCGGCGCATCCCCTTGGAGTAGGCGCCGAGGAGCTTCTCGGTGAGTGTCTCGAAGCTGAGGTCGAAGAACGCGATGAACTGGCGGATGCGCGCGACCGCGGCGTCCTCGGGAATCGCGTAGAGCGCGGCGACCATCGTGAGGTACTCGAGGCCGGTGAGCGACTCGAACACGGCGCCGGACTCCGGGACGAACCCGACGTGCCGCTTGACCTCGATGGTCTCGCGCGCAAGATCGAAGCCGCAGATCGTCGCCGAGCCGCTGGTGGGCTCGATCATCCCCGTCAGCATCTTCAGCGTCGTGGACTTGCCCGCGCCGTTCGGGCCGAGGAAGCCGACGATCTGGCCGCCGGGGATTTCTAACGTCAGGGCGTCCACGGCAAGCTGGGACGAGTAGCGTTTGGTGAGGCGATCTACGGAGATCACGGGCTGCTCATGAAGTGGAAGAAGCGAGCTTCGCGCGGAGTGGCGCGACCAGGCAAACGCAGTTCGGCACGACACGTCAACGGTCTATCTTGAACGAGCGTTGTGGAGGTGCTGGAAACCTAGTTCGATTGGAGCGAGCGATGGCCCTTCGGCAGGTCAGCAAGGAAGAGATGCGGGCCGTGACCCTGCAGGCAGTCCTGCCGGCATGGATTCGCGTCCGCTGAGATCGCGGTGAGGCCGATCCCGGCAGAGGACGCGCAGCCGCGCGAGAGCAAGACAGTGCGTACGCCCGCCTCCACGGATCCATTCGCGCTCCGTCGCGGGGACCTGGCGGGTCTCGCGGACGCCTACCGGCGCGCGCTGAGCGGACGGAAAATGTGGGCCTGGGTCGGAACCGGATTCGGTGGCATGGCGCTCAGCGTGATTCTGCTTTCGGTCGGTGAGCGGCTGGGCTGGCCGGAGGCACTCGCTCCCGTCTTCTTCGCGATGGGCTGGGCTTTCATGTTCGGCTCGTTCGCGGTGGTGACGGTGAAGAGCCGGCGGCTGCGCGCCCGCTACGAGATTCGCTGTCCCGAATGCGACGTGTCGCTGCTTGGACGCCCCAACCGGGCTGGCGGACTTGCACACGCCGAACTGGCGATTGCTACGGGGCGCTGCCCGGCATGCGGAAAGGAGATCCTCGCGCCGTGAGATCGAACTCGCCGCATTGAACATGCCCGGGCAGGCCTCCTGCACCGAGGCCGCAAACGTCTACCAGCTCCGCCAGCCGGGCCGGGCAGCACACTGCTGGCTGCCATACGCGCACTGCGATGCGCGCACGACGAGTCGGGCGGAATGTTGGGAGCTACCCTGGCGTCAGGGAAGAACCAAACTGCGCGAACATGATCGTTCCACTGCTCGGCGCGCGCCGCGATTACCAAACCGTGCGGCTTCAGCCTTGACAGCCTCCGCACCGCCGCGCCGATTCCACGAATGACCCCGCTCCGACTCGGCACCTGCGGCTGGAACTACGACGCATGGGTCGGGCCGTTCTATCCGATTCGCACCCGGCCCGTCGAATTCCTTTCGACGTACGCGCGCGCCTTCGACACCGTGGAGGTGGACTCGACCTTTTACGCCATTCCACCGGCGAAGACGGTGCGCGGCTGGGCGTCGCGCGTAGGCGAGGGATTTGAGTTCGCCCTGAAACTGCCGCAGGAGATCACGCACGAGCTGCGGCTGCGCGCGGCGGAGGACCTCTGCAAGCGGTTCTTCGACGTGTCGCGCGAGCTCGGCAAGAAGCTCGGGCCCATCCTCATCCAGCTCGGCCCCGATTTCGGCCCATCGGAACTCCCCGCCCTCGCCGCGTTCTTACCGACCCTTCCGACAGACTTGAGGTTCGCCCTCGAGTTCCGCCACAAGGGATGGATCCACGAAGGCGTGATCGCGCTGCTCGCGGAGCATCACGTGGCGCTCGCACTCGTGGACGCGCGCTGGATTCCGCGCCGCACGATGACCATGCTCGCCGAGCGCCCCACGGCGGACTTCGCCTACATCAGGTGGATGGGGCCGAACCGCGACCTCATGGACTATTCACGTATCCAGGTGGACCGGCGCAAGGAACTCGAGGCGTGGATAAGGGCGATCGCGATTCTGGCGCCGAAAGTTCGCGTGTCGTACGGATACGTGAACAACCATTTCGCGGGACACGCTCCTTCGACAGTGCGGATGCTTCAGGAAATGATGGGGCTGCCGGTCACCGATCCGGCGAAGCTCGGCGAGCAGCTCACGCTGTTCTGATACCGCCGTTCACCCGCCGGGTCACCCGGTCGATAGGGCTGACTCCCGCGGCGAGGTCGGTCCCGCGTTCCTACCGTTCGCCCGATTGCGCGGTTGCGCTGAACGTGAGCGGCGAGCCGGTCAGTCCGGTGGCGGTGGCGCTGACGGTCTGCTTGCCGACCGTGGAGCCAAGCGTCCAGCTCGTCGACGCGACGCCGGTCGCATTGGAGACGGCCGACGCGACACTCACGTGGCCGCCGCCCGTCAGAATGGCGAACTGGACCGTGACGCCCGCGACGGCGTTCCCACCGGCATCATGGACGATCACGCTGAGCGGCGTGGCGAGCGTCGTGTTCACGCGCGCCGTCTGGCTGTTTCCGCCGTTGATTGCGATGCTTGCCGCGGGACCGGCGCCGATGTTGAAGGACGTCGTCGTGGCGCTGGTGAGCGAGCCTGAAGCGGCGCGCAGCGTGTAGCCGGTCGCGACCTTGTTGAGCGAGATGTCGGTGAACGTTGCCACACCGCCGACGGCCGCGACGGTGAGCGTCCCGCCGAGCGTCGAGCCGCCCGGGTTCGCATTGAATGCGAGTGTCACCGGCCCGGTGAATGTGCTCGCGATGTTGCCGAAACTGTCTTCGGCCGTGATGCCGATCGGCGCGAGCGCGATGCCCGCTGTGCCGTTTGCCGGCTGTGCCGTCACGACGAGTTGCGACGCGAGGCCCGCGCTTATCGAGAAGGCATTCGTCGTCACCGGTGTCAGCGCGCCTGAACTCGCGTTGAGCGTGTAGCCGGTCGCGGCCTTGTTGAGCGAGATGCTGTTGAACGTCGCCACGCCGCCCACCGCCGAAACCGTGAGCGTCCCGGCGAGCGTCGAGCCGCCAGGATTCGCGTTGAGCGCGAGCGTCACCGGGCCGGTGAACGGGTTGGCGACGTTTCCATATGCGTCTTCGGCGGTGATGCCAATCGGTGCGAGTGCGACTCCTGCCGTGCCGTTGGCGGGCTGCGCGGTCATCACGAGTTGCGTCGCGGTGCCGGCGATGATGGCAAAGGGCGGGCTCGTTGCACCAGTGAGCCCAGTCGCCGCCGCGGTCAACGTGTAGCCGGTCGCGGCCTTGCTGAGCGAAACGTTGTTGAACGTCGCCACGCCGCCGACCGCCGAAACGGTGAGCGTCCCGGCGAGCGTAGAGCCGCCCGGGTTCGCGCCCAGCGTCAGCGTCACCGCGCCCGTGAACCCTGCCGTGACATTGCCGAGTGCGTCCTCGGCCGTGACGGTCAGCGCGGGCACGAACGCCGTTCCTGCGGCCGTGTTGGCGGCCGGTGCCACCGTGAAGACGAGAGTGGCCGGCGAAGCGGCGCTGATGTTGAACGGAGACGTGGTGACGCCCGTGAGTCCCGGACTGGAGGCCGCCAGCGTAAAGCCGGTGCCGTTCTTGCTGACGGTCAGCGTCGAGAAGGTCGCGACGCCCGCCACGGCGTTCACCGTCAGCGTTCCGCCCAGCGTGGCGCCCGACGGATTCGCGCCGAACGCGAGCGTCACCGATCCCGTGAAGGTGGTGGCGACGTTGCCGCCGTTGTCCTTGGCGGTGATGACAACCGGCGAGAGCGCGATACCGGCCGTGCTGTTCGTCGGCTGCGTGGTGACCACGAGTTGCGTCGCGGCGCCGGCGATGATCGCGAACGGCGCCGTCGTGACCGGCGTGAGCGCGCCGGAGCTCGCGCTCAGCGTGTAACCGGTCGCGGCCTTGTTGAGTGAAATGCTGGTGAACGTCGCGACGCCGCCGACCGCTGCGACGGTGAGCGTCCCGGCTAGCGTGGAGCCGCCCGGGTTCGCGCTGAGCGCGAGGGTCACCGGCCCGGTGAACGTCGTGGCAACGTTGCCGAAACTGTCCTGCGCCGTGATGACGATCGGCGCGAGCGCGATGCCCGGGATGCCGTTCGACGGCTGCGTGGTCACCACGAGCTGTGTCGCGGTCCCGGCGGCGATGTCGAATGGCGTCGTCGTGGCCGGCGTGAGCGTGCCGGAGTTGGCGATCAACGTATAGCCCGTCGCCGCCTTGTTGACCGAAATGTTGCTGAACGTGGCCACGCCCGCGACCGCCGTCACGGTAACCGTGCCACCCAAGGTGGCGCCGCCCGGGTTCGCGCCGAACGCGAGGGTCACCGGCCCCGTGAACGTCGTGGCGATGTTGCCGTTGTTGTCTTCAGCGGTGATGACGAACGGCGCGAGCGCTGCGCCGGACGAGCCGTTCGACGGCTGTGTGGTCACCACGAGCTTCGACGCGACCGCCGCCTGTGCGAGGGCGGTGAAAGTGAGCGGCGAATTCGTCAGCGTGCCGGCCGAAGCGGTGGCGGATTGCGTTCCGGCCGTCGGGCCGAGCGTCCATGAGGTCTGCGCGAGTCCGCTCGCGTCGGAAACGACGCTCGCATTCGCGACGCTGCCGGCGCCCGTGGCCACTGCGAAGTTCACGGTCACACCGGAAACGCCCACCCCGTCACCCGCTGCGACCTTCACCACCAGCGGTTGCGCGAGTTGCGTGCCGACACTGCCCGTCTGCCCGTTGCCACCCTGCGCGATGATCTGCGATGCCGGCAAGGTGATGTTGAGCATCACCGTATCCGCGGGGCCGGTCAGGAGCTGCGCGACGATGCGCGCGCTGCCGCGCTGGATTCCCGCGAACCCAGTTCCCGCGGTAACCGCCGTGACGCTCGCTACCGTCGGATCCAGCGACGTCCAGATGATCGGCGTGTTGGGAATTGCCTGTCCGGAGCTGTCTTTGGCGACCGCTGAGAACGCGAACGGAGATCCCGACGGCACTGTCGTGCCACGTGGCGCGATGACCACCGTTGCGGCGTTGTAGCCGGGGCCCGTATAGCGGACCGGAATCTGAATCGGCGGATTCCCGCCACCGCCGGCCGGCGCCGGCGCGATGGTGACCGTCACGGGCCCGCCCTGGAACACCGTGTTGCCGGTGCCGTTCAGGTAGCTGAGCGTGAGCGTCATCGGCTCGCCGCCAGCGGGTGCATCCGCCAGGAGCGGCACCGTCAGGCTCAGCGTGATGGACTGCGCGCCGGATGGAAAATCCAGCACCGTGTCGAGCGCCACCGTGCCGTCGCTATGCTGCAACAGCACGTGCACGCGGGAGAACGGCACCACGCTCGAGCCCGTGCCACCCAGCGCCTGAAATGCCGGCGGGAACATCGCGTTCCAGCTCAGGCCGCGCGCGAACCTCGACGCCGACCCCCCGGGGCCAGTGACGTCCTTGCCGCAACTGAGCACCGCGAGCCCAAACGCGATACAGAGTAGCGTCAGGCGAACGAGTGGCGTATTGCCACGCGGCGTGGACGACAGGAGGTGCCTCAATAGTTATGAATGGATCGCAAAGCTACGGTCAACCGGCGGTCGGTGACAAGGGACACCGACTCGTCAGATGGTGACCTGCGTCACAACGGCCAAGTTATAGATTATGGTACCCCGATGGCCGGGCGTTCGATTCCAGCCTGAACATCCCAAGCCCAGCCGACGCCCACTCCATGCGACTGCGCGCATTCCTCACCCTGGCCCTTCCACTCGCCTTCGCGGCGCTTTTCGTCAGGCTCGGGGTCTGGCAGCTTTCGAGACTCAAGGAGAAGCGCGCCTTCAACGCGATCCTCTCGATGCGGCTCGCTGCGGTACCCGAAGACATCACCGCACTCCCTGCCGACACGGCCCTGGGACACTATCGGCGCGTGACGGCGAGCGGCACGATGCTCTATGACCGCGAGGTGGTCTACGCGGGACGCTCCCGCGAGGGATCGCCCGGTGTGCACCTGCTGACGCCGATGAAGCTCGACGGCCGCGACACAGTGGTGATGGTCGATCGCGGATGGGCCTACTCGTTCGACGCGGCGTCCATCGACAACGCGCGCTGGCGCGAGCGGGATTCTTCATGGGTCTCCGGCTACGCGGAGACGTTCGCGGGAACGGAGAGGAGCGCCGCGCCGCGCCGCGTGCACGCGCTGGATCGCGCGGCCATACGGGCGATCGTGGGACTCCCGGTGGCGCCGTACCTGATCATCCAGACGTCGGACAGCGCCAGGCACGCGGATTCGGTGCCCGTGCGGCTCGAGATCCCGGCGCCCGACGAGGGGCCGCACAAGAGCTACGCGATCCAGTGGTTCAGCTTCGCGCTCGTCGCCGTCGTCGGAGGCGTGGCGCTCGCCCGCCGTTCGCGCTAGCTATCAGGCATGGCTGACCACATGCAGGATGCGCCCGCCTCCGAGGCGGAAGCGCGCGATGTCGCCGAGCGGGCGCGCGAGACCGAATGGCAGCACCCGAGCTTCGTGCGCGAGCTCTTCCTCGGGCGATTCCGCGCCGAGCTGATCCATCCCCACCCGCTGGAGGACCCGGCGGAGGCGGAGCGGGCGAGGCCGTTCATGGAGAAGCTGCGCGCGTTCGTGGAGTCGTACGACGCCGAGGAGACGGACCGCACCGGCCACATCAAGGAGTCGGCAGTGCAGGCGTTGCGCGAAATGGGCGCGATGGGGATCAAGATCCCGAAGGAATATGGCGGACTCGGCCTCTCGCAGATGTCCTACGTGAAGGCGATGGAGCTGATCACGTCCAAGTGCGGCTCGCTCGTCGCACTGGTGTCGGCGTCGCAATCGATCGGCGTGCCGCAGCCGCTCGCGCTGTTCGGCACCGAGGAGCAGAAGCGAAAGTACTTCCCGCGCATCGCCAAGGGCGCGATCACGGCGTTCGCGCTCACCGAGGTGAACGCGGGATCCGACCCGGCCAACATGACGACCTCGGCGACGCTCTCCGAGGACGGCAAGCACTGGGTCATCAACGGCGAGAAGCTCTGGTGCACCAACGGCACCTGCGCGGAACTCTTCGTGGTGATGGCGCGCACGCCGGACAAGGTCGTGAACGGCAAGGCGCGCAAACAGATCACGGCGTTCATCGTCGAGCGCGACACGCCCGGCTTCGAAGTGAAGATGCGCCTGCACTTCATGGGACTGCGGGCGCTCGAGAACGGCCTGCTGTCGTTCACGAACGTCAAGGTTCCCGTCGAGAACGTGCTCTGGGGCGAGGGAAAGGGACTCAAGCTCGCGCTGATCACGCTGAACACGGGCCGGCTCACGATCCCCGCGAGCGTGCTCGGTGGGGCGAAGGCGCTGCTCAAGGTGACGCGCGCGTGGGCGATGGAGCGCGTGCAGTGGGGGCAGCCGATCGGCAAGCACGAAGCGGTGGCGCAGAAAATCGCGCGCATGGCGTCGAACACGTTCGCGATGGAGGCTATTGCGTTGCTGTCCGCTGCACTCTATGAGCAGGGCGGCTACGACATCCGCCTCGAAGCGGCGATCGCGAAGATGTGGAACACGGAAGCCGCCTGGCGCGGTGTGGACGACGCCGTGCAAATCCGCGGCGGCCGCGGCTACGAGACCGCGGACTCGCTGCGTTCGCGCGGCGAGAAGGCGATCCCCGTGGAGCGCATGATGCGCGACTCACGCATCAACCTGATCTTCGAGGGATCGAGCGAGATCATGCGGCTGTTCATCGCGCGCGAGGCGGTGGACGCGCACTTCTCCCTCGCGTTCCCGATCGTCGCGCCGGAGTCATCGTTCACGACGCGTATCAAGGCGGCGGTGAAGGCGGCGCCGTTTTACCTCGCGTGGTATCCGGCCCGCTGGATCCCGAGCTTCAAGTCGTATGGAGAGTTCGGAAGTCTCGCGGGGCACATGCGGTTCGCCGATCGGACCACGCGCAAGCTGGGGCGTTCACTGTTCCACGCGATGGTGCGCTTCGGCGCGAAGCTCGAACGCAAGCAGATGGTGCTGTTCCGCGCGGTGGACATCGGCGCCGAACTCTTCGCGATGGCCGCCGCGTGCGCGCGGGCGCAGATGCTCGCGACGAAACTGAACCAGCCGGAGGCGATCCAGCTCGCCGATGTGTTCTGCGTCGAGGCGAGGGCGCGAATCGAACAGCACTTCCGCGCGCTGTACGGCCCGTCCGATGAAAAGCTGTACAAGCTCGCGATGAGCGTGCTGAAGGGCGAGCATGCGTGGCTGGAGCAGGGGATCGCGGATGAGGCGTATTACCACGATGTCGCGGCGATCCCGGGGTCGTTGACTGAAGACCGAAGACCAAAGACCGAAGACAGTAAACTCGTGCCGGTCTAAGCCACTCGCTCCCGCCGGAACTGAAGCACCACGACGGCGGTCACGATCATCGCCCCGCCCAGCAGCGTGCCCAGCGTGAACGCCTGCGCGAGCACGACCGCCGCGATGATGGCGGTCAGGAAGGGTTCCACGGTGGACACGATCGCCGTCTTCACCGGTCCGAGCCGCATCAGCCCCATCAGGAAGAACACCGACGGCATCACGGTGCTGAAGATCGCGAGCGCGACGATCGCCATCCACGCGATCGAGGGCAAGTTGGCGGTCAGCGTCTGATCTTTCAGCGCGAGCAGCAGGAAGCAGATCGCCGAGCCGATCTTCCCGTACGCACTCGTGACCGCGACCGGGTGCGATTTCTGCATCCACTGCATGAGCGGGATGTACAGGCCGTATACAACGGCGGCTCCGAGGGCGAGCGCGATGCCGGTCCACGGCAGTGGCGCCGCGCCGCCTTCGCCGGCGGACGGCGCACCGATGATCACGACAATCCCGCCGAAGCTGAGCGCGAGCGCGGCGAGGCGCCGCGTCGTCACCGGTTCCGCGCCGCGAATCGTCTGCACGAGCGTGACCCACGCGGGATACGTGTAGAACAGGAACGCGAGCGTCGCGGCGGTGACGTACCGGAGGCTCGACAGCGCCATTCCCACGAGCAGCGCCTGCCCACCGCCTCCGAGCACGATGAAACGCATGGCCTCGCGCCAGGGCATGCGCGGATAGTTCCGTGTGGAGACGAACGTCACCATCACCACGGCGCCGATGACGTAGCGCCAGAGCAGGACCACAGGGAGCGCCACGCCGTGGCCGGTCGCGATGAGCGTCAGCGTGCTGACTGCGGCGAAGCCGAGCGCGGCAAGCAGGGTATAGATCGTGCCGGCGCCGCTCTCGCCCGGCGATGCTGTCGTTCGAGTGTGCGCAGTGCTCATGGGGAACCAGTGTAACCCGTCGTGCGTCCCATACGTAGGTTTGAGCCTGGCGGGTTGAACCCGCATCTCCCGGATGATACCAGCGCTCCTGTTTGCATTCCAAGCCGCCGCCGGCGGGGCCACCACCGACCGGGTGGTCCCGCCCCCCGGGCCCGGCGGCGAGGCCTCGGCGCGGAGCGTGCGCGCCGTT
>OCZT010006452.1_pt1 | contig 11619 bp, 12 predicted proteins | sample 1539031 | NCBI WGS metagenome assembly OCZT01 (sample SAMEA3539308, study PRJEB22396) | soil metagenome | biome: tundra; feature: field; material: soil | place: USA | collected 2010-05 | depth 0.15 m
ACGCAAGCAGGCCCGACACAAGTTTCGTTACATAATCAAGCGGTCGAAGCACTAGGCTTGCTCGTTGTCTCGTTGACATTAGGATGTTTCTCTTCGAAATCCAACTCCGGACCGCAAGAAAAGGCCACAGTTGTCAACAAGATAGAGCCGAAGCCTTTTGGCATTGGAGAGAACACTCTGCCTCGCGGCTTTTCAGCCCACGATCCGGCATCCACTATTGATGGCTTGAACTCTGCATTGCTGCGTCGGGAGAAATTTGAGAAGAGAGCGGACTGGGAAGCTCGATTGCGGAAGTGGTCCAGCACGAAGTTCATGGGCGACTTGTCACCGGACTCAGTGCTGGCTTTTCGACCGGAGTCTATATCCTCCTCGGATTCATGTAAGGGTGGTAGTCGCACCTGCGTTGTAGTGCTAGACCTCAGCCCTACCTACGAACTTGTGCAGTATGCCGGCATCGATCATTTATCACCTTCCGATATTCCGGGTCGAAACGCTGTGATATTGGTGTCTCAAAAAAGCAATCGAACCGAGACCGGAATGCCCGTTGACGTACGCGAGGATTACGACTTGGCTATTACCAATTCCGGCGACCTAAAAAAGCTTTCCGGCCAGGGCGTGACGTGGAAAAGAAAATATTCGTGGGGAGGAGGCGAGCTCGACATTAAGGTGCAGTTCCACCAGCTGTGACCAACATACAGGAGCGGCTGACATTACTTCTAATCGTTGCAGCGGAAGAGCCTTATGTTACGAGAACGGAGGAGAACCCGCATAGTGTTGGTGGCCAGATGGTCGTGTGGAACACCACTTACTTACATGGCAGGCTCCTCCAGATATGGGTATATGACAGCCAAACGGGAAAAGTGTTCGCGAAGGTATCTTTGCCCCAGAAAGCGTATGAGCACGGAGACGGTTGGGTCGAGCAAATCGAAGAAGGCAGCCACGGCATGTTAAGTGTTGTTACTGCCAAAGAATATACGATGCCCGGCGGCTATGTTACCCCCCGCCTGACTATCGTGTGTGACGATCTCCTCCACGATATAAGTCTGAATCTTTACACGGGAGATCCGCTTAATCAGACAGAACGTATTACTGGCCGAGCGGAGTGGCGGAGGGTGAATGTATATGTAGATGGCAAGCGTATGACTTTCGATAAGTGGGTCCGTGATGGCCCCTTTTTATATCCCTCTACCTCGGAAACCCCTGGACTAGTTCGCAAGCTTTCTCACGCGGAGAGCGTCTCTTTGCAAGTAGAGGATATGGATTGGGATAGTTTTGCCTTTCAAATCGCCGGTCTAAACAGACACCTACCAAAGCTAGTCCAGGCTTGTCGAACACAGTAGGACATAGTTGTTTAGACCCTTGCGGCACGGGAATCGCATCTCTTCGGCATTCTGCTGATGAGGCGGAGTAGTGGGATGTCACTAGCAGGGCTGAGTTAGCCTACCAGTTTACCGCTCTTAGTTCGCTGTGGACACAAACCCTTTTATCGGGCGGTGAGATCACAGTCAAGCGGCGGTAGGACCCGGTTCATCGTGTAATTGGTTCACCGTTGCCCTTGGTGGAGCAGTTCGGATTGCTCAGGTGACGACGATAGATCTTGGTCACGCCTCGGCGTTTAATCGGAGCCGAGAGGCGGTCACCGCAAACGCGGCACGTTCCATTGGGGCGGACATCCTTGGTGGGGTGAGGCATGATACCGATTCTACCTCCAACTAGAAATCGAATCAAACCGGTACGGATACGTAAATTGGGAGAGAAGTCTTCAGAAGATCGGCGACATGGTGGTCGGGTGGGATCTTGTCGCGAGAACGTCTCACTTCAGCGACGCCGGGTGCCCCATCTAAGCAAAACCGGGAAAAGCCTCGCCCGTGATCGACACGCGGGTGATTTACTGCGAGTGACAACCTGCAGCAACCGAAGAAGTTGCTCGATGGCTGCGTCGATCTCATCTACATAGGAGCATTTGCCCGTTGACATTTGTATATACATGTGTATAGCTTTCTGCTATGGTGAATTTGCGGGTGACGGGATTTGACTGGGACGGCGGCAACCGCGCGAAGTGCCAAAAGCATGGCGTTTCTGTCGCGGAGATCGAGGCGCTGTTCAGGAACGCTCCCCGCATTGCGCCCGACCCGAAACACTCGGAGGACGAGGACCGCATGATTGCCGCGGGAAGAACCGGCGCTGGGCGGCCTGTGTTTGTGGCCTTCACTCTACGGACGAAAAACCACCGCCGCCTCATCCGCCCGGTGACGGCCCGCTACATGCACGCGAAGGAGATCGCCGCCTATGAAAAAGAGAGTGCCGAGGCTCAAAACCGATAAGGAAGCGGAAGCGTTTCTAGCGCACGACCTGTCGGACCTCGATTTTTCGCAGTTCAAACCCGCGCGGTTTGAATTTGAGAAAAAGGACAAACAGATCAACATGCGCGTGCCCAGTCCGTTGCTGGCAGCACTCAAGGCGCGGGCCAAGGCGCGGGGCATTCCCTACACGCGCTTTATTCGGGAAGCTCTCGAACGGGCCCTGACCGCGCCGAAGTCCTGACGTTCTCGTCCCCACCGTGTTTCAATTTCCAATCAGCTCGTATTGGGGGCACTGCACGAAACGGATCACCTGCCGGGTGCCCCACCCAAACTTCTTTTGCTTGGGTGGGTGTTTTGATAGCTCCCCACTACGAAAGACTTCGCCCGCGAGAGATGTCTCTGTCTGAAAACCGCGTATCCCGAAGAAATCCAGCCTTCCGTACAGTCCGCGGTTTGTATTTGAGTAGCTGGCTCTGTCGTGCCTACGGCACTCCGATTCTGCACACGTCACTTTCCCAGCCTTGAAAGGCTGGGCTACGCTCTTTCGTCCCCCAAGAGAGGAACTCGGGTTGCCGTGGCTTCAGACGCGGCGTTCCCGACGCCTCCACCGTCGCGGAGAGGTTTCACTTCAGCGACGCCATATCAATCACGAAACGGTATTTCACATCGCTGCGCAACATGCGCTCGTAGGCTTTGCTGATCTTCTGAATCGGAATGATTTCAACCGATGCGGGCCAAAGTACCTTCTCGGCCCTACTTTTTATCGGGGCGGAATGGGTAGAAATATCAAGCGGAGAAAGAAACAGGGCATCCCGTTGCCGGAATGCCCTGTGGTTGAGGTGGCTACGCCAGGCCGTAAGGCTCAGCGGAGGTTTTTCCTACTCACTGGCAGAAGCTGGGCGCGAACCGCACTGAAGCGATCTGGGTGCTCCAGTCGAAGCGCACCGTCGTCATGTAGTATTCGGTGGTGTACCAGAAGGTGCAACCACCCATACCGTCGTTGAGGTCGATCCGCATGCTGCTGTAGTCGCCCCAGCGGTTGGAGGTATCCGGCTGCGAACCATTGCCCTGAACTACCAACAGCTCAGGTTCCAGAGTGCTGAGGGGGTCGATAACGCTAGATTGCACGCGTCCGGCTACATAAATCGCCGGGTGCGTGTTTGCGCTGGACTGGCTGTAACCTAGCAGGATGTTGCCTTTCTTATCCTGCGTAAGAGAACCCATCCAGCGGTAAGTGGAGTCAGCCGGAACACCAACGTACGTGCCCGCCTGATAAGTGGTGAGAGTGCTTGAGGTCAGAGTGACGATACCGGCAGTCGGGGCCTGGAACTCGTACCAGCGGACGCCCATCTGTCCGGTGGAGGATTCCACGTCGCCGTTCACATACCAGTGCTGATGGACAGGAACCGCACAGGTGGCGCATGGTGGGACGCGCGTCTGTCCGCCATCATTCCAATAGGCGAAGCGATACATCAGGCGATCGCCCAGGGAATCCAATTTATCGGTGGTGCCTGACTGCGGAACGCAAGCGCCACCATAGGAACCGCTGCAGGAACCGCTATACGTGGGTACCGTCTGGAGGATTGTGTTAGGGCTACCATGGACGAACGAAAGGCTGGGAGTCGTAAAATCCGCATGGAACTGGTACAGAGACAAATGAGAGGCGTCCACGTCGGCTACGCTGCCGATGTAGAACTCATCCTGGGGACCAGATGAGGTGTTGGGCGGACCGATCAGTGAATCGAGATCGCCGGGCAACAAGCTGTCCTCGGTCGCGGTCAACTGGAAGCAAATCTGGGTAGGCGAAGCAGCGCCAGCCAGCAGAGCTGCGCGGTCATACGCACAGATCTGAGGACCGCGGAAGCCGCTGCCACCAGGGCCGAAGTTGTTCACGGCTTGGTAGTAGCCGTTGTTGACGCCGCTAGTGGGCCAAATACCGATCTTCGGGTAGTCGGGGAAGCCGGAACCGGGCACCGGGAACTGCCAAACATGCCAAGAACCAAGCGCGTTGTTAGTGTCGGAGATAGCGATGCATACCTCGTACGGAGAAGTAAACACGTTCTGCGACAGGAACCAGCGATCGGCCTTCGTGTCGTACTGGGCGAGGGGGTCGCCGGCGTTGCTGTTGGCGCAGGCGGTTCCGGGGATACCGGCAGCCCAGAGCGTGTTGCCCTGGATGGCTGGCCCGCACGCGAAGGGTGAGGTCTTGGAACAGATGGTGTAGGAAACGTTCACCCATTGCAGGATCTGGGTGGCGCCCACTGCCATGTTGGTATCGGGGGGAGCGTCAGGAACGGTGTATCCCGGGAAGCCGTTGCCGACGCCAAGGATGTTAGCAAAGATCGAGTAGTTGCTTGTGGGAGCAGCACCACCGCGCTGTTCCACCGTATCCACGGAGTATCCGTGGTTTGGTTTTGCAATGAGGCGAAGCGGAGGCGCTTCGTGGAAGCCGTATTGTAACGGCTGCGGCACCTTCATTAGTTCGCTGAGTGCCGGAGTAACGCCAGACGCCGTCGCGGCGCTCACGATTGGTCTTGGTTGGTCCTGCGCAGCGAGCGGCAGGGCACAAAGTGCGAGGACGCCCACGGCGAGCATGGACGCCACGATAATTTTCGAGGTGTTTCTTGTCATATCGATCCCATTCTCCTTACTAATCTACCGGGCGCATTGGGTGTCGCTTGCGCGCAGTAGTTTCGCAACTCGGCAGGTGTGATTGGTTGGAACACGGTTCTTCGTGTCTACTTAGTCGAGCAATTTGGTTTCGTTGCCTTGTTAACGGTGTTCTAGGCAGGTGGAGCGATTGGAACACAAGCGATGGCGCAATGCAACTATTATTAACGTAGTTACTGGTCACCGTCGATGCCGAGTCCCTCCACCCTCCAGTCCGTTGGCTCTTTGCCGGAGTGCAGCGAAACCCTGTTTTCAAAGGGGTTTTACGCGGGGAAGCGCACCGGGGTCCCGTTTTAGGCCAGCGTATATGATAAAAATGTCACAAAAATTTTACAAATCGTAACAGATCTAATGCGCAACTCCGTTCCTTTTTGGGCAGTGCCGTATGGCGACGCAGACTAACTTAGGAAGTAATTCATTTCTCCAGCCGAGAACGGTTGGCAGTGCCTGAAAACGAAGACTGCGGGCGGTCTGGGTGTAAGATCTCCATGCTAAACTATAAATTGACTGCTACCGGGGAGCCCCAATGTGTGCCCAGCAATTGGAAGGCTCCCAGAATTCAGCTCCCTGAGCTTTTCAACTTTCATCAACCGAAAGATTCTCGTCGAGGGGAAGACACGTGCGACAAAATCGCGGCTATTGCCTCCTGCGTATTTGGCTCGGTTTCGTTTTCTTTACGGTCCTGACATGCAGTGCAGCGCCATCGTTTGCACAAAAGACCGTGGTGCAGAATGCTGGAGGCGGTAGAAAGTTGGAGTTCGACTACAATGCCGCCGGCCAGGTGATGCAACAACGCACCATCGGTGCGGACGGGAAGGTTCTGGATCGGGTGGATTTCGAGTATCACCCGGGATTTTTTGGGCCTGACCAAACCAACACGTCCTATTGGCCGGACGGCAAGATCAATAAGATCACTCGCAACACTTACGATGCGAGCTCGAACTTCACCGGCGAATTTATCCAGGTCTTCGATGAATCCGGCAAACAAATCGCCGGCCACCGGTTGACCCACGACCCGATGACCAACGTCTACATCTGCAAGGATTGGAAGACGGCTACTCAGGACTATAAGGTGACGGAATGTCCAGCGGGCGAGGAATCGGGTGGTGGACCGGAAGAGGTCAAGAAGTTCACCTATGACGAAGTGATGCAGCATCTGGACGCCGCGCGAAAGACGGCCGGCGAAGGGCAAAAATTGCAGCCGAAGACGCCGGTAAAGTCGACGGCCACCGCGGCCAACCGGGAAGTCGGGTTGGTTATGCCCGTGCAGGCCTATGCCGGCGAGCGAGTTTCGGGCAGCGTAGTTGCAAACCCCGCCGAGTATGAAACTATGGCAGGAGTCACGGTGACCCGAGTTGCGGTGCCACTTGAATCGGCGGGCCCAGCTTCGACGCTGGCAGACTGGACGGTCGAAGTGCCGGGCGAAAGCCCGCAACGTGCCGACGGACCGATCGTCTTCACCGTGCCGCGCAGTGGCTCGGGACTCAACGTCACGTTCCGGCAAACGGGGAATTCCGCTCATTCCGTTTCGAAGCTCATAAACTTTGCACCGAGCTCACCCAAGCAGCAGAAACCACCGAGATTGTTTGAAGCAGCGGCGCTCTGCATGAAAGGGCAACTGTGTACCGTGCGTGGGCCGTTCAGCGGAGATAGCGGCAAAACCGTCGCCGCTTTCGAGGACCGCCCGGCGATGGTCGTGGCCGAGACGCCTGATACCGCGTATATCCGTATCCCGGACCTGACGGAAGCCGGCCCGCGGCCCTTGTTCCTAGCGGAAGGCTCGAAAGTGGTTGCGTTGCCGGTGGCAGTAGGCGAGTTTTCCGTCTACAACGGAGAGAAGGAGCTGCAACCAGGTCAGACTCTGGTAACGTTTCCGATCGTGGAGGGGCCCAGCGATATAGCGGATGGGGCGTGGCTGCCGGGAAACTTCCCCGCGACGAATCTTGAGGAGGCGCGCAAGCTGATACCCGGATTCCAGTTGCCGCGAGAAGATCGAGGGGCGCGCGAAAAACGAGAAGCGCGACAAAAGGGAGAGTCAAAAGAGAAGCGAGAGGCCGACGAGAAAAAAGGTGGGGCGATCCTGCTGGTCGTCAAGAACATGACTCCTGAACAGGTCTCGCTGCGAGGGGCCAAGGACCAGATGATCGTCTTCCATTTGAATGATGAGTCGTTCCGCCGAGGCGAGTTCAAGTACGACCTGATAGTTGACGCCATCAAGTCCGGCCATTTTGATATAAGGGGCTACGTTATTCCCTTTCTGGCGCCCGTGCGGGGCCAGGAGTTTTCTCGTAAACCCAGTGCAGCAGGGCGGTAGAGTCAAATTCTGAATTGACAACCCACAGCACAACTCTTTAAGCTGCTGGAAAGGAACGAACGTCTGCATAGCGATGCTCCAACCCGTGTGACTCAGCAACCGGTGCTCGGCCCGCTGGAGATTCGTATCATGGAGGTCCTGTGGATCGCCGGCCAGAGTAGTGTGCGCGACGTGGTCGATAAGTTGGAACGTAAGCTGGCGTACACCACAGTAATGACCACGCTGGATCGGCTGTTCAAGAAGGGAATGCTGGATAGGCAGAAGTCAGAGCGCGCATTCTTATATTTGCCGCGTCTGTCCAGTCAAGAGTGGGAGCGCCAGCGCGCCGGCAACCTGATCGCTGGTTTTCTTGCCGGTCCGCAACCTGCCCGCGAGTTGTTGTTGTCGTCGCTGGTTGACGCCGTTGGCCAACACGACGCGATCCTGCTCGATCAACTGGAAGAGAAGATCCGGAACAGGCGTAAAGAACTGTCTGCGGGGAGGAAGTCATGAGTCTCCCATACAGTTTGCGGTTACTCTGCCTGTGCTGCGCCTCGTTTTTCATGATTCACTTGGCGCTTGCTGTGGCGACCCGATTGAGTGCCGGAACCGTGATGCGTATGGCGGAACGATTGAAGCCAAGTTCCGCGGCGCGACTTCTGTTTGCGGTGCGCATGCTTCCCTTCACGCTGACATTGTTTGCGGTACTGGCTTTCTGCATTCCCAGCTATCTGTGGCTAGAGCCGGAAGCGACCGGCGAAAAAGTCGGATTCGTTTGTTTTTTGACGGCGGTGCTGGGAGCGGCGATTTGGGCGCTCGCGATAGTGCGGGTGGTCCACGCGGTCCGTGGCACGGCGCGCTATCTGCATCGCTGTGAGCGCCACGGGCAGCAAATCAGCATGCCGGGAGAAACCGCGCCGGCGTTGCTGCTCAGAGATAAATCTCCGGTGCTGGCCGTGGCCGGTGTGGTCCATCCCCGGCTAGTCATTTCGCGTCGCGTCATGCGCGGGCTTACCGCGGACCAGATTGACGCCGCCCTCTGCCATGAGCGTGCCCATCGCTCCTCGGGCGACAACCTGAAACGCTTTCTCATGTTGCTGGCGCCCGATGTTCTGCCCTTCATGCGTGGTTTCGTAACTCTGGAACGGAGCTGGGCGAAAGCCATCGAATGGGCGGCCGACGATCAAGCCAGCGCAGGCGATCCCCGTCGCGCCCTTTCACTGGCCGACGCCCTGGTCAGAGTGGCGAGAATGGGCAACAAGCCGCAGCTTTCTTATCTGACCAGTTCCTTGATGGCCGATGATCACGATCTGTCCGAGAGAGTGGATCGCTTGCTGCGTCCACAGCCCATTCCCGACAAGCCGGTGAAGGAATTGATTCCCCTGGTCAGCGGAGCCGCCGCACTGATGGCCGCGTCGTTAATGATCGTGACACTATGGCCAGCCAGCCTGAGCATGGTGCATCAGGCGCTCGAACAACTTATCCACTAAATTTCGGTGTTCCTCAACGCAATGCCCGGTTTGAATCTGTGCATTATTTTTGCCCAGGTAAGTGTTTCCGCTCTTTGAGTCGCCGCTCATTGAGTGCTGCATCAGCAATGTCCGATTTCGGTATCTCTGAGTTGTCATCACGAACGGCCTTTAGGGGGTGTGTGAGAACCCAATATGATATTTGCAGTGGAATTTACGGGGCGAAAATCCAACGCCGTAGCCGGGGTCCCCAGGTCGCGCCGCTTTTGCGCGAACTGGGGTGGAAGTAGGCACGGCTCAGTCTAGCCCAGCACGCAGCCGCAGGCGGAGTGCTGGGTAGAGTGGAAAATAGATCCGAGTCCCGTAGGGACGACAGGGGTTCTCACACACCCTCTTTAGGCCGTGAGGGATCTGCTGTTTCCAAGCCTCGTTCCGAGGTGCAAACAACAGCAGATTCCTCGCTTCGCTCGTATTGATAATTCCATAGGCGGACCGTCGATTCCGTCCCCAATTCCAGGGGCGAGCCGTCAATTTCAAACGCCCCACATGGGACCACTCACGCAGCGATCTTCAATTACCTCATCCGTGCGATTTTGATTCCTCGATCCTATCCGTAGCTTCGCGGGAGAGATATCGTTGCATGCAGTCCGGCAGCGACAGCGCTATGGCAGACGCCAGGGCAGTGGCGCGATCGGCATCGGGCGATCGGCTTCCGCTCTCGCAGGGGTTGTCGATGAAGATGGTACGCATTCCCAGCCGAGCGCCAGCCTCAACGTCACGCAGGGAATCGCCGACCATCACGCTGTTTGTGACGTTCGCGCCCGGAAAGTCGCGGAACGCCTGCTCGAACAATCCAGGAAGTGGCTTGCGACAATTGCATTGCCCGACATCGTGGGGACAATAGTAGATGGCATCCAGACGCGCGCCCTGTTGGGTGAGTTGCTTCTGCAAGCGCTCGTGCAGAGTGAGCAGGTCAGCCTCTGAGCAAAGCCCCAAAGCGACGCAACGCTGATTGGTGACTACGATCGCCTTGCGCCCGGAGCGATTCAACCGGGCAATCGCGTCGGCGACGCCCGGCAGGAGTTCGAATTCCTCCCAGCGGGTAATGAATCGGCCATCGGGAAGACTGCGGTTCAATACTCCGTCCCGATCTAGGAAAACATACTCAATATCGCAAAAATTGCTGGCGTTCTGCTCGCCCATAGGGTCTATAATTCCACACTAACAGCTATTTCCAAAGGTTCTGCGAAGGTCCTCGAAACTCGTTGTCGGAAACGGGGAGCGCATGCCATCTTCGTTGAACCTGTCTGGCGTCTTCGCTGACGCTATCGCCGAACACCTCACGATCATTCGCCAGTTCGTAACGCAGGAAGACGCGTTCGAGCGCGCCGCCGTCCGCATCACCGACTGCCTGCTGGCCGGCAACAAGATTCTTTGGTGCGGCAACGGCGGCAGTGCAGCCGACTCACAGCATCTTGCGGCTGAACTGGTGGGACGCTTCCGCCAGACGCGTCGCGCCTTTCCTTCCATTGCCCTTACCACCAACACTTCTGTTCTGACCGCCATTGCCAATGACTGGAGCTACGACGAAGTGTTCGCACGGCAGGTGGAAGCTCTTGGCCAACCGGGAGACGTCTTAGTCGGGATTTCGACCTCGGGAAACAGCAAGAACGTTTGCGCCGCTCTCGCGAAAGCGCGTGAACTCGGTGTCTTCACCGTGGCCATGACCGGCCAGAGCGGCGGCCGAATCGCAACGCTTGCGGATGTCTGCTTGCGCGTTCCCTCCACCGATCCGGCGCGCATTCAGGAAGGCCATATTCTTTGCGGGCACATTCTGTGCGAATGGATAGAACTTGCCACTTGTATCACCTACGCGGTGGCAGTCGAGGGAGGCGCACAGTGATCGAAAACTTGCCGGGCATTATCGCTCTCGTCGAGTCGGGATGGCGCAACGTTCGGGTGCTGGTAGTCGGCGACGTCATGCTGGACAAGTATATCTGGGGCGAGGTGGAACGTATTTCGCCCGAGGCGCCGGTTCCCGTGGTCCGCGCTACATGGCAGAACGAGCGACCGGGCGGCGCGGCCAACGTGGCGATGAATCTTGCCGGACTGGGCGCCTGCGTCACCGTCGCCGGGTTCGGTGGCGGCGACGACGAGCAGCAGAGATTGGAATCCATGTTGGCCCAGGCTGGAGTTGAGCCAGCTTTGACCCAGGTCCAGGCCATTCCGACAACTACCAAGCTGCGCATTTATTCCGGCAACCAGCAAATGATGCGGCTCGATACGGAGGCCGCGCCGTCATCTTCCGATGGCGCTTATGCCGACTTGCTGAAGGGCGTATCCGCGGTGCTGCCGAACACTGGTGTCGTCGTGCTCTCCGACTATGCCAAAGGTGTTCTGACCGAATCCGTGTGCCATTCCATCATTGCCGAAGCCGGCAAGTTGGGCGTTCCCGTACTGGTGGATCCCAAGCACCGAGATTTTTCGCGCTACTGCGGCGCCACTACGATCTGTCCCAACCTGAAGGAGTTGTCGGCGGCTACCGGCGAGCTAGGCGCTGACATCGATCGACTGCTGGCTGCGGGCCAGGCCAAGCTTGGTTCGCTGGATATGGCGTTCATGGTGGTGACCATGGGCGGCAAGGGCATTGCCGTATTGCGCAAGGACTCGCGCCTGCACGCGCCCGCCGTCGTCCGCCAGGTTTACGACGTTTCCGGAGCCGGCGATACGGTCATCGCCGTCCTGGCGCTGGCCATGGCATGCGATGTCGAGATTGAGACTGCGGTTCAACTGGCGAACCTGGCAGCGGGAATCGTGGTGAACAAGGTTGGCACGGTTCCCATTCAGCGGGGAGAGTTGCTGGGCGCCTTGTCGCAAGAAGTTG
>OCZT010006453.1_pt1 | contig 11616 bp, 7 predicted proteins | sample 1539031 | NCBI WGS metagenome assembly OCZT01 (sample SAMEA3539308, study PRJEB22396) | soil metagenome | biome: tundra; feature: field; material: soil | place: USA | collected 2010-05 | depth 0.15 m
GAGACCTTCAACGCTTCGCGCCGCTTCTAAAAACAGGAGTTTCCGGCCAGATACTACATACTGACGCAACCGAGCCTCACGGCCGACATCACGGCGGCGGGCACGACCAGCGCGGTCACTTCCTCAGCCAAACCGGCTTTGCCCGGCGCGAGCGTGTTGTTTACGAACACCTTGAGCGTTGTGTCCCCGGGCGGCGGCATCCCCACCGGCAGCGTCGCTTTCAAGGATGGCGCCAGCGCGTTGGGCGCCGGGACCCTGAACGGCTCCGGCGTGGCGACGTTTAGCACCACCTCACTCTCTCACGGCAGCCATATCATCACGGCGGAATACGCGGGCGACGGCAACTTTGCGGGCAGCACGAACAGCTTGAGCCCGGACCAGGTGATCAACACGCCGCCGGTGGCCAGCCTGGCCATCTACACGCGAAACGCCGGCATCTCCGCCAAGATTCGCATTTCTGATCTGCTGACCAACACCACCGACGCGGACGGGGATGTGCGGAGATTATTGGCAGTCGGATCCAGCACCAACGGGGCAACGATAACAACTAATGGCAGCTTTGTTTTCTACGTCCCTCCTCCCGCCTCGAATGTGAACAGCAACGCGACGGACTATTTCAGCTACACGATCAGCGATGGGTTCACCGGCGGCCTGGCCATTAACAACATTCGCATGGCGGTCACCGACTCGACCATCGGCCCCCCGTCGTCCAACCTCATAGCCGCCACTACCGTCACCAACGGAGTGCTGATCACCTTTGTGGGCATACTCTGGATACGTCTATCACGTCCAGCGGACGACCACTCTTAACGGCGACAGCACTGGATGGACGAACTTAGGCACGTCCACGGTCGATACGGCCGGGAATGGCGCCTTCACGGATACCAGTCCGCCGTCGCCGGCCTATTATCGAACAGTCTGGCCCTAAGGCCCGCACCAAGAACACCAGTATGAAAAGACATGTTGTTATTTGCTCCCTAATGCTGTTGCTGGGCTGGGCCGCCCAGGGCGGCATTATTTACAGCTCGTTTGCCAATGGTGGCCTTATCCCCGACGGGAGCCCTTCGGGTACGGCCGGAACGGCCACCACCAGCGGGTTTCTGCCGTCGCTCTCGGACATCAGCGTGACCCTGAACATCTCGGGGGGATACAACGGCGACCTGTATGCCGGTTTGAGCTATGGAGGCGTGCTCGTGCCCTTGTTGAACCGGGTCGGGGTGACAAGTGGCGATGGGTTTGGATATGGGGACACTGGATTTGGCGTCACGCTGAGTTCGGCAGGCGCTAACGATGTGCATTCTTACGGGAGCCACAGCCCGAGTTTCAACGGGGACGGGCAGTTGACGGGGACGTGGCAGCCGGATGGTCGGGCGATTGACCCGCAGTCTTCGCCGAGCAGTTTTGATTCGGCCAGCCGGGTTGGCTTTGAGTCGTTCGACGGCATGAACCCAAACGGCACGTGGACGCTGTTCCTGGCCGACCTATCCACGGGCGAACAGAGCATCGTGGTAAGCTGGAGCCTCCAAATCACGGCCATCCCGGAGCCGACGAATACTGCCTTGGGAATCCTGGCGGGCGGCTTTGCGGTGTGCCAGTCTGTCCGGAGGTGGCGCTCACGGGTCCGTCGCGAATCGTGAATAGCGGTTCGGCGTGTAACTCATGCAACGTTGTAACCGTGGCACTCTACTAGTATTCCCGCTTCCTGGTGATGCCCGGCATGGGGATGGAATACTTGCCGTCTTTTCCGGCCACTAGCGGCGCGGCGGAAGTCATCGTGAGCTTGTCCACGTTGGGGGCGAACTCGTGCTCGCAGTTGAGAATGTCATCGTAGGTAATCTCTTGGCCGGTGTGCGCCGCCATGCGGCCCATGCTGGAGACGAGGCTGGCTTTGACGCCACGTTCGGCTTCGTTGTAGGGCTTGTTGTTGCGGATGGCGTCCATCAGATCGTTCCATTCATTCAGATACGGATCTTCCTCGCCTGCGGCAACCTTGGAGGTCCAGAGCAAGTTGGAGTGCTGCATGTTCTGGCCTTTGAAGATCATGGAGGGACCGCCGCAGTCGCTGGCCTTGGCGGCAATGGCCAGGCCCTTGCTCCCGTGCACATAACTGGAATAGATGTCGTTGCAGCCGTTGATGCAGCGTCCATCCATATACATCTTGGCCCCGTCGCCAAAGGTGTACTCCACGGAGTAGGTATCGAAGTTCTGATCCACGTAAGGCTCGCCATCCGGGTTGGTCTTGTAATGGCGTCCGCCCAGCGCTTGGGCTTTGACCGGCCAGGCATCCTTCAACCAGCAGAGGTGATCGACATGATGGATATAGAAGTCGCTGTAGCACCCGCCGCTGGCCCACAGGAAAGCGTGGAAGTGCTTAACCTGCCAGAGTAATTCGCTGGGGTCGCCGGGCCACTTGGTCTGGAAGGCGTGCCCGACCGGCCCGTGCATCCGGTAACCGCGCAGGAGGATGGGGTCGCCGATCTCGCCGTTCTGGATGCGCTCATGCAGTTCCTGCAACGCCCGGCTGTGACGGGACATCAGTCCCACGCCGACCTTCAGGTTCTTGGCCACCGACTCCGCCGCAAGCTTGAGCATCCGGCGGCTGGCCGGACCATCCACGGTGACAGGCTTTTCCATGAACACGTTGAGCCCCTTCGCGATGGCGTAAGTGAAGTGCACCCAGCGAAACGCCGGCGGCGTGGTCAGAATCACTATGTCTCCCGGCTTGAGACAGTCCATTGCCTTCTTGTAGCCGTCGAAGCCGATGAAGCGGCGGTCCTGGGGCACATCCACCTTGTCGCCGCAGGCTGACTTAATGCCGTCAAAGCTTTCGGTGAGCCTCTTGTCGAAGACGTCGGCCATGGCGACGAGCTTCATGGGGCCGCCTTTGCTGGTCAGGGCGTTGTTGGCTGCGCCGGTGCCGCGGCCTCCGCAGCCGACCAGCGCCAGTTGAATAAGTTCGCTGCCGGCGGCATGGACATGCGGGAGGGCCACGCCTGCCAGCGCGGAGACGGCGGCCAGGCGGCCAGTGGTTTTGATAAAGTCGCGACGTGTCGTAAGAGAATTGGACGATTCGTTCATATACAGCATCTTCCGGACGAATCCCCGCTGATGTCAATGCAAGAAATCGGGCCCATTTGCTGATTTGCTGATGTACCTAAACGCCGGCGGCACTTGCTTTACATTGGAAGCGCACCCCGGTATTCCTGTGACCGATGTTTAGTGCGAACCCGGAAGCGATTGCAGCGCCGCTCCACTTTAACTTTGCTACCGACGTGATTGACCGCTGGGCCCTGGAGCGCCCGGAGGCTCCCGCGCTATGGTGCGTGAACGCCGGTACCGGGACCGAACAGAAGCTCAGTTTCAGTCAACTCGCTACGCTGAGCTGCCAGGCAGCGGACTTCCTGCGTTCCAGCGGAGTCCGGCGTGGGGATCGTGTGCTGATCATGTTGTCACGGGTGCCGCAATGGTGGATTGGCATGTTGGGGCTCATTCGTTTGGGCGCTGTGCCGGTGCCGGCGACCTTGCTGCTTACCGCGCGCGACGTGGCCTACCGGCTGGAGAGTGCGCGCGTCAGCGCCGCCATTACGAACGATGACGGAGCGGCGAAGGTCGGCGACTTCAATGGAACGCGCTTCGTGGTGGGCGGCGCGCTGCCAGGCTGGATTGATTTTGACCTCGGTGTGCGCGAGGCCAACGCGGGGTTCCGCGGCGAGCGCACCCGCAGCGACGATCCGGCGATGATCTACTTCACCAGCGCCACGACGGGCAATCCCAAGATGGTAGTGCATACGCAGGCGAGCTATGGGCTGGGCCATCGTTTGACGGGGCAGCTCTGGCTGGATCTGCGGCCTGAGGACGTGCATTGGAATTTGTCTGACCTCGGCTGGGCCAAAGCCGCGTGGTCGAGCTTCTTCGGCCCGTGGCTGATGGGCGCTTGCGTCTTCGCGCTGGATGCCGCGGGCAAGTTTGACCCCGTGCTGACGCTCAAGACGCTGGCAGGCTTCCCGATCACGACGTGGTGCGCGCCGCCCACGGCGCTGCGGTTGATCGTGCGGCAGGATTTGTCTGGCTGGCGTTTTCCGTATCTGCGGCATTGCGTCAGCGCGGGCGAGCCGCTCAACCCGGAGGTGCTGAGCCTCTGGCGGGAGGCGACCGGCCTGACGCTGCACGAGGCTTACGGCCAGACGGAGACCGTGGTGCTGGTCGGCAACTTCCGCTCACTCGGCCAACCGGTGCGGCCCGGTTCGATGGGCAAGGCCACGCCCGGTTTCACGGTGGCACTGTTGGACGAACACCTGCAGGAAGTGCCTGCTGGCGTCGAAGGCGAAGTGGCCGTGCGCGTCAAACCGGACCGCCCGCTTGGCCTGTTCAGCGAGTATTGGCTGAACCCGAAAGAGATGGCGGCCCACTTCCGGGGGGACTGGTATCTGACGGGCGACCGCGCCACATGCGACGCCGACGGCTACTTCTGGTTTATCGGGCGCAAGGACGACGTCATCAAGAGTTCCGGCTACCGCATCGGGCCGTTTGAAGTGGAAAGCGCACTGCTGGAACATCCGGCGGTGCTGGAGGCGGCGGTCATCGGCCAGCCGGATATGTTGCGCGGACAGATTGTGAAGGCGTGCGTGGTGCTGCGACCGGGAGTGAACGCCGGCAACGGCTTGAAGACGGAATTGCAAGTGCACTGCAAGAAACTGATTGCCGCTTATAAATACCCACGGGAGATCGAATTCGTGCGGGAGCTGCCCAAGACCACCAGTGGCAAGACGCGCCACGTTGAACTCAGGCAAACGAATACCACAACCCGGGCCTAACATGCCTCGAAGTCGCTTATGCCAGAGAAGACTGAGTATATCGCCGCGAAGGGGATAATTGTCATCACCTACACCGGCAAGGTGACGATTGCTGAGGCCAGGGAGGCGACAGTGAAGGCAATCGCGATTCAAGACGAGAAGCAAACGAACCGGGTCGTGATTGACGCCTGGGACATGACAGCGGGGCCGTCGATTACGGAGATGTGGGATTTAGTGCAGTCCTACCCGGAGCTTGAGGTGCCACGGCCAACTAGACTGGCGGTGGTTCGTCCGGAGGCACGAGATAGAAAGGACCTCACCGGCTTTTTTGAAGTGATATGCCAGAACCGGTGTTACAACGCCAAGGGCTTTCATACCCGGGAGGCGGCGGAGTATTGGGTGCTGTCCGACTAGGTGGGCTGAAACCCGAAGGCCGAAGATCGATGGCCGGAACCCGAAATCCGAGAACGATTTGATGACTGGCGAGCGACTGTCGAGCACACCCGAACTGGCTAAGCCACTCCCATCGCGAGAGGAGGGGCGATCAGACTGGCGTTGGGTGGCCGCAGGCGTGGGCAGCATCTTCCTGGCTGTTTTTGCCGTTTACTGGCCCGCCTTGCGTGGGCAATTCCTGTGGGACGACCTGCTGGTGGTGCATCGGAATCCCTTGGTGACGGGGGAGCTGGGACTGAAGTCGCTCTGGTTTCGGACAGACTTCCCGTTGACCAATGTAGTGTTCTGGCTGGAGTGGCTGGCGTGGGGTGATCACCCGGTGGGGTACCACGTCGTGAATGTGTTGCTTCATGCAACCAGCGCGGTGTTGCTGTGGAGCGTGCTGGGGCGGCTCAAGGTTCCGGCGGCTTGGTTGGCAGCAATGATCTTCGCCGTGCATCCGATGTGCGTGGCGTCGGTGGCGTGGATATCGGAGCTGAAGAACGCACTGTCGCTGCCGTTCTATCTGCTGAGCATCTTATGGCATGTGCGGTTGGACTCCAACCTTCGGCCTTCGGGCTTCGACCTTCGGACTTCCAAATGGTACTGGCTCTCGCTGGGGGCCTTCCTACTGGCGCTGCTCAGTAAGACCTCAACGGTGATGCTACCGGTGGTGTTGCTCGCGTACGCTTGGTGGCAGCGCGGGCGGACGGATTGGTTGCGGACGATCCCGTTCTTTGCGCTGGCGCTGGGATTCGGGCTGATGAGTATCGGGTTCCAGGAACATGGGGCGATGGCGGGAGCAACAGTCCAGCATGAGAACTTCTGGGGACGACTGGCTGGTGCCGGGATGGCGCTCTGGTTCTACCTGGGCAAAGCGTTGTTGCCCCTGCATCTGAACATGATCTATCCGCGATGGCAGATAGACGCCGCCGCGCCCGGGTCGTATCTGCCGCTGTTGCTGTGGTGCGGCCTGCTTGCAGCGTGCTGGGGTCTTAGCCGTGTCTATTCCGTAGGGACGCATGCAAAGGAACCGCAGAGACGCGAAGAGCGCAGAGAAGAAAGCGATAGAGGGGGCGCTCAGAGCAATCACCATACAGTCGGAGATTCTCGGGAGACTGAGACTGGTCCGGTTCTGCGTCCTTCGCGCCTCTGCGGTTTAATTGGGCATTCTTCAACTGCATGGTCACGGCTTGGGAGCAACTGGGGCCGGCATGTACTGTTCGGGTTGGGGTGTTTCACGGTCACGCTGTTTCCGGTGCTGGGCTTCTTCAACATGTACTTCCTGGCGCTCTCGCGGGTGTCGGACCACTTCGCCTATCTACCGCTAACCGCGCTGGTGCCCCTGGCGGCGGCGGGCTTGGGCTGCGTGTTGAAGGGCAGGGCGCTGTGGCTGGGTGGCGGTGGGTTGGTGATTGGCCTGGCAGTGCTGGCCACGATGCGGGCGCCGGTGTTTGTGGACGAAGAGACGCTGTGGCGGAACACGCTGGCCAGGAATCCCGCGGCGTGGTGCGCCCAAGCCAACGTGGGCTGGATTCTGGCGTCGCAACAGAAGTACGACGAGGCGCGTGAGCATCTTGTGGCGTCGCTCGCCATCAAGCGGGACAATGCGCAAGCGCACTGCAATCTCGGGCGGGTGTTGGCGCTGCAAGGCAAATTCGCCGAGGCGGACGGCCACTTCCAGGCGGCGGTGAGCCTCAAGCCGAAGGATGCGGAGATTCGCCGGTCATACGCTTCGGCTTTGGCAGGGCAGGGGAGGAGGGACGACGCGATCAAACAACTTCGGGAGCTGCTCCAGTTGAAGCCGGACACAGAGACGCGCGCGCAATTGGCTTCCCTGTTGTTTGAGACAGGGAAGCACCGCGAGGCGGTGGACGAGTATCGCCTGCTGCTGGCGGCCAAGCCGGATCAACCGGAAGCCCTCAATAACCTGGCGTGGCTGCTGGCGACGAGTCCGGATGTCGGCGTGCGGGACGGGGCGCAAGCGGTCCGGCTCGCGGAGCAGGGCTGTCGGCTGACGGACTACAAGCAGGCGCAAATGCTCGGCACACTGGCGGCGGCTTATGCCGAGACAGGTAGGTTCACGGAGGCGGTGACGACGGCGCAGAAGGCTATCGAGTTGGCACGTGCAGGCGGCGACATGCAGTTCGCAGCCGCCAATGCACAACTGCTGAAGCTTTACCGCGCCGGCAGACCCTACCACATGCCGCCGCCAATTGCTGCCCGGCCGGCAATGCAGTAGCGCAAATGGAAGGCGCAGTTCCTGGTGGAGGCGCAGCCAGCCGTTGGTGGTATTCGCGTGGGGCACTGGAGGGGATTCGGTGGGAAGACGGTGGGGTTCCGGTATATCTCCGGTAAACTCGCATGGTTGTCTTGGTACACCTGCGTGGTCGCCGCCGATTAAGCTGCCTGTTTGGAAGGGTGAGCGTCCTCGCGAGTCCAAACAATTCCGCGAGTCAGGGCTTGCGGGGACGCTCGCTCTCCCTGATGGCCTGTCGATTTTTGTAGTCTCCGTGGGCGAAAGGGGCTTCAATCGCTCCTGGCAATTAACTGCGACGGAGCTGTCGGGCCATAACCAATGTAAAGAGATGAAACGACGCGAATTCCTAACGACTACTATGGTTGCTTCCGTGAACTGAGAGAGCGTTCTATGCGCCAACCAGCCACCAAAGCCACGCCTGCCCCGACGAGGGCAGCTACCCCGGTGATAGCCTCGCCGCTTTTACCGGTGTGGCTGCTGGCCGTGTTGCTGGTGCTGGGCACGATGGCCCTCTACTGGCCGGCGACGCGATGTGACTTCGTCAACTTTGATGACGACCTCTACGTCACCTCGAATGTTCAGGTCCAAAAGGGACTAACGTGGGAAGGCCTCAAATGGGCTTGCTTGAACCCGGTGTGCTGGAATTGGCACCCCTTGACGGTGTGGTCCCACATGTTGGTCCGCCAACTTTTCGGTTGGAAGCCGTGGGGGCATCATTTGGTCAACGTGATCCTGCACGCTGTCAACACCGGGCTGGTATTTCTGTTGCTGCGCCGGATGACCGGTGCTCTGTGGCGGAGTGCGTTGGTGGCGGCGTTGTTTGGGTGGCACCCGCTGCATGTGGAATCGGTGGCCTGGGTGGCCGAGCGCAAGGACGTCCTCAGCGGCTTGTTCGGCCTTCTGGCGCTGATGGCTTACGCTCGTTACGCGGAAGGCCGCCGGGAGAAAGGAGAAGGCGGAAGCCCGAAGCCAGAGGCCGGAGGCCCGTGGTCGGTGGTCGGTGGTCGGTGGTCTCTTTTCAACCTTCCCTCGGCTGTTTTCTACCTTCTTTCCCTGTTCTTGCTCGCCCTCGGCTTGATGAGCAAGCCGATGCTGGTGACGTGGCCGTTCGTGATGTTGCTGCTGGATTACTGGCCACTGCGCCGCTTTGAACTATCAACCGTCAAGTCTCAACTCCCAACTATCTTGCGCTTGGTGAGGGAGAAGATCCCGTTCTTTGTCCTCGCGGCTTTGGCGAGCGTTGTGACGTTTGTGGTGCAGCAACGCGGAGGCATTTTGCTGACGGCGGAAACCCTGCCCCTGGGCGCGCGCGTGGGGAACGCACTGATTTCGTATTGCCGCTATCTGGGAAAGCTGTTCTGGCCCGCGGATCTGGCCGTCTTCTATCCTCACCCCGGGTATTGGCCGCTGGGGGAGGTGTGGTTGGCGGGTGGGTTGCTCCTGGGCATTTCGGTGCTGGTTTGGGTGGGGCGGCGGCGGTATCCCTATTTGCTGGTGGGGTGGCTGTGGTATTGCGGGACGCTCGTGCCCGTGAGCCAAATGGTTCAGACAGCCAACATGGCGATGGCGGATCGGTGGACTTACCTTCCGTCACTTGGGGTGCTGGTCATGGTTGTCTGGGGGGTGTGCGAACTGACCCGCCGCTGGAGGTATCAGGCGCTGGCGTTGTCCGTGGCGGGTAGTGCGGTGGTCGTCGTGTGCCTGGCATTGACGCGGCAGCAGATTGGTTATTGGAAGGACAGTGAAACCCTGTTCCGGCACGCGCTTAAAGTCACAGAATACAATTGGTTCGTCCACAACCACCTTGGCGGCGCCTTCTACCAGAGAGGCCGGGTGGACGAGGCGATCCGCCAATACCGGGAAGCCCTCCGCCTGAAGCCGGATTACGCCCAGGCCCATAACAACCTTGGCATGGCCCTCTCCAGGACAGGCCACTTGGATGAGGCGGTCAGCCAATTCCAGGAAGCCCTGCGCCTGGAGCGGGATTATGCCGGAGCCCACAACAACCTTGGCATTGCCTTCCTCCAGCAAAGCCGAACCGACGAGGCCATCCGCCAATTCAAGGCAGCCATCGGCCTGAAACCGGATCTCGCCGAGGCCCACTACAACCTCGGGGCCGCCTTCGATCAGAAAGGCCAAATGGACGAGGCTGCCCGTGAGTATCAGGAAGCCGTCCGCCTGCAACCGGATTACGCGAACGCTCACTACCACCTCGGCGTCGCCCTCGGCCAGAAAGGTCAAGTGGGCGAGGCGATCCGCCAGTACCAGGAAGCCATTCGCCTGCAACCGGATTACGCCGAGGCCCATAACAACCTCGGTATCGTCTTCTACCAGCAAAGCCGCACCGACGAGGCGATCCGTGAATTTCAGGCAGCCGTCCACCTCAGACCGGATCACGCCGACGCCCATAACAACCTTGGCCTGGCCCTCTCCAGCAGAGGCCGCTTGGATGAGGCGGTCAGCCAATTCCAGGAAGCCCTCCGCCTGGAACGGGATCATGCCGAGTTCCACTACAACTTGGGGGTCACCCTCGCCCAGAAAGGCCAGACCGACGAGGCGATCCGCCAGTTCCAGGAGGCCTTGAGACTTAAGCCGGACTTTGCTGGTGCCCGTGGAAGCCTGGAAGTCGTGCTTGCCGCCAAGGCCCGTTCTTCGCAGCCGTCCGGAGCCTCCACCAACCGTTGAAGGTGTAGCACCCCAATGCAGCGGTCGCCGGCTTGGCCCCTCTTGATTGGCGCCGATCTGTGGCGGACAGACGTCTCCGGCATTGCCGACATCCACAGCTTGGACTGCCCCTCACGTGCCACCGTCCCGGGTAATCCTGAGTCCCTCGTAAGGCCAACCGGGTGTGGAAAGACACGCCTGGGCATTGGGAACCGATTCGGAGCTTGATGCAGCACTGCTTTTTTTTCATTTTGTTCTTGCGTCTCTGGTTGGTGCTGATAGGGTTCACGCGACAGCATCTGAAACAACCCTGTCCAAAGCCATGCAACCGTAAGAAACTTAGGAAACTATTGGTATGAAAAAGCTCAACCTGCATTCACTTAGATTCATCCCCACCGCTCTCGGCCTCGTGGTCGCCCTCCTGGCCAATCACGCCCGAGCGGCTGTCACCTACTGGGACCCGGAAGGGACTTACACCGGCATCCCCGCCACCTACATCGGTCAGCCCAGCAGTAGGACTCCTCCGGTTCCAGGCACCCTGGCCGGGATTTGGGAAGATATGAACTGGAGCACCAATTCCGCGGGTTTGGGAATCGCGACCAACTGGATCGAAAGCACCGCAGCCTGCTTTGCCGTTGGCGCGGGGGCTACCAACACAGGTGTCGCTTCGAGCACCACTACGTTCGCCATCACCATGAATGCCAACCACACGGTGGCGGGCTTTTTCGACGGACCTCTCGCCCCGAGTTCCTGCAAGGTGACGATACAAGGTGCCGGCACGATGACCATGGTCGCGGGCAATCTCAATGCAATGGGCCTGGCAACGTCCACCGACGGCTCGATTGGGATCATAACGATCGCTGTGCCGATTGCCGGCGGCACCACCGCAGGAATCTGCGCGGAAAACGGCGGCGAAGTCTTCCTGAACGGCGACAGTAGCGGCTTCGCCGGGGGGACCTATCTGGGTTACAATGGCTCCTCTTTCGCCTCCGGCGTCTGGCACTTTAACGATAACCGCGCCTTTGGCACCAGCCCGATCATCCTCCTAAACGCCATCGGGGGGGCGTTGGTGACTGAAACGAGTGGGCTTACTATCACCAATGCCGTGACTATGTACGGAAAGTATAGTTCGTTCGTCAATACGGTTGGCAGTACGCCTCAACCCGCACTCTTGAACCTGGATGGCTTCGGCACTCCCCAGATCGTGAATTTCAGCGGGCCGTGGCAATTGGCGAACGGTTCGGGCTGGACGGGGGCCAATATTTACGCCAACACCTTTCCCTGGGGCAATTATACGGTGGTGACTCTCAATGCCGGCCATGGCACAGGCGACCCGGGCGATCTGGTCAACATCTCCGGCAAGGTCAGTGGCTCCTGTGCCTTGACCAAAGGGGGCAGCGGCATATTGGAACTAAGCGGGGATAATAGCGCCTTTTCCGGTCCCTTGAGCATCACCAACGGCACAGT
>OCZT010006454.1_pt1 | contig 11614 bp, 7 predicted proteins | sample 1539031 | NCBI WGS metagenome assembly OCZT01 (sample SAMEA3539308, study PRJEB22396) | soil metagenome | biome: tundra; feature: field; material: soil | place: USA | collected 2010-05 | depth 0.15 m
TTGCCGTGGCAAATAACTTCTGACCATATTTACTTCTGGGGTGCTGAGTAGTTACAAATACCTATAATGATTATTTGAAGGGGCGTTTAATGAAATTGTCTAATAATCATGAATTTCTTTCTTTATGTGTAGTTACGCATATTGACAGTGACCATATATCAGGTATAGTAAAGCTATTTGAGGAAAACAAAAACAATGAAATTATAACCATTAAAAATATTTGGCACAACTCATTTCGACATTTACAACTAAAGGAGCATGTCATAGATAATAAGTCAAATGAAAACTACAGTTTTCCGAGTTATTTAAAAGAAGAAATTAAGGGTCAAGTTAAGATAAGTGGTGAACAAGGATCAAATTTAGCAAGTTTAGTTATTAAAAGCGAAATAGCTTGGAATAAGCAATTTGATGGAAATGCAGTCGAAATAAGTATCCCTTTAATTGTGTTAGATAATTCAATTAGAATTAGACTTTTGTCACCAAACAAAGATAAGTTAGATTTACTATACAAGTTTTGGAAAAAAGAATTATACAAGAAAGGTTTGATTGATAAAAATCATACTCAGGAATTTTGGGATGATGCATTTGAATTTCTGTTAGCAAAGGAAAAGCAAAAGTTAAAGAGAAATGAAAAACAAATATCAGATCAAGAAGAATATAATTTTGAGAATATTTTAGAGAATCCATTTGAAATCGATGATTCTTCTACTAATGGTAGTTCGATTTCATTTATTCTTGAAATTAATGATAAAAAGATTCTTATGTTAGGTGATTCACATCCAGATATTATTGTTGAGAATTTAAAGAAAATATATGATGATTTTCCTATTCAATTCGATCTTATAAAATTATCTCACCACGGATCCTTTGCCAACAACTCACCTGAATTGCTTACTATGATTGATTCCAACAAATTTGTTTTCTCGACAAATGGTGGAATATACAATCATCCGGATATTGAAACAGTTGCTTGGATTGTTACAAAAAAAGATGTAAGATTAAGAACTCTCTACTTTAACTACGAACTAGCAATCACAAATAAATTGATGAACGATAAATATAAAGAAAAATACAATTACAATATAATCACCCCTGAATTTGAAGAACCTTTGGAAATAAATCTTTGATATGAAAGAAACTAAATCAACAATAGAGCCAATTACTGTAAAAGTTATTTGTAACAAGGAAATTGGCACAGGATTTTTCATTTCTGATATGAATATGTTGACTGCTTATCATGTTATTGAAGAACAAAGCGACGAGTATAAAATCAAAATAGAGTATAACAATCAATTATTTGATGCAACCCTAGTAAGTTTTGATTTCAATTTGGATGTAGCAATAATACAAGTTACTGATACTAATTTTGATATAGAACAAAATACTCTGAAAGCAGTTGCCTATACCCCAAGATTAGATGAAACATGGGAAACATTTGGCTATCCTAATGGTGTAGGTTATAGATTTAAAGGTGCATTTTTGCAACGAGAAATAACCAAGCGTTGGGATTATATTTTGAGTTGTGATGAAGTTGATGAACATTTTGATTTCGGTGGTCTATCAGGTTCTCCAATTGTTGCTTCTGACAAGATATGTGCAATAGCATTGAATCAAATTGAAAATCAACTTGGTGTTATTAGTTTGAAGAAAATAGAGTCCTTTTTAAATAATAATGGAATCTCTCTAATTCAACCTTTTGATAAATTAGACATCCCAGAATCATTAAAAGATGATGTTTCTACTTCAAGCCCAAATTATGTGGTATTTGATGAGATTGATAATGCAATAATTAAATCAAATGCCTGGATATTATTACATGGAAATCCAGGCTGTGGAAAGACTACAATATCTGCAACATATACACCAGATGATGAGAATACATTTGTATTGGGGAGATATTTTTTGAAAGTACCTCAGGATAAACTTTCTATAAACCAAAGAGCTTCCAAAAAATATTTAATTGATTGGTTTGAAGAGCTATATTACAGAACGATAAATGAGAGTTTACCTCCAGTTCAAGATTTTGATAAAAAGTTAGATCAAATTTCAGGTTGGTTTGATAATTTGTCGCGATATTTAAATCGCAATCAAACAATTGGCATTATAGTTATAGATGGATTAGATGAACTAACACATTTGAGTGAAAGTGCACTTTATGATTTTATATCTATATTTCCTGTAAAGTTGCCTGATAATGTAAAAATAATTCTCTCATGTACTTCAAAAGCAATTTTACCAAAGCATATTAAAAACGAATTAGTACCACTAAGCGAGATAGAGGTAACTTCTTTGGATTTAAGTCAGTGTGAAAATTATATTCAAGAAAAACTCAGAAAATTAGAATTACCTTATACGGTAATTCAGGAACTTGCTATTAAATCGGAAGGTCATCCTCTATATCTTAATTATCTTATTAGTTATATTAAAAATAAATATACTAAAGAGAGTGACTCAGATGAAATTCAAAAATGGATTAAAACAATACCGAATATTGATGGTAATATTATTAACTACTATGACAATATTTGGGATAAAATTTCAACAGACGATAAATTGTCAATAATTATTACTTTGTCGCAAACAAGAGGACCTGTAAAAGAGGATAATCTTGTTGAAATGTTGCCTATTGAAAAAAGAATTTCCTTTTTGTCATCAATAGGAGTTCTTAGATATTTATTAGTTAATTATAATGGGTCGTATGAAATATATCACAATTCTTTTAAAGAGTACATAGTTTCAAAAACTACTCCAATAATATTATCTAATATTAATGATAATATTATTGCATTTTGCGAGAAAAATTCCGAATCAGGATATACAATTAGAAACTACATATATAATCTTAGTAAAGGGACTGATTCTATAAATTGTATTAAATGTTGTACACAGGAATGGGCTGATAAATGTGCTAAAAACGATGTCGATCCAGAGCATATTTTAACAGATATTGATATTGTCGTTAGTCTTGCAATAGAAACTCAGCAAACAACAGAAGTGATAAGATTATTATTGCTTATTCAGAGAGTCGCTTTTAGATATGATTCTGTATTTGCAGAAAATGCTTTTGAATTAGCTGAAACAATGCTGGCATTAAAAAAACCAGAAGCTGCCTATAAATACCTTGTAAGAGAAAATACAATTCTAATTACAGAACTTGACTCTGTGTATTTTTTAATGCTTTTTTATGAGTTAGGTTTTATTGACCATGCAGATTCTTTTTTGCAATTAATGATTTCAAGATATAAAAACTCAGTATCAGAGTTATTAGGTTCAAAAGAGGGAATTTCAGCAAAAGTCTTTATTGCTCAATTAAACGCATTTACTCTTGAAGCTAATAATGGAAAGAAAGATTGGGGGGAACATTTCGGGGGATTGTTAAATACTCTAAAGAAATTCGCCAATATTTCTAAAGAAAACGACTTAATGGATAACTTTGATTTTTTTAATTCAATTAGAGAATCTGGGGCAGCATGGAGCAATTCTTATTTTATTAAAAGATTTGATAAATATGTATCTATTGAGGAATTATGTGAATCGTATGGATTTTCTGTCGAGAAATTGAATTTTAAGGTTTTGGCACAAACACTTTTAAATTATGACGAATTAAATACAGCATTCAATTTTGTAGGTATTACCGAAAGTTATCATAAAGCAGTAAATGACCTAAAAACATGTTTGAAAAAATACTCATTTGAATATGATCAAGAAGAATTGTACCTGTTTATTCTATCATTAATACCTTATTGCGATGATTCAGATTTAGTTATGACATTAATTTGCAAATATGATTTAACTGAACTCGATTCTAATTTGCGAGATGAAAATGGGGTAGATGTCGACTATAGTAAGATGTTTCACTGCATCAATATTTCCATATTTCGTGGGTATTTAGATGAAAAAAATGAATATCCTCTATTTGATTCCATATATGTTAGAAATAAAAAATGGGAAGAATATATTATAACAATTGTACACAATATTGGATTCATAAAAGGAAAGTTGTATTATGCAAAGTCAGTAGGTAGTGTATACGATACAATATATCAAAGGATATTATTGGTTCTGGATCGTATTGATTTTACTTTTGATGAACGTTCGCATTGGGAAAGAAGTTATTATGTTCCGGAATCTATATTTCCTATTATATATTCAAACATTACAACTTTATATACTGAATTCTTTCCAGAGAAATTCATTGATTTATTTAATCATATTGAGAATCGTGCACAGCAACAACAATTAAGCCTTTATACTGAAGGATATAGAAAATCTTTATTTGAAGTAGTTTCCACTCTTATCAAACGTGAAACTTTTAAAGGCTATACTATTAAATTACTTGATAAGCTGGAAGAACATATCATTATAGGAGTTCAGAATAGGTGGGAAAGAACACCTGAACTAATAAGAATTGTGAAGTTTCATGCATTGCTAAATAATGTAGATAAAGCATTAGAAGTCTACCAAAAAATGTTGGATACTTCAATGGGGCCAAGTTGGTATAAAGAAGATCAACTAGCACTAATAAATAAAGTGATGTCTTTTAATGGAAATTCAGATATGTTTATTTCAGATTATGCATCACTATTAAATGCTGCATCTGGCGAAATGACTTTCCAAAGATATGTAAGATATGAAAAGGAATCATTTATTAAGAGTCTTTTAAAACAGGGTAAATTATCAAAGGCAATAGAATACTTCAAATTTGAGCTTTTACCATCGCCTAATATAATAATTCAAAATGCTGAATCTTTCCCTATTGACATGCCTAGAAAAGGAGATGGTTATATATTGGGGGCTAATAGCATTGTTGAAGCAAATGGTATATTAAGTTTATTAGGAACAAAAGATATTTCTCCAATTATTCAATATGCTTTGAGCAGAATTTTTATTATTAATAACGATAACTTTCGATATATAAATTATTATGCTGAGTTACATGTTGGAATAGTAAATGATTTACAAAAATCTGATTCCAATTTAATTTCTTTAGTTTTAAAAAGCATTGCAAGTGATATACTAAATAGAAATCTAAATGAGAATGAAAGAAATGAGTATCTTAAAATAATACATAATGGAGTCTCTATTGAAATATCAGAGAGTTTGAAATCTTTTTTGAAAATAAATAGATATACTTGGGACTTATCAAAACCTATCATCACAAATGAGGAAAATTCGAAAAAAGAAATAGACATTTGGAGTGAAGCTTCAAAATTCATTGAAGAAAATGCGAAAAATACAACAAGACAAATCATAATAGAAAGAACTCTTTCAGCATTTGAAGAAGGTAAAGTAAGTGTCTGGGAAAATAATTACTCCAATTCTCACTCAAGATTAAGAGAATCACTAAAAGATTATTTTGAGTCCGATGATGAGGCTTTATCAAGTCTAAATAAGTTTATAATTCAATCTGGATATGTAAAATGGGTTGTTGTAGATAAACTTCTTTGGTTTATGAACGATAAATTAAGTTCAAGTCAAATAGAAGAAATATATGCTTTAATTGAAGAGCATTTTAAACTACTAATTCGTCCTGATTCGGAATCAATAAATAAGTACAATTGGCTTGTTGAGAATGAAAAAAATGATATTACTAATGAACAGCTTATAGTTGAATTAATGATTTGGTTTTTAAATCATCCAAGTTCAGATATTAGAGGAAAAACAGAAAGCTCACTACTTTGGTTAGGAAAAATAAATCTTGATATTGTCGTTATTTGTCTGATTAAGGAAACAATCGCCAATAGACCAAATATTTCAACAACTACTAGTTCTTTCATTTTAAAGCAACTTTCTGAAGAAAACCCCGAAATCATTATAAATACTCTTTCAAAAAATAATGAATTAATTGAAAAGATTATAGATATATCTCATTTTACAATTTATAAAAACTATATTGATATTTCGATAAATTTAAATAGAAAAGGTTATAATGAATTATACATCAAACTAAATGACAGAATCCCTCAAACTATTATTTTAACTGGTAGTGTAATAATTGACGAACCTTTTCTAACCCCAATAGAAGTTGAAATTGATATATTAGATGAATTCGGTATATTGGATAAAAACTTTTGTCTTGCATTGAAAAAAAATGTGATCGATTTTTGCTATCCATTATCCCCAGAAGATTTTATTAGAGCAGATAGATATATAGATAGAAGTTTTTATGACAATGGGTATATTAATAGATCATATCCAGAGTTACTTTTACATTCACTCAACTGTGCTATTATGACAAGAGTCTCAAAAGAAAACATGTCTGATATTTTTGATATTATAAATAACTAACATATGTTTGAGCCAAATACACCATCCTATCGAGACAGAAAAGATTTTGAAAGAAATGCATTTCTAATTTCAGAACTTATAAAACGGAATCAACTTTCAATTAATATTGAAATGAAAGGGAAATTAAGATTAGATAAAGTTAGATATGCCCCAAATGAGAGATTGAATATAGATACAATAGATGAAGGTGTAAGATCTATGATGCATATGATGAATGGGGGTATATTAGACCAAATGAAAAATAACATACAGAAAGATGATAAAGAAGAGTAAATATGGTATGCCTCCGCCAGAAAATAGATCAGAATTTGAACATAATATAGGTTTAGTTTATGAGGATGGATTGTCTAAAGCAAAGTTAGAAAACAAAGAGCCTTTGCAGAATTTTCAATGGGCTGTCGGAAATCAACTACGAAAAGTGAATTTTCTTCCAAATGGCAGATTAAATCTACTTTCAATAAATGAAAGTTTACGGTTATATGGAAACACAATGCATTGGATGAAATTTCTACCTCCACTGGAAATTCCAGAAGAATATACAAATAAAAAAAAGGCTGAAAGTAATGAGTGAGATTAGTAATCTAAATCTGTTCCAATATGTCTTTGATTGGCATAATGACAATGTGTTTTTAAAATTGACAAAACCATTATCAATTTTATCTCAAAAAGAAGAGTATTGTAATAATGTACTTATGTTGCTTTTTAAAATAGATTCTGCATTTGATGATTTAGAGTTGAATAGAAAGTTTATCAGTCAATATCAAAACAGAGATTTATTCGAGATATTAGATATTGATGAAAATGCATTTTTAAAATACCATTTAGAACATTTTTATTTACAAATTCCAACGATATTTGATTTGTCATTGAAATTAATAAATATCGTTTACAAATTGGATCTAAACGGAATTGGAATCAATTATAAAGAAATTATTAAACGTGTTGAAGTTCAGGATAACATTAAAAGCTTAATGTCTCAATTTTATACACAAATAATAAAAATAAAAGAAGTTAGAAATGAAATTACACATTCAAATGTGTTTGATGAAAAAAATATAGACTTACTTAGATTAACTAAGCATTTGAAAGAAAGTTCTAAAAACGGGTCAATTACAAAATTAATTAATGAAAAGGGTGTTTTGATTAATGAACAAGCATATAACAATATACTTGAGTTTATAACTAAAACCAATCAAATAACTTTTGATTATATTATAATGCTATTTGACTATTTACAGGAGTCTTCCCTTCCCCTTCGTTTGTAAAGAGGGGGATTTGGTCAGGCGCTTTAAATGCAAACTCTTACAATTGGTTTAATGAAAGATACGATAAAAAATATGCAGAAACATTTCAGAATAAACTTGCTTTTCCTCTTGGTAGCATCTCTGCTATGCGGAAATACGGTGGCACAAAGCATAGTAAAGCGGGAGGTCTATACCGTAAATTTCAGTAATGCGCTTCATGAACCTTTATGGGTAAGTTACAAGTTATACCGTGGCGGTGGAGAGTGTAGCCGTACCAAATTCCGTTTTCATAACGACATTGATAGTCTGCAAACAGCTACAGATAAAGATTATGCGCGTTCCGGTTACGATAAAGGTCATCTGGCCAATGCCGAAGACTTCGCTTACGATTGCAGTAAAGATGAGCTAACTTTTCGCTATTACAACTGTCTCCCACAAACACCTAACCTCAATCGGGGAGTTTGGAAAATAAACGAAACACTTATTCGTCAGTGGTCTCAGTCCGATTCATTACTTATTGTTTGCGGGGGTACTTTTGGTAAAATGAAAATCAGGCATATAGCAGTACCAGATTATTGTTGGAAAGTAGTGCAATCGCTCAGCAGTAAGAAAGTTTTGTTTTGCGGTTGGTTTACAAACACCAGCGAAGCAACCGTTACCGAAATGCCACTCACAGAATTAATAAAACGTACAGGGGAAGAGATTCAGCTAAAACAATAAATTTAGACATTTTAGTTCACCGACTGGCTCACTTTTGTAAAGTGTGCCAATCCAAAATTATTCCACTAGTTGGATTGCAGTAAAACCCTAAATCTATAAAACGCATTTTGTCAACATTGTCCCCATTGTCTACCCAAAACAATTATTTTATCGTTTTTACAAGGCAATAATGGCACATAAATTCAATTTATACAAGGCAATAAAAATAGTTATGGCTCATTAAAAAAAAATAAAGCTCATTTATAGCGATAATTGAGCCGTATTTCATTTCGTAGTGAGCTGCAAAATATACGATTATGATAGAAAAATCTTATTTTGTTCCAAAACAACGAACCATTGTTTTGAGCACATATAAGTCTGATTATCTTTATCTTTCTTATTTCATTGAAAAATAACGGCCATTCAATACGTCGTACATGTTCAATACTTTTAGTTGTTCATTGCCAATGAACAAGCGTTTTTAATGAACAAATTAAAGCGGTATATTCAAAAGGAATGACATGTTTTGTCAAGTATCTTGCGCTGTTTACTTGACAAAAGTTATAATATTTCACGATAATAAATTAAAAAATATAAGATTCTTAGGCTCTCTCAAAAAAATCATCGGATTTTCATAGGTGCTTTTTTTGTTTATATGCGACAAAATTTGCAACTTTGCATATCATTAGCGACAAAATTTGTATGGCAGAAGCATTAAACCTATCAAAAGAGATTATTTTCTCTTCATCCGACTCAAACGTTTCTCGGAAAATTTCATTAGCAGAGAAAGCTGGTAAGCTAAAAAAATTAGCTCCTCGAATTTACACATCTAATATGTTAGATTCCGTGGAAAGCATCGTCAAAAGAAATCTTATTGATATTCTGGCATGGCGTTACCCGAATTCGGTTATCAGTCATCGTAGCGCTCAGGAATTGCGCCCCACAGTTGATGGTGATTTTTTTCTAACGTATAACTTCCGAAAAAAAATATCCGACCTTCCAGGAATAACCCTCAACATAAACGAAGGTCCAAAAGCCATTGAGGGAGACATACTGCTGAATGGCATTTACATTGCGTCCGAGTATCGTTGGATATTGGAGTGTATGCAGGTTTCTAAGCGACAAGGCGAACAATCAAAAATACTTCCTATTTCTTTTATTGAAAACCGATTGGAAAAAATGATTCTCATTCAGGGAGAAGATAAATTGAATGAGTTCCGGGATAAGCTAAGAGAAGTCTCGATTTTACTCAATATGCCAATTGAATTCGAAAAGCTGAATAGAATTATTTCTGCACTTATGTCTACTCACAATGTGAATGTCCTTACAAACGATTCTTCAAGAGCGAGAGTCGCAGGTGTTCCATTTGATGCAGCACGGGTCGAATTATTCTCAATACTATTTGATGCACTTAAAGATCATTTCTTTATTGAGCGAACCAATAAAAATACGGATGAAGAATCTTATCGCATGTTCTCTTTTTTTGAGGGTTATTTCTCAAATTATATTGAAGGCACAAGATTTACAATTGACGAAGCTAAATCGATTGTTGAAACTGGTATTGCCATTCCTAAACGTATAAAAGACTCACACGATATTTTAGGAACATTTACGGTTATATCCAATCGGACAGAAATGAATAAAATCCCTGCAACTCCAGAAGAACTGTTCGAATTATTACAAAATCGTCATCGAATTTTGATGCGTGAAAGAGAGGATTGCAACCCGGGTCAATTTAAAGACAAAAATAATCAGGCAGGAAATACCATATTCGTTGACCATACGCTGGTCAGAGGAACATTAATACAAGGCTTTAAATATTACGCAGCATTAAAAGAACCAATGGCCAGAGCCATATTCATGATGTTTATGATAAGTGAAGTACATCCTTTTATTGATGGAAATGGTCGTATTGCAAGAATCATGATGAATGCAGAGCTATTTCGTGGTGGTCAATCACGTATAATTGTTCCTACTGTGTTCCGGGAAGATTATATCCTGGCATTACGAAAACTCACGCGTTCAAAAGAGCCTGACACCTACATCAGGGTTATGGAAAAACTGCACAAATTCAGTGATAACCTTTACGGTGATGATTTTGATGATTTGAATAATTACCTGATTGAGTGCAATGCTTACGAAGAGCCTGAAAAAGCTCACTTAAAATACATAGAAAGAGTTTTCAGTCAAAAATCCAAAGATGATTTTGATAGAGCCTTGGAAAATGAGAAAAAACAGTCAGAATAACAATTATACGCGCAGATATTTGTATTTAATGATTCTATATGCGACAAAATTTGTCATTTACGAGAAAATATGAGATTAATTGCACCATTTTTTGCACAACTTCTCGTTTAAATCATTTTAAATCAATTAACACTGAATCTTGGAAATTGCTTGGTTGCGGTCAAAATATGCTGAAACCCTTATCTTATAAGCATTACAGAAGAAACAACCCGCAACCAAAATAAAAAAATGAAATAAAATAAATTCAGGTTAGTTGCGGTTTAATATCGCTATAATCCTTTCCTGCAAAGGCTTTGAAGTTCTCCGCAACTCCGCAACAAAGGGGTGTTTTCTGAAATCCAAATGTAAAAATCTATTTCAGTTGGGAAATAGGCATAAAATCAGGAGGGAAGAGAGTTCTGCAGAAAGCGGTCAGGTTTCACCTGATAGATAATTGTGGTAAGTTTATTACACCTGAACGGTGCGTTCTTATGCGTTCCGTAAATATAAGAGCCACAATAAGACCCTACCACCCATTAGTTGTGCCGAAAATAAATACATACCTGAGTTATCCATTTGCTTGCGGTCAGTGCGTTCATTCAAGCCCATTACATTCCAGGAACTACGTTCGTTCCTCACTTCGCACCCTTACATTTCTTTCCGCTTTCATTTTATGCACACACCTCAGCAACACACAGCTTCGGTAGTCTCCTTCCTTTCCATTCCACAAGCTCCATTATCATCCAGTCAGTCACTACCCAAGCCATTTTCAACCCTCTACCAATGGTATGTGTCTATTTTCTGCGACGTGTTTGACCCAATTAAACGCATGAAGAATTGCACCTAAACGGTGAATTAATCAGGCGAATATCCAACTTGGGAATAATGCCCCGAAAACCACTTGTGACTTTTATGTGTGTTTACTTTTTGGTGGAAGCATAAAAGTTACAAAAGATTTTCCAATGGGGACATCGGACACAACCCATTTTTTCCTCGCCTGACACTTCGAGCCCCGGTATCCACTCAAAAAAAATGCCTTGTGATAGAGTTTGATAATGTTGAAAAGTAAGAATAAGTTTTCGGGACTAATTCTTACTTTTCATTATATGGATTACGGAAAACTTATTTCCTGCTTTCCAACATTTAAAGACATTCGC
>OCZT010006455.1_pt1 | contig 11613 bp, 11 predicted proteins | sample 1539031 | NCBI WGS metagenome assembly OCZT01 (sample SAMEA3539308, study PRJEB22396) | soil metagenome | biome: tundra; feature: field; material: soil | place: USA | collected 2010-05 | depth 0.15 m
CGGATGGCCGACACGATGGCTTCCATGTGTTCCTGGCCGCGCGCCCGCACGGTGATGTCGCGCGTCATGTGTTTGGCGTCGGGATTCACAATGTCCACCGCGCCGAGGTCGCCGCCCAGCCGGCCGACGGTGTGGGTAAGCTTGGCGAACATGCCGATGTGGTTGGGATAGGTCAGCCGCATGACGAAGCTGTAGCTGACGGACGGAGGGTTTTTGATGGTGCTCATACAGGTTGAATTATTTTTGGTTTGCTGATGGTGAAACTTTGCGCCGTGATGGGACGTTCGTGATCCTTTCTCGCGTCCAAGATTTCTCCTGCGTCTTAGTGAAATGCTTTTCCAGTTTTTGCTGCCGGTCGGGCGTGAGATTGCGCCAGGTGGTAGTGAGCACGGCCATGGCAAAGATTTCCGGACATTCGAGCAACTCCGGCTCCAGTTTCCGCAGCCGGTCGTAGTGCAATACTACATCGGCGGGCAGACAATCGCGCAAGCGACGTTTGCGGAAGCTCAGCGGGTGCTTTTCGCCTTCCGTAAGGTGATGGTTTTGGATGGTTCGATCACTGCAACGTCGAAGCTGTTGCAGTTGAATCAGCATTTGCATCATCGTTTTCATAGGGTGAATCGTGGTGGTTGTTTTTGTTGGGTTTATTTCCCGGTTGCGTCTTAATTTTGATGCCACCGAAACTTTTTCTCATGCGCGTAAGCCGCTTGAAACTGGGTTTCAAAAAGCCACTGCACCGCCGCCATCGCTTGCGCCGCCGCACTGCCGTTGATAGTGAATGTCAGTTTCGATCCGTATCCGGCTCCCAATGCCATCAGGCCCAGAATGCTGTTGCCGTTGGCGGTCATGTCGCCGTGCTCGACTGTTATTTCGCAGGCGAAAGGCCGTAGCGTCTTAATCAGGACGGCGCAGGGCCGGGCGTGCAACCCGCTGCGATTGGTCATCGTGAAGGTTTGCCGCCGGGTCGGTTGAGCCGAGCCAGTCGGTGCCGCGACCTTGCGGGTATCAACTAAGGTGGTTTTTTCTATCGGGGCATTCACGTCACATAGTCCGGTGCGTTCGCCCGGACAAAAATGAATCTGCCGCAATGTTCGCAATAAAAAAGCCTGGGTGAACAACCGGCCAGCAGGGTGGCTCGTTTGGAAACCTGATGTTGGCAACCCTGGCATACGTCGCCGTTGAGCAGGGACAAGGGGTCCGCATATTTCTGCGTTAGTCCGTCGTAGTGCGACAACACTGCTGGGGGCAGGCGGCGGCGCAATTTTTCAATTTCTTTGTCGAGATCCTCCAAGCCGCCCTTTCGAATTGGGTTGCCGGTCAATTCCAACCCTTTGCGCGTCAAGCCAAGGCCATCCAGCCGTAGGAGTGTTTCCAGGTTTTTGTTCATGCTTTATTATTTTTTCTTGATGGCGGCGGGCGTGATTTGTTTTGAAGGCAAAGTCTGTTCCTGCCCGACGTTGGGAATATGCAACACTTGTCCAGCTTTCAGTTTCGCCGGCTCAATGTCGGGGTTGGCTTTGACCAGTGCGCTCACTGAAACGCGGTTGGCTTTGGCGATCTTTGAGAATGTGTCTCCTTTGACGACGGAATAATTTTTTGCCGTTGTTGCCTGGGCTGCGATCCGGGGCGCAGACTTTGCCGGGGCGATGGGCGCAATGGACGGCGGCGATGGTCGGGCTGATACGATCAGCGCAGGCACTGGGGAGTTGGTCGCAATCAAGGGCAACCAAACGGGTGCAGACGCGTTGGTGGTTGCGGCAGCGATCAACTCATGGTGCTTGGCCGGGACCGCACTCTCCTTGATGCGCCGCGCATGGATGCAGCCTCCAATCAGGAGCACGGCCAGCCCAAATACACCAACGGCAACGCCCACGAACACCTGCACGCGCACATGTGACCGGCGCTTTTCCGCCACGCGGGCCAGTGGCGAACCCGGCGGAAGAATGGTCCCGAATGGATTCGTGGCCTTCATCTGACTGGATGGCCTCCGGTTGGCAGATGCGACCGGTCCGAGGGTGTGAGATCATGGCCGACGGCCAGATAAATGAACCGCCCGCACTGTTCGCAGTTACTGGCTTCGTGCTCCTTGCCCAAGCGCTTCAATGACACCAGGGACAACGATGCGGTGCAGCCATCACACTTTTCATGGACGACTCCGACCACCGGGTCTTTATTTTCGAGCTTGAGTTGGTCGTAGGTAGCAAGAAGATACGGGGGGATTTCATGGCGCAGATCCCTGACAAGATTGCCAAACTCAAACCGCAAATGTTCGCTCCAAGGATGGGTCAAATACTTTTCGGCTTGATCCAGCTTGATCAGTTTGGCGGTCGTCCAGTGCATGATTTATTTGTTCTGTTTCGGCGGCAGGCGCGGTTTCACAGTGGGCATTTTGGCCATCTTTTTCAACGCCGTCGCGCGATCGGGATCAAAGTCGTTTTGCTCATTGAATCCCGCCATTTGGGCAAGTCGGCTCAATTCGGACGACAAACCGACCAATTTTAATTCTCCCCCATTCCGCCGAAACTCCTGCCCGCAAACCAGGAATCGCGCCAGGCTTCTGGCGGTGACAAACGAAAGCGTCTTCAGATCGAGAATGACCCGACCATGCTTTTGCTCCAGCAGCAGCGACAAGGCTTTGTCCACCTGGCAAAACTCGTCGTTGCCCATGTAGCCGTTGAGCGAAAGAATCTGCACTTCGCCTTTTTTGATTTGCTTCAGTATGAATTCCATAATTTGAGCACGCTTCGCCACAGTTATAGCTAAGTTTAGCAGCAATGATGCCACGAACACGATGTCGCTTGCTAACTCGGTTGCTAGCAGGGTTTTTGCAGCATTCAAAGGAGTGAACCCGAAGACCGAAGAGAAAAGACCGTTGGCGAGTGCAAGTTTTGCACGAAAAGTTCAACCGGTGTGCAATGCGTTTTGAGTGCGGATGCTTCGGCAATACAAGGCGGCCGGAAGGAAAACGCGTAACTAATTACTCACCACTCTTGCGCTTATCCATCATTTGCGGGCGCGCGGAATCCACTGCTGCGAGAATGGCCAGGCTTGCCGAGCGTGAGGTTCTTCATTCACCCAAATCCTCCGTCCGGCAATTTGAAACGCTCCGACTCGGCCATCAGGTCAGAAATAACTTCCCCGCGAATAATTGCGCTCGCCACATTACTCTGTCCACTAGAAGTTCTATTGGCTCGATAAAAATAAAAGTTGGCTTGGGCGTGCCCTGACCTGCCACAAGGCAGGGAATGACTGCAACACATGCTCAAGCCAACGGGCTCCAGACTCGCTATCCGGCGACGTTTCCACAAGCTGAAAAATTTTCCTGAAGGTTTTCCAGTGGGCTTCCGATAAAAATATTAATTTACCCGCGATTTAATTGCGGAAGCTTTTACCGGCAGGACTTTGGGCCTGTCAGACGAAGGCGCAATGGAACATTGCCGCTCCACATGTGTGGTCGTTGTTTCGTTGCGCCTTTTTCATTTCCCGTCAAAACCAGGACCAATGGAAACCCAATACAATAGAATCATTCCTATGACTACAGAACTCGCGTCTCCGGTCCAAGCAACCAAAGCCGTCGCCTCGCTGGCCGGCAAGTTATCTCACCTTCACCCTGCAAAACGAGTCCTATGGTAACCGACCCGTAGCACGCGAATCCGCCTGAATCAATTCACCCGAAGGCAAGCCGAGCACGGTGTGTTTTATTCTATTCCCGCCGATTCGCATTCGGCCAGGAGGTCGTATTGTTTAAGTTTGTATTGCAGCGTGCGGCGGCTGATGCCCAACAGCCTCGCGGCTTCCTCACGATTTTCAGTGACGTGGGTGAGCGTCTGTCGGATAAGTACTTTCTCCACTTCGGCGATTGACATCCCCGGACGGATGGCAAATGTGGTCGCATTCTGGTCGTGGGCGCGGAGGAAATCCGGCAGCTCGCTCACTTCAATCGTCGCGTTTTTGCAGGTGATGACGAGCCGCTCGATCATGTTGCGCAGTTGCCGCACGTTGCCCGGCCACGGAAACCGCTGGCACAGTTGCAGGGCTTCGGCCGCCAGTTTTTTGCGCCGTCGCTTGTGCTTGCTCGTGAAGTGTTCGAGAAACGATTCGATGAGCAGCGGAATATCTTCGGCCCGATCACGCAGTGGCGGCAGGGTGATGGGAACAATCTGCAAACGATACAGCAGGTCTTCACGGAATTTTCCCGCCGCAACCGCTTCTTGAAGTTTCTTGTTCGTTGCCGCCACCACGCGGACATTCACGCGCATCATCTTGGTCCCACCCACCACGCGAAACGTCCCGTCCTCCAGCACGCGCAGCAGATCGCCCTGGCCTTTGGGTGAAAGATCGCCGATTTCGTCGAGAAACAACGTGCCGCCGTCGGCGAGTTGGAAGCGTCCCGGCTTGTCCGCCACCGCGCCGGTGAACGCGCCTTTGACATGACCGAACAATTCGGCTTCGAGCAACTGTTCCGGCAGCGCCGCGCAATTCACCGAGATAAATGGCTGCTCCGCGCGGTTACTTTTCAGATGAATGGAGCGAGCGACGATTTCCTTGCCCGTGCCACTCTCGCCCTCGATGAGCACCGTGACTTCGCTACGCGCCACTTCGTCGGACAACTCTGTTACCTTCCGCATGGCCTCGCTGTCGCCAACCAGCAGGCTCGGCTCAGAACGTTTTTGCAGGCGCAGCCGCAGTTCATTGTTTTCCGCGACCAGCGCTTGAAATTCCAGCGCCTTGAGCACGAGTGCCCGCAGTCGCTGCATGTCCAGTGGCTTGGACAAAAAATCGTACGCCCCTTCCTTCATCGCCTCCACGGCGCTCTCGACCGTGCCATAGGCCGTCATCAAAATAAACTGCGTGTCGCGGCTCTTCTGCTTGGCTTCCTTCAACAATTGCAGCCCGCTCATCTCCGGCATCTTCATGTCGGTGACGACCAGATTGTAGAGCCGTTCGCCGATCATTTTCAGCGCCGCCGGCGCGTCGTTGGCGGCGTCCACGATGTAACCTTCGCGCTTCAAAGCCTCCTGAATGCCCGCGCACAAGCCGCGTTCATCGTCCACCACCAGGATTTTAACTCTCGTTTTATCCATTTCCGTTTTCTTTCCTCTGCAACGGCAGATGCACCGCGAACACCGCGCCCCCGCCAACCGCATTGAACACTTCAACCGCTCCACCATGCGCCGTGATGATTTGCTGGACGATCCAAAGGCCGAGGCCGCTGCCTTCAACCTTGGTGGTGAAAAACGGCTCGAATATGGCGGACTGTTTATCCGCCGGAATTCCCGGCCCTGTGTCATGCACGGCGATGGTCAACTTTCCACCTTTCTCATCAATGCTTACGGTCACTTCCACGCGTCCATTGCGTTCGACCGCTTGAATGGCGTTGATAACCAGATTCACCAACGCCTGCGTCAATTGTGCGGAATCTGCCGGCGCTGACGGCAACGAATCAGGCAACTTCATCGCTATCTCAATGCCGCGTGACGCCGCTTCCGGGCGCAGCAACTCACAGACATGGCCAACCACTTTCGCCACTTCGACCGGATGCAAGTTCAGCGCCGATGGCCCGGCCAGACTGAGGAAATGCTTCACGATGTTTTCCAGCCGGTGCAATTCCCCGTGAATGATTTCAAAACGGTTAGCGGTTTTCTCCCGCACCTGCGGCGTCGCTTTTTGCAAGTCCTCCTCCAGCAATTGCACATGGATGTCGAGCGAGCTGAGCGGATTTCGCACCTCGTGCGCAAAGCGCGCCAGCAGGCGCGAGAGCAGCAACCGCTTCTCTTGCGCAGCAAGCTTGCTCACGTCTTGCCCGAGGGCATTGGCCAGAATCTTTTCCATTACAGCCATAATAATGTCAGAAAAGGGACGGTGATGCTAGACGGTTCACGTCGCCTTCATTCCGGCTAATAAAAACGCTCGCTATTTCCACAGGCTGTTGGGCGGAACTTGTCAAAAGATTAGCCGGACTGCATCGGCCATGACTTGCAATTTGCGGTTTAGAACCGACGCTTCCAGAGGATTGGTTCGGACGGGATGATTTTTTGTTTTCTCCCAAAACTTGAGATCGGGATCTTGGCCCAGAGAAGGTTCGAGGCGTGTATAGCCCAGCGGCACCTCTTCGCAAATGCCATGATAGGTGGCCACGCGAGTTCCCAAGGGAGCGAGCGCCAACTGTCTGGCCACATGCTCGGTGTATTTTTCGTAAAGGTCTTCGGACAAGTTGACGGTAGTATCAATCTTGCATGCCGGCTCCATATTTTCCACGAAAGGATTATACAGATAGAACGCATCAAAGTTTGAAAACTCAATCTCCGTAATGTTGCCAAGAATAATTTCGGCATTAGGGATGTTGGCTTGCCCGATGATTGAGCGCGCCAGATCACAAAGGTGCTGGCGCTGTTCCACCCCGGTGAATTTCCCATTCGTGGTGAGCGCACCCACGATGCAAAACTTTCCTGGTCCGCAGCCAATGTCCAAAACCCGTGTCCCCGGTTCACGCACCAGAAATGCGGCGGCCCGGCGGGCGATGATTGCCGGAGTCCAATGCACGCACGATTTCGCCCGAATCTCCGACGGATAAGCCAGATCAAAACGGCTATCATCGAGCGAGTGAATGTATTCCAAAAGATTTAACGGCTTCATTCGCCACCCATTAACAGTTTCCGTGCCGTGCTTTCGGTTGCCGGTGAAGACCTGTCAGAAATTGGCTTATCTGCCTGCTAAAAAAATAGCGGCCCGGGATTCTCTTTCGCACAATTCAGAAACAGCGCAAGAATTGCACTTGTGATCCGAGAGAAGTGCAATGAGCTTGATCGCTATTTCTCAGGTTTCCAGCGGACGGTGCGAAATCGGGAACAGGGTCATACGCTGTCCGTGCGCCGAAACCTCCGACCGGTTGGGGGGAACCGTAAAACGATTCATGTCAGGATTTTGGCTCATCAAGCTGAAGTAGCTTAGTTTACAATTGGCCAACTGTCCGATTAGCGGAAATGAGTTGATCAAAAAAGCGGTGCGTTCATCTTTGAGTTGATCAATCAGATAATCCTTACCTCTGTTGGCAATTTTCAAGTCCATGATTTCCCGCTCCAGTTCCTGAACCTTCCGCTCGTCGGTTGCTTTCACCGTGGCGGTGTTCTGCGAATGTTTCACGGATTCCACAGAATTTCCGAAGGATTCCGAAACCGGCGTTTCCGTTGATTTTTTCGCCCGCTGGATTTCCTCTTGGATGGACGTCTCCACACTTTGCGGCGTGATGTAGTATTTGCGCTCGTTCGGATCGTAATAGCTGTCCAATCGCGCAATCCCCTGACGATTGGGTTGGCACCAGTTGATGATGCTTCGTTCCGTCCGTGCAACACCCGCTGTTTCAAACATTCGCGCCGTTTCCCGCACCGTCAGGGTATGGTTTTCTCGCCGTTCGGCAACTTGCGGAACCCTTCCGAATTCTTCGACATCATTCGGCACTGTGCGGAAGTTTGCCGCAGCCTGCGGAACATCGGATAAGGTTTCGTTTTTATCTGGAACGTGACCGGATAGGTCTGGCAATTGTAATGATTGATTTTCCATCGGCATGATTGGTCCCATTTTATCATGCCGGCAATATTTTGTGAAGCGGACCTGTGGATTAGCAGGTTTGGAAAATCTTTGCTATGATGATAGACATGGAGAAACCTTCACGCGACTTCAAGGGCATCTGGATCCCCAAAGAAATCTGGGAATCAGATGTTGGATGGCGGAAAGCAGAAAGGTGCGGAAACGTCCGCGCTGCTGGTCCGCTTGGGCGAGCCAATTGCCCGCCAGCAGCCGGGCGAAAAATTCCTGGGTTAAATCCTGGGCGTCATGCGAGGAACAACCACGGCGGCGGGCATAGGCATAAAGCGGATACCAATAGGCCTGGCAAAGATGGGACAAGGCATCACGGGCGTGGGTGGTATCGCCGTGGCCTGCCGCCAACACCACGGACCAGCGGGTGGTGACGAACACGGGCTGCGGCCGGTGCGACGATGATTTGCCGGTGGAGGATGCCGCCATGCACCCTGATATTAAAGAAATCTATGGAAGTGTTACAAACAAATGCCGCAAGGGCGATTTTTTGAGGGCCTCTCGCTTAACCACTGCCATTGCTTTGCATACCGGCTCCCTAAACTAGCGCGAGATAGGTTTGGCTTCCAAGGCAGATATTTTATTTTGGGCAACACCTGCCGCGACGCAGCATATTGAAGGCGGGTTTTTCACAGATGGAACAATGATGAAATTATTTGTGCGAATCTGTGTTTATCTGTGGCTTGAATTTTCTTGGCCGCCGTTTTGCACCAGCTTGTAACGAATCTTCACGCCGTGCGGGTTCTCGGAGAAGCCGGTGATTTGCAACACCCCCCAAGTGTCGTCCCGCGTGCGGAAGTAATAGGTGTCCGTTCCATTGGCCGGCGGCTTAATCAGTGTAGTTCGTGCCTTTGGCTCATTGACCATCAGGTTCCAATTATACCAGATGTCGGCGGGCGAAGCGTTTTCAAGCCCGTCCGCGATGGCCGGAGCGGTGGCCATGCCATAGGCGACCAGCACGGGAATTTTCTCTTCCACCGCCGCCCCCAAGTCCGCCCCGCTAGCGCGCTGCCAGTCGTGGAACGCCCGCGATTCAGAACCGGATATGGACGTGGTGACCAGCCGGTTGGCGCGGAGGTTCAGAAAGGTATAATTGCCATTATTGCCATTGAGCGGCGGCAGGACGCTTTCCTGCTCCGGCCCAAATCTCAAGTCCGCCACGGGATTGTTCATCTGGTTCAGGCCGTTCATCGTCCGCTCCAAATCTTTCATGTCCCAGTTGACCGGAATTTCGAGCGAGCGCGAGGCGATGGCCGCCTGAATGACGGGCGCGAACAACACCCGGCCTTGGAAGAGCATGATGATGCGGTGTTGGAGGTTCGCCGCCGTCACGGTGGCAAACTGGCGGCTGCCGTCCTCGGTCAGTCCGAGGACTAAGTTGGTCCGGCTTTCGGAAGTATTCCAGCCGGCATTTTCGACGGCTTTACCATCCAGCAAAACACCCGGCAACAGGCGCAAGGACTCAACGTGATTTGCATCGAGGAAATTTGTCACGGTCTCGGTCGCGGCGGAATTGTCCGAATCATCAGCCACCCGTCGGATTTGGAAGGCGGCGGTTTGCGCGGGCGCGGCGTTCGTCGCAGCGGGTTCGGTTTGCACCAACTTGTAGCGGAGCTTCACGCCGCGCGGGTTGTCGGTAGAGCAGGTGATTTGCAGAATACCCATGCCGCCTTCGCGCGTTTGAAATCCATAGGTCGTCAGACCATTGGTTTTGAATTCAATGGCGGGTGGCGGCCTCACGGTTGCCAAATCCAAAGACTGGAATAGTTGCTTGAGTTGCTCGGGGCGGATTCGTTCCCAGTCATTATTGAGCAAGTCAATCACCTTCAGATCTCCAGTGAGCAGACTGTTGCTGGTCTGTGCTTCGTAAAGAGCGTCCAGTCCTTGCTTTCGCATATCCACGACTGGCCAGTAATAAATGTCGTGACGAAAGTTGCCATTTTTATCCAAGCCAAGAGTGGCCAGCTTGTCAGTATCGAAGTCAATCGCCCGCATTCGCGTGAGCAGCTGTTCATCCACCGGGCCAAAAGTTAACTTGGGCGCAGCCACCACTGGTGCGGTGTTGCCATTTTGCACCAGCTTGTAGCGAAGCTTCACGCCGCGCGGGTTCTCGGTCAAACCGAGGATTTGGAAAATCCCCATGCTTCCATTGTGCGTGCGGAACATCCAGATTGAAGGCAGCAACTTGTTCATGGTGGCGGGAAATCTATCAACGCTCATCGTCTGGACCGGGTCGAGTTGCTCGGCGACTGCATCTGCCGTGAGTTCATCCCAGTTTTGATTTTCTGCCGGTCGAATCGCAGTTTCCAGCCCGACCACACCGTTGAGCACTTGGACGCGGTTGTATTGCTCTGGGCGGGTTCCAAGCGCGCCCTGCTTATGCACTTCCCACATTTCCCGGGAACCGACAAATAATTCGCCCGAGTCAAAACAGGCCAGCACGTTGGCATTCGTCGAATATCCACTGCCGAAAAAAGTCAAGGCATCAGGCTCTTGACTCTCATAAATCGTTCCGAAAACGCTTGGACCGAAGGCAAGCTTGGGCGCGACGGACTGCCTTTGGGTCGCAAGCCGGGTAATCTGCTCTTTCGTTCGAGCCGCGCTGCCCTTCAAATCTTCCGACAATTGTGACACCCCGCTTAAGTGCGTGACTAATTTGAATTGCCCATAGGCTAGCACGACGCCTGCGCCAGCAAAGATCAGCACTCGCCAAAGATTCCGGCGCGAGAATGAAAAAAGCTTTACCTGTCCAGCAGTGTAGCCTTGTGCCTTGGCCCAGGCCGTCGAATATAGAAAACGCCGTTGCAGCCTAAACCACGGCGGCAGGCTGGCGAAGAAGATCCCCGCTATGACCGAGGCCACAATCCAGTTTCCAGGCGCGGGAAACGATTTGATGAGCCAGAAGTTTCCAAAGGTTGCCATTACCACCCAGCAACCCCACATGAGTCCGTAGAATACGGCTTCACCCCGTTCATCTTTCGACAAATGCGCAGAAATCTCACGCACTTCTGGCGAGGACAAAGGAGATACAAACCACGATTTTTTAAAGGATTTTTCGCTTTCCGGTTTTTCAATTTGAGCCTTCTCGCGTCGGCTGCTACCGGGCGGGACGCTTTTGCGCGCGAATGCCCAGACCAGCCGACTGGAGACATAGCTGAACGCAATGAACAGGCCAAAGATGAGTCCCGTCGTTTTTTCGCTGATGATGATTGTTTCCAATCCAATCGGTTTTGACCCGGCTGCCACCAATCCCACTGCCTGCCAAACAGCCAGGCTCAAAAGTCCGGTGGCCATAAGCCCGACGGAAATCAAACCCGTGGTCAGGAAACCCACCGAGAGCAAACCGACGGAAACCACACCGCCAGAAAAAATTCCTGCGGACAGTAGTCCCACCGACCGGATTCCCACCGCCACGACGCCGAAGGCAGTGGGTCCGATTGCAACAATTCCTTTCGCGACGCGGGCTTCACCAGTTGCCGGATCAATGCCAGAGGCCATATGGAGCAGCGGAACGTCAAAGATGACTTGCTTCGAGCGATAATTTCGTCCGGTTATTTCAGTTTGAGCCTCCTCATGCCGGCTACTGCCAGGCGGCGTTGCCACAATCGTTTCCACCAGCGTCTTCACTTCGCTGACCTGTTGGTAGCGCAGTTCCGGTGTTTTCTCCAACGCGCGCAAAACGATTTCGTCCAAGCGCACATCAATAGAAACTTTCTTGGATGGCGCTTCGAGTTTCTTTCCCGGCAGTTCGCCGGTGAGCATTTCGTAGAACACCATGCCGAGCGAATAAATGTCCGCGCGGCTGTCCACGCGCTGCGGCGCGGTCTGCTGTTCGGGCGCGCTGTAGCCGCGCGTGCCGACGGCGCTTTGCGTCATGTTTTCCACAGGAGTGTTTTCACTTCCGTTTTCCCCGCTGCTCGCGCCCAGCATCTTCGCGATGCCGAAGTCGGCGACTTTCACTCGCCCGTTTTTGTCCAACAGGAGGTTCTCCGGCTTGATGTCGCGGTGGACAATGCC
>OCZT010006456.1_pt1 | contig 11612 bp, 12 predicted proteins | sample 1539031 | NCBI WGS metagenome assembly OCZT01 (sample SAMEA3539308, study PRJEB22396) | soil metagenome | biome: tundra; feature: field; material: soil | place: USA | collected 2010-05 | depth 0.15 m
GATATTGGCGTGACTGGAGTTCAGACGTGTGCTCTTCCGATCTAGCTCCTGCCGCCGCGCGGCTATCAGGTGGATCAGATCATCGCGCGGGCGCGGGCGCTCAAGGCGCGCGGCGTGGACGTCGTCAACATCCCGGACGGACTTCGCGCGGGCGCGCGGATCAGCGCGCTCGCGCTCGCCGTGCTCGTCGAACAGCAGGCGGAGATCGAGACCGTGCTGCACTACTCCTGCCGCGACCGCAACCTGCTCGGCATCCAGTCGGATTTGCTGGGCGCGCACGCGATGGGGCTGCGCAACCTGCTGCTCATCACCGGCGATCCCGGGCGCGTCGGCGATTATCCGGACGCGACCGCCGTCTTCGACGTCGATTCGATCGGCCTGACCAACCTCGTCTCGCGTCTGAATGAAGGCTGCGACCTCGGCGGACAGGCAATCGGCCCGCCGACGGCGTATCACATCGGCGTGTCGGTCAATCCCGCGGCGTCCAATCTCGACGAAGAGCTGCGGCGCTTCGAGTACAAGGTGGCGGCGGGCGCCGAGTTCGTCGTCACGCGGCCCGTGTTCGACGTGCGCGGCTTCGAGCAGTTCCTGAAGCGCATCGCACCGGCGAAGCTGCCGGTCGTGGCGGGCCTCTTTCCGTTCGAGAGCGCGCGTAACGCCGAGTTCATGGCCAACGAGGTGCCAGGCGTCCGCGTGCCCGACGCGCTGCTCGATCGGATGCGTTCCGCCGACGGCCCGAAGGGGGGTGCGGCGGAAGGCATCGCCATCGCGCGCGAGATTTTGGCGGAGATACGGGGCGCGGTGCAGGGGATTCAGGTGTCGACCGGCTCGGGCAACATCGACGCGGCCCTCGCGGTCCTCGATGGACTTCGCTGATAGACTAGATGTGATGTATAGTCGCAGGGCTGCCGATGCGGCCGCGAGTTGGCACCTGTAACTCGCTGGCCGATCACGACATCGCGGTAGAGGCAATTTGATGGCTTTATTTGAGCCGCACGACGAAGGCGACGCCGCCACCCGAGCACTGTCGGTGACGGCGGTTGAGAACGACTTCGTCGAGCGCGTCTACGAGAAGATCTCGACCGTCTACGATCTGACCTTCGGCCCAACTCTTCACCCCGGCCGCGTCGATGCGATTCGGCGAATGGCGGTCAAGGCTGGCGATCGCGTGCTCGAGGTTGGCGTAGGCACCGGCATCAATGCGGCGTTGTATCCCGTCGACTGCACCGTGACCGGCGTCGACTTTTCGGCGCCGATGCTCGAAAAGGCGCGCAAGCGCATCGCGCACAAAGGCGTCCGCAACATGCGGCTGCTCGAAATGGACGCAGCCGACCTCAAGTTCGCCGACGATTCATTCGACATCGTTTACGCACCCTACGTCATCAGCGTCGTCGCCGACCCGGTCACCGTGGCGCGCGAGATGTACCGCGTGTGCAAGCCGGGCGGACGCATCGTCATCCTGAACCATTTCCGGAGCGCCAGCCGGATCGGCTCGTGGCTCGAGCGCATCATCGCGCCGTTCACGCTCTTCATCGGTTTCAAGTCGGACGTCGATCTGCCGGCCTTCCTGGTTCAGGCCGACCTGCATCCCATCTCAATCGAGAAGGTCAACGTCCCGCGCATCTGGTCGCTCGTCACCTGCGTCAAGAAATAGCGACCGCCTCGTGGCTGGTGGCTCGTGGCCGGTGACTAAAACGGCGCGTCGATCGACGGGCTCTGCGGCGTGAAGAGCTCCGCGCCCGATTCCGTGATGTGCATGTCGTCCTCGAGCCGCACGCCGAATTCACCGCGAATGTAGATCCCCGGTTCGTCGCTGAAGACCATCCCCGGCTGCAGCGTCAGCGTTTTCGTCCACCCGAACATGTTGTTCTTCACCAGGTACGGCCACTCGTGGCCATCCATGCCAATGCCGTGTCCGAGCCGGTGGCTGAAATACTTGAAGCCCGGGCCGTAGCCGGCATCGACGATCACCTTGCGCGCGGCGGCGTCGATGGCGTCGAGCGCGACGCCCGGCTTCGCCGTCTTGAGCGCCATCGCCTGCGCGAGATGGACGATGTCGAAGACCTTCTTCATCTTGTCGGTCGCCTTGCCGAGGACGAACGTGCGGGTGAGGTCCGACTGGTAGCCTTCCACCGTGCACCCGTCGTCGATCATGATGATCGTGCCTTCGCGGATCGTCTGCGGTTGAATCGATCCGTGCGGCAGCGCCGTGTATTCGCCGACCTGCACGCTCGCGCCGCCCGGGAATCCCAGGCGTCCGTACGCGGCGCTGATCAGGCTGCCGACCTGATTCTGTGTCATCCCGTCTGACAGCGCGTGGTAGACCGCTTCGTACGCCTTGAGCGTTACCTGACACGCGAGGCGCATCAGATCGGCCTCGTGTGTGTCTTTGATCATGCGGCAGCCGGCGGTGACGGGCGTGGCGCTCGTCACGCGCATCGCCGGCGCGGCGCTCGCGATGCTGTCGGCGAACACGAACTTCGTCGTCTCCTCGATGCCGATCCGGCCGGACGTGACGCCGCGGTCTTTTATTCCATTCGCGACGCGCTCGAACGGGCTCTCGTCCTCCTGCCACGTCCGCACGTCGGAGGAGGCGAACGGTCCGGTCGCGAGCAGCTCGCGCGCGCGATCTTCCTCGAACGCCGGGCAGACGGTGAACGGCTCGCCCTTCGCGGGCAGCACGATCGCGAACAGCCGCTCGCTGCCGCCCCAGCGCATGCCGCTGAAATAATTGAGCGACGTCCCGCCTGTGAGGACGATGGCGTCGAGCGTGTTCTCCGTCATCAGGCGGCGCGCCCGCTCGACGCGCGCGCGGCGCTCGTCATTGGTGATCGGCTTGGCCTGGTCCCGCATCGACGCGAGCGCGGTGATGCTCGGAGGCAACGGCCCGGTCTGGCTGCCGCCGCGGCCGCCGCGTTGCGCGGAGAGGCGGATGGTCGGAAACACGGCGCCGGCTGCGCCGGCGAGCGAGAGAAACGTGCGGCGAGTCAGCATGGACTTACCTTACCAGATTCAGGATCGCTTCCGCCGCGACGTGGGCGCCGTCGATGCGCGGGCGGTCCGGCGGCGCCGGCTGCGCCAGCAGCGCCTCGACCGCCGGTTCCCATCGGCCCGCCAGCAGATCGTCTTGCGGAAGGTAGCGGCAGCGCAGCACGCGCGGCATCTCGGCGACGAGAACGTCGTATTCGACGAAGCGGCCGCGCGAGGTGTAGAGCAGCGGCGTTCCGTTCGCGAGGCACTCGGAGATGATGCCGTAGCCCGGTTTGCCGACGACGAGGTCTGCGGCGGCGACGAGATCCGGATAGCGCAGACCGTCTGGCAGCGTGTCTCCTCCGATGACGGCCAAACGGCCCGACCGAGTGACGTCGTCGATCGGCAGCCGCGTCGTCCCGTAGCCGCCGAACGCGGTGAGGACGATGGGGCGATCGCCGGCGACGCCAAGCGTGCGCCGCGTCTCCGCCGGATCGCGGACCGATCGCCGCGCGATGAACGGAATATCGCGCGTCACCGTCTTCATCGTCTCGAAGCCGCCGTGCATCGGCAGGCGCAGCGCCAGATCCGCTGACGCGTACGCCTCCCCGATCCGCGGGATGACGTCAGGGGCCAGCCGCGCGAACGCCGGATAGCCGGCGTAAATCCAGTCCCACGTGAAATTGCCGACCGCCACCGACGTGACGCCCGCGCGCGCCGCGGCGGCGAAGGCGAGCGGCGGAATGTCACCGACGACGACCGACGCGCCCGTGGCGCCGAGGATCGCGGCCTCGTCGGCGACGCGGCGATCGAAATCGCGGTAGAACGCCGCCGCGCGGCGCGCGGTGTCGTCTTCGTCGAGATGCAGGCTGTCGATTTGCGCGACACCGGTGTCGGTGTCGATGGGCTGCACGTCGAGGCGGACATCCGCGGAGCGTTCGAACAGCGCGCGCGCGACCGCCGTGCGGACGACGATGCGTGCGTCCGGCGCGAGGCGGCCGATCGTGTTCATCAGTTCAATCGTTCTGGAGGCGTGTCCGAAGCCGTGGCCGGAAATGTAGACGACGAGGGTCATCGGTCCCGGGTCATTGCGGCAGCGCGACTTTCAACACGTCCATCAGCGTTTCTGCTGGAACGAACGTCATCCCGTTGCGCACTTCGGGCGGAAGCTCGGCGAGGTCTCTCACGTTGTCCGCCGGCAGGATGAGCGTCTTACATCCTCGCGCACCGCCTGGCTCCGCAGCGCCGACACAATCGCCGTCGCCATCGTCACGCCTGCCGACGGCCCGTCCTTCGGGATCGCCCCGGCCGGGACGTCCACCGCCTTCAGTGTGTCGGTCAGCGTGTTGGTCTCGAGAATCTGCTGCTTCTCGTCCGCCTTCATGTCGAGCAGGCTCGAAAGGAGATACACGAGCCGCAGCGGATCGTCGATGCCCATGACCAGGCCGCGCAGCTCCTGCGACAGCCCGCTCGCGACCGACAGCGCGCGGTCGATCAGCTCCTGCAGCCGCCGCACGTACGCGTCGACGTCGATCGTCCGTTCGAACGGCTCGGGGAGCGGCTCGACCGTGGCGCCCAGCACGAGCCCGTTGCGCGTGACGAGCGAGGCGCGCGAGCGGGTCAGCCTTTCGACGATCACGTGCACGCCGCCGGCCGGCACTTTCGCCATCTGGCGGATGGCGGCGATGGTGCCGGCGCGCCGCAGATCGTCGGGGCCCGGCTCCTCGTGGTCGCTGTTCTGCAGCGACAGGAAGAGCAGGCGATCGCCGGCGAGCGCGCGGTTGACCGACTCGATCGAGAGGGCGCGGTTGATCGCGAGCGGCTGCAGCGTCAGCGGAAAGACCACCGTTTGGCGCAGCGGAATGACCGGCAGCTCGCTTGGGTAGGTGCGGACGGGCTCGGACGCCATGATCTTTGATTATATGTGCGGTATGATCCGCCTATGGCGCTCGATGAACGCGATTTCTTCAACAGCAAGAACGAAACCCGCACCGACAAGCTGACCTGTCCGCGGTGCAAGCGCGAGAACGAATATCAGATGCGCTGGGTCGTCCGCAGCCGGAAAGACCGGATTCCGCCAGGCGGCGACGAACGCGACCGCGCGATGTACGCGAAGCTGCGCGACTACATGATTCGCGTGGACGATTCGGTGACCTGCAAGACGTGTGGCAAGAAGTTCGACATCCCGTCGCAGCACTCGATGGTGTTCATCGAGAAGGGCGATCCCGTGTCGGGCCCGAGCGTCGGCGGAGGCGATGAGGATTCGCGCTTCAATCGATGAACGAGCTCACCCGGGCGGACTTCGAACGCGCGCGCGCGATCGTCGCGCCCAACATCTATAAGACGCCGCTCCTCACCTCCCGCATCCTCAGCGAGCGCACCGGATTCGACGTCCGGCTGAAGGCCGAAATCTTTCAGAAGACCGGCTCGTACAAGATCCGCGGACCGCTCAACAAGTTCACGTATCTGACCGACGACCAGAAGCGGCGCGGCGTGATCTGTTCATCGGCCGGCAATCACGCGCAGGGCGTCGCGCTCGCCGCGAAGGTGCACGGCATGCACGCCGTCGTCGTGATGGCGGCGAACGCGACGCCGTCGAAGATCGCCGCGACGCGCGGCTACGGCGCCGAAGTCGTGCTGCACGGCACGATCTGGGACGAGGCCGACGAAAAGGCGAAGCAGCTGGTCGCCGAGCGCGGGCTCACCTACATCCATCCCTTCGACGATCCGCAGCTCGTGGCGGGGCAGGGCACGCTCGGCCTCGAAATCTACGAGGATTGGCCCGACGCGGACGTGGTCGTCGTCCCGATCGGCGGCGGCGGGCTGATTTCCGGCGTGTCGATGGCGCTCAAGGCGATCAACCCGAAAATCACGATCATCGGCGTCGAATCGTCCGGCGCGCCGGGCATGAAGAAGAGCGTCGAGGCCGGACACGTCGTGACGCTCGACACGGTCGACTGCATCATCGACGGCCTGCGCGTGAAACGCGTCGGCGCATACACGCACGCGGTGGTCAGCCGCTTCGTCGACGACATCGTGACGCTGCCGGACGCCGCGATGTTCGACGCGGTGGTGTGGGTGATGGCGCACTGCAAGCTCGTGGTGGAAGGCGCGGCGGCGGCGCCGGTCGCGGCGCTGCTGCACGGGAAGATCCAGGCGCCGGCCGGTTCGAAGGTCGTGTGCGTATTGAGCGGCGGGAACGTGAATCTCGATCAGCTCAACGGGCTGCGGTGGAACTAGGAATTTCGAATTAGGAAGTTCCCGTTCAATAAACGAAAGGGATGATGCGCCATCTGACGGCTCGCGCGTACGCGGCGTACTCCTCCCCGACGCTCCGCCTCAACGATTGTTCCTCCCAGGGCACCGCGAGAATCAAGTAGATCGACGAAATGACGGCGAATGCGAGGCGATCGCCGGTCATATGAGCAGCGCCGAACACCGCCAGCATCCAGCCGAGGTACAGCGGGTGGCGCACCCACCGATACGGGCCTGTGATTTGCAGTGTGGTGCTGGTACGGACAACCGGGTCGCGGATTCCTGCCAGCTCCAACGGATCGATCGCGCGTACCGACAGCGCGATGAGCCACAGGCCGGCGAGTTGCACGGCTGCGTGGGCAAGCGCCCGCCAGCCGGTCGCGCGGTAGATCTCGCCGCCAACCGGCCGCCAGATCGCGCAGACGAGGATGAGCAGCACGCTCGCGATCCAGACATACACCGATCGCAGCAGAGGCTCTGGAATGCTGCGCGCCAGGCGCGTCTTGACGCGCTCGCGCGCCAACACACTGTGATGCATCGCGAACACGCTGAAGAGCGCCGCATCGGCGGCCACCGCCAGCCAGCCGTCGAGAGATCCGCGGCCGAACGGCGCCGACCACGTGACGAGGTACGACCAGCCGCAGAAGGCGAGCGAGCCGACGAACGTCGCGCCGCCGAGCCACACGAACAGTCGCGCTTTCATTTCCGACTACTATAACCATATGCCCCACTCAGGCGAGGCCCGGATCGTCATCAGCGGCATCGGCGTCGTCTCGCCCTTCGGCGTCGGGCGCGAGCGGTTCTGGCAAGCGGTGAGCCACGGGTGCAGCGGCACGCGCGCCATCACCGATTTCGACGCGTCCGATTTCGCCTGCCGCGTCGCCGCGCCGGTCGCCGGCGTGACGATCGACGATGTGCCGCCGATCGAGGGCGACGATATGTGGGATCCCGGCTACCGCGCCGATCCGAAACGATATTCGAGGGCGGCGTTGATCGCCGTGATCGCCGCGCGCGAAGCGTGGCACGACGCGCATCTGCGCATCGGCGAGCCGGGCGCGGGCGTCGTGATCGGCAGCGGCGGCGGCGGCATCGACGTCGGCGAACGGCAGTACTACGATTTCTTCGTCGAACGCGGGAAGAAGGTGACGCCGTACGCGATCCCGATTTCGATCGTGGGCATGATGTCGAGCGAGGTCTCGATTTCGCTGCGGCTCCGCGGCGTCAGCCACGTGCTCTCGTGCGGCTGCACGAGCTCGACCGATGCGATTGGATACGCGACGGCGCTGCTGCGATCGGGCGACGCGGACGTCGTGCTGTCGGGCGGCGCCGACGCCTGCGTCACGCCGGGCATGATGTTCGGCTTCTCGCGCATGCACGTCGTCTCGACGGCCTACAACGACACGCCGGCCGAGGCGTCGCGCCCCTTCGATCGGACGCGCGACGGGTTCGTGCTCGGCGAGGGCGCCTGGATGGTGGTGCTCGAACGGGAAGACCGCGCGCGGGCGCGCGGCGCGACCATCTACGCGTCGATCGACGGCTACGGATCGACCTGCGATGCGTACCATCGCGTGCAGATGGCGCCGGACGGGGGGGAGATCGTCCGCGCCATCACGCTCGCCCTCGACCGGTCGGGCCTGGCGCGCGAGCAGATCGGCTACGTGAACTACCATGGCACGTCCACGATTCTCAATGACGCGGTCGAGGCGCGGTGCGTGCGGCAGGTGTTCGGCGATCGCGCCGACGATCTGCCGGGGTCGTCGGTCAAGTCGATGATCGGCCATCCGCAGGGCGCGAGCGGCGCGGCCGGCGTCGTGACGGCGGCGCTCGCGATGTCGCGCGGCTTCCTGCCGCCGACCATCAACCAGAACGATCGCGATCCGGCGTGCGATCTCGACTTCGTCGCTAACCACGGGCGCCCGGCCGAGGTCGAAGCCGCGCTGTGCAACTGCCTGGGGTTCGGATCGAAGAACAGCGCACTGGTGATTGGCCGAGTGTGAGCCACATGGACACCCGAGGCCGAGAGTCGACGCTCGAGGCCGAGGGAGAGCGAAGCCGCTGGGGCGAGCGGGGACAGCCTTGAGCCGGATGCGTGGGGGTGGGGCCCCACGCGGGTGAAAACGACCCCCGCGAGAATTCATGAATGACGACGTCGTCATTGTCGGCGCAGGGCCGGCCGGCGCCGTGGCCGCCACCGTGCTCGCTCGCGCCGGCGCGCGCGTCCGCCTGATCGATCGCGCCGCGTTCCCCAGGGACAAATTGTGCGGCGACACGCTTAATCCTGGCGCGCTCGCGCTGCTGCGACGCCTCGGCCTCTCGGCGTCGATCGAAGAGCGCGGGCTGCCGGTGCACGGCATGCGCGTCACCGGCGAGCACGGCGTCGTCATCGAGGGACGGTATCCGGGCGGCCTGTGCGGGCGCGCGCTCGTGCGGCGCGACGTCGATTGGGCGCTCCTCTCTGGCGCGTTGGCGGCCGGCGCCGCGTTCGAGCCGTCGGTGGCGGTCAGGCGCGCGATCGTCGAGGAGCGCGCGGGTGGCCGCGTGATTCGCGGGGTCGTCGCCGGGGCGGAACGGTCGGAGCGCGACCTCCTCGCACCGGTCACGATTGCGGCCGACGGCCGTCATTCGACGCTGGCGTTCGCGCTGGGCCTCGCGCGGCATCCGCGTTGGCCGCGGCGGTGGGCGGTCGGCGCCTATTTTGAAAATGTCGGCAACCATCCCGCCGGCCTGTCGACGGTCGGTGAGATGCACGTGCGCCGCGGACGGTACATCGGCGTGGCGCCGGTGCCCGGTCCGCTGACCAACGTCTGCCTCGTGAAACCCTCCGCGCCCGGCGATCCGTCTCTGCACGATCCGGCGGCCGCGCTTCGCCAGGAGCTGGCGCGCGACCCCATGCTGCGCGATCGGTTCGCCCACGCGCGGCTCGTGCATCCGCCGGTCGTGATCGGTCCGCTCGCCGTCGACGCGTGCGGGGCCGGCATCGACGGTCTGCTGCTCGCGGGCGATGCGTCCGGATTCATCGACCCGATGACGGGCGACGGCATGCGCTTCGCGATCCGCGGCGGAGAGCTCGCCGCCGTCGCGGCGCTCGAGGCACTCGAGCACGGCTGGGCGGGCGTGCACGATCGGCTGGCCGCGAGACGACAACGGGAGTTCGGCGCGAAATGGCGGTTCAACCGCGCGCTGCGCGCGCTCGTCGCGTCGCCGCTGGCGGTCGCCGCCGCCGCGCTTGGCGCTCGCGTGGCGTCGGGCGTCCTGCAGGCGGTCATCAACAACGCCGGCGACTGCGATGTGTCCGCCACATGCCCGGCGTGATCCCCGTTCTCATCGCCGCGATCGTGTTTCTGCCCATGCTGGTCGAAGCCAGACGGGCGGCGGCCAACGAACGCGCCCAGCGCGCGCGCGGCGGGATCGAGCCCGCGGGCGACGTGTACACGATGATGCAGGTGACGTATCCCGGCGCCTTTCTCGCGATGATCGCCGAGGGCGTCCTACGGGGCGGACCCTCGACGGCATTGCTGATGATCGGCTTCGCGCTGTTCGCCGCGGCCAAGATGCTGAAGTGGTGGGCGATCCTCACGCTCGGCTCCTTCTGGACCTTTCGGGTCATCGTCGTGCCCGGCGCTCGCCTGGTGGCGACCGGCCCCTACGCGTATCTGCCGCACCCCAATTACGTGGCGGTCGCCGGCGAACTGCTCGCCGTCGCGTTGATGACCGGCGCCGTGATCGCCGGGCCGATCGGCGCCATCGGCTTCGCGGTCCTCATGTGGAAGCGGATTGGCCTCGAGGCTCGCGCGCTGCGATCGGCCCAACAGCATCCACAGGAGCCGCTCGGTGCTATACTCCCGCGAAATTGAGTCCGCCTGTCCTTCCGCGCTGGGCCCGCGCGGCCGACTACCTTGTCCTCCTCCTCGTTGTCATCGCGCTGATCATCGCTGCGTCCGGAGGCGTCCGGGTCAAATACGGCGAGTGGCACTTCATGATGACCTCGCCCTATCGCCTCCTCGCGTGGGCGGCAGCGATTGCGCTCGTGCGGTCTGTCTTCGCGCGCCAGCAGCCGATGTACCGGCATCTGCCGTCGGCCATCTCGCGGTCGGTGCGCTCCACGCCGTTTCGCGCGGCGGCCGCAACCTGGGTCGGCACGCGCCCGGCGATCTTCCTCGTCGGCTACCTCGCCATCTTCGTCATCGGCTACGCGCCGGACGCGAAAATGAACGATCTGCGCGTCTTCGACAGCGAGGTCATGAACCTGCCGGTGCGGTGGGACGCCAACTGGTACCTGGGCGTCGCGATCGGCGGGTACAGCTACGATCCCGCGGCCGGCCCCGAGTACCAGCAGAACATCGTCTTCTTCCCGGCGCTCCCCGTGACGATGCGCGTGGTGGCGCTGTTGTTTGGAGGCAGCAAGGCCGCTTACGTGCTGGCGGGGACGGTGGTTTCTCTCGGCGCGTTCTTCGGCGCGCTCGTGTATGTGTACCTGCTCGCGCGCGAGAACCTGGACGAAGACGAATCGCGCACGGCGCTGTGGCTGCTGGCTGCGTTTCCGTTTGCGTATTTCCTCGGCGCGATCTACACGGAATCGATCTTTCTCCTCGGCGCCGCCGGCGCGTTCTATCACCTCGAGCGCCGTCAATGGGTCCGCGCGGGATTCTGGGCGCTCGTCGTCGGCCTCACCAAACCCAACGGATTTCTGTTGTGCGTGCCGCTCGCGATTCTGGCGATCTCACCCTGGCTGCCGCGCCGCATCGTGCGCGCCGACGATCGCGAGGCCGCGCGCGCGCCTGTCGCACACGGCGCGATGTCGGTCGTGCCGGCGCTTGCCGCCGCCGCGATGCCGGGCGTCGGCATGCTGCTGTTCTCGGCGTTCATCTGGCATCTGACTGGTGCGCCGTTCGCCTGGGCGCAGGGGCACGCGGCGTGGGGCCGCCATTACACGGGCCTCGCCGTGCTCGTCACCGATCGGTATCGCTACATTGCCAACGAGGGCTTGACCGGGTACATGTCGCAGGTGCCGCTCGATTTTCTGAACGCCATCGGCGTGCTGTTTGTGCTCGGCACGGTCTGGCCGGTGACGCGGCGGCTCGGGTTGGCTTACGGAGTATTTATTCTTCTCAGCCTGCTGCCGGCGCTGGCGGAAGGGGGACTGCTGTCGTCCGGCCGGCTTTCGGCGGTGCTTTTCCCTGCCTTCATCTGGTTCGCGGGCGCCGTGCCCGTTCGCCATCGCGCTGGATGGATTGCCTCGTTCGCGGCGAATCAGGCGCTGAACGCCTCGCTCTTTTACACGTGGCGACAACTGTTCTAGCCGAACGCGACCCATCCCGCCGCCCGAACGTCTAAACAGAGAGAACGCGTCAGCTATAATACGAGCGCGCGATGAATGCTGCGGACCG
>OCZT010006457.1_pt1 | contig 11611 bp, 10 predicted proteins | sample 1539031 | NCBI WGS metagenome assembly OCZT01 (sample SAMEA3539308, study PRJEB22396) | soil metagenome | biome: tundra; feature: field; material: soil | place: USA | collected 2010-05 | depth 0.15 m
CCGTCCTTTCCCGAACCCCCATTCCGGCAAAGCTTTGCGCTCACCCGTCGCCCGTTGCCGTTGGTCCTCTCACCCGTCGCCCGTCGCCGTTGGTCCCCTTGCCCATTGCCAAACCCAAGAAATTCGCGAGGATACGCTTCCCATGCTGAGTCAGGATCGACTCGGGGTGAAACTGCACTCCCCAGACGGGATGGCTCACGTGCCGCATGGCGTGGATTTCAGTGGGATCGTCGACGGCGGTCGCGGTCACTTGCAACACGGCAGGCAGCGAGGCGGCCTCCACCACCAACGAGTGGTAGCGCATGACCTCGAGAGGACTCGGAATACCGTCGAAGAGGTCGGTCCCGTCGTGGCGGACCTTCGAGGTCTTTCCGTGCATCACGCCGCGCGGAGCGCGAACGACCTTGCCGCCGTACGCCTCCCCAATGGCCTGATGGCCGAGACACACGCCGAGAATCGGGATGTGCGCGCCGTATCGCTTGATGAGCGGGATGCAGATCCCCGCCTCGCTCGGTGTCTTCGGTCCGGGGCTGATGACGATCGCGGTCGCGCCCAGCGCACCCACGTCCTCCACCGCGATCGCATCGTTACGAATGACGCGCGGATCCTCGCCAAGCTCGCCGAGATACTGGACGAGGTTGTACGTGAACGAATCGTAGTTGTCGATGACGAGCAGCATGCGGAAAACTACCTGAGTGGCGCGCGCTTCTCAAAATCGTAGAGCGTGAGCGCGCGCAGCTGGTAGTAGCTCGTCCAGTACGAGCGGAGCGCCAGCACGTACGACTGCAGCGCCGCGTCCTTCTCCTGCTGTGCCACGTAGAGATCCGTGTAGCTGATCCGGCCGATCACATACCGGTTGTACGCCACGTCGTAGCGCTTGGAGCCGACGGTGTCCGCCTTGGCCGAAATGATGAGGCCACGGCGCGACTGAACGAATCCGAGGGCGGCGAAGCGGGCATTCTGCTCGATCGTGGCGACCGAGAGCCGGTTGACGAACTGGGTCTGCTCTCGCGCTGCTTCCGCCGCTTGCACATCCGCGGAGTGTGCTCCCCAGAGGAAGATGGGCGTCTGCACCTGGATCGAGAACGCCTGCGCATCGAGCGGGCTCTTGTATGCCTGGTTCAGCACCGACGAGGTCTGGTTCAGGCCGTAGCTCGCCACGACGTTCGCTCCCGGTCCGCCGAGCAGCTTCGCCTCGGCGATCTTGCGCCTCGCGTCGACGTCCGCGAACTCGTTCGCGGGGATCTGGGATTGGTTGCGCAGCGCCTGCTGCACGGCGACGAGGGTATCCACGGCGAAGTCCGGCGGAACGTCCGACGACACGACGACATCGAGCGCCGCCCCGGCCGGCACGTTGATCGCGATCCGCAGCGCGGCGAGCGAACGGTCGAACTCGAGCTTCGCCTGGTCCACCGCGGCGCGCGCCCTGAGCAGCGCGAGTTCGCTCTGCAGCAGGTCGTTCTCGCCGATCTTGCCGACCTGGAACCGTCCGTTGTTCAGGTTGTAGAGCGTGTCGTTCACGGCGGCGTTGGCGACCGAGTTCTGCAGATTGAGGCGCGCCGAGTAAAAATCGAAGAAAACGCCGGTCGTGGCGACGGCGATCTGTTCGCGCGCCTCGAGATACTGCTTTTCCGCGATATCGATGGTGAGCGACTGCTCGCGCATGCTCCACCGCTGTTCGTTCGGGCGGAAGATCGGTTGAAAGAGCTGCACCTGGAACGGCGTCGTGGTGTAGCTCTTGTATTGCTGACCGCCGGTCAGCTGGTTCTGCGAGAGCAGCGACTGGACGGTGAGTGTGCCGCCCGTCAGCGGCACCTGCTGGCTGAGATTGATGCCGAGGTTTCCGTTGGTCTGGTCCAGCGGTGTGTACAGAGTGGTGCCATCCGGCTGCGGCACCGCTGATATCGCGCGGCTGTACTGCGGCACCGTGCCGTTCAGCGACAGTTGCGGCAGCAGCCGCGCGTTGAAACCGCGATTCCGCTGGCGCGACGCTTCGCGCTGCGCGATGGCGGCGCGCGCCTGCGGCCCCTGCCGCTGCGCCATCTCGATCGCCTGCTGGAGCGTGATGGCCTGCGCGCGAATCCCGCCGTACGGGATGATCGCCAGCATCGCGACGGCGCAGAGTGCCGTGCGAAGTTTCATCGAAACGTGCGGCGTGCTGGTCATTCGTACCGGAGACAGGTGATGGGATCCTGCTGCGCCGCGCGGTGTGCGGGCACGATGCCGAATGCCAGGCCGACGGCGCATGAAACGCCAAACGCCACCGCGACGGAGGCGAAACTCACGACCGTCTTGATGGCCGCGAAATGCTCGATGCCGTAACTGATCGCCACGCCCACGATGATGCCCGCGGTGCCGCCGGCGACGCTGATGAGCACGGCCTCGCTCAGGAATTGAAAGAGGATGTCCTTCTGCGTCGCGCCGAGCGCGCGCCGCACGCCGATCTCCTTGATGCGCTCGAGGATCGAGGCGAGCATGATGTTCATGATGCCGATCCCGCCGACGATCAGCGAGATGGAAGCGATCGCGCCCAGCACCACGTTGAAGATGTCTTTCGTGTGCTGCTCCTGTTTGAGCAGCAGCTCCGGCACCGTGATCTCGTAGTCGATCACCGTGTTGTGGCGCCGTTCGAGCATCCGCCGCGTCACGTCGGCCACGCCGGGGACGAGCGCGGCGTCCTTCACGCGCACGATGATGCGGTCGAGCTGGTTGAAGTTCGTGCGCTCGGCCTGTGCGTCGGGGTCCGGCGTTGCGTTCGGGTCGACCACGTTGAACCGGCTCGACGCCGCTTCGATGTCGCGCTGCGTCACCTCGCCGCGATTCCTGAAGCGGAGCAGCATCGTGGTGAGCGGGATGTATACGTCGAGATTCGCGTCGCGAATGCCGAGCTTCTGTGAGTTCTGCCCGGCGAGCTTACGGTCGGCCAGGACGCCGACGACCGTCACCCAGCCGTTGCCGACCTTGAGTGGCTGGCCGATCGGATCCACGCTCGTGAAGAAACGCGTGCGCACGCCGTATCCGATGATCGCCACCGAGCGGCCCTGCTCGACCTGTGCCGGCGTGAACGCGGCGCCGCTGGCGATATCGAGGTTCATGAGCCGGAAGTACGACGTGTCCACGCCGACGAGCTTTCCGGTCCGGCGCCGGCTCTCACGGGTGATGAGCGTATTGATCACCACCTCGGAGCTCGCCGCGTCGACGTCGGGAATCGTTTGCCGTATGGCTTCGGCGTCCTTGAATGTGAGGCCCGGCGAAAACTTCTTGGGCTTCTTGTCGCCGTCGTCCTTGGCCTTCTCGTCCTTCTGCTCGACAATGGGCGTGATCATCACGTTGTTCGAGCCGAGCAGCTTCATCTGCGCGAGGATCTCCGACTCCGCGCCTTTTCCGATCGCGAGCATCGCGATCACGGAGGCGACGCCGAAGAGGATGCCGAGCGAGGTCAGCGACGCGCGCAGCTTGTTGTGGCCCACGGCCTCGACGGCCGTGCGCATGGAAAACGTGACGTGCGCGGTGAATGCGCCCCGCAGCTCTGCGAGGCGCTCGCGGTCGAACTGCACGTCAGCCCTTCTTGAGTGCGGGCGCCGCGGCCTTGGCCGCCGGCGCAGGCTTCACGGGAACAGGTTGCGGGGCCGGCTTCGCGTCATCGCCGGGCTTCGCCTTCGGCACGTTTCGCGAACCGGCGAGCTTTTCGACTTTCAGCTTGTCTTTGTCCGCCGGCGGCGAGAGCAGCACGCGATCGTTGATGCCGAGCCCGCGCTGGATCACGACGTCGTTGTCGTTCATGGCGCCAAGTTCGACTTCCTGCTTCACGACGCTCGCGCCGCTCTTCTTGTACACGTACGGAATACCGGCCTCGCTCGTGACCGCCTCGAGCGGTACGGAGAGCACGTCCTTGATCGAGAGCGTCTCGACGTTGTTGGCCGTCGTCATGCCCGGGCGAAGCGTCGTGTCCGGCTTCTCGATGGACACCTTCACTTCGAACACTTTCGCGTCCGCGTTCGGACGCTGCTCCCCCACGTTCGCGACTGCCGTGACAGTGCCCACCAGTTTCTTCGAGGCGTCGGCATCCAGCGAGACGCTCACCGGCTGGCCGACGGCGAGTTTGCGCACGTCGATCTCGTTCACGTAGGTGATCGACTCGAGCTGAGTGAGATCGGGAAGCGTCGCGACGCCCGGATCCCACGGATTCACGCTCGACCCCACCGCGCGTTTCTTGCCGTTCCACTCCTTGATGTAGATCACCATGCCGGCCGATGGCGCCTTGATGGTAAATCCGCCCATGATGTCCTGGATGACCTTGACCTTGTTCTTCTGCCTGTCGAGGTCGGCACCCACCTCACGCATCTTGGCTTTCGCCTGCTCCGTCTTGGTCTTGTAATCCAGCTTGGCCTGCGCGAGGGCGCGGTCGGCCTTTTCGTAGTCGATGTCGGCCTGGCGTTGAATGCTCGGCGCCTCGAACTTCGAGCCTTCCTTGGAGAGCTTCTTTCCCTCGAGCTCGAGTTCGCCCGTGTGGATGTCCTCGCGCGCCTTCGAGAGATTGAGCGTGGAGTCGAGCATCGCCTGCTCGTAGACGGCGTCGGCCTTTGTCAGGGCGAGCTGGAAGTCCGCGAGCTTCTGCGCGACGGTGGTGCGGTCGATTTCCGCGACGACGTCGCCCTCCTTCACCACCGTTCCCTCGGGAACGAGCGACGCGATCTTCAACTGGAACGATTCGGCCTGCTGCGAGTTCTGCGGGAGTGTGATCTGCACGAACTTTGGCGCGCGCAGCTCGCCCGACGACGTCACCGTCACCTTGAAGTCGCCCTTCTTCACCTTCGCGATGAGCGCCTCGTCTCCGCCCTTGACGTCGCGCGCGATCAGCCACGACGCGGATACGAGGACCAGCACGACGACGGCAGCGACCTGAAACCAGCGGCGGCGGAGGAGTTTCATGTTGCGCTCGTGTTGGTGGGTGGTCCAACTGTACTGCTATACTAATACACTCGACGCGGTTTGCAAATACGCGATTTCACCTGTGTAGGACACCGGAACCGGCGATTTGGTTGATTGGCCGGTCAAGTCGTTCCACACCATGCACCAATCCTGCCGCTCGCGCATCGGCCTTAACCATCTCGTAACGCGATCATAATTCGGCAACTACTCGACTGGCCGGATAGCGTGGGAGGGGAGCCGGTTACCAGTTTACAGGTGGCTTGATCTCGTCGTCACCCGCGCGGGTGAAACTGCTTGTGCACCGACCGGAGATACTCACGGTCCACGTGCGTGTAGATCTGCGTCGTCGATATGTCCGCGTGGCCAAGCATCTCCTGCACGGCCCGCAGGTCGGCGCCTCCCTCGAGCAGGTGCGTCGCGAACGAGTGGCGCAGCGTATGCGGGCTCACGTGCTTCTCGATGCCCGCGAGGGTCACGTACTTCCTGAGGATCTTCCACGCTCCCATGCGCGATAGCGGCTTCCCGCGCGCGTTGAGGAAGAGACGTCCCTTCCCTTCGCCGCGCTCGAGACGCGGCCGCAGCTCTCGCAGATACATCCCGACCGCGCCAATGGCCGAGCGGCCGATCGGAACGAGGCGCTCCTTCGAGCCCTTGCCGAACACGCGAATCACGCCGTCGTCGAGCATGAGATCCTGCACGCCGAGGTCGATCCACTCGCTCACGCGGAGGCCGGCGCCGTAGGCGATCTCGAGCATCGCGCGATCGCGGAAGACGAGCGGTTCGTCGAGCGAAACGGCGGACAGGAGCCGGTTCACCTCATCCACTGTCAGGACCTCGGGCAGGGTCCGCCACTTGCGGGGCGTCTCGAGGCGTTCGCTCGGATCGCTCTGCATCTGTCCCTCGCCGATCATGAACTTGAAATAGGTACGGGTGGCAGACACGGAACGCCTTATGCTGGCTGGCGATAGACCTATGTCTTTCAAGTGATACACGAAGTCGCGGAGGAGGGCCGGTGTCAGCGCGGCCGGCGCGGCAACGCCCTTCGTGGCGCACCAGACGACCATCCGCTCGAGATCGCGACCGTAGGCCTCGAGCGTGCGGGGCGACGCGCCATCCTCGAGCGCGAGGTACTCCTGGAATCGCTCCAGCAGGAAGGCGCGTGCCTCGCCGTCCTCGGGCACGTCAGCCTTCCTCGGACTCCGGCGTTGCCTGCCGCACCACCGGCGATTCGCCGGTCTGCTTCACAACAGCCGATTCGCCGGTCTTCTCTGCCGCGAGCACGTCGGCGAGGCGTTCGGCCGCACGGCGGCGCACCACGACGATCACGACGATCGCGAACAGCGTGGCCGCGACCAGCGCCACCACTCCGACGCGCTGCGCGAAGTGGCGGACCGTCGCCTGCATCGCGACCCAGTCGTCACCCACGCGGAAGGCGATCCAGGCGATGGCGCCGTACCAGATCGACGACGCGAGGATGAACACCGCTGTCGTGCGTACGGGCGGCACGCGCATCGCCCCGGCCATCGGCGGCGCGACGGCTCGAAACACGGGGAGGAAGCGGCTCACGAACAGCGCCGTCATTCCGTAGTGCGAGTACATCACCTCGAGGCGCTTCTCGACGTTGTCGATTCCCGCCTTCCGGAGCCGCGCGTGGAGCCACCGCGCGCCGAACCGGCGCACGATCGCGTACACGACCATCGCGCCGCCGACGCTTCCCGCGACGATGCACGCGGCCGTGACGGGCAGGCTCGCCCCGCGCCGCGCCGCGAGGAAACTGCCGAGCGCCACGACGAGGTCGGCGGGCACCGGCGGGAAGATTCCCTCGACGAATGCGGCGACGCCGAGCAGCGCATACAGCGCGCCGATGGGAATCGTCGCGACCCAGTTGCTGACGGTATCGAGGAAACCGGTCATGCGTCAGAGCGATTCCAGCGTCGCGACGGCGATGACGGCCAGGCCCTTTTCCTTGCCGATCCAGCCGAGCTTTTCGTTCGTCTTCCCCTTCACCATCACGGCGCCGGTCTCGACGCCAAGCGCCTTCGCCAGCGAGGCGCGCATCTCGTCGCGATACGGGCCGATCTTCGGGCGCTCGCAGATCACCGACACGTCGACCTGCACCGGCGACCACCCCGCCGCGCGCACGCGATGCAGCGCGAGATGCAGCATCTCGATCGAGTCGCGTCCCTTGTTGGCCGGATCGGAGTCGGGAAACATCTCGCCGATATCACCCACGCCCGCGCCGCCGAGGATGGCATCGGTCAGCGCGTGCGCGACCGCGTCGCCGTCGGAATGCCCGACGAGCTTGAACGGCGCCGGGATCCTGACGCCGCCGAGCAGGACGCCGTCGCCCTCCGCGAATCGATGCGAATCGTACCCGATCCCCACACGCGTCTTCACTGCTGGGACCTCACGCCGCGGCCGTCGTTGTTTCCTGCGCTTCGTCGACGAATTGGTAGTTCTGCCTGCGCTTGCGCGGCGTGAATCCTGCCTCGCGAATGAGCCGCTCCATCTCGGCGATCGACGTGCGATAGGTCGTGTTCGCAGCCGACACCACGTTCTCCTCGAGCATGAGCGAGCCGAAATCGTTGCAGCCGAAGTGGAGCGCCGTCTGCCCGACCTTCAGGCCCATCGTCACCCAGCTCGCCTGCAGGTTCGGGATGTTGTCGAGCACGACGCGCGCGAACGCCGTCGTGCGCAGGTAGTCCACCGCGTCGGTCTTGGGCTGCGCGCTCATCGTCGGGGTGTTCTCGGGCTGCAGCGGCCAGCAGATGAACGCGGTGAATCCGCCGGTGCGGCTCTGCAGGTCGCGCAGGCGCTGCAGGTGCTCGAAGCGCTCGTCGAGCGTCTCGCCAATGCCGTACATCATCGTGCACGACGTCTTCAGCCCCTCGCCGTGCGCGATCTCCATGACTTCGAGCCAGCGATCCGCGCCCGCCTTTTTCTTGGCGACCTGGTCGCGCACGCGCTGCACGAGGATCTCGCCGCCGCCGCCGGGAATCGAGTCGAGTCCCGCCTTCACGAGCTCGCGAATCACCTCGACCGCGGGCATGCGGTAGAGCGTGCTCCAGAAGTCGACTTCGCTCGGGCTGAATCCGTGGATGTGGATCGGGTGGTACTGCTTGATGTAGCGCAGCAGGTCGAGGTACCACTCGAACGGGATGTACGGATTGTGGCCGCCCTGCATCAGGATCTGCACGCCGCCGAGCGCCTTCACCTCGTCGATCTTCGCTCCGATCTGCTCGTAGCTGAGCGTCCAGCCTTCATCGTGCTTGGGACGGCGATAGAACGCGCAGAAGCCGCAGTCGGCGACGCAGACGTTCGTGTAGTTGATGTTCCGGTCGACGATGTATGTGACGACGCCCTCGGGATGGAGGGCCTGCCGCACTCGATCGGCTTCGGCGCCGAGCTCCAGGAGCGGTGCGTGTTTAAACCAATCGAGGAGGTCTTTCATAGAGACGGCAGGCGGCGGATGGCGGTCATCTTAAGCCGCCGAAAGGAACGCGAGACGGCCCGGCGCGACCTTCCCGGCAACGGTGAGGCGTCGATAGAACTCAGTGAGTCCGCCCAGATGCGGATAGCTCAGGCCGTAGTCGAGACCGCTGAGGTATTCGTTGCACGCGGCGAGCGGCACGCCGGTGGTCTCGTGCGCCTGCTGGGCGAGAACGTCGAGGTGCTTCAGGCCCCAGTTGCGCGACTCGATCAATGAGCCGTGCACGGCGAGCGCCTGCTGGGTATCGGCCGTACGCTGCGCGACCCACACGGCGAACACGAACGGGAGACCCGTCCATTTCTTCCACTCGAGGCCAAGGTCATATACGTGCTCGTACGGCGAGGATATCGCGCCGGTTCCGAGCATGAGCGCTGCATCACCGATCACGAGACGGGCAGCCACCGACGGATCCGTATCCGGCTCGCGCAGGTCCGATGCCTCGGCATCGCCGGCGACGAACACCGGCTTCGTCTTCCACACGTTGTCGAACAGGAGTTCGAGCAGGTGCACGCTGGTCATCGAGCTGCGGCTCACGAGCACCTGCCGACCGCCGAGCTCCTCCGCCGGCTGACGCGAGAAGAGCATGACGCTGCGCACGGGCCCGTCGCAGGAGATCGCGAGATCGGGAAGCAGCAGGTAGCGCTCCCAATCGCGCGCGTACTCCACCGCCGAGACCACGCTCACATCGAGCGTGCCGTCCGCCATGTGCCTGTTCAGCGCGGTCGGCACCCCGTCGACGAGCTCCGCCGCGAGCGGAACGATGCGGCGATCGACCGCTCCGTACACCGGATAGCAGTTGATGTAGGGAATGCGACCGACGCGCATGGTCATGCGCCAACCGGCTCCGGCGCCGGCGAGTCGAACACGCGGAGCACGTTGTAGAACGAGTCGCGCTCGGCGGGAATCTTTCCCGCCCCGCGAATGAGCTCGAGCAGCCCGTCGAGGGTCATCCCCTGCGGCGTGTGCGCGCCGACGGCGTGGTAGATCTTCTCGCGCACCACGGTGCCCTCGAGATCGTTCACACCGAAGTGCAGCGAAATCTGCGACAGCGGCTGCGACACCATGATCCAGTGCGACTTGACGTGCCGGAAGTTGTCGAGAAAGAGCCGTCCGACGGCGAGCATCTTGAGGTCGTCGACGCCGGAGGTGGCGGTCCCCTCACGGTGGAGCTCCCTGCCGAGCACGTTGTCGTCGGGATGGTACGCGAGCGGGACGTAGGCGAGGAATCCGCCGGTTTCATCCTGCAGGTTGCGGAGCATCATCAGGTGCTCGACGCGATCCTGGTGTGTCTCGACGTGACCGTACAGCATGGTGCAGTTCGTGCGGATGCCCAGCTCGTGCGCGGTGCGATGCACGCCGATGTAGTCCGCGCCCGCGAGCTTCTTCCCCGCGATCTGTTCGCGTACCGCCGCGCTGAACGTCTCGGCGCCGCCGCCCGGCAGCGTATCGAGTCCGGCCTCGCGGAGCGCGATCAGCACGTCGCGCCAGGTCATCTTCTCGATGCGCGCGATGTGCGCGATCTCGACCGCGGTGAGCGCCTTGATGTGCACGTGCGGGAAGTTCGACTTCAGCGCGCGGAACATCTCCTGGTAGTAGGCGAGTCCGGCCTTCATGTCGAGACCGCCGACGATGTGGAACTCCTTCGTCAGGCCGTCGGCCGCGCTCGCGGCCTCCGCGAGCACCTGGTCGAGCGTGTAGCGATACGCGCCCGCCTCCTTCGGGAGGCGCGCGTATCCGCAGAAGGTGCACGTCGTCCGCAGCACGCAGACGTTGGTCGGATTGATGTGCTGGTTCGCGGCGAAGGTCACCGTGTCGCCGTTTTTCGCGCGATTCACCTGGTCCGCCAGCGCGCCGATCGCGATGAGGTCGTGCGAGCCGTACAGCGCCAGCGCGTCGGCGGCGTCGAGCCGCTCACCAGCGGCGATCTTGCCTGCTATGCGCGCGACGACCGGGTCCGCCACCTGAGACAACACGCTACTCCGCGAAGCGCCGGATTGCGAGGCAGACGTTATGGCCGCCGAATCCGAAAGAGTTGCTGAGCACCACGTCCACGCGCCGCGGCACCGGCTTGTTCGGCGTGTAGTCGAGGTCGCACTCCGGGTCCGGCGTCTCGTAGTTGATCGTCGGCGGAATGATGTTGTGCTGGATCGCGAGCGTGCCGAGGACGAACTCGACGGCGCCCGCCGCTCCCAGCATGTGGCCGGTGGCGCCTTTCGTGGAGCTGACGTTGACGCCGGCCGCGTGCGACCCGAAGACCGCCTTGATGGCCTTGGTCTCGTTCAGGTCGTTCGCCGGCGTGGAGGTGCCATGCGCGTTGATGTACTGCACGCCGCTCGGCTCGAGTCCGGCGTCCTTCAGTGCACGCCGCATTGCCCGCTGCGCACCCTCGCCCTCGGGAGCCGGTGCGGTCAGATGGTGTGCGTCGCCGGTGGCGCCGTAGCCGCCAACCTCGGCGTAGATGCGCGCGCCGCGGCGCTTGGCGTGCTCGAGCTCCTCGAGGATCACGATCCCCGCGCCCTCGCCCATCACGAAGCCGTCGCGCGTGGCATCGAACGGACGACTGGCCGTGGCCGGAGAGTCGTTGCGTTCCGAGAGCGCCTTCATGTTGGCGAAGCCGCCGATGGACATCGGCGTGACCGCCGCCTCCGATCCGCCGGCGATCATGACGTCCGCGTCGCCATACTGGATCGTGCGCGCCGCGTCGCCGATCGCGTGGGCGCTCGTGGCGCACGCCGAGACCGTCGCGTAGTTGGGCCCCTTCGCGTGGAATCGCATCGAGACGACTCCGGCCGCGATGTCCGCGATGAACCTCGGGATGAAGAACGGGGAGATCTTGCTCTGCCCCCGTTCGCGGTACACGTCGTGCTCGTCCTCGAAGCTGCGGAGCCCGCCGATGCCGCTTCCGATGATGACGCCGGTGTCCTCGGGCACGTATCCCTTGCCCTCGCCGAACCCCGCGTCGTGCATCGCCTGGACGGCGGCGGCCATCGCGTACTGCGTGTACGGGTCCGAACGCTTCGCCTCCTTGCGATCCATGCAGCCGAGCGGGTCGAAACCCTTCAGCTCACACGCGAATCGCACGGGCCATCCCGACGCATCGAACTTCGTGATCGGTGCCGCCCCGGACTTGCCGCCGAGAATGGCGGACCACGTCGTCGCGACGTCGTTTCCGACGGGCGTGACGCACCC
>OCZT010006459.1_pt1 | contig 11611 bp, 14 predicted proteins | sample 1539031 | NCBI WGS metagenome assembly OCZT01 (sample SAMEA3539308, study PRJEB22396) | soil metagenome | biome: tundra; feature: field; material: soil | place: USA | collected 2010-05 | depth 0.15 m
GATCGGCCGTGGCGGGGTTCACGCCAGACCTTCGGAAGACCGAAACGCGAATCAACGTCGCATTGTTAATCAAGCTGTAGACGTTTGGGAGACGGGTGGGATGACGACGATGTGGACCGATGAAAGATCCTGATCTGACGTTCGTCATTCCCACTTACCGTCTCCGCGACATCGCGGAGACCGTGGACGCGTACGACGAGCACTTCTGGCGAAACGGCCACGACGTGCGCATCGTGGTCTTCGACGACGGAACGCTCGCCAACCGCGAGAAGTACTACGCGCAGCTGGAAGCCAACGCGACGTTCAACCCCATCTACTACGTCGGGCCGCAGGAGAAGGAGCGGTTTCTCTCGCACGTCACCATGCGGCTCAGGGACAAGAAGCTGGGCGCGCTGGTGAAGGGCCTGTTCCGTCCGAGCTACGGCGGCAATCGCAACTGCACGCTGATGTACACACTCGGCGAGTTGATGGTGAGCTCCGACGACGACATGCGGCCGTATGCGCTCATGGATAGTCACCCGGAGTCGCTCGCCGATCACGAGATCGCGCACGGACGGCTCCTCAGGAACGGACGAGACCATGTGGTGACGAAGTCGTTCGACATCCTCACCGCGTTCCTCGACGTCCTCGGCAAACCGGTGTCCGAGGTCCCCGCGAATCACGCGCATGGGGACATCATCGCCGATTCTGCGATGGACCTCGAGACGAATGCGAGCCTCGGGCTCTCGCGCGAGAACAGCCTCATGCTCGTGGACGGCGAGATCCGGGGCGACGACATCGTGAAGATGGCTCAGACCTACCGCTCCGGCACCAGCGATGTTGACGCCATCGATTTCGTCGAACTGTTCCTGGCAGACGAGGAGGAAACCAATATCGATGCACTCAACGCCGTTTACGTGCTGTCGAACTTTCGCCCAGCGATCACAAAGAAAAACTGGCGCATGGACTGTGGCGTGGCGGGGTATGATAATACGTTCGGCTTGCCACCGTTCTTTCCGACGCGGCTCCGGTTCGAAGATTACAGCTACCGCTTGTGGGCACAGCATGAGGGCGTGGCCTCGGCGCACGTTGACGCCGTGCAGACGCATACGAAGAGCAACTACATGCGGAACCCGCCGGCCGACGAGATCTTCAACGAGGAAATCGCCAATCTGCTCAAGCGGAAGATCCGGACGACCCTCACGCGCACTGACGATCTGTCGTTCGCCTTCGACTACGAGGGCGAGGTGACGCCGGTTGACTGCGCCGAAATACTCGAGCGTATCTCCGGTCTGCACGCGCGCAGTGTCGCAGCGCGGGCTCGGGCGGCTGACCCGGTCCGCGCGGAAACCCTTCAGACGTTCGGGGTCAACCTTCAGCGCGCGTTCTATGGCTTCGAGCCGGACTTCTTTCAGCAGAACCTGGCGCGCATCGTGGACGACGTGGTGACGGAGATCAAGGCATCGCTCGAAATCTGGCCGACCCTCGTGGAGATCTGCTTCTTCGAGAAGGCACGACGCGGACTTCCGGAGACGCTCGTGAACAATCAGCGATTGCGATAGGCAATCCTGAGTTTGGAGTGAACAACCTGATTCGATTCGTCGCACTGGTCGGCATCAGTGCACCGCTGTATGCGCAACAGACGCCCGCCCGCGGCGCCCTGCTCATTCGGAGTGCGGCTGGGAGTCATCGACGATCTGAACGGCGATTGCAACAACCACGACAAGCTGCGAACCAACCATGTCGGGCCAAACGTGCTCGGCACGCTCGCGGATTGGTTGACCGCCAGGCTGTCGGCGCGAACGCGATGACCATGCGCGTCGTACTATGACTCCACTCTCGATGTTCGGCCTGTTCGCCGTCAGCGTGATGCTCGTCTGCTATGCCTTCGAGGCGCGCATGCATTGGTTCACGCTCGGATTCTCCGCTGCGTGCGCGCTCGGCTCCGTGTATGGGTTCCTCCAGGGCGCATGGCCGTTCGGCGTGGTCGAGGCCGTTTGGTCTGCGGTGGCCGTTCGCCGGTGGTGGGTTGCGTCTCCGTTCCCACGAACGAGGCTCGAGCACCGCGCATGACCAGTGACGATTTGCCTGGAGTGTTGGCGTCTGAGACGTGGGTGGCCGTTCGTCTCACCGGTGTGCTGCTCCTTATCGCCGGCGTCGTGTATCCCCTGGTGTTGTGGTTGGTGTCAAGCAGTGCCTTTTCCGGCCAGGCGGAGGGCAGCCTGGCGCATGATGCCGCCGGCCACGTCGTTGGTTCGGCGATGATCGGGCAAGCATTCGCGCGACCGGAGTACTTTCACAGCCGTCCAAGCGCCGCCGGCTACGACGCATCCAATTCGAGCGGTTCCAACATTGGGCCAACGAATCCGCAACTTCTTGCCGGCAACGGCGGTTCCTATGCGGGCGTCACCGCCTATGCGTCCACCGACCGGCACGAAAACGGCCTCGGCCCAAATCGGGCACTCCCAAGTGATGGCGTGACTGCGAGCGGCTCGGGGCTCGATCCGACCCCGCTCGCCAATTTCATCGAACTGCTGGCCATCGCGGTGCTCCCGGCGGCGCTGACGCACACGTTCGGCCAGATGACCGGCCATCGTCGGGACGGTTGGATCCTGTATGCGGCCATGGTGGCCCTCTTCGTCGCGGGCGTCGCCGCGACGACAATCGCTGAGTCGAAGGGCGTACCGTCGGTCTCGCGCGTAATCGGATCGTCTGGCGTGATGGAGGGAAAGGAAGTTCGCTTCGGCGTTCCTTCGTCCGTGCTCGCGGCGGTGGTCACCTCGAACGGTGCCACGGGCTCGTACAACGCGATGCACGACTCCTTCACTCCTCTCGGCGGCATGATCCCACTGGTCAACATGCTGCTGGAGAAATCGCCTTCGGCGGCCTGGGTACTGGACTCATCAGCATGCTGCTCGTCGCGCTGCTTGCGGTATTCGCCACGGGACTCATGATTGGTCGCACGCCATTGTACCTGGGAAAGAGCCTAGGGCCACCCGAAATGAAGATGATCGTCCTGTATACCGTGATCGCTCCGCTCGGTATTCTTGTGCCTACGGTGGTGGCCGTCGTCACACAATCGGGACTGGCGGGACTTACCGTAAACACCGGGACGCACGGCTTCACCGAAATCCTATACGCATTCGCGAGTGCATTCGCCAACAATGGACAGAACTTCGCCGGCCTCAACGCGAACACACCGTTCTACAACGTGGCCACGATCGTGGCCATGATGCTCGGCAGGTTTGTGCCCGGCGTTACCGCGCTGGCTCTCGCGGGACTGTTCGCGTCCCGGCGGCTCCGGCTGGGAGCGGAACTCGACAGCGTCCCCACCGGCTCGCCCCCGTTCGGCGTGGTGCTGGTGGGGACGGCGCTGATCGTTGGCGGGCTCACGTTCTTTCCAGCGCTCGCACTTGGTCCCGTCGCCGAACATTTCCGTCTGAACGACCACGCCACCGCCGTCGTTTTGCACGCACGGTTCAGCAATGAAGCAGGTCACACATGAACGCGCCCGATGCAGAGAAGCCCGTGGAAGAGCGCCGCGCGCAACCGAGACCAGATGGTGGTGACTTCCTCGAGCTGGTCAAACGGAAGGAACGCGGCAAGCTGAAGCTGTATATCGGCTCGGCGGCTGGAGTCGGCAAGACGTATCGCATGATCAACGAGGCGCACGATCTCAAGCGGCGCGACATCGATGTCGTGATCGGCTTCGTCGAGACGCACAAGCGGGAAGAGACCGAAGCGCAACTGCGCGACATTGAAGTCATCCCGAGACAGCACGTCGAATATCGAGGCGTCACACTCGAGGAGATGGACGTCGACGCCATCATCGCGCGGCACCCGCAGGTGGCGGTCGTGGACGAGCTGGCCCACAGCAACGTGCCTGGCGTCCGTCATCGCAAGCGGTGGGAGGACGTCCAGGAACTCCTCGACGAAGGCATCAACGTCATCTCCGCGCTCAACGTGCAGCACCTCGAATCGCTCAACGACGTCGTCGCATCCACACTCGGCGTCACCGTGCGCGAGACCGTCCCCGATTGGGTCGTCGCGTCGGCGGACCAGGTCGTCAACCTCGACATCTCATCGGAGGACCTCCGCCAGCGACTACGCGAAGGCAAGATCTACAAATCGGACAAGATCGACGCGGCGCTGCGCAACTTCTTCACCGACGAGAACCTCACGACGCTGCGCGAGCTTGCGCTGCGCGAGGTGGCCGGCGCGGTGGATCGCTCACGCGAGGAAATCGTCCGCCGAGAAACCGGCGCGGTTCCCGCAACGGCGCCGCGCACGGTCGAGCGCGTTCTCGTTGCGATGTCGAGCAATCCGCCGTACACGGCGGCGCTGCTGCGCAAGGCGAGCCGCCTCGCCGGCCGCCTGAACACGGATTGGTATTGCGTTTACGTCCAGACCGAAGACGAGCGCGCCGATCGCATCGACAGCAGGGTACAGCGCACTCTCGTGCAGAACATTCAGCTCGCGCAGACACTTGGCGCGGAAGTCGTGAAGCTCGAAGGAAACGATGTCGCCGAGGCGCTGTGCAAGTTCGCGGCGAAGAAGGGAGTGACGCTGCTGATCGTCGGACAGAGCAAGCGGTCGGAATGGCATCACTTCATGAAGGGATCAGTCGTGCAGCGCCTGCTCGAGAACGCGCAGGGGCTCGACGTGCTCGTGGTCTCATTCGAGCCGACGAAGCCAGTGGGAGAAACGCCATGAGAATCAGCCAACGCCTCTATCTCACGAGCTTGCCCGCGGTGGTAGCGGTGCTTCTCATGGGCGGCTTGTTTTACTGGAGTCAGTACGCGCATGCGGCACCGGAGATCGTTCTCGTGGGAGGCGTGCTCGCAGTCATCGCGTCGTTCGCGCTTGCCTGGTCGAACGCACGCTACGTCGCGCGACGGATTGAGAGACTCGCGACACGAACCGCGTCGCCGACAGGAACGAAGACGCCGGAGCATCCACACATCAGCGTGCCATCGACCGGCGCACTGGCGCTCGTGCCGGACGAAATCGACGAAATCGAACGCGTCGTCTATCGATTGAGCACCGCAGTCGAGATCGCGGAGATGAACCTCGCCGATCGCGAGAAGATGTTCGAGCGACGGGCGCACGACTACGCACTGCTGCTCGCGTCCGTCGCCGACGCATCCGCAAAACGGATTGAAGAAGTCCGTCTGCCACTGCACATCCTGCTCGACAACCACTTCGGCGAGTTGAACGAGAATCAGGAGGAAATGCTCGGAGCCGCACGTGCCGCGGCGGAGGCGGTTGACGCGGACATGTTGCTCCTCCGACAGATTGCGGCGCTCGATCTCGGCGATCGTCCGATGCGCCGAGACCGCATCAAGCCGTCGGATATCATCGAGGCACTGCGTCCGATGCTCATCGCCGCCGCGGAACCGGCGGGTGGATCCGTGGAGTTTGACGTCGCCCCGCTGTTGCCGGCCGTGATCGGAGATCGTGCGCTGCTGCACGATGCATTCGTCACGTTGTTGCGTGGTGCCGTCGAGAGCGCGCCACAACACGCGAGCGTGCGCATTAGCGTGGAGCGTCACGGCGATGCCGTACGATTCTCGATTCATGGCGGCGGGGTCGCACCGCTCTCGGTCCGCTGGGCAGCCGGTGTTCGCGTCATTCAGGCGCACGGTGGTGCGGTGGAACGGGATGCGACGGGACTGTGGATCGACCTTCCGGTTCAGCCCGTCGTTCGATGACATCGCCGCAAAACAGCCAGGAAACGCGGCGAGTGACCGTTTCAGGGGCTGACGGCCGCACATGACAACAACAAGCACTCTGGTCATCCTCTATTGCGTGGCAACGGCCGTCGCTATCGCAGTACGCAGGCTTCGTGTTCCCTATACGGTCGCATTGGTGATCGTGGGGCTTGCGATTGGCTCACTCAAGCTGATCGCTCCGCCGCACCTCACGAAAGAACTGTTGTTTACGTTCTTCCTGCCCGGGCTGTTGTTCGAAGCAGCGTTTCATCTGGATCTTGTTGCCTTTGGCCGCGTGTGGCGAAGCGCAGTTGCGCTCGCCGTTCCGGGCGTCGTTCTGGTGATCGCCATTACCGCGGCGGTCATTGTGGTGGCGGGTCGGTTGTTCGGAATATCGGCTATTTCCGGCTGGCAGCTGGGCCTGGTGCTCGGAGCGATCGTCGCGGCCACCGACCCGGTGGCGGTGACGGCCGTATTCCGTGAGGTACGTGTGCCGGCGCGGCTCGCGGCGCTCCTGGAGGGTGAGAGCCTCCTGAATGACGGAACCGGCGTCGTGTTCTTTTCGCTGGTCGTCGCGTACGCAACCGGCTCCGAATCCAGTGTGCTCGGGTTTGGCGCGAAGTTTCTCGCGGTCGCCGGCGGTGGCACGTTGGTCGGATTCTGCGTCGGTTGGATCATCGCGTTACTGATCCAGCGACTCAACGAGCCCATGATCGAAATCGCGTTGACCATGATTGCCGCCTACGGTTCGTTCGTCCTCGCCCAAAGCGCAGGCGTTTCTGGCGTGCTCGCGACGGTCGTTGCGGGCGTTCTGTGCGGACGACATGGTCGAGATCGAGGAATGTCTGAAGCCTCCCGCGCGGCGACCGTGTCCTTCTGGCAGTATATCGCATTCGCGCTCAATTCGATCGTATTTCTGCTGATCGGCTTCGAGGTCAACGGCAAAGAGCTGCTCGCGGTGTGGCCCGAAATCATGACTGCATTCATCGCGATGCTGATCGCGCGTGCGGTAGTCGTCTGGGCACTACTCGGCGTCCAACACCGGAGTCGCGACGTCATCCCCGGGAAGTGGAGCATCGTCCTGGCCTGGGGAGGGTTGCGCGGCGCCCTGTGCATGGTTCTCGCGCTGACGGTTCCCGTTGAAATGGCGCAGCGTGACTTGCTGATCGCGATGACGATCGGAGTGGTCGTGCTGTCCATCGTGCTTCAGGGTTCGACCATGCCGATGCTCGTCCGTCGCCTCGGACTCTCTGAGAGAGGTGAGGATCCGTTCGCGACGAGATAAAGGCGGCCACACACGGGCGCGGTCGAGCGAAATGAGAATGGCATGCGCAGCGAATGACCAATCCAGAGGGAGTGAGCGATGATGGTGACACAGGCCGGAAGATTCTTCGTACGTGGTGCCGCAGTCGCTGCCCTGATACGTGCGGTGGCATGCGGAGAGGACGCGGTGCAGCGGCAGCGCGTCTTGGAAGGCGTGCCAGCCCAACATCTCATCGGTGCGTGGGACGTTACCTGAGGCTCGAGCGGCCCATCACCATCGCATTGGGCCAGAAGGACCTTCCGCGAACCATCGTCGGCACGGTCATGTTTCTCCAAACACGCTATGAGCACCTGTCATTTCCGCAGATGGGCGCTCCCACTCATGCGGGCGTCTACGACATGAACTTTCGCGAGCTGGGCTTTCCGTCAGGAGAAGCCGGAGAGATTCCTCTCGTCATCGCTCGTACAGTCGGTGATTCACGCGCACTATCTCGAGCAATAAGCGCGGAATCGCTCTACATCGTGTTCAACCCGGGGACGTCGCGCTACGCACTGCTCTTGAGTGGAAGGTTCAGCGGCGACAGCATCGTCGGCACGTGAGCCGTTGAATCATTTCTTTGTGGTGGCGGTGCGTTCGTGCTCCGTCGCCACCCGATACGCTAACGGCCTCAAGACGAGAGCATGACGATGGCGCGGCGGGGCTGAACGCGCGACCCCTGACGTCCTTGTGAAAGTCTTGTGTGGACCGCACGAAGATCGAATGCGATTATTACGCATGTCGGTGCATTCTCCGAGAGCACATGCGTAACACGCGGTGCGCTCATCGTGGAGGAAACGCGGTGAGTCAATGTCGCGCTCTTCGTGAGGATGTGATGCTCGACGCTGGAACGTCGGTCGCGTTCATGGAACGGCTCTCGGCACTGCCGCTGCGCGAGTGGCATCGGATCGCGATGGCGACGCCGAAGGAGATCAGCCGCGAGTTGGAGTGCGCGCTCACCGGGGCGCTGGACGCGAGCGCGAGCGCATTCGAGGCCTGGCGTGCGCGCGACGACGTCACGACGCTGCTCTTCCGGTTCGAGTGCGCTGAGGGGCGGCTGCTCACTCGACCGCGAGGGACGTTGATGCACATTCGCTGCGTCACGGAGCGTGCGGCGCTGGCGGTGCTGGTGAGAGACGGGCTCGCGGAGAGTGATTTCGTGGGGCTGATCGGGGGATTTGCCGAGCTCCATCGCTGACGTCGGTCCCCCCCCCGATGATTGAACTGTCGCAGCCTACTTGATTCGTGCCAGATGAGCTCCAGGCGGTCGGCGCGCGCCGTGGCGCGTGCGAGCTGCCGCTCGAGTGTCGCGATCTGCTTCACATGCGGATCGGCCGACGCCGGTTTCGGGCCGCGCCGCTGGGTGAGGCCGGCCAACTCACCGCGCCGGGCAGCCGTGCGCCACGCCGCGAGATGCGACGTGTAGAGGCCCTCGCGCCGAAGCAGCGCGCCGACGTCGCCCGGCTTCGAGCACTGCGCGGCGGCCTCCAGGATCTTCAGCTTGTACGCGGCAGTGAATCGCCGGCGGGACCGGGTCGGTGACACCCCGGTATCATGAGGGTGCAAGAGATGGGGAACAAGAGACAACGGAACATCCTCGATCACCCTCGTACACGAAACTCCGGGAAGATCGGCGTCTCACTCATATTGGCAGAGAGGGCTTCCAGCTGTCGGCTGTCAGCTCGCTGACGGAGCATCGAGGCGCTCAAAGACACCGGCAGCCGCAGGCTGGCGAATGCACGAAAGTGGTGACGCTCGACTCCTTCGGTCGCGGCATCCTTGTGCATGCCGACTTGCCTTGCCATGGCCGCCGAGCGTAGGGTTAGGAATGCATTCGACCGGCGCGCACCATGTGACGTCCGAAGAGTTCCTCACGCACCCCCACGCCGCGGGTCCGAGTGAGCTCGTGCGTGGTGATGTTCGCGTGATGACACCGGCAAGTGGCGCGCACGGTGTGGTCGCCGGGACGCTCTTTGCGGCGCTGAATGCGTTCGTGGAGGAGCGGCACCTCGGGCTGTGCTTTCCCGACAACACAGGGTTCCTGCTACCGGGGCTGGGCGACACGGTGCGATCCCCCGACGTCGCGTTTGTTCACGCCCAGCGGCTCGAGAGCGAAGGGATCGGTTCGGGATGGATCCCGGTCGCTCCCGACTTGGTCGTGGAGATTCTCTCGCCAAGCGAGTCGGCAGCCGAGCTCGATGCCAAACTTCGCGACTACCGAACCGCGGGAACGCGGCTGATATGGGTGGTGGACCCAATCCAGCGGGTCGTGTCCATTCGTGATAGCGAGCGTCCTGAACGCTGGGTCACCGAGGGCGACACTCTGGACGGCGGAAGCGTGCTGCCGGACTTCGCCATTCCGGGGTCCCGACTGTTCGCTCGATTGGCACGGTAGCGAATACTCGGTACATGTGAGCGCGGTGGTCGCCCCGAACCGGTTGGAATGAGGCTCGCCGAATTACCTCTCGCCGGTGCAGGTTTGTAGGCGTGTCGACGGGAGCCTCCCTCCTCTTCTGCAAGCCAATACATGCCCCACAAAAAGAAGCCCAAGCGCAAGCACGCGCATCTCCACTCCTGGGCCAGGATCGATCGCGCGGGCGCAATGCACAACGCGCGCGTTCACCTGGGTGCCGCGTATGAGCTTCTCGAAGTTGACGCCGACTTCGGCCTGAACGCGCTTCAACAGGCATGCGAAGCTCGCCTCGACACGCGGCCGAGCCTCACGTCCTTTGCCGCCTTGCTCGTGTTTCACCGCGCGACTGACCTGCTCGACGGGCTGTCCGTCCTCATCAAGGCGGGGTGCTTCGTACCGGCCTTCCCGCTCCTCCGCAGCCTCTTCGAAGCAATGATGTATGCGCGCTACCTGATGACCGTCAACGACGAACGGATCGCGGCGTGCTACATCGTGAGCCAACCGCTCGCACGCATGACGCAGCTCGAAGAGCGGGCGGAGGAACACGCGGGCGGCTCGCGCCCCACCATTGTGGCGCGTGAGGAAAGGCGGCGCTTCGAACACACGCTCGCCGAAGAGAGACTCTTCCGTGACGCCCGAAACGAGCTGGCAAAGCTGAATGAGTCAAGCAGCGTGCCGGTACCCTGGTTTCGGGCATTCGGAGGCCCTCGGACACTTGGCGGGATGAGCCGTCGCCTTGGAGATGAGACTCTCGAGAACGTTTTTGCGGAGTACTACGATCGTTGGAGTGCCGCCGCGCACGTCGGCGATACGCTCCACTCCCTTGTCCCTGAGACTGTCGAAGTGTCGAACACAGCAGAACTTTTCATGGCATTGCGGTCTCCGTCCAGACAGGAGATCGTCGCAGCCGTGAACACATGCCATCAGGTGTTCATCGGGCTCATCACGCATCAGCTCGAGTACTTCCGCGAACTGCCCATTGGTCTTGAGGAATACCGCGATCTCGAGACTCGTCTTCGCGCATGTCTGCAGGAGTAGTCATGGCTGCACCAATCTGAGCCTCGCCCTTGATGTCTCGGGATCTCTCGCACAGCGGTGCAGTCGCATGTGGTAACCGCGCAGCAGCGGTTCCGTGTCGCGCTGCGCGAGGAGGGCGTCGCGCTGCCAGCCAGATACACCGCCAATCGTGCTGCGCGCAACGACGGTCTTGCGCTTGAGCGCCGCGCCGCGACCACAGATGTGAGTGACTCCGACTGGCACATCTATCTCAACACGCAACCCCAGGGTCCCAGAAGCCCCGGCGTCCTTGTGAAAGTCTTGTGTGGGGCGCATGAACACCGAATGCGGTTCTTACGCATGTCGGTGCATTCTCAATCATGGAACGACTCTTGGAGCTGCCGCTGGGCGAGTGGCATCGCATCGCGATGGCGACGCCGAAGGAGATCAGCCGCGAGTTGGAGTGCGCGCTCACCGGGGCGCTGGACGCGAGCGCGAGCGCATTCGAGGCCTGGCGTGCGCGCGACGACGTCACGACGCTGCTCTTCCGGTTCGAGTGCGCTGAGGGGCGGCTGCTCACTCGACCGCGAGGGACGTTGATGCACATTCGCTGCGTCACGGAGCGTGCGGCGCTGGCGGTGCTGGTGAGAGACGGGCTCGCGGAGAGTGATTTCGTGGGGCTGATCGGGGGATTTGCCGAGCTCCATCGCTGAAAAGACGAGCGGCGCGATGGATGATATAAACAAATAGCAATTTATATTTCTATCGTCTTTCGACGTTACACAGGGTCAGGTCGTAAAGGCGGCAGCTACTCAATCTGAGGTTTGGAGGGGAAGTTTGTCCGAATCGTGGCTTGGTCAATATATATAAATATATCAGTAGTGTCCGGTTAGAAGTCGAAGCGCTGCAACGGGTGAGCGGCAGACCATTCGCCAGACGTGGTGGCCGCCGTCGTCGTAGCAGGGAGAATGGACATTTTCTCGACGCGCATCACGCGCAATGTGTGTAGACCCTCCGTGCCAAGTCAGTCGTCGAACAACAGCAAATGGTAGACGTCTCGTAGCACACCGTGTGCTCATCGAGGCATCCGTACCCATTCACCGTCATCACCAACCCGGCGTGGATATAGTCCTTCCCGCGGAACGACCGCTGGAGTAAAGATGTCGCCGCTCTCCGGCCGCTCGGAGAGCATGCCGCAGTCCGCGCCGAGTC
>OCZT010006460.1_pt1 | contig 11610 bp, 10 predicted proteins | sample 1539031 | NCBI WGS metagenome assembly OCZT01 (sample SAMEA3539308, study PRJEB22396) | soil metagenome | biome: tundra; feature: field; material: soil | place: USA | collected 2010-05 | depth 0.15 m
TTCTTAATGTCTCGACGGGTCCTGCCAAAGTAACATTCTTAAATGGCTTGATACGCGCGCGTCAGCCAGATTATAAGTTGGAGAATCTTTACGGTGAGGTGCCACGGTGACCCGTCCCGATCATGGGACTTGCTTCAGCCATAAACCGTATCGCAACGGCACTCCGTCAACCGCTATGGGGACCCCGGAGAAAACAGGCCTTCAGTTATTAGTTGCCACGAAAGAACTGCCCAGCCCCGAGCCCCGTGTCCCGTGTCCCGAGTCCCGTGCCCCGCCTTACCAACCCCTAAGCCCGCGTTCCGGATTGACTTTGGTTTCGCCCTCTGGTCATATATCGTGTAAAGGGCACAACATGCGAAACAGATTGTCCCGCAGGACATTTCTTGGAAAGCTGGGAAGCGCTGCCGTTGGCGTTGGGGAAGTTGCCATGCTGGGAGGAGCCAGCTTACAGCCAGCATCCTCTCAAACAGCTAAGCCTTTCGAGAACGAGCCATGCGATTCCATTGGGAGCAAGGTCAAACAGATAATTGTTAAGCAGCTTGGTGTTGACGAAGCAAAAGTCACACCAAACGCCAGATTCGTCGAGGACCTGGGAGCAGATTCGCTCGATGTGGTGGAACTCATCATGGCGTTCGAAGAAGCTTTTAGTATTGAAATCCCCGACAAAGACGCCGAAAACATCAAGACGGTGCGGGAGGCGGTTGATTACATCTGTGCCCATCAACCTAAGTCGTCGAGCTGATCCAGGTGCCAGTCCGGTCACCGAGGGGCCGCTGAAAACAAGGCATCAGTCTTCAGTCATCAGTTATCAGGAACAAAATTCCCGGCCCGACTCCCGAATGCCGATTCCGGCCCACTGATACGTGACACCCGGCACCTGACACCTGCTCTTATCATTTGCCCATCCACCAACGCGATTTTGCGCGCGAAAGGCTCTCGGCCGCGCCATGAGAAGACGTAACGCAAGGCCCGCTCTCCGGCCTTGCGGCACTTCAACCGCGGCGTCGTTGTGGCGGCGCGGCAACAACCCTCATCCCTGGAAGAGCCGCAGGGCCGAAGTGCGGGCCCTGCGCGACGGTTGCCCATCCACAAACGCCATTTTGCGCCGTGGTGGGACCATCTCCGGGCCGCCACCGGTCCCGTTGTCCCGAGTCCCGAATACTCAGACCGATAATTTGCACTCTGACAGGATAGACATGGTAAAATCACCATGGACATGAGAATACGACCATGAAGACCATGCGGGCGGGTGAATTCAAAACGCGGTGCCTGAAGCTTATGGACCAGGTTCAAAAGACGCGCGAGCCGTTGTTGATCACCAAACGAGGAAAGCCTGTTGCCAAGCTTGTCCCTACGGACAAGCCCGCGACCGACGTCTTTGGATGTCTCAAGGGCGTTGTGACTATCGTTGGGGATATTGAATCGCCTATGGCGGCTCCCGAGGATTGGAAGGCGCTGCGGTGATCCTGCTCGACACCCATGTACTGGTGTGGCTTGTGGCGGAGCCGGCACGGCTTTCGCGAGGTGCGGCTGCTGCGATTCGCCGGGCTCGCGCCAATCAGGGAATCGGCATCGCCGCCATCAGCCTTTGGGAACTCGCCATGATGTTTTCGAGGGGCCGGCTGGAAGCGACGGGAACCGTTGAAGCCTCCGTGGAGTTGGTCGTGGACCGTTCGGGAGTGATTGTGAAACCCCTCACCCCGCAAGTCGCGGCTTTGGCGACGCAGTTCCCCCAGGACTTCCCCCTTGATCCCGCCGACCGCCTCATCGCCGCCACCGCCCGCGCCGAGGGCATGCCGTTGATCACCCGGGACGAGCGCATCCGTCAATCCCCGCTGGTAAAAACCATTTGGTAGCCAAGGCTGAGGCGGGTGGCGGATAGCTGATAGGTGACAGCCGACAGCTTTATGAAGTCTTCAGTTTTCAGTTATCGGTAATGCAGTGGTCCGCCATCTCGTTCCCAACCCCTAACCCCTCCTTCCGAGTCTGACACCCGGCACCTGACTCCTTTTATTCCTTCTCCGCTCTGCTTGATTTCAATTTTGTCTGTGAGGGTTTTGCGCTAATCGTTAGGGTGTTGGCAATACCGGTTCGTCACGCCTGGGGTGCCAGACGTGGAGAATCTCGACGCTGTGGGACTTCTCGTTGACATCGTAGAAGATGCGGTAGGAGCGAAAGACGATTTCGCGCAGAGTTCCTTTCACTCCGCGCGGATAGGTGGGACCAATAAAGGGGAAAGAGGCCAGAACGCGAACATGATCGAGGGTACCCTGCCCAAGCCGAATGGCGGCTTGAGGGTCATCCTGGGCGGCATAGGAGCAAATCTCCTGGAGGTCCGCTATCGCCGCGTCTGACCAAACTATCTTGAAGTCCATGCTGTGGCCCAGGACTCCACCAAGTGTTTAGCTTCCTGCTGAGTCTTGGTGCGGCCCGCGGCAATGTCCGCACGCCCGCGCCGAATGGACGCCATGATGCGTAACTCCTCGCTGATTTCTTCCAGCGTCGCGTCCTCCGGGAGCCTCTGAAGCGCGTCGATCACCGCTTGCTTGTCCGTCATAAGCTCGATACTACCGTTTCCCCCAGCCCAGTGCAAGAGGATGGGAATTGCGCGTGGCTAACAGCTCGCAGCCGACAGATGATAGTCAGCCCTGGCGTCCGGAGTCCGGTGTCTGGCGTCCCTAACCCCGAATCCCGTGTCCCGAGCCTGAAACCCGACACCTGACACCTGTACTTTGCCCACCCACATACGCCATTTTGCGCCCGGAGGGCTCTAAATCACGGACGGCACCGGTCGACGAGTCCCCGAATCCCGGGTCTCGTGTCCCGAATCTGGCACGTGACACCTTGTTCAACTTCCCAGCTCCGCTTGATTTCAATCTTGTCGGTCGGACGCAGATGTGCGCTCGATGCTGCCGCTGAAATCCGACACTCAGCACTTTCTCACATTCTTCGGAAATTAATCGAAGTGCGGCAGCTCGCCGAGGTAAACAAAGCCCACGGTCGCAAGTGTGTGCATATCCGACCGCAATTTTCATCGAGGAATTCTTAGCCGCCATCGATTGGGACCCTTGAAGCTCTCAGTCCGTCGCTTTTTTCGACGCGCTCGATGTCGATCCGCCAATGTCGATGTACCAGTCGATGTACCAGTTTGACAATGTATGATCCGTGTGGGATACTCAGCGGCAAAATTTGGAGCTTGGGCAGTGAAAATCGTCCATATCACCGACCTCCACTTTGGCAGCCACAATGAGCAGCTAGCCTCAACTCTGCCGAGTCGCATTGCGACGATCAAACCCGACCTGGTCCTTGCAACAGGGGATCTTGTGGACACTCCCGACAAACAGCTTTTCAAAGTTGCCCTAGATTTCCTGAAGAGCCTGGAGGGATCATGCGCACCTCTACCCGATCCTTCTGACGTTGATCGTCCTCGTGTCATCGCCATACCTGGGAATCATGACGTCTTTTCAAAAGGCGTCTTGCCGACTTTTCATAAGACCTATGGGGACATACTGGGTCATCTCAAATCCCACTATTATTTCCGCCACGAAAAAGTGTGGGTTTACGGTTTCAATTCGGCTCAGCGACTACTTGCTACTGGAGAGGTTCCCGACGAGGAGTTGGCGCGCTTTCACAACGAATATGATCGCCTCTTGAGAGAGGCGGCGGATTTCCAGAGAGCTTTCAAGATTGTCATAGTCCACCATCACCCGTTGCCCGTAAATTGGCAGACAGACTCCAAGCAGCAACTCCTGACGTTTGTTAACGCAGGCGCTTTCATTTCCGCCATGCTGACCCGTAAGATTGACCTTGTCCTACACGGACACGAACACTTGCAGGCGATATCTCACCTGAGGAGCACATTAGGTGGAAAAGGTGATGCTGAATTGACTGTGGTTAGCCTCGGGGCAACACTTAAGCGGGTTATAAATCCTGCACTGAACTGGTTCAACGTGATTTCGATTGAGACGGAGAAGGATGTTACGCTTGAGACTTTTCCGTCTAAAGGGGTGGTGTTTGAAAGTTCTGGTCAATATTCTGAGCTTCGATCTAGTGACCAGACAAGAACTACAGCCTTCGAACGATGGAAAGAGCAAGCGGGCTACCAATATGATGAGGTCGCGTCAGTTGCTGATCTCCGGGTGGACGGAGATTGTCACCGGGTTGTTGAATATGACGGATTAGAGATTCTGAAGGCTGATTCGCCAAGAGCAAAAGCGCATGAAATTCAAATCCCGCCGACATCCGGTTACATCGAGTGCCTGAGAGCGGAGCCCGATCAGGAAAGCCATTACCAGGAATTGCACGTTGATGAGGAAGGGTCGCAATTGCAAAGGCCCCGAGCGACGAGCGCAACCATACGATATGGAAGCAATCTTTCGCTCAATGTGGGAGATAAGATCAGCTATAAGTTCCTGGTGGTCTGTTAATTCGTTCGCGATGGACGAATGGCAGTTTCGGAAGAAATATCCTGAGGATCATGGCCTTATCGAGTTCACCCATTTCCCAGTTGTGGACCCAATTAAGGACTTAACTGTTGTGGTACGGTTTCCCAAAGGTTTCGCGCCAAGGAGCCGTCCCCAAATCCGAGTAACCAACGCCGACAATGCTAAGATGGATAACCGCGAATGGGCATACCGGAATGACCTCAAGAAGGAGCTTGAACAATTGCGGGCCCTTCGCTACCTGGAGTCAGTGGGTATTGCAGCGCTTCGAGTAAGTACCCCAGAGCAGGGTTGTTGCTATGGTATCGAATGGAGAGTCCCCAAAGGAAAGGGTGTTACAGTCGATAAAATAGTAGCGCAGGTGCAGGCGCGTGTCGTGAAGGCCGTGTCAAGTGGCCGGCGAAGCGAGTTCTTGGAGACTTTGCTTAATGTCGGAAAAATGGCGCGTGAGCAATTGCTGAAGAACTGGGAGGGGCCGCTCTGGATCAGTCTGATGATGTGGGATGAGTCTATTAATAAGCTTGTGGTCATATCTGCCGCAAAGCTGGGTCTGGGAGATTCCAAAGAGTGGGATTTGTCAGAGCTGCAGTTGGCGTATGGAGAGGGTATTGCTGGAAGGGCATTCAAGACGAATGAATGCCGCTTTTATGAGCACCTCTTCGATCAACAAGAAAAAGATCCCACCTACTACCGTCCTGTGGCGGGACAAGAGCCGGAGGCTTTGCTGCTTTCTATCCCGCTCCAGAGCTCTAAGCATAGTGAACACGTGTATGGAGTATTAAATCTATCTTCACCCGAATCGGACTGCCCGCTCGATTTGGCGGGAGAGCCGGGGCGGGTTCAAGAGAATGCTCCATATGAAGAGTTTAGGCTATTTTGGAAGGCGTTAAGCATCGGCATTCAAAAGGACTTGGCGGCAATAGTTAGACCGAAAAGTTAACGGTTGACTTATGGCAGAAATTCTGCGATTTTAATATTATGAAAGAGCAAATCGGACCCGGGTACTTTAGGCTCGTGTTTGATGGGGAGTCGGCACATTTTGACTCTACCGCTGCGGAAGAATTGGTCGAGAAATACTTCCCCCGCGTCAGGAACCGTGTTGGCGGACCGAGGGGCGTGGGAAGAGTTGTTAACGGGCACACGATAGCTGCCCACACCCCCTTCCTGTACGAGCCATCTGGATATAAGGGCAACAAAGAAAAGCCATAGCCCATCGTTTCAGCCAGCGGAATGGCATCTAAGTTCCGTGCGCCCCTAGTTTGACATAGTCTCGCGCCCAATGGCCTGACGGCCATCGCATGTCCTCCACCAGGACAGTATAACCCGCTATTGTCACGTTTTCCCAATTGAACCGTTACATTCAATCACGGTTGGTCTTCTTTTCTAAGTCTTGAGTTGTCAGTAGCCACGGCCGGCAAATGAAAGCCCGCATCAACTAGCGAAATTTCGACCCCGCACCACAAGCCCCTAACTCCCAATCGATTCCCGCGCTTCATTTCGCCATCGCAGGCAAATGCCAGGCGAATGAACGCAGTGCCCGCGGCTTCCCGCTTCGGAGCATTGGTTGTATTTGATTCTAAATTAGACACAAGACAACAAGGATCAAGGATGAGCCGGTGGACATTGTAATTGTGGTTCACTAGATTTCAGATTTCCCGCGGCACTGACAATTGTCAACCCAACTTTCACCCCCACCCCGCCACACGAAACCTAGACACATTCTCGCATCGTTCTCTATAATGAACGGTTATCCTCACGACGGAGGACGCATGCAAGAGAAAGAACCGCTGGACCTTAAGGCATCGATCAACTTACCCAAAACCTCATTTTCCATGAAGGCGAATTTGCCGCAGAACGAGCCTAAATGGCTTGCCGCTTGGGCCAAGGACAATCTCTACGGGCAGATTCGCGAATCGCGCAAGGACGCTCCCGTTTTTACACTGCACGATGGCCCGCCGTATGCCAATGGGCGCATCCATTTGGGCACCGCGCTCAACAAGATGCTGAAGGACTTCATCGTGAAGATGAAGACTTTGGAAGGCTTTAACACCCCGTTCCGTCCCGGTTGGGACTGCCACGGCCTGCCCATTGAGATCAATGTGGACAAGGAACTGGGCGCTAAAAAGGCCCAGATGACCACGGTGCAAGTGCGCCGCGCCTGCCGCAAGTTTGCGGAAAAGTTTGTGGACATTCAGCGCCATGACTTTATGCGCCTCGGTGTTCTGGGCGAGTGGGACAAGCCCTACCTGACAATGGATTTTGAGTACGAAGCGCGCATTGCCGAGGCCTTTTTGGCCTTTCTGGGCGGCGGCTACGTCTATCGTGGGCGCAAGGCGGTGTACTGGTGCATCTCCTGCAAAACCGCACTGGCGGAAGCGGAAGTGGAGTATGAGAACGATCGCAGCCCGTCGATCTATGTGCGCTACCCGGTGGTATCAGACCCGGCCAAACTCGATCCGGCGCTCGCAGACCGAAAGCTTTGGGTGATGATTTGGACCACCACGCCCTGGACTTTGCCCGCCAGCATGGCCGTGGCGTTCCATCCGGATTTTGAATACGTTGTGGTGGGCGATGACAATCCGAACGGCGATGCTTACATCATCGAGAGCCGCCGCGTGGGGCCGGTGTTGGAAGCGACAGGGTTGAATGGTTCCAAAATTCTGGCCCGCGTTCCTGCCAAGGCGTTGGAGAAGATCGAGGTCCGCCATCCCTTCCTCGATCGCGCCATTGTGCCGGTGATGGCGAATTATGTGACCGCCGAGGATGGCACGGGCATCGTGCATACCGCTCCGGGCCATGGCCGCGAAGACAACATGACCGGCGTCGCGTACGGCCTGGATATCTACTGCCCGGTGGATGAGGCGGGGAAGATCACCGAGGGCCTGCCCGAGTACGTGGGCAAACGGGTTTTTGACGCGAACGCACCCATTATCGAACTGCTGAAGGCGCGGGGAGTGCTGATGGGGCCGGCGGGGACGCTCGAACACTCGTATCCGCACTGCTGGCGCTGCCATAATCCCATCATCTTCCGCGCGGCCGAGCAGTGGTTTATCAATCTTGACCACAAGGAATTGCGCCAACGCGCTTTGGACGAAATCAAGAAGACGCGCTGGGTTCCTTCCTGGGGCGAAGACCGCATCTCCAACATGATCGCCGAGCGCCCGGACTGGTGCATTTCGCGGCAGCGCGTTTGGGGCGTGCCGCTTACCGTGTTCCATTGCGTGGACTGCAAGAAGCCGATCATGGACGCAGACCTGGCCAAACACGCGATTGAACTCTTCCGCAAGGAAGGCGCGGACGCCTGGTATGCGCACACGGAAGCGGAGCTGTTGCCGGCGGGCGCCAAATGCCCGGATTGCGGCGGAACGAATTTCCGCAAAGAGACCGATATCCTCGACGTGTGGTTCGACTCGGGATCGAGCCACTACGCGGTTCTGGGGCATCGCTGGGATTTGCCCTGGCCTTCCGATATTTATCTCGAAGCGGGCGATCAATACCGCGGGTGGTTTCATAGCTCGCTGCTGGTGGCGCTCGGAACGAACGGCGCCGCTCCCTACCGGCAAGTGCTGACGCATGGCTGGGTGCTGGATGCGCAAGGCCGCGCCATGTCGAAATCCATCGGCAATGTGATTGAGCCGCAGGAGGTCATCAAGACGCACGGGGCGGAGATTCTGCGCCTGTGGGCGGCGTCGGTGGAGTTTGGCGAGGACGTCTCCATTTCGCCTGACATGCTGGCGCGCCTTTCGGAAGCGTATCGCAAACTGCGCAATACCTTCCGCTATTGCCTCGGCAACCTCTATGATTTCGATCCCGCCAAAGACTTGGTGGACCCGAGCCAAGTGGAGGAGATCGATACCTGGGCGCTCGTCCGCACGGCGGAATTGCTGGAGCGCGTGCAGGCCTTTTACGGCGAGTATGCGTTTCACAAGGTTTACCGCGGCGTCTCCGACTTTGCCACCGTCGATATGAGCAAGTTCTACTTCGACATTCTGAAGGACCGGCTGTACACCGCGCCCGCGGGTTCGGTGCGGCGGCGGGCGGCGCAGACCACTCTCTACCGGATTGCAGACGCCCTGGTGCGCGTGCTGGCTCCGTTGATGTGCTTTACGGCGGATGAGGTTTGGACGCACTTGCCCGCTCCTCATCTGCGGGAAAAGAGCGTTCACCTGGCCAAATACGTTTCCCCTGCCGATCTGCGGGCGGGACTTTCTGAAAACCACATGGCGCGCATGGAAAACTGGCCGCGCTTGATTACTCTTCGTGAAGAAGTGCTGAAGGCGCTCGATGTGGCGAGGGAAGAGAAGTTTATCGGTGGCGCGCTGGAGGCTCGCGTGGTCCTGGTGGGTACGGGCGATCTTCTGCCGCTCCTGGAAGAGTATCGCGCTTTCCTTCCACAATTCTTTATCGTATCGCAGGTTGGGGTTTCCTCCCAGCCGATTGACGGCGCCAAGGCCACGGGATTAGGCGGCCTGAGCGTGAAGATCGAAAAAGCGCTGGGCCAGAAATGCGACCGGTGCTGGAACTATTCCGAACACGTGGGAGAAGATCAACGCTATCCCACCGTGTGCGAACGCTGCTCGGCGGCACTGAAGGAAATAGAAAAAGCAGTTGTTAGTGGCTAGTGGTCAGTGGATAGCAACGAGGTGTAGAGCCGTGCTTTAGCCCGGAACTTTCGTGCTCCCGACCGGGTGGGGACAAGTTCTGGGTGGCGCTATAATTGGCCGTCTAACCAGTCGCGGACGGAATTGAAGCAGGATCTCATCACAGAGACACAGAGGCTCACGGAGATCACACAGAGAAAACCCGAAGGACTAATGAAACGTGACTCGCAATCGCCGCCGGTGCGACTGAAGTGTTGTTCTCTGTAGCTCTCCATGTCTCTGTGGTAACTCTTGTCTGCGGGTCAAATGGCCCGATGCCCCGATCGCTTAATGACCCGATCGAAAGGGATTGTGGAATCCAAAATCCAAAATCGAAAATCCAAAATCGACATGACGCCGCGGGCCAAAGTCATTTCCCGTATTGTCATGATGGTGATCGCCGTCGGCGTCTTTGTGGCCGACCAGGTGAGCAAAGCCATGGTGATGCGGCACATCCATGACAACGCCATCGTTCCCGTGATTCCGGGGTTCTTCAACCTGACCAGCAGCAAGAATTCCGGCGCGGTGTTTGGGATGTTTAACGATGCGGCGGTCTGGTGGAAAACGCCGCTGCTGATTGTCGTTTCTCTCGCTCTGTTGATTGCCGTGGTGGCGCTTGTGGTTCGAACGCAAAATCTGCACTGGGCCACCAAAATCGGATTGTCGTTGGTTTTGGGCGGCGCGCTGGCCAATCTCTTTGACCGCATTCGCGCCGGCGAGGTCGAGGACTTTCTCGACTTTTACTTTCGTACTTATCACTGGTACACATTCAATCTGGCCGATGGCGCGATCGTGGTGGGAACGGGGCTCATTATTTTGCAGGTAATGCTTGGAGAACAGGATACAGGATACAGGAGTCAGAAGTCAGGAGCCAAGAGTTAGGAGATTGAATCATCGGGTCATCGATTCAATTTGAGAGCGCGAAGTGCGCGATTCCTCTATGACTCAATACGCCAATCGCCCCAGGAAGAGTTCCAATTCTGACTCCAGTCTCCTTCCTCGCGGATTTCACATGCCCGACACTCTCCAATTCGTTGTTCCCGCGAAGTCGACTGGCGACCGGCTGGATCTTTTTTTGGTGCGACAAATGCCGGACTGGAGCCGCAGCCAAATCTCCCGGCTGATCCGGGAGGGGCTGGTTAGCGTCGGAACCGGGCGGGCCAAGAAGGCCGGGGACGTGATTGAGTCTGGACAAAAGATCAGCGTCATCGCCAAGCACGAGGAGTCCCACGCGACACCCGAAGACCTGCCTTTGGACATTATCTATGAGGATTCTGACATTCTGGTGGTCAATAAGGCCGCCGGAATGGTGGTCCACGTCGGCGCCGGTGTGAACTCTGGTACCCTCGTGAACGCCTTATTAAGCCACATTAAGCTGTTGTCCAGTGCCGGTGGCGAAGAGCGGCCTGGAATCGTGCATCGGTTGGACAAAATGACTTCTGGTTTGGTGGTAGTGGCCAAGAATGACGCCGCGCACCGCCGGCTGAGCGACATGTTTAAGTCGCGGGATGTGCACAAGACTTACGTGGCGCTGGTCCACGGGCGCATGGCCGTCGATAGTGGGGAAGTGAACCGGCCCGTGGGCCGCGACCCGCGTCGCCGTACTCGCATGAAAGCAGGGGGGATAGCTGCGCGTGACGCTTTGACGAAATATCGCGTGCTGCGCCGAATTGGCCATTTCACGCTGGTGGAAGCCATGCCTCAAACGGGGCGCACCCACCAAATTCGCGTGCATCTCGCGAGCCTCGGCCATCCCGTTGTGGGCGACAACACCTACGGCGCCCCCGCCAAGCTGCGCTTCGGAGCCACCGAGGAGCCCACGCTGCCGCGCACGTTTCTGCACGCTTCGAAGCTCTCCTTCGCGCATCCCATTTCGGGCACCCCACTAAATTTCGAAGCGCCGTTGCCGAAAGAACTAGCGGCGTTTGTCGCTCACGTGGAGAGCCGCGAGGGTTAAGTTCGAAAAGCCAGCAGGAGGAAATTCATACCATGCCCAAGACGCTCTTTGCTATTTTGTTGGCATTGATCCTCTCCAGCCCCGCCGTTTATGCGGCTGATTTGCCTCTCACTCCTTATCCTAATCGCCTTGAACTTGGCGAGGGAGTATTCCATATCGATGCGCGCGTCAACATTGAAGTCCCGGGCAACGATGAGGAAGATCGCTTTGCCGCATCACTTCTTTCCAGCGACCTGAGTTCTCTGGACGGAGTCGTTTCTGGCGAGGGGAGTGATTCCGCGCGAATCGTTCTGGCGCGTGCCGACAGCGCTGAGGGCAGGCAGATTTTACAAAAGTCGATGTTGAAACTCCCACTGCAAGCAGACGAGGAAGCCTACGTGCTGGTGGTGACTTCTCATGAAGCCTCCATTGTCAGCAAAACAGCAGCGGGCATTTTTTATGGAGTGCAAACGCTGCGGCAATTGCTTCATCCGGTGAAGGGCGGCGGACCTACGCCCGGTCCGGGACTATCGAAAGATCAGTCGAGCGCAGCGCTGCGGCCCGCAGGCGGCGCGGACTCGCCCGTGGTTCG
>OCZT010006462.1_pt1 | contig 11609 bp, 9 predicted proteins | sample 1539031 | NCBI WGS metagenome assembly OCZT01 (sample SAMEA3539308, study PRJEB22396) | soil metagenome | biome: tundra; feature: field; material: soil | place: USA | collected 2010-05 | depth 0.15 m
GCCTGACTGACGGTGATGGTGGCAGCGTAGGATGAGCCGACCTGGGCGTCGGGCAGGGTCGCGGGCGAGAACTGGAGCGCCGGTCGGGGCGTGCAGCCGAGCACTGCCGTGAGCGCGAGGGCGCACGCGATCCCCGTAACGGCTCTGCCTCTCAACAACATCTGTATCACCGCCAACCTGTTCGCCAAGTGGCCTCCGGCCGAGCGCCAGCATCCGCGTACCTGACGGATAGCGGCAAGGGCCGGAGGTCGTCAACCCCGGAGGAAGGCAACGCCGCGCTGGCGAATGTGCGCCAATGTCACCCGAGTCGCGTCCTGATTGGTTGGCTCTACTCCTGAGCGGCTTCCGACCACATCCGATGGCCGCGCCCGAAACCACTCGGATACGCCCGCCGAAGCCGTCGCCTGCTCGGAGTTAGGCGGCGGCCCTTGGTTGCGGCGGACGGCGGAACCAGCGGAATGCCACGAGCGCCGTGACGAGCAGCAGGACCAGAGGCAGGGTCGCGGCGAGGAAGCCGAGGTTGGACACGAAGATGTTGGCGTCCTCGGGTCTGGAGATGCTGACCTCAGCCCCGGCCGCCATTGCTTTCGTGCGGATCTCGTGGAAGGTTGCCGCGTCGACTGCATCAACGCGGTAGCGGTGACCGTCTGCGGTCGTTACGAACAGGGTGTCGCCGCGGAGATCCAGGCTGGTCGCTTGCCCTTGAGCGACGAGCTGAGAGACCGTCACAAGGTTGGTCGTGGGCGGCAGATCGGGCCGCAGCCAGAGGAACAACGCGCCGACACTCACCAACACGAGTAGGGCCGCGAGGGCCACGACCGGCCTGACTCGGCGTCGGCGAGGTGACGCGGTCTCGATCGAGGGCGCCGGCAACGAACGGCCCTCGTCGGGCGGTTGCGTGCGGAAGCGGGTCAGGAGCTCGATCCGGCCGCCCACCCCCAGCTTGGCGTAGATGCGCGCAAGATGACTCCGGATCGTGGCCTCAGTGAGCGTGAGACGCTCGGCGATGGCGCGGGCCGAGAGTCCGGCTAGCGCGAGCTCAAGGACCTCTCGCTCGCGCGCGGACAGCGCAGTGAGATCGCCCCCAGCGCGTTCGTTCGGAAGTCCTGAATCTCGGTCATTCACCGTCCTATGATCGCCGCCTCAGGGTGCGATGTCATCCACCGACCGAATGAAACGCTCAGGACCTGTGCGCGGCTATGGAAGGCCCCGGAAGCGGCGCAGCCGCCGCGGGCCGACAATCGCAGGGCCATCAAGCCGACGCTCGCCACCCCTGAACCCACGGTGTCGCGGCCCGGATCTTCACCCGCACCCGCTGACCATGACGTCGGGGAGCGTGGCCGCGTCGCGGTCTCGTCGGTAACGGTCCAGCAATCGCCAGGACGATGATCGGATCGAATACGTCAACTGTCCAGATGCCCGACTCGGCGCCAGCGAACACGATCATGCGGTCTGTCAGCGGGGGATGGCCCTCCGGGTATGGGCGCCATGGGCGACGCAAGCGGATTCGCGCCGCGGCGGAATGTGCAGTCAGGTGCCGGACGGACAGTCGGGAGGCGCTATGAAGATCCCAATGGGATCCCATTGCTAGCCGCGTCTGTTGCGATCGCGTTCACGCTCAGCCGGGCCGGACATTGGGACGGCACCGGGTGTTGCCTGTTGGCGGAGGGCCGATGACGGGCGGATATTGACCGCCGAAAATGACCCACGACCTCAGCACCACTACCCGAAGGGCGGTGCACGCTGTGCAGCAGTGGTTTGTCAAGGCTACGCAATGGGTCGACGTCGGCGCGGAGGCCACGTTGGCCACAGAATAGGGGGTCCGAACAATGGCACGACGCACTGTTATCTTGCGAGGCGTCCTGGCGATGGCGCTTGCCGGCAGTCTGCTGCTGGTGGGCGTGGGCTCGGTGAGCGCTGCCTCGCCAGTTACGCCCGGGTCGGGCACGCCTGCCGGCCAATCCGTGAGCGTTGGGACGCACGCGATCACCTATTCCCCGGCGAGCGTCTCAGTTGTCACGAAGTCGACCGTGCATCTTGACGTGAGCGCAGGCCGCTGCGGCACTTGGGGTCTGTGGGTGTGCATCTATCTCAGTCACACTGACCAAATATACCTGGCCGCGGGCGCAATAGCGTTCGTTACCGTGCTCATTTGCGGTGCGACCGCCCTCATTGGTTGCGCTGCAGCCTCCGCGTTGGCTGCCGCGGCCGCTCTATATGTCAGCAGACACGGAATCTGCTCGGGTGGCAGGAGACTTCGAGCCCAGGTGCAATACTCGGGGGGCTTTGCCTTTGAATGCGTGTCTTGAGTTGGCGTGCGTGTGAAGGATCCGAGGCTCTTAGTTAGAGGCTCCTAGCTTGCAATGGCGGCCGCGAGGCCGCCATTGCATACCCAAATCCGGAGGGGAGCGCGCGAGCCGCGTTCCCCTCGGCTTCCCTGATCGATTGTCGAACACGTTGACATCTCAGTATTCATCAACGCCCGGGCTGATCGCCCTGAACGCCTCGATCCGAGCCGAGCGGAAGCCCGTCGAAGATCCATGCACGCGGCCCAACAGGTCGGCTGGCCGCAATACACGGCCACGGTGGAGAAGGTGGTCGCCGACCTTCCAGCCAACCAGCGCGCCCACGCGGTGATCTTCACCTACGGCTACAGCCAGGCCAGCGCGCTCGAGTTGCTCGGCACGAACCTGCCGCCGATCTACTCGGGCCACAACGCCTACCCGTATGGTGTCGGCCTCAAGTCCTCTCGCCCCGACCAGCTGAGACGCCGCCCCAGCATTGGCCAACGTGCCCTCGCGCGAGCACTCGGCGACCGAGACCTCGGTGTCTGCTCATGCCCCACACGATCCGCACGCTATGTGGTCATCGTGTTGATACGCCCGATCAGAACTCGACCAGGCGGTTACTGGCGACCCTCGCCATACGCCTCGCCAAGAGCCGTCGTTTCAGCGTCGTTTCCCTCGTCGACCCGTGCGCCTGTGCGTATTCGGCCGAACAGCTGAGGCCGCCGATGCCGAGCGCTCCTCCGGCCTGTGCCGGGTTGCCGCCGGTGACTTGCCTGGTTCCGCCGGCTCGGGCATGGTGACCGGGAACCTTGGGGTGTGGTTCCTGATGAAGGTCGGGCTCCAGCCGAATATCGGGAACATCGCGCCCCATCCCACCATGAGGAATTGCTGGACGATCGAGAAGACCGAGGTGGTGATCCAGTAGACGAAGACTCCGGCGGGGAACAACCCGCCGTACACGATCGAGGACAACGGGAAGATGACCATCATGGTGCGCTGGGTGCTCGCCGACGGGTCGTTCTCGGCAGGCGGCGGCATGAGCATTCGGCTCTGGATGAACTGCAACAGCCCTGACGCAAGGGCGAGGGCACTAACGCCGAGTGTGAATACGACCAGCGGCAGGTTGAAAAGGACCTGTGGCTGCCCGACGTTGATCCCTAACACGACGGTGTTGATGCACGGCAAAGCCGTGTCGATCACGCCATTCACAACGTGCGGGCATTGGATCGACGGGACCAGATTGATCCCGGCGACCTTGAGCATGGCGCTCGGGTCGTAGTTGGTGAGGCCGTCCTGGATGACCCTCCACATCGGGATCACCAGACCCATCGTCAGCAACGACGGCAGGCAGCCCGCCGTCGGGCTGACGCCACGCTCCTTGTAGAAGGCTTGGGTCGCCTTCTGGATGGCCATGCGGTCGCCTTTATAGCGGCGATTGAGCTCCTTGGTCAGCTCACGCAGCTCGGGTGCCAGGATCTGCATCCTCTTCTGCGACATGATCGTGCGGGCCGTGAGACGGACCGTCACGAGTCGGATCAACAGCGTCATGAGCACGATGGCGACAACGATGTTCCCGGTCAGGGCGTAAAGCGCGGCGAGCAGCAGGAACAGCCCCTGGAAGATGGGGGTGAAGAGAAAGCCCACGAGCGAGACGGGATCGGCGCCGGGGCTTGCCGGCCGCAGCGGCTGGGGCAGCGCCGTGGGACTGGGCGAGGGCGATGCAACGGAGGCGGCCGTCGCCGTATCGGCCGTCGCCGAGGCTGCGGCGACCGACTGGGAGGTGGGGCTGGCATTGGCGGCGAAGGCCGTCCCGCAGGCCACCAAACCGAAGGCCAGGAGCGCCAGGAACAGCCCGAAAGCGGCCCAGCGTGCGCGGGCCCGGGTATTGGCGGAGGGCTTGCGCCCGAGGGAGGTCACGTCAGCGAACTGGGTCGTAGCCACCGCGACTCCATAGGTGGCAGCGAGCGATTCGACGCATTCCCATCCAGCTCCCTCGAAGCACACCGTGCTTGGCAATGGCCTGTTCGGTATAGACCGAGCAGGTGGGTTCGTAACGACAGACCGGCGGCGCCATGCCTCCGAACGGCGACAGAGATTGGCGAGCCGATGGGAACGTCGGCGCCCGACTGAAGGTGCCCTTCTCTGGATGGCCTCCTGTTCCCACGAACTAGACTTCGGTGACGCCTCTAAGGTTCACCCTCGTTTCCAGTCGAGCTCTCCGCGTCAGGACCGCCCGCCGGTGAGCAGTCAGGGCTGGATGAGGACGAAGCCGCCGTCCCAAATGGTCGGGTAGTCGTCCATGTATGGGGTGAGCTTCGTCCGCATGTAGTCGAGCGAGGCCACGTAGCCCGGCGCAGGGTCGTAACTCAGCGTTCCGTAATAGGAAGCCATGATCGTGAGACTCGTGACCGTGAACGCCTGACTCACAGCGGGGTCGCCGCCGGTTGAGGTGAATCCGGCCATGACCCAGGCGTGATGGCCCTCCTTGACGATCAGGCCGACAGGCTTGCCCGTAACCCGCATGCGCGTCGCCGCCGCTTTGATCGCTGCGTCGAAGGACGTGTAGGCAACGATGTTGTAGAAGCCGGCGCCATACGCCGTGGCCCGCCGTCACGTTAGGGCGCCGCGACTGAACGGCGCAGTAGAGGAGACAGGGGCCGTGAACAAGGTCCTTCTAACCGGTCGGCTCACCCGCGACCCGGAATTTCGGGCGCTCGCCGGCGGAACGAACGTCACGACGTTCGCAGTGGCCACCAACGAGTACCTAGGTGCTGGGACCCAGCGCAGTAGCAGATGGCGCCGGTACGGGCAGACCGCCCCTGCCGCCCGTTCCACCGCCGAACCCGCGCCGGCCGCCACCGAAGCCGGGCTGTCCGGCCGCGACCGTCTGGACGACCGTGGCGTCGAGAGAGCCATCGGCGTTGAGCGTGCCCTGGGCGGCTATTCGATTTCCGACGGCAACGTCGGCGAGAGTTGCGGCCGCAACGCCGCGCACCGCGTACGTGGTGCCCGCAGAGACGTTGACGGTGACCGTCTTACCGGCCGTGGTCGTGACGACGATCGTGGTGGCCGTCTTGCTCGCGACCGTTCCAATGACGGGAGCTTGAGCGACCGGTCCGCCGAGTCTGGGGTTGCCCGGGATCATGGTCGGGTGGGCGGACGCTACGGCGGGAAGTGCGGCGGCATGGTTTCCGGAAGTGGAGCCCCACGCGAAGGCGACCGAGGCCACGCCGAGGAGCACCAACGCGAAGGCCGGAACGATGACGGCCATGCGTGACAAGGAAGCCTTCATGTGCAATACCTCTGATGGCCGGCCGCTATTCGACCGCGGAGCTGGGGACGCCGCCCATTTGGGTCGGGTTGCCAGGGTCCGTCAGGCCAATATCACACCACTTGGCTTAAGCAATCCTGAAACGGGACCTGCCCGTTTGTTCGGTCCGGCAGCCAACTGACTTCGGCTTGACAACCGAACGGACGTTCTGTACGCTGCGGACAGGGAAAGGAGGCGCCTGTGACGAAGCACGACGCCGAACGAAAGCGCAGGATCCTGGACTTCATCGCGGCCACCTTGAGGACGCGCGGTTACCCGCCCTCCGTCCGAGAGATCGCCGCGGCCGTTGATCTCGCGTCCACGTCGGCCGTACATCACCACCTCCAGATGCTCGAGCGCGAGGGTTACCTGGAACGGAGCGCGGCCCAATCGCGCGCCCTGCGCCTGACGCCCTTTGCCGCGCTTCGGCTCGGCCTTTCGGGCGAGCTGATGCCCCAGTCCACGGCCGCGGAAGCGCACATGCTGCCGATCGTCGGCGAGATCGCGGCCGGCGGCCCAATCGAGGCATACCAGGACGCGTCGGAGAGCATGGCGGTGCCGGACCTGCTCGCTCCCTCGGGAGATGCGTACGTCCTGCGCGTCCGCGGCGATTCCATGATCAACGCCCACATCCAGGACGGGGACTTTGTCCTGATCCGGCCGCAGCAGACGGCCCGAGACGGGGACATCGTCGTCGCCCAGGTGGAAGAGAACGCGGTCACCCTCAAGCAGTTCTTCAAGGAACAGGGTCGCATCCGCCTCCAGCCCGCCAACCCAGACTACCCGGCCATGTTCTACAACGACGTACGGATCCAGGGGAAGCTCATAGGGGTCATCCGCCGCCTGGACTAGACGCTCGCCATCGGGCGGCCGATCCCGCGGGCCAGCGACGGCTGGCACGTTGTCGCCAAAGCCAAGCTTGCTTGCTTCGCGCTCGGCCCGGCCTAGGTCTCGGCCCGCCGGACTGCAAGCTGGGGTTGCGTGGCGGTTCGGTTGGCCGTCCTTGCCCTGCGGACTGAGGGTCGGTTATCCACAGCGGCTGTCCACGCTCTGCCCACAGCCGCCGCGATATTGGGGACAGTTCCGGGCCGAATTCGTCGGTTGGTGTAGCCGAGCCCGGTGCGCAGCGCGAACATTGGCGCCACAACGAATCCAGCCACGCCCGGAGAGCCGCCGACCGTGATAGATCGATTGCCGCCCCAGAACATGGACTCCGAGCAGGCCGTGCTCGGCTCGATCTTGATTGATCGCGACGGCATCATCGAGATCGCGGACTTCCTGCGCCCGGAGGATTTCTACCGCCAGGCCCACGGGCGCATCTACGCGGCCATGCTGGAGCTCTTCGAGCACCGCGAGCCGATAGACGTCGTCACGGTCGCGGAAGCCCTCGAGCGCGCGGGCGAGCTGGAGGCGGTCGGTGGCGCGAGCTACCTCTCCCAGCTCGGCAACGACACTCCCACCGCCGTCCACGTCGCCCAGTACGGCCGCATCGTGGAGCGCAAGGCGGTACTGCGCCGCCTCATCGGCGCCGCCGGCAAGATCGCCGCCATCGGGTATGAGGACGGTTCGGACATCCAGGAGTCGATCGATCGATCGGAGGCCGAACTTTTCGCGGTCAGCCAGCGCCGCTCCGGCGACAGCTTCAGCCCCCTCAAGACGCTCCTCCACAGCGCCTACGACCGGCTCGATTACCTCCACGCCCACCGCGGCGAGATCGTCGGCATCCCCACCGGCTTCCCGGACCTGGACCAGCTGACCACCGGCTTCCAGGCGAGCGACCTCGTCATCCTGGCCGCCCGGCCCAGCGTCGGCAAGACGAGCCTCGCGCTCAACGTGGCCGAGCACGCGGCCGTGCGCGAGGGCAAGACGGTCGGCGTCTTCAGCCTGGAGATGAGCAAGGAGCAGCTCGTACTGCGCCTGCTGTCGAGTGTCGCCGCGATAGACTCGCAGCGCCTCCGCTCGGGCTACCTCGAGGAGCTGGACTTCGCCCGCATCGCGCCGGCGCTGCAGGCCCTTTCGGACGCGCCCATCTTCATCGACGACACGCCCAGCATCAGCACCATGGAGCTGCGCACGAAGGCCCGCCGCCTCCAGGCGGAGCGCGGTCTGGATCTCCTGATCGTGGACTACCTGCAGCTGATGCAGGCCAGCTCCACCAGCCGCGACGCCAACCGCGTCCAGGAAGTCTCGGAGATCAGCCGCGGCCTCAAGGCCCTCGCGCGCGAGCTGAAGATCCCGGTCCTCGCCCTATCGCAGCTCTCCCGCCAGCCGGAGATGCGCGAGTCGCGCGAGCCGCGGCTCTCCGACCTGCGCGAGTCCGGCGCCATCGAGCAGGACGCGGACCTGGTCCTCTTCCTGTGGCGCGAGAAGGAGAAGGCCGGCGAAGACGAGGGCGCGGACGGCGAGGTCATCAACCTGCGCCTGGCCAAGCACCGCAACGGCCCCACCGGCGAGGTCAAGCTCTGGTTCCGCAAGAGCCAGACGCGCTTCATCAGCTACGCCGCCGAACGCTACGCCGAAGCCGTCTGAAAGACGGCCGCTGTCCCGCAGGACAGCAGACGTCTGAAAGACGGCCGCGGTCCAGGCGAAAGCGGGGCCGAGGTCCTAGGCGGCGGCGCGAGCGAGGTTGGCTAGTGCCACGACTTGTGGCGGTAGTACCAGTCCGAGTCGATCGCCGTGTAGTCCGGGCCGCCCCGCATTTGCGTCGGGAGCGTGTAACCCGGCTCGTAGAAGTAGCTCCAGCGGTTCCAGTAGTCTTCGGACAGGACGAACTCGGCGACGGTCAGCTTGCCCTCGACGTCGAAGCTTATGCCCTCCACGGTGGGGATCGCCGCGCCGGACCCGGCGATTGCCTCGGCGATTCTCGTGTGTGCGGCGCTCACGTCCGAGGTGAACGGGCGCGGGCCCTTCGGGCCTACCCAGACCGCTCCATAACCGCAATTCGCCCCCGCCGGATCGGACCAGCTCTGGCCCCACATGATCAGCGCGCGACAGTTCGGGAGATTGTCGAACTCCACAACCTGGAGTTCCACCAGGATCGGTAGGACGGCACGCAGCCCGGTGGTTTGCCGCTGCATCGTGGCGAGATCCGGCGCCTTGTACGTGGCGGCCGACTGGGCCCCGCAGCCGGCGACCGAAAGGGCGGCGACCACCATCACGGCGGCAGCAAGCAGCCGGCGCAATCGTGCCCTGGTTGGCCCACCCATGGCGACCATTCTGGCAGCCGTGACCTCGCGCCGCTCCCGCTGCGCCCCACCGCTACTCGCTCCGCAACGACGTCGGCCGCGTCAGTCGATCGACCGCCGGTAACGTGGCAACTACGACGCCCATCGCCGCGGCCAAGCTCGCGCCCAGAAGCCACACGATCGACACATCCGGCAGCGGCACCGAAGGCGTGTCGGCGAGGCGCAGCATGGCCTGCGCCACGGCGATCCCGAGCAGCGCGCTGAAACCCGAGACGACGATCAGCGGCACGCCGGACTGCAGCACCACCAGGGCACGTAGCCGAGAGACGGGCATTCCAGCAGCCCGCAAGAACGTGTACTCGCGCCGGCGCTGGAGCAAGCCGGTCATCGTTGCGACGGCCAGACTGCAGCCGGCCAGCAGCAGAGAGCCCAGGAGGCCCAGGCCGACGATCCGCGACACCTCCGCGAATTGCGGGATCCGGCTCACCTCCTCGCCGCTCAGGACGACGACGGCGGACGGGGCCGCACCCTGGACCGCCGCCCGAACCCGTTCGCCCGTCGCGGCCGACCCATCGGTGTTCACGTAGAGCCTCGTGACGGGGAGGTCGGCCGCCGTCATTGGCGCGGCTCCGTCTGAAGATGCGGTCACGGCGCTGGTGAAAGTCTCCGGGTCGATGAAGAGGTCCGGCAGACCCTGGACGGCCTTGTAGTGCGGCATGAGCGGGGCCACCTGCGACAGCGGCAACCGGAACTCCAGCGTCCGCGACGTGAGGCCATCCTGGGGGAACGGTGAGATCGTGTACACCGAGACCAGCGCGGCGCCATCGGGCAGGATCGTATGGATGCCTGGACTGCCGCACGAAGCGTTCTGCAGTTCGAACGTGGCGACCAGCAAATCACACGGGGCGATCCATGCCGTCCAGCCAACGAGGCCCTGCCGATCCTGGAGAACAACTTCGCGAACCTCCAGGACCGAGCGGACGCCGGCAACGCCGACCAACTTGCCCGCGACATGGTTGTCCACGGCGCCGTCGACCAGAAGCGCCGTGGCCACTCCGGAACGAACCGGGATCAAGAAGGTGTCGGACCGCTGATCAGCGTAGGCGGCCATCGTGAAGAAGGCAGTGGCGACGAAGACGGCCATGATCACGCCGGCGATCGAGCCGAAAGAACCACGCGGGTCGTCCGCCAGGCGACGCCCGGCCAGCAGCGTCGAGGGCCCGCGGGCAATCCGCCCCAGGACGCGGCCGACGACGACGGTCAGCCACGGCCCTGCCACGGCGATGCCGCCGATAATCGCCGCGAACGACGCACCGAAGACGACCAGGGTTCCGACCTCGCCGATGGAGTTGCGAAAGACGGCCAGACTTACCAGCAGCCCCACGATCCCAACCAGTATCGGCAGGAGCCGCCGCACGCTCGGCGCCGGTGGCGTGATCCTCCTCTGGACCCCGAGCGGAGAGAGGGAGAGCCTGCGCATCCCCGCCAGTGCGGCCACCGCACCGACGATCTGAATGAGGAGCATAAGCACCAGAGCTTGGGCGAGCGGCGGCGTTATCGAGTCCGGCCACCAGGTCGCCCGATCAAGAGGTATTTGAGCCACAAGCGGTCGGACTAGCCAGAAGACAAGAAGCCCGGCCGGCGCCCCGACGATCGTGTAAAGCAACGCCTCGACCATGGCCAGCCGCGACACTTGAGCCGGCGTCGCTCCCACGAGCCGCAGCGCTGCCAGCCTCTGCTCCCTGCGCGTTGCCGCCAGCCGTGTTGCCGTGGCCACGAACACCGCAACCGGCACGAGCGACCCTACGACCGCCAGCACGAGGATGAGCAGCGCAAGGGGCGGCAGGTCCGGGGGCGCGGACTCGGTAGAGAACGCCACGATCGGCCTGGCGTATCCGATGTGGTCCCAGTCCGTGCCGATGATCGCCACGAGTTCTTGCGGGGAGCGGAGTGCCTCGGGCCCGATGGTCCCAACAACGGTCCCGACTCGCGGCGCCAGCTCATCGGCCGGGGTAGCGGCCACCAGCGCGGCGAGCGCCGGCGAGACGTAGGCCTGACCCAGGCCCGGCAGTGCCGGAATCCCCGGCGGCACGGGCGCATCGGCCGCATACCCAACGCCCGCAGCCGTCGGGGCCAGCAGGATCCGGACGAACGTCTGGCCCTCGAACTTGTCGTCGTAGCGGGCCATGAGCAACCGGGCATTGTCGAGGCCGACCCAAAGAGGGACATCACGCCAGGCCGAACGCGAGTCCCTTTCCGCCAGAGCGGGCTGGAATGAGACGGCGAACAGCAAGACCGCCGTGCCGATGGCCACGGCAAGCGCCGTCAGCGCAAACGCGATGGCGGACCGCCGCCCGTCCGCCACGGCCAGCCGCACCCCCAGTCGAACCTCCGAGGCAGTCATCGATCGGCGCCGCTGACCCGCCCGTCTCGGACGACGATCTCACGCTGGGCGAAGGCGGCCACGCGAGCCTCATGCGTGACCAGCAGGACGCTCGTGTTCTGCTGCACCGCGGCCGAGGTAAGCAACTCCATCACCTGTTCGCCCGCGATGGTGTCCAGCGAGCCGGTCGGTTCGTCGGCGAAGACGACGGTCGGCTCGGTCACCAGGGCGCGGGCGACGGCCACGCGCTGTGCCTGGCCACCGGACATCTCGCCCGGCCGGCGCCGCTCCATCCCCTCGAGTCCAAGGCGTGGGAACCACTCCGCGGCCGCGGCTTCCGCGACGGAGCGGCGGACGCCGTTCAGCAGCAGCGGCAGCGAGACGTTCTCCAGGGCCGAAAGCTCCGACACCAGCTGAGATCGGAAGAGCGTCGTGTAGGGAAA
>OCZT010006463.1_pt1 | contig 11607 bp, 10 predicted proteins | sample 1539031 | NCBI WGS metagenome assembly OCZT01 (sample SAMEA3539308, study PRJEB22396) | soil metagenome | biome: tundra; feature: field; material: soil | place: USA | collected 2010-05 | depth 0.15 m
GGCGGCGCAGGCATCCCAAGCGCTCCAGGCCGCGACCGCGATGGCGCGCGCGAGCACCGCCCTCGGCCAGATGGCCGCCGCCGCCTCCGGTGGGTTCATGGGCACCGCCGGCTTCCTGCCGACCATCCGGGTCGAAGGGGCGGGCGCGGTCCCGGCCGGAGCGACCCGGCGTATCCAGGCAGTGATCGAGAGCCTCATCACGCGCAAGGGACTCAACCTTCGGCTGGCGCCGGCCGTGACGCAGGCCTTCGAAGGCGCCGAGTTGAAGGCAAGCGACTACGGCGGTGGCAACCACCTGAGCAAGGAATCGGCCGGCCGCGAGCTGAGGCAGGCGGTGGAGGCGGGCGTCCTGCAGCTGGTGCGGTACCCGCAGGGCGAAGCAGGGTTCCGTGCGAGCCCCGACCTGCTGAGGGATGTCGCCGAAGGTCTCGGGCAGCAGGTGAACGCCGCCCAGCCTCTGACGCCCGAAACCATCATCGGGAGCCTGTCCGTGGGCCAGACGGAGGGCACGGTGACGATCATGTTCACCGATGTCGAGGGCTCCACGAGCCTGCTTTCGACGCGAGGCTTCACCGAGTCGCACGAGATCATGAAGGCCTACGAGCAGATCATCGACGAGAAGGTGGCTGAGCACGCGGGACGCCGCATCAAGGGATTGGGCGACGGCTTCATGGTCAGCTTTGGTTCTGTCCGGCATGGAGTCGAATGCGCCCTGGACATCCAGAGGACGATCGCCGAGTACAGCAAGCAGAACCCGGAGCGGAAGATCAGGATCCGCATAGGCATCAACACAGGCGAGGTGGTCGAGGAGGCCGGCGACATCTTCGGAGCCGCGGTCAACGTCGCCGCTCGGGTCGCCGGCAAGGCGAAGGGTGGCGAGGTCCTGGTTTCGGATGTGGTGCGTGCCCTGGTCGGCCCAGTAGCCGAGATCAAGTTCGAGTACCGGGGCCACTACAAGCTCAAGGGTTTCCCAGACCGCTGGCGGCTGCACGAGGTCACCCCCGGCGAGGTGCCGTCGTCAGCGCCGGTCCTATCGGCCGGCGACGGCTTTGTGGGCCGCGACCAGGAGCGCCTCGACATCCGGATGGTGCTGGACCGCGCGGCCACCGGCTCGGGAGGCATGCTGTTCATCGCGGGCGCACCGGGCATCGGGGCGTCACGTTTGGCCTCCGAGGTGGCGGCCGACGCCTCGCGCAAGGGTTGGATGGTGCTCAGCGGTCGCTGCGCCGAGCAGGTCGGCGGCACGTATGCGCCCTTCCGCGAGATGCTCAGCGCGGCGGTCGCCAGCGCTGGTGCCAAGACGCTGCAGGACGCGGTCGGTACGAATGGCCCGCTGCTGGCCAACCTGGTGCCGGCGCTGCGGCAGAAGGTCCGCGGGATGGCTGCCGCAACCGAGGTCGGCGCGAACGAGCTGCGCGAGCAGCTGTTCCGGGCTGTTCACGACTTCCTGGTCGGCTGCCAGGGCGCCAAGCCGCTACTCGTCATCCTCGACGACCTGCAGTGGGCTGACGAGGGGACCGTCCTGCTGCTTCGGGACCTGGCCGAGCGACTTGGCGGCAGTCGCATCGTGATCGCGGCCACCTATTGGGAATCGGAGCTGGATTCGGGCCGGCCGTTCACAAACATCGTCTCCCGGCTGCTGCGCCGCCGGAGAGCGCAGAGGATCGGCCTCGGGCGCCTCACCGATCGCGAGGTCGAAAAGATGGTCGCGGTCATGGCTGAGACGCCGCTGACGCCGGTCCAGCTCATCGGAATCCAGGCCGCGACCGAAGGCAACCCCCTGTTCGTCGAGCAGTCGTTCCTGTACATGTCGGCGTCCGAGAGCATGTTGGGCGGTAGCTCTCGGGTCCAGGCCAGCTTCACCGAGGAGGACCTCGAGCTCGCTCAGAGCGTGCGGGGCCTGATCGGCCGGCGGCTGGAACGCCTCAGCGAACCCGCCCAGAGGATGCTCGTGGCCGCCGGGGTCGTCGGCCGCGACTTCGACATCGCGCTGCTGGAAGCCTTCGGAGAGCTGTCGGGCCACGAGCTGCGCGAGGCGCTCGACGAAGCCACGCGAGCGCGCTTCCTCACCGCCGCCGGAGGCGACCACTATCGATTCGCACACGACCTCATACGGCAGCGCGTGCTTGGGGTGCTTCCACTACCGCGGCTTCAGGCGTATCACCTCGCGGTCGCGGACACGCTGGAGCGCGTATACGGACGGAGCGCCGGCGAGCGTGCCGGGGAGATCGGATACCACCTCTACCAGGCCGGCACCGCCGCGGACCCCGTCCGCACGTCGAGCTTTCTGGCGCAGGCCGCCAAGAACGCTATGGCGGTGGGAGCGTGGGAGGAGGTGCTCCGTCTCATCGAGAGCACGCTGCTGCTGCTCCCGGGCGACAGGATCCGCGAAAGGGCTGAAGCGCTCGCCACAAGAGGCCAGGCCTACGCCGGCCTGGGGCGCACCGCGGAAGCGAAAGCCGCCTGGAGCGGAGCCGCTCAACGCTACGAGGAGCTTGGCGACGCCAAGGCGATGGCCGCCATTCACGAACGGCTCGAGCACCTCGACCACGCCAACGAGGCAGCCGAACCCCCCGAGGCGGCCGAAGAAGCCGAGCACGAAACCGAGGTCCCCGAGCCCGTCTCGTAGCAGACCAGTGCTGCAGGGTTGGCCGGGGTCCCCCCGGCCATGACTTTGTCCTTTCCGACTCCCAAACATCGCGTGGAGAAACTGATTCTCAAACGAAGCCCATCCGTATACCGGAAAGAGAGCAGCGCCTCGGCGCAGCCGACGCGCAATGAGAGGGAACCATCCGGGTTCCCTCTCATTCCTCAGTTCACAAGCCGAGCTGCGGGCTGCACCGGCATGAAGCTTGCGTTGCCGGTCATGGTCGGCAACTGTCCGGTGAAGGTGATCGTGTCGGCGATCACGCCGCCGGTCGCGTCAGTCCTGAACCCCGAGCTCGTCGGAATGTTCAGGGCGGCCGCAGGCATGTACACCAGGCCGATGTAGGCGGAGGCGGTGGATGCCCCCATCACGTTGCTGCAGGTGTTCTCGGGCTCCACGGCACCCACGCCGGGTTCGTAGATCGCCATCCAGTTGAACTGATACCCGCTGAACACGTAGTTGTCGCCTCCGTTCGGGTCGGTGAGACAGCTGCCGTTGGGGATGTAGTAAGCGACGGCGCCCGGTGTGATCGGACCAGGACAAGTGGTCAGCGCCCCGCCACTCGTATCGCACTGGTTTTCATCGGCCCGATCACCCGCGGGCGGGACCGCCCGATCCGGGGTCTGGTTCGGCAATCCCGAAGCGGTCGGCGACGTTTCGCCGTCGGGCGGATACGAGCCGGTTGTTCCTCGCGGAGCGGCCGCATTGGGGGCGAAGGACCCGCCGATGTCGCCGGCGTCAAAGATCGCGTCCTCGCCGCCGAGGGTGCAGTGGGCGCCATTGTTGCCGTTACCGTTGCCGTGGCCGTTGCCCATCCCGTTGCCGAAGGGGCACTGCTTCGTGTCGTTGTTCTGTACCGGATCGGTCACCTGGATGGTGCCGGCAAGGCCGAATGGGCCAGAGCAGCCGCTGGGCGGCGGAGACGCGTACACCCGATAGGAGGTCGCCCCCGGCACGTTGCTCATCTGCACCTGCAGTGCCTCGAAGAAACTGAGGCTCTGGGTCTGGCAGCGGGAGGGCGCGCTCTCACGCAGGTAGTTGACGCCGCCATACGTGTCGGTCCGGACGGATGTGATCTCGACTCCCCAGGTCCCTCTCCTGATCCCGAATCCGGAAACGGAATCGAGGTTGAAGGCGCCGGCGCAGTTGGCGCCGTCGCTGTTCCAGAACTGCGTGTTGGAAACCTCGGTGTTGTCGTTCACGTCCGGCTCGTCCGGAGGCTTCAGCTCGTTGCTGACGAGGCCCCCGTTGTTGGTGTATCCGCCCTGCCACTTGTAGACGCCGGTGCTGAGGAAGTAGCAGAGCTTGTTACCGAAATTGGGATTTGAGCTGTACACACCAGGGGATAGCACAACATCGTTGCCCGGCTTGGCCCGGCTGCCCCCGGCGACAGGTGGGGGTGGATAGTTGGGATCGGAGTAGGCGTAGCCGGACTTGGTGAGCCCGGCGACGCTTGGGAAGGTGCAGGGAGGTGTCGCACCACTCGGGTAGCAGGTCATGGTCACCGAGCCGGGCACCACCGCCTGGCACCTCGCGTAGATGTCCCCGGCAACCTTGAGGCTGGAACCTGCGGGGACGTTTATCGCTCCCGAGGAGACGATGGTGCCGAACACCGAGAGCGTGCCACTGGCCGCGACCGACATCGAGACCCCGGGCTTACCTCCACATCCAGCCTGGTCGAGCGCCGCCAGCGTGGGGGTGTAGAGGAGGTTGTTCACGCCCCCGGCCGCGCTCGCCGTCAGCTGTGGCGAAACCCCATTCGTGAGGATTCGGCCGAATTGCAGCTTGAGAGACCTGGTGGCCGTGAGGGTGAACCGGCTCCCCGCCGGGCCGAGCGCCAGCACCGACTGCGTGAGAACCGTCCCGTCGGAATACGTACAGGTCACTATGAAAGCGCCGGCGCCCGGGACTCCATAACCCGGCGCGCAGGCCGGAGCACTGTACAGCAGCAGGTTCTTGCCGAAGCTGGTGGTCGCCCCCTGCTCCGCCGACGTGTAGCTGCCGGTCTGCTGGAAGTTGTCGCCCGCCGTCAGGGCCCCGGCGTCCACGGCCTCCTGCAGGTCGCGACGCAGGGCGTAAGCGCGGGCGCCGTCGATGGCGAGCGCGGCCATGCCGACGAGCACCGCCAGCATGATGGCGATGAGCACGATGGCCTGGCCACGCTGACCGCGCCGGCCGGCCATCAGTACTCGGTCCGGAAGATGGCGGCAGCCGTGATCACGAGGTGATTGGCGGTCGCCTGCGCGATCACCGGTGTGATCAGGATCAGGTTGAAGCGCACCGTCACCTGCAGCGGAGCGTTGCCGGTGGCCGGGTTCACGGCGCTGCACCCGCCGCTCGCGGGCGCCGGGTACTCACCGCCCGGCGCGTTGGCCGGCGGCGTTGTCTCGACCGTGGCGGGCGGGCTGGGCTCCGTCACGTAGAGCCAGGCGGCATTGGCGGGCGGCGTGGCGCTGGTGATCGGGCCCTGCGGGCAAGGTTCGGTCACCGGCACGCCGATGAGCTGGGTTGTGACGGTGCTGAGGACGTCGGCGTTCGTCGGCAGCTTGAAGGGGGCCTTCACGACGATCCGCGCGCCCTCGCGCGCCGCGTGGTTCACCGTGTCGTAATAGAAGACGGCACGCCCGATGTCGATGATGCCGAACAGCAGCAGCAGCAGGACCGGCGAGACGAGGGCGAACTCGATCAACGCCTGAGATGCCTGGCCCCGCGACTTCCGAGGGCTCACGGACCGCCCACCGTCATATGCATGTTGGAGGCGATGCGGAACGTCCCGAACTGAGCTGTAACCAGGGGCGTCAGCGGCCCGTAGGTGTAGAGCACGATCACGTTTAGGTCCTGCAGGCTCTGGCCGGTGGCCGGGCTCGTGAAGTCGGTCCCGCTCGTGTTGTCGTAGCAGATGTACAGCCAGGTCTGGTTCGCGGTCGGGGGATAGGCGGAGTTCGCGAACGGCGGATTGTGGAAACCGTTGCCATCTGTCGGGTTGGGGCACGTCGTGCCCGGGTTCTTCAGGGTCGACGCCGGGAGCGAGATCGTCGCGAGCTCGGCGTCCACGGCGGCTTTGATCGCGGCGTCGTACAGATACGGGTGGTTGAGCGTGGGCGCTTGGAAAAATGCTCCATGCCGCGCGCCCTCGCGAGCGGCGCTGGAAAGCGCCTCGGATATGTATATCGCCCGGCCGATGTCGACAAGGCCGCCGACCAGCAGCAGCAGCAGCACAGACGAGAGCGCGAACTCGACCATCGACTGCCCGAATTGGCGGTTTGCGCCCAGGGGCCGGGTCACGTAAGGGGGGCGCGACATCCGACTATCTTGCCTATGATGGGTCGGCAGTGCGCACGACCTTGAACGGCCTCACGTCGCGAAGGCCGTTCACCATCCTCGGAATCGTCCTCGCCTTTGTCGTAATCGCGGCGTTCGTCCTCGTAGCACTCAACGCGAGTCAGGGCTCAGTTGGTCAGTCGAAGAAAGTGGTCGTCGCCACCAAGGACCTGCCGGCGCGGATCCCGATCGACGCCGGATCGCTGCAGATCACGAGCGTCCCGATAGGAAACCTTCCAGATCTCTGGTTCACCTCGATCGACGACGTGAAGGGGATGATCCCGCTGGTGAACATCGCCAACGGCGAGCCGATCACCTCCAACCTGGTGATCAAGCCCAGCGGAACACTTACAACGCAGTCGGAGTTCCTGCCCATACCTTCCGGCTTTGTCGCGCTCACCATCCCCACAAGCGAGCAGCAGGGGGTCGCCGGCTTCATCCAGCCCGGCGATTACATCGCAGTCATCGCCACCGTCACGTCTGGGGCCAAGGTGGCGAGCATGACGGTGTTCAATCAACTGCACGTGATCCGGGTCGGCGCGGACGCGGCGGCCGGCGGCGCCGCGACGGCGGCCACGAGCCTGACGGTCGTGGTCACCGAGTGCCAGGCGGAGTACATCACCTGGTTCTTGACGTTCGCCTCCCTCAAATACACGCTCGAGTCATACCAGGACTACCTGACGGGCACCCCGGCCAAGGACCCAACCTGCCCGAGCGTCAGCTCGGCGGCGGGCGTGACCCTGAAGCTGGTACAGAAGGCCTACCCGACCCTGTTCTAGGTCTATGAGATGACCCTGCCGGCACCCATCATCACTTTGATCATCGCGGTGCCCATGGCGGCGGCGATCGCGATCTTCTTCTGGAGCCTCGACCGGATCAGCAAGGAGCGCACCGCCCCGGCGACGATCGAACAGGCGGCCAGGGCGACGCCGCGCGAACTGGTCGAGCGTCTCCTCCGCCCCGCCGCGGACAACCTGAGCCAGCGCCGGAGCGTTCGCGGCCGGCCGACCCTGACCGAGGACCTGGCTCGCGCCGGCCTCAACATCACCCCCTCTGAATATCTCCTGATCCGGATCGGAGCCGTGGCCCTGGGAGCGCTGATCGGCCTGTTTCGATTCGGATTCTCTGCCGGCCCGATCATCCTGGGGGTCGTCGGATTCATCGCCCCGCCGCTGGCCGTCACCTACCTCCAGCGCCGCCGGCAGAACCTGTTCAACGAACAGCTGGCAGCGATGCTGCAGCTGCTCTCCAACTCGCTGAAGACCGGCTACGCGATCGACCGCGCCCTGGAGACGGTGGCCACCAAGTCCCGGCCGCCCGTTTCCACGGAATTCGAACGCGTCACCACGGAGATCACGCTCGGCACTTCGGTCGAGGACGCGTTGAGCGCGCTGTTGCTGCGAATCAACAGCCCGGACCTCGAGTTCATCGTCACCGCGATCCTGCTCCACATCCGCGTCGGCGGAAACCTGGCCGAGGTCCTCGACACCATCTCAGACACGCTTCGCGATCGCCTGCAGACCAAGCGCGACATGAGCGTCCTCACCGCACAATCGAGGGCCTCGGCGACCATCATCACGGGCCTGCCGATCCTGCTCGCGCTCGGCCTGTACGTGTTCGTCCCAGGCTACTTCGCGCCGATGACCACCACGTTCGTCGGCTACATCCTCCTGGGGATTGCGGGCCTTCTGATCCTGGTCGGCAACATTCTCATCAACCGCATGACCGCGCTCCAGGCATAGCCCGAATGCTGCCGATCGCGCTGGCGGCGGGCGTCATCTGCGGAGTGATCGTCGCGGCGTTCTTCGTGGCTCTGGATCGCAACCTGACAGCGGCCGTACCGCCCAGCGGCGTGTGGATCGCCCCGGCGGTCAAGACGCCTCTTCTGAAGCGCCTGGAAACAGCGGCACGGCCGCTCGCCTCGCGTCTGCCGGCGCTTGCGGCAGGTGAGCTCCGGCAGAAGCTCAGCCGCGCGGGCGATCCTGGAAACCTGACACCGGCCGGCTTCCAGGCGGTTCGCTACGGTCTGGCTGCGCTCTTCGCCATCGCCGGCCTCGCGGTCGGACTCCTGCTGCCGCTCCAGTTCCCCTCCGTGGTGAGCGCGCCCGTCACCGGCCTTGTGTTGGCGGTGTTCGGCTACTTCCTCCCCCTTTTGTGGCTGAATCAGAGGATCGCTGGTCGCCGCCACCAGATCCAGCGCTCGCTGGCGGAGGCGACCGACCTGCTGACATTGGTCGTGGAGTCCGGCATGAGCCTGGATGAGGGCCTTCTCAGCATCACCGAGCGATTCCACAACGCGCTCGGGGACGAGATCGGCAAGGTGCTCCGCGAGATAAGGCTGGGCCGTCCTCGAATGGGCGCGCTCGAGCACATGGCCGAAGCATGTGGCGTCGCCGACCTCCATCACCTGGTCGAGTCAATCGTGCAGTCGGACCAGATGGGTGTTCCGATCGCGCGCCTGCTCAGGGTCCAGGCGACCGAGATGAGGAGGCGCCAGCGGCAGACCGCGCAGGAGCGCGCTGCTCAAGCCTCGTCGCGGATGGTCTTCCCCATGGTCGGCTGCATCTTCCCGGTGCTGTGGATCGTGCTGCTCGGGCCGGCGATCATCCAGATCCTGGGCAATCTCCACTAGGCAATGAGTAGTCGTGTAACGCCGCGAGGCTTGCAACCGTCGTTCGGCGATCTTGACAAGCCGCTCTACACGATCAGCGTCGCGTCCGAGATCCTGGAGACGCATCCGCGCACCCTGATGCTCTACGAGGACGCCAGCCTGCTCGAGCCACATCGCACGGCCACCAACAGACGCCGGTACTCGCAGCGCGATATCAGCAAGGTCCAGGTGATCCAGTACCTGACCCGCGAGAAGGGCGTCACCCTCGCCGGCGTGCGCCACATCCTCAGCCTGTTCGAGGTGATGAAGAAGCATCGGGTCGAGCCGCCCGCAAACCTGCGCGAGATCTTCGACCGGTACTCACAGATCATCTAGCCGGAGGCCCGGCGGAGCGCGAGCGCCGGCGATGCGCAGTGCGGCCTGAGGGTGAGGGCTTAAACGTCAGCCGGAAACAGCTCAAACGCGGCTTGCTCACCAAGTGTGAGCGGGTCACCCTCTTTTGACGGCTCCACAAAAGGGCCGTATTTCGGACCGTACAGGCTCGACGAGTGCCGGGCTTCGGCCGGGTCGGTGACGTGCCGGCTCTTGAACCGGACCACCCTTCCGCCGAGCTGAACCGTCCCTTCGGGTCGCTTGAGCAGGTTTTGCGGCCAGTGCCGCGCCAGGCCCTGGCCGGAGCGGATGAATACTCGATGGCCGTCGACGACGATCCAGATCGTGACGGTCGATGCCTTCCCCGTGTTGCGCCCATATGTCGTCAGGCCCACTTCGCGCTCCTTCGCCACTGCCTCGAGGACACCGCCGGGAAACTGGCCCACGACAGTCCTAAACCAACTCGTGCGTCGAGGTTGTTCCCTCTGCGGCCTTGCGGCGGCGCTTCGCCGCCGGCGCCCACAGGCTCTCCAGGTCGTAGTACGAACGCTCGCCCGGCAGGAACACGTGCGCGAGCACCGAGTCGAAGTCGAGCAGGATCCAGGTGGCGTCCTCATATCCGTCAACTGCGAGCGCCCTCACGTTCCTCTCTTTCGCCGCGTCAACCATCCCATCTGCGATCGCCTTCACCTGGCGGTCGGTCTCGCCCTCGCAAACCACGAAGTAGTCCGCGATGGAGGTCTTGTCGCGGACGTCTATGACGACCGTGTCCCAGGCCTTCTTGTCGACAGCCGCACCGCGTAGCAGCTTGGCCAGCTGCAGGGGTGTCGTGCGGGCAGCCTTCAACAGCGAAATTATCCCCCGTACAGGTGATGCGCGGTGATGTACCGCTCCACCACGTCGGGAACCTGGCCGGCAATCGACTGGCCGGCGGCGACGGCGCGCCGGATCTCGCTGGCAGAGACATCTGGCGTGGGCTCGAGACACAGGACCACTCCCTCCCCTTCCAGGCCGAGCAATTCCAGGTCGGCCTGGAGTGGCGGTCCGGCCCCGGGCCGGCCGACGACGACGATCGACGCCAGTGCTCGCACCTCGTCAGGCCAGCGCCACGTGGGGAACAGGCGGGCCGCGTCCCAACCGAGGATGAGGAAGAGCTCGCCACCCGGGTGCAGCCGTCGCATGTCGCGCAGCGTGTCCACGGTGTACGACGGCCCGCCTCGCTTCAACTCCACGTCAGAGACGGCAAACCGCCCTTCGCCTGCTGTCGCCAGCCTGCACATCTCCAGGCGCTCCGGTGCCGGTGCGACCGCCGGCGGGCGGTGAGGCGGTTGCGCGGCCGGGACGAAGATGACTCGATCGAGGCGCGCGCAATCGCGCGCCACGTGCGCGGCGGCGAGGTGGCCGGCGTGGATGGGATCGAAGGTCCCTCCGAGCAGCCCGACCCTCCCGCCGCTCCTCTCGATCACGGCTGGTATTCGAACTCGATCTCGGTGATGCGGACCGTGTCGCCGGGCTGAACGCCTGCCGCCTCGAGGGCCGCGTTGACCCCGAGCCGGTCGAGCTCGGTCTGGAAGCGGGCGAGGCCGCCTGACGACTCGAGGTCGGTCCGCTCGAGCAAGCGCTCCACCCTTTCGCCGCGGACGACAAAGCCCCACGACAGGCGTTCGACCACCAGCTCTGAACGAGAGCCGGCGGCCGGGAGCTTGATCGTTCGCGCCGGCCCCTGCGGCCGCGGCTCGGGCGCGCCGGCCAGGGTGGTGACGATCGCGTCCATCAAGGCGGGCAGGCCCTCGCCCGACAAAGCGGAGATGAAATGCACTCCCTTTCGGCGCGAGCGGGAACGAAGCCGGCGCGCGGGTTCCAGGTCGACCTTGTTGATGGCGATGACGAACGGGCGGCGCGCCAGGTCGGCGGAGAACCGCTCGACCTCGCCCCGCACGGTGGCGAGATCCTTCCAGGGATCCGGCGCCGTGCCGTCGATGACGTACACGAGGATCTTGGTTCGCTCCACGTGGCGCAGGAACCGAAGGCCCAAACCGGCGCCGAGCGATGCCCCCTCGATAAGGCCCGGGATATCCGCCATGACGATGCGACCACCACCTGACTCGGCCACCCCCAGCTGCGGATCGAGGGTGGTGAAGGGGTACGCGGCGATCTTAGGATGCGCGGCCGTCAGCGAGCTCAGGAGCGATGACTTTCCCGCATTGGGCGGCCCGACCAGCCCGACCTCCGCGATCAGCTTGAGGTCGAGCGTGATCGCCAGCTCCTCGCCCTTGATTCCGGGCTCGGCATAGTCGGGGGCGTGGCGTGTCGAGGACTTGAAGTGAACGTTGCCCCGGCCGCCGCTGCCGCCTCGCGCTATCACCGCACTGGCGCCGGGGTGTTCGAGATCGGCGATCACAGCGCCATCGGGGTCCAGTGCGATCGTGCCCACCGGGACGTCGAGGACAAGGTCCTTTCCACTGCGACCGGTCTTGCGACCGCCGGCCCCGTTCGCGCCGGGCTCTGCCTGCCAGCGCAGCTTTCGCATGTAGAGCGACAGGTCGGAGGCGCCGGTTGTCGCCTTCATCAGGATCGAGCCGCCCCGGCCGCCATCGCCACCGTCTGGGCCACCGCGGGGAATGAACGGCTCGCGGCGAAACGAGGCCGAGCCCCG
>OCZT010006464.1_pt1 | contig 11603 bp, 9 predicted proteins | sample 1539031 | NCBI WGS metagenome assembly OCZT01 (sample SAMEA3539308, study PRJEB22396) | soil metagenome | biome: tundra; feature: field; material: soil | place: USA | collected 2010-05 | depth 0.15 m
GACGGCTGCGGAACCAATAGCATTGAGTGAAGGGGCATCACCATCGGCGAATTCTACGAGACCCCGGCGCTGGCCAGATCCGCATCATCTGACCGCACCGTGACGCGTCCACTCTCCCCGGGGGAATACCAGGAAATCTTCCGAAAGGTACCCCGGCTCACCGTTGAAGTCGTCGTCTGCTCCGAGCGCGGCGTGCTCCTGGCCCGGCGGACCAGCGGCCCCTGCCGCGGTCTGTGGAATCTCCCCGGCGGGACGGTCCGGTTCGCCGAGTTGTTGACCGACGCCGTCCACCGGGTCGCGCGCGATGAGATCGGGGTGGACATCCTCATCGACGACTTCGTCGGCTACATCGAGTACCCCAGTCACGCCCGCCAGGGGCTGGACTGGCCGGTCGGGATGGCGTTCCGCACCCACCTGGTCCCCCCCACCGATGCGCTGGCGACCGTGCCGGACCGGCTCGAGTGGTTTAAACGGCTCCCGGACGACAAGATGCACGACGAGCAGAGGACCTTCCTCCAGATGCACGGTCTCGTCCGCTGACAGCGGTTTGGACCGCGGCGCCGGCGGACCCAATCAGCCGCATGCACCGGGCTACTCGATCGGCGACTAAATCAACCAATCGGCCGGGCAGACCTCGATCCACTTCTTCGATAGCAGGGGCCTTGAGAGAGTAGAGACAACTCACTATCAGCAGTGCCTGGACTCGGCCGGACGACCCAAAGGGACCCCCGTCTGCTAGCGGGCACTCGGTCCCGGAGCGGGCGTGGTCGCGGTGGCGCCTCCCGCATGAGGTGCACGTTCGCCTCGAGCGCACGGATCTGGGCCACGATCTGTCTGGGCTCATCTCGAGTATCCCGAAGCCTCCGACTGGTCCCGGTCGGCAAGTCCCAGATCCCGAAGGCGCTCCAGCCCCTGCCTTAGCCGGCCCAGGGTCACTGGCCTGGGAGTGACTAAGCCACTTCGAAAGCGAGTCACCGACCGAGCATAGATTCCCGCGGTACGTGCCAGCTTTCGCACCGAGTACCGTCGCACCTCCGCCCGCAATGGCGCTACGGCACTCTGGGCAGCGTCCTCGCCGACGCCGTAGACGATCTGCGCGGCTTCATCCTGACCCAGGTAGGCCTGCTCCTCCCAGCGGTTGGCCTCCTTGCCGATGCACTCCACCGCCGAGGCCACGACGGGCTGGCGCCGCGTGATTCCCCGCTCCAGGTAATCCCCGCCCAGGAACTTGGCCTCCGGGTGGAGGTGGTACTGCGCGAGGGCCTTAGGAGGTCTCGACTTCCCCTCGATTCACACCAGCCACCCAGAGGTTGCCTGAGCCAGCGGCCACTAACGGTCAGGCCTGGCAAGCCAGCGCCAAGGTCCGGTCAGCGCGAGCCCAGTACGGACTCGCCGCGTCGGGGGGGTCACGGCCTGGCCGACCGGGTTAATTTCTTCATCTTGAGGTGGAGCCCTGTGCGGACGAGGCGTAACCAGCCCCCAACCACAATCTCGCACCCCGCTTATAGCGGCCACAGGGGGAAACCACCTGAGTGATGGAGCGTGAAATCACCCGGCCCGCGCCTGCGTGGAGCCCTACAATGATCTCCCGTGCACAACTGGACGGCTTCGACTCAGCCGCTTGCAAGAGAGCCCAGCAGGGGTGCGCTGGCCTTCGACGAGCGGCCGCTCCTGGTCTTCTGGGAGACCACGAAAGCCTGCTTGCTCAGCTGCCGCCACTGCCGGGCCACGGCGCTGCCGGAGGCGATGCCAGGTGAGCTAGACACCGCTGAAGGAAGTCGGCTGCTGCAGCAGGTTGCGGGGTTCGGCAAGCCCTACCCCATTGTCATCCTGACCGGAGGCGACTGCCTGATGCGCTCCGACCTGCTCGGGCTGACCACTCAGGCCCGCCAACTCGGCCTGACGGTGGCACTCTCGCCCTCGGTCACGCCCCGGCTGACCCCACAGACACTGGCTCCATTCTTGGACCTGGGCGTCAAGGTGGTCTCCATCAGCCTGGACGGGGCGACCGCCGCAACTCACGATCGCGTGCGAGGCATCGTGGGCCACTTCGACGCCACGATCACCGCCCTGACCTGGCTGCGCCAGGCGGGCTTCAAGGTCCAGGTGAACACCACGGTGATGCGCGAGAACGTGGAGGAGCTGGCTGATGTCGCCGCCTTGATGCAACGGCTGGAGATCCCCCTCTGGGAGGTCTTCTTCCTGGTCAACGTCGGACGCGGCACCGCCGTCTCGGCACCGTCCGCTGCCGAGAACGAGGACGTCTGTCACTTCCTATTCGAAGCCTCTCGGTACGGCTTTTTGGTGCGGACCGTCGAAGCCCCCTTCTTCCGCCGGGTGGCCACCTGGCGGCGCGGGTTGGGCGAGATCGAGGATCCGGCGGAATACTTCGGCCTCGGCCCTCTGTACACCCGCCTGCACCGGCGGCTGGGCCAACTGCTGGGGGAGCCGACCCGCCGGCCAATGGCCCAGAGCGTGGCCACCCGCGACGGCATGGGGGTCATATTCGTGGCTCACGACGGGTCGGTGCGCCCATCGGGTTTCCTGCCCCTCTCCTTGGGCAACGTCAAGGATCGCTCGTTGGCCGAAATGTATCGTGAGGACCCAGTGCTCCGGGCGATTCGAGCGGCGGACTTCGCCGGCCGCTGCGGGGTGTGCCAGTTCCGCAGCATCTGCGGCGGCTCCAGGGCCAGAGCCTTCGCCAGCACCGGCGACCCCCTCGGCGAGGATCCAGGCTGCGTTTTCGGGGCGGCCTAGTGTCCCGTAACCGAAATGCTCTTCGGGTTGGCTGGGGCCAGGATCTGCTTTGGAGTCTTCACCCACGTGGAGGGGTGCTTGGCATCGTTCCAGGCGTCCAGGAAGCGTCGGATCGCATCGCGCAGGGCAAACACGCTGCGGAACACTCCGCGGCGGATTGCCTTGCGCTCCAGTAGGGAGACCCAGGTCTCCCCCTGGTTCATCCAGCTGGCCCTGGCTGGGGTGAGGTGCAGGTGGAAGCGCGGGCGGTGCCGCAGCCACTCCTCGCCCTCCCGGTGCTTGTGGGTGCTGTAGTTGTCCAGCACCCAGTGGATCACACCCCGGAGGTAGTTGCGGGCCAGCAGCGGCAGGAAACGCAGGAAATCCTGGTGCCGGCGCCGTGGGTAGCAACGCCCGGTCACCTCGCCGGTGGCCACATCCAAGGCCGCGAAGAGGGAGGTGGTCCCATGGCAGACGTAGTCGTGGCTGCACCGCTCGACTTGGTCCGGTCGCATGGGCAAAAGGGGCTGGGTACGGTCCGGCGCTTGGATCTGGCTCTTCTCATCCACGGACAGCACCAGCGCCTTCTCCGGCAGGTGCAGGCACAGCCCCACCACCTCGGCCGCCTTCTGTAAACGGCCATCTAAAAAGGATCCACTTGGGGGCAGGAATGATCACCTCCTAGGCCAACCTGCCCCCGGGTGGCGTCCGGTTGCTGGATTCGATCAGCCTCACCGTAACGGACCGCCGCCGAGACGGATCTCAGCCCCCGCTGTGCCGCTCTCCAAGGGGTGCATCCCCGATGGTGTAGCGCGCTCCGGGCGAAAGAGCCAGCCTCACTCCCCACCTGATCCGCGGCAGTAGTCAAAATGGGTGGATGCGATCGGTGATCATGTTTCGACACGGCAAGTCTGACTGGCAGACCGACACTGCTGGTGACGATCGTATGCGGCCGCTGTCGCGACGCGGACAGAAGACTGCGCGGACGATGGGACGGTTCCTTGTCCTAGCTAGTGAGGTTCCTGACGCCGCCATCACGTCCCCAGCGTTGCGGGCGACAGAGACGCTGCGCTTGGCCATGGAAGCAGGCGGCTGGAACTGCCCGGTACAAAGGCGCGAGGGGCTTTTCGGTGATGTCAGGTCCGTGATCGAAGAGATCCGCGCGGAGTTGCCGGTCACCGAGGTGCTCCTCGTCGTGGGCCACGAGCCCACCTGTTCCGAGGTTGCCGGGTTCCTCATCGGTGGGGGTTCGCTGAGGCTACCAACCGGGGCGCTGGCAAGAATCGATCTCGACGTCGACGAATGGACGAACATCGGACCCGCCAGCGGTCAGCTTTCTTGGTTGGTTTTGCCACGCCTCTTCCCGACAAAGAGCTTTGACTTCGCCAAGTAGGGCACCGACCCTGGGGCATCTCAGGAAGGCCCGGGGGCATCGCCGTGACCAGCTGCTCCACGACCACAGGCGCTTGGTCCCACGGCGCTTCCTCGTCTAGCCGTGCCTCGATGTTGGCAATCATGCGTTCTGGTCAGCAAGGTGACGCCACGCGAACCCCCCGGGGGGCCCACCTATAGGGAGCGCACTCGACCCCAGGCCTGCCGGCGCGCGATCCGCAGGGCATTTTCATATGGTTAGATCGGCCATCCGCGGCAGCAGCTAGCCGGGCATTCCGTTGCAGACCATACGGGTAGGAGACGGCATGATGGATCAGTCGCCGTTCCCGGTCGCTAGAACAAAGGATCGAGGCCTGCAACGCCTACGTCCGCGAGGAGCCGAGGTAGCTCCATACCTAGGTTGGACCGCGTTCAACGTGGACGCGGCTCACCTCCGCAAGCGCCTCAGGGAAGGACTCAGCTTGGGACCCTCCGACTACTCAACTCTGCGTGCCGCCCTTGCCATGGATTGGGACTTCTCGGAGGTGACGGCCGTGTCCCTCGCCTTCCGCGACGAGCGAGGGTCCTACGGATCACGATGCTGTGGGCAAGCTGGTCGCCCTAGCTGAGTCCGAAGCCGCCCACTACCATGAGGAGGCCCCAGCTATGCTGGCTGTTTCTCACTGCCCAGAGTCTCTATGAAACGCGGGGCGGTTCAGGAGCCTCGGGAAAGAGGTCGTGCTCGTCCGCCTTACCAAGGTGCCGCCTGCCCACGAAGCCACGGCGGGTCAGGACTGCCCCGTTGCGATGGGAACCGCAATGGTGGGGACGTCGGGGTTAGCCATCCCGACCACTCGATAGTCCACTTCCCAGCCGACCGAGGTGTAGTTCATCTCCGACACGATGTAGGTGCCATTGCCCGAGTCCACCTCCACCACGCTCGCCGTGTGACCGTCGAGCACATTGTATTGTCCTTCCCCAGGAGGCCAGGAGACCAAGTCTCCCACCGCAAGCGTGGCCATGGTCCCGGCGGTGGCGAAGCCCCTCTGGATAGCCGATTTGGCAACATCGTCACCGTTACCGACCAGGCTGGTGGCCCCTGCCCCGTCCCAGTTCAGCTCCGCCCAGAAGGTACATTGTCCGGGCTCCCCGCCCACCCCGCATGAAATGCCTGCCGCCCACTGGGCGCTGCAATCAGCGATTAATGCCTCATTGTCAGGGAAGGCAAGGTCGGACCCCAGCGCGGCGGAGCCGGGGTACCCTGCCTGGTTGATCACCAGGTAGCTTCCCGGGTGAGCTTGCAGGATCGGGGTGGATCGCGTATCGAGAATTCTGGTCGGCGCCAGCGGGACGTACACGTCACCCGCCTGAGCGGAGGCGGGCGCAAACCAACCGGACACATCCATTACGACGTCAGCCTGGCCGAAGTCGTTGTAGGCAGTCAGCTCACCGCTGGAGCTGAGCGTTGGCACCGCAAGGTTCGCGATGGTCTGACCAGAGGTCCAGTTGAGATTGGAGGCTAGCGGCTGGACACCACCCGGGTATACCGTCAGGTAGCTGGGAGCCGTGGTGTCGGTTACGGTGACATTGGCGGTGACCGCGGTGGCATCGTTGCCGATCCCGGCGAGTCCCGCGAGCTGCTGACTGAGCGAGGCTCCCGCGCCGAGGGCCCCACCCGCGTCCAGCGCTCGGCTGCCGGCCCTGGTGTCGAGCACCCGGGCCGGCACGACCGGTGTATACAGACTGGCGTTGGCGGGCTCGCCAGCCGCGGCTGAGAAGTAGCCGCTGACGTCAACCACTACATCGGCATCGCCGGTGGCGTTGAATACGGTGATCTGACCGGTGCTGCTGACCGGTACGATCACGCATTTGGCCACGGTCTGTCCCGGCACCCAGTTGAGGTTGGAGGTTGTGGGTTGGGAGGTGCCCGCGGGGTAGACGGTCAGAAAGCTGCTGGCGGTGGTATCGGTGGCCGTAACGTTGAGGACGACCGCCGCCACATTAGTGGTCGGCACATCACCAGCTCCATCCACTTGAACGTTGAGGGCACCACCCTGCCCCAGCGGCCCTCCGGCATTGGGTTCGCCACTACCGGGACGAGTGTCGGTGATTCTGGTCGGGGTCAGAGGGCTGTACTCGCCTGCCGTGCTGCCGCCCACCGGCGGCAGGAAATATCCCTCCAAGTCGACCACCACGTCGGTGGACCCAGCATCGTCGTAAATGCTGACCTGACCGCTGATGCCGACCGGCACCACGACCAAGTTGGGGACGGTCTGGCCTGGGGACCAGTTGAGGTTGGAGGTTAGGGGCGGAGCGCCGCCTGCCGGATATATGGTCAGGTAGCTGGCGGCACTGGTGTCGGTCACCGTCACGTTCAGCACCACCGCGGCCGCATTGGTCGGCACGCCACCCCCGGTTACGGTCAGGTTGAGTGTGTCTCCGGCCCAAACGAGTGAGTTCACGGCAGCATTCTGAAGCGTAGCGGTGACCGTGGGCGACAGGTCCTGTCCGGCCACCGGTAATGTTCCGGCAGCTAGCAGAGCTACGGCGAGGGCCGTTCCGGCGGTAGCGCATCTTAGGGCGATTCTAATATGCATTGGCGACAGCTTACTGAGTTTGGGGGAGCTTGATCTCACGTCCTCATGGTTGAAGGGGTAGAGCAGCGGTCCCGCGCAAGTCGAATTCCATCTTGGGCTGTTCTGGCGTCATCCGAACCGCCCATGACGTCGATTCCAGCGCGCAGTCCCAAGGTAGGCGTCGACGATCCCGAAGGTCCAAAGAACGAAGAGTGCGATACCGTTGAGAATAGCGCCGTTGATCAGTGAGCCCAGGCCAGGGATGAAGAAGCTCGCTGCGAAGGGGCCGGCCGCGCTACGTGGTCGCCGGGTTGGCTGTGACGTGGTCTAGAATCCGGAACCCGCCGTTGCCGCACTATCAGCTGGAGTCCCGCTACGATTGACGCCGGCCTGGCTCCGCTGACTCATCACGGCGCCTCCGCTTGTCGAGGCTTGCTAGCCTCCCGCCGCGCGGGTCCGGGTATGCGAGTCACGTTCTCGGTCACCGTAAAGCCGGATCTCGCACCCGCCCCGGACACTCTAGGGCCAATTAGGGATATCTGCCGCGCACGTAGCCCCAGGCAACACCGGGCGGGCCGGATCAAGTTGATGGCAAAGCCAACCTGCATCGAGCGTCAGCCCCGGACAGGCAGCCATCCCGGCATGCCCGCGCTGACGCCGGGTCCGACAGGTCAGCGCGGCTCGTTCACCTGATGAACCCATCCGGCGCCAGCGGCATGGAACGGATGCGGATCCCGGTGGCCGCGAAAACCGCGTTGGCGATGGCCGGCGCGATCGCCACAATCGGGGTCTCGCCCGCACCGGCAGACGGTACATCCTTGCGGTCGATCAAGATCACCTCGAGGGGCGGGATGTCTGCCAGGTGGGGGACCCGATACTGGGACATCGAGCTGTTGATGATCCTGCCGGCCTCGAAATGGATCGCCTCGAAGAGCGCACCTCCCAGCCCCATCACCGTCGCTCCCTCGATCTGGTTGACCAGGTTGTCGGGGTTGACGATCGCTCCGCATTCGTAGCCGGTCACGATCCTGACTACCTCCAGCCTTCCGTCGGGATCGACCCGTACCTCCGCACTGGTGGCAACTCGGCCACCCTTCTCCAGGCCACCAGCGATGCCGAGACCAGTTCCACGGTGACCGGCACGCCAGTCCCATCCGGCTCGCTCCGCCACGGCTCGAAAGACGGTCGCCAGGCGCTCGTCTCGGAGGTTGCGCAGGCGCAGCTCCAAGGGGTCCATCCCGAGCTGGTTCGCGATCTCGTCGATGTGCGACTCACGCGCGAAGTGGTTGGCGGTCGCAGCCAGGGCTCGGTAGGGCCCCTGGCCCAGGGGGGATCGGGCGGGTTCGAAGCGGATTCGTTGGCTGGGGATCCAATAGGGAGGGAGACTGGCTTGGGGGCCGGAGTTGATGTTCGTGAACTCCCAGGCCAGCAGTTCGCCTTGGGCGCCGGTCCCGCTGCGTACGTCAATCACTGCCGCCGGCCGGAGGTGTCCCAGCCTGAACTCCTCCTCGCGACTCCACTGGATCCGCACCGGTGCCCCGCAGGCTCGCGCCAGTCGCGCGGTTGAGATGGCCAACTCCCCTGCGTGCTTGCCGCCGAATCCACCGCCAAAGTCCGGCACCAGGACGTGAACCTGGTCCTCGGGCACCTCCAGGGCCTGGGCCAACTGGCGCCGCACGTTGAACGGAGTCTGCGTTCCGGTCCAGACCGTGAGTTCATCTCCCTGCCACTCCGCCAGCGCCACGTGGGTCTCCAGGGGAACATGGGCGATGTAAGCCAATGTGTAGGTCTGGGTGAGCTGCACCGGAGCTGCCGTGAAGGCGTGGTCAACGTCCCCGACCTCATGGTCAAAGGAGCCACCCCAGCCCTCAACCTTCACCGGGTGGGTGCGCAGGTAGTCGACCAGCTCGGACTCTGAGGGCTGTCGACCCTCATCCCAAGAGGCACGAATCGCCGCGATGGCGGTACGCGCCGCCGCCGGGTCCGGGGCCACCACCCCGACCAGGCCATCCTCTTCTATGACAGTGACCCCCGAAACCGCTCGAGCCCCGGACACGTCCAGCGTCCGCAGGGTGGCTCCGAAGGACGGTGGGGTCAGGACCTTGCCGTGGAGCATGCCTGGACGGACCAGATCGGATGGATACCGCTTGGCCCCCGTGACGACGCTGGGGGCGGTCAACTTCGGGGTGGGCTGGCCGGCGACCAGCCACTGATCGGGCGGCGTGACCGGAGCGGAGGTGGAGATGACTTCGATCTGCCGCAGTCCCGCCAACAGCTCCCCATAGAGGATGTGGCGGCTGCCATCCCGAAGGCGTACCGTCCCCGACTCCGCCACCAGGTCATCCGGGCTGCAATCCCAACGGTCGGCCGCCACCAACACCAGGGCCACGCGAGCTCCGGCGGTCGCCGCGCGCAGGTACTCGCCGGCGTCGGGCATAGATCGGCTCCCAAAGGTCCCGACGTCGAAGGGAGAGACGTCAGTGTCCCCCATCACCAGGGCCACCTGCTCCACGGCCACCCGGAGTTCCTCTGCGACCAGCTGAGTCAGGGCTGTGCGATTGCCCTGCCCACCATCCACCTTGCCGGTGAAGGCGGTCACGCGTCCACTGTCACCGACGTGGACCCAGGCTCCGCCGTTGCCCCACTGCGGTCCGGAGCGGTCCGCCGAGACCCGCTCTGGGGGCAGCACGGCCACCAAGCCATCCGAGAGCAGATCGAAGTATCCGCGGGCGTGAGCCCCGGTCAGGTCCCACGGGGTGTGCCTGGGCCCAGGCGGGGTCGAGGGCAGATCAAGCTCGAGAAGCGCGCCCCCAGGCCCCCCGCTGCCAGGATCACGAACCAGATCGCGAGCGCGGTGAACGGCACGCCGAATGCGGGGATACGTGCCGCACCGGCATATGTTCCCGGCCAGGGCGACCGCGATCTGCCCATCGTCGGGGTCGGGCTCGCGCTCCAGCAGAGCCGCGGTGGCCAGCACCATCCCTGGGGTGCAGAAACCGCACTGCAGGGCGCCCTCCTCCAGAAAGGCTCGCTGCACCGGATGGAGCTGCCCCTCCCTCGCCAGTCCCTCGATGGTGGTTATCCGGCGGCCTATCACCTCGCCCAGCGGAGTGACGCACGAGCGCGTCGGCTGACCTTCGACCAGAACGGTGCAGGCTCCGCAGACTCCCTCGCCACAGCCGTACTTGGTCCCGGTCAGGCCCAGTCCGTCTCGCAGCCCCTGCAGCAGGCTGGTGTCGGATGGGAGTTCCACCTCTCTCTCTATCTCGTTGACGACCAGCCGAAAAGGCGGAGTCATAGGCCTCTCCTCAATTGACCAGTGGGGGCCATTTGTACCTCCAGCGCCGCCGCGCCCGCCACAAATAGAACCGCCGCCAGGGTTGACCACGACCCGATCAGAGTTGCTACTGTCACCAGGACGCCAGCGCCCAGCACCTTCGAGGATCGGAGAAGTCGCGGTCGCCCAAGGAGTTCGGCGGCGTTGCCGCCAACGAAGGCAGATGCCCCACTCCCCCGGTAGTAGGATGCCACAACTATGCGGAGCTGCGTCGCCGAAAAGTGCAGGCTCGATCGGATCTCAACCGCCGGCGCGGCTACGAGGTAAAGGGCAAGCTCACAATGGCAGTTGCTCCCTCCACTCCCATAAGTAGCCTCGCCGTGCGGCAACCGCGGGAACGAACATGGCGCGGTAAGTCTCAATGGTCTGGAAACCGTAAGAACCCGTGACACCCGCCCCCCGAGGCCCAGCTCGCCCGCCGAGTGGTCCGCCGCCTGGCTCTCGCCGGGCAGAGTCCTAACCCCAGGCCCCAGCTCCCCCCGTCCCGGTCGCAGAGCAGCCGGCGCCGGGCAGCACGCCCGCCGCCGGTCCTACCAGCACACCCGAGCCAGGTCCGCGGACCAGGACCACGAGCGGCCGTCGCACCACCCTCGGCGCCGGCCGGAAGTAGGTCCCCTCCGGGACGTTCCTCCGGAGCGGTCCTGGTGGGCCAGAGCACGGCCCTGCCAAAGATGGCCAGGAGAGCCGGCAGCAAGGTCAAGGTAGCCATGAGCATGAGGCCTATCCCGATCGCCGAGGGGGGTCCCAGGCTCTGGTGGAGGCCGAACTGGGCCTCAGGCTGAGGAGGGCGACTATGCCCGCCAGGGCGGAGAAGGTGATCGACCACGGTCGCCCTATCGAGTTAGTTGCGGATGCTGCACATCATGTAAGCTTGCATAAAGTGCAGGGATCCGTTAAGCTGTGCCCATGGCGACCACCGAACTCGGGCGGCGTGACCGCAAGAAGCTGGCGACCCACCAGACGTTGCGCTCCGCGGCGTTGCGGCTGGTGGCCGAGCGGGGCTTGCACCAAGTGACTGTGGAGGACATCGCTGAGGCGGCAGACGTCTCGGTCCGTACCTTCTTCAACCACTTCCCTTCCAAGGAAGACGCGATCGTCGGCCTCGACCCGGAGCGGGTGGACCAGCTGAGCGAGGCCCTGGCCGCACGACCAGCGGGGGAGCCGCCGTTGGCGGCCCTGCGGGCGGTGCTGGGCGAGCTGGCGTCGACCATGGTGGAGCGGAGCGAGGAGTGGCCGCTGCGAATGGAGGTCGTCCGGGCCTCCCCGGCCCTGCTTCCGCGCTTGTTGGCTTCCTTCGCCATCTACGAGCGGGCCTTGGTAGAAGTGATCGGCTCCCGCACTGGCACTGATCCCGACCGTGACCTCTACCCGGCTCTGGCCACGGCCGTGGCCATGGGCGCCTTCCGCGCGGCAGTGGCCTCCTGGCGTACCAACAAGGGAGCCCGGCCGCTGCCCAAGCTGCTCGACGCCGCCTTCACCCAGGTCGCCGCCGGGCTCCCGGCACCCGATGCGGCCGAGGGGTCCGCCAGACGCGGCGCAGCCCCGGGACGGCCGAACGCCTCCACCTGCATCGGGGCATCCCG
>OCZT010006465.1_pt1 | contig 11601 bp, 30 predicted proteins | sample 1539031 | NCBI WGS metagenome assembly OCZT01 (sample SAMEA3539308, study PRJEB22396) | soil metagenome | biome: tundra; feature: field; material: soil | place: USA | collected 2010-05 | depth 0.15 m
GTGTATGTTGTGGAATCTTCTCACCACTCGCATTCAACAGCGGTGCTCCATCAGCATCCGTCTGATAGACCACTTCCCCAGCCTCATCCCTCCGAAGGTCATTGGGATCTTCAATCCAAGGCAGGTGCCCACCATTACCATCACTTGGGAACCGTTCCATACCCTCAACACTATACCCAGTGTTCTTATTATATGCTCTCCAATCAATATCAACCTGATACTGCCGATTTGCAGTCTCAGCCACTGCATCAGCCTGAGCCTGTTCATCTGTGAACTTACCCCTCACACCGAATGCTCGTAGATAGTCACCGATTTGTGAAACGGTCGCTCCACCACGCTTAAAGGTCTTTCCACTGACCTTTGTGAATCGAAGGACATAGCCTTCGTTTGTTGGGCCAACAATCTTTGGATCAACAGTGATTGAAAGTGCCCCCGCTTTGGTTCGACCAAAAGACGTTGCCGGAAAGGAATCGGGAGCGGCTACTGTATACCTTCCTGCCTTTGGCAGTGCTGGCTTATCCTTGTTGTCTGCATATGCATCGAGATCCAACGGCTCAACTGGCTGCAAATTACCGAGTGCCGAAATGTCTGCTGTACTCATTCTTCTTCTCCTTTTACTTACTGTTAACAATCCCTAAACGCTTTTTAATAGCTTCTAACGCTGGTTGATACCCCGCGTTAATCAACTCAATAGCCTTAACTAGACTTGCTGGTTCAATGGTTGCTGGTAATGAAGGAGCATCGAGTGGATTCCTTGTATTACCCAACCCTTTGCTATTACCTGAACTTATATCAGTATGATCCCCCATATATAAGATATGACGCTCTTTACCTGATCCAACTGCAGGAATTGCTGAAACCCTAAAGCTATAAGTAAACCACCTTGGAACTTCAGCCGTTAAAGCCTTACCCGCAACAGCTGGGCCAAGAATCTTACCCGCAGCATTAGGATCTTCATCTCGCTTTACCGCTGCTGTCCATGCTACCCATCCAGGTAGCCTCTGAGACTGCCAAACCTCTTCAACAATTCTCATTTGCGTGACATTATAATGACTCATATTATTGCCACTAATTGTCAATGACTCCCCACTATCATTAGCCTTGAAGCTTACATTAGCACCTCCACCAATATTAACTCCTTGTCCAGCCTTTTGTGCTAGGGACGACATCAGTTCATCTGCCATACTAGTCATACCTTCATATGCGTAGAAACCAATATCATCTCTAATACCATTAACCCATTTATTATTTTCCTTGACCTTACCTTTGACGGCAGCATTAATCCATATCCATGGATCACCGTCAAGCTGAACTAACTCAATAATACCTAGATCAATGTAAGGTCTGATTGTTTCCACTCCTCCTCTATCAGCACTATAAAGACGTGTCTTCTTCTTAGTGGTCTTGTAGATGTATTCAGCAAATTCCCCCAAAAGTGTGGACTTGCTCAACCATCCCCAGAATCACCGTAGAGTAGAATACTCTTGTTTACTGAGGACATTTTTGGTCTTGCTCCTTCTTGCCATAGTTCGCTTGGCGCACGAGTTGAATGACGTAGCTTTTACATAGCCCATATTCCTTCGCCAAATGCTTAGCAAAAGCAACTCTGCCATAGCGTCGTTTAGGAACACCTTTATTATACTTCTCTACTATCTCCGCACGTTCTTCACGAGATACTTTACATTTATTGTTATCAAAATCATATCTAGGCTTGAGTCTAAATTTTTCTCTACCTCTTTTAACCATATCCTCATGGTTCTGTTTATGTGTTCCTATTCTCAAATGCTCAGGATTACAGCACGGAGGATTGTCACAGGTATGTCGGATAATTAATCCAACTGGAACTGCATAACCTTTATGAATTAACCATGATACATGGGTAGATCTAATTAAACCTTCGGCTCTTCGGCCTTTACCAAGTAATCCATATCCCGCTGGATGAGTAGCACCATTCCAACCCCAACATCCTGATTCAGTTTTAATAACCTTATCCCAAAAGCGTTCTTCAAGGGAGCGTTTTAAGGGCTGAAAACAAGGTATACCAACTCTTGCTAAACTTCTACATTTAACACTACAGTATCTTTTAGCAAGCCAGTTCTTAATGCCCCAATCTGTATCTCGATACATAGTAGTATTACAGATAAGGCATGGCTTTGTTGCTGGAATGTCCAAGTTATGTTTCCTAATTTGTGCGACCATACATGAGAACTGTACGCTTTCTAGGACTTGACATCTTCCAACCTTTGCTCTGTGACAATTTTCAATGTCTTAACATACTGATAAACATTAATCTTTTCACCATCTTCAAAGGATTCTAACACATCCTTAAGAGTGGTGAAAATTTCATCACTAACCTTGTCATTAACATAAATGAGCTTCTTATCTTTACTTTTAGCCATTAACAATTTGCCTTTCTGCTAACAATGATATAACATCTGTAAGTGATTTGGTAAGTGCCTCATTTGTGGCTACCACCTGCTCGTTATAGATCTTCTTTACATAAAACTCAATGTTTCGTTGCATATCTTTATGAATTCTATTAGTTACATCTTCAGCTACAGCAGGAACCATTATATCCTCACAGACAGTCCTTACAATTCCAATGAACTTGGATTCATCCATTATGATTCCTTCACCTTTCCACCCTCACCCTCAAAGATTGAGAGAGCATCAGGATGATCCTCATCCACCAACTCCAATGCCCCTAGGTGATTCACCTCAACCTGTCCAATCCCTTCCATGAATGAAAGAGCATCAGCGAGCTTGTTGCCAATGGCATCGATATCAACACCCTTCTCAACCTCAGCAGCTATGAGGAAGCCCTCCACGCTGATATCCAATGTGTCATTAATCGTTGCTTTAAGCATTAACTCTCCTTGATCCTGATCCACTTATCTGAATCTAATCGCCATGTTGTTCCATTGGCAGTTTCCATCTTAAATACCTGTCCCCTACTTTCAAAGATGATAAACATTACTTTGTCTCCCCCTTTAGATATGATTCATACCATGAACCTTCAAGGTTATCAGCACCACCATAGGTAAAAGATGCCTTATTAACAGTATGTCCAACCCGTTTAAGCTCAGCCACAAACTTTGCGGCCAATTTATTTGCATCAGTTTCAAGTGTTAGATTATGATGACTTCCAGCACCTTCTATTGAAATATGCCAATTACCCATTACTCCCTCTCACTTTCCAATGTCAGGTCTAAGCAACCTTTAATATCCCTACGTTTAATCGCCTTCTCCCATGCTTCACTTTCACATGAGGCAACAACCTTGATCAGCTTCTTGGTTGAACCCCAAGCAGCCTTGAAGATAAATGTTTTGTTTGATTTACCCAGTCTAGCACTCTTTGGTTCATTTGTCAAGTCCAACCCCTCGGCTGTGATGTTCACTTTTTCCCTTCTCTCATGGGTGAGCATATGATAAATCCATTCTAACTCATTCACCTTTAAAATAACCCTCTCTGCATCAGGTTTAAAAGTTTCTCAATGTCAGGATTCCGATCAAACAACTCCCGTGCTTCCTTAGCTGCTGCGAGTTGTTCCTCTGCCCGATTCACTGCACCCTCAAGCCTCTGCTTTAGGGTTGGGGTAATTGCCATCTTAGGTGAATCACACTGAGCCATCGTCGAAGGTCCACTATAATATTCACTCATTTTACATTCCTTTTCTTCACAGTTTCTTTTAACTCAATAAGTTCAGAATTAATTTGATCTACCATATCCACCAATTCTTCTGCCCATGTAGAGACATTAAAGATAGCTCTTTCAATATTGTTCATCTTTGTTAAAGCCTTATCAACAGGATTCTTTTTTCTCTTAGTCATTAGCATATAATCCTCTCCTTCTCATACAAATACATATCCATCTCACCATCAATCCAACAAGAAGGACAGCAATATTCAGCCTCAGGTCTATTATCAACCTCTCTAATCATAACAATCTTACATCTCTCCCTTTCCTTATGGCAATAACTACACAGATGTTTCAGCTTGCGTTTCATCCTTTTGCTCCCTCACAGGAATAACAATATCATTACTAAGTCTGCCATTATAACCATCCTGCTTAAGTAGTAGTTTAAACCCCTTAAGAGCAGCTGCTTCTTCACTAGTTGCTGCGACCCTTACATGTACAAATGTCACCGTCTCATCAGGATTTGGTCTAGCTTGAATGTAGATGTAACGCTTAATTTTATCCATTGTTTTCTCCTGTTCACGGTATAGGTATTCCATAATATAACATTCTTTTTTCAGTTGTCTCTATAATCCCTTCTGGTCCATGAACCCATGAATGCACTCTCCAAACTGGATCATCCTTAGACAAGGCTAATCCTGTATACTTTCTATATTTAAATGCTTTAGCTGCTATTTTTCTAGCATTAGCATGACAGTCACATGGTTCTCCCTTACGTAATATAGAGGGCATACCTTTAAAAAATGCACCTAGGTCAAGAAGTATTTCTGCTAGTCCTTCTTCTATATCCTTGTTAACAACCCATGATACTTGAAATCTCCTACCAGCAACTCTACACAAACGTCGTTTTAAAAGCTGTAGATCTGGACGTAAAGCAAAAGGAACTTTGTGCCATTTTGCCCAATATTTAGCATGTTGAGTCGGAGTCATATTGTTCATAAAAATTTACCAATTTTCTAAGTTCATCAAATGTTGCATCACTTTTCAAATTATTGGCTCTAAAACTGATCACCATAATGTTATCTTTTGTGTATCCCCTTGTATTATTTATACGATCTATAGATGGTGAATTGGCATTAAAAGAATTACTACCAATAATAATTGGTATACCCAATACTGGACATACCTTTGGTATAACAATATCTTGTAATTCAATATTGAATTCCATATTTCGCTGTATAGCCCTTCTCTTTGCAGCTTTTAACATAGAAAGTTCAAGATTTGCCCAACGATAAGCCTTAGATTTTTTATTAAATTCATCTCTATGCTCTATATGTCGTAATCTACCATAAGCTAATTTTGCTTCAAGATTAGCTCGCCACAATCGTGTTGCTATTGCCTGCGGGGTCATACTTAATGGTTTCATTGAATTGTTCCAGTTCCAGTTGATGATGAGGTTCACGCCATATAAAACCCTCTTTTAATGGATCTTCTACGTGGCCATGGCAGATCTTCAGAAATTCACAGGTTTTATTAAAATAGGAGTGGCATTCACTAAACTTCTGCGGGAAGGCCACATTCAAGATCCCAGCCTTTGATTCCTCATCAGCATGTTCCATCATCTGCATAGCAAGCTGAATCTCCATCTCCCTAAACTTCCGCTGCTCGAAGAAAGCATTAATCAAATCATCCTTCACAAAAATAGGTGGAGCCTGTGGAAACTGTTCACCAAGGATCTGAGGCGGCATCCCCTCCACCCACGACTTCGCTCCGCCCGCCATTTCCCATACGGGATATCGCTTAAATCCAGCTTTATAGGCATATTGGATTTCATCATGAGAAAATGGTGGTGTTCCCGCTCTCTTGTAGGCATAGCAGAATGGTGATGACTGCTTCCCATATGATTCAAATCCTTTATACAATCCTTGCACCAACACCTGCTGTATGTCCAATCCGGTAGTTGCTTTAATTGCTCTAATTGTTGAGTGTAACTGAACCGCCGTGGCCCAGGAGTTGACCCATCCTTCTTTTTTCGAGGAGGTAGATTTATACTCAACGTAAATAGCATTACCATCCCTATCAGCCACAATAAGATCGGGCTTAGACATAAAAACCAGTCCATCATGCTCATATTTCATTTCCTCTTCAATGTGGAGGATATTGGGATATTGATGCATGAGATTAAACCACACATGCTTATAGAAACCTCTTAATAGTCCTTCAACAAGTGTAGCCTGTTCCTGTGCAAAGTCAACCTCCTCAACCTCTCCATTCGTATTAGCAAGAAGAGATTGAGTCATGACATCATGAGCAGTTGTAGCAATGTTATCAATGCCAATCTTTTCTTCGCTATATTCATCCCTAGCAATCGCAGCAAGTCCCTCATGCAACGCTGAACCCATAAACAGCTCAAGATGGGTGTTGCCACTAACAATACCTTTACCATCATATTCATATTGCAGAAACCGCTTACGAGCACAGTTCCAGTCAGTTGTCACACGAGAACGATCATAGAGACGTAACTCACTTACCATCAATCCCCCTCCAATGCATCCTTAGCAAATTGTAACATCGGTCCCCATTCCTCTTCAGGATAGGGAGCTTCTATTCCGTCAAAGTGAACTCTAGCGGCAAATGGTGCTAGAGCTGCTTCCAAAGTTTTACATCTAATCTTTAATTTATGGTTCTCATCTTCAAGATGAGCAATAGCCATATCAGCCGCATCAAGACATTGATCTGTAAAGGGCGGCATTAGTAAGAATCCTCACATCCTTGTTTATAGCCCGCCAGCCAAGCCTGAAAAAGCTGTTCTGGCTCTGCAACATCATTAAGTGAATAAGTCTTATGTGCCCATTCCGTAAATGCCTCTAGAAGAAATGTATTAATAGGAGGATTGGAAATTTTAATATTCTTCCAGTTATCTTTATTAGTCATGATATCCATCAATAAGCCTCTAATGCTTCAACATCCAATATTCTCTCATACACTCAGAGCATTCACAGCCATAATGATGACCTGTTTCATTATGTAAACGTTCACAATTAACATTACCACAATCCTCATGTTCAATAAAGTCGCGCTTCCACTTATTAAAATGAGGAGTAGGATTGGTATTAACATCATCCCGAATTTCCTGCTCAGTGGCCATTAACCGCTCCTGATAATGAACATCAGCCTCTCGCATCTCTCGCATAGCCTGTAGATTCTGTTCTGTTGTAGGCATCTTGCTATTCATATATCATTTTCCCGCGTATGTTCTAACAACTCATCGTTGGTATGAAAGCACCATCCATTATTAACTTGTGCTTGGGTGGGCCACACTTTTGTAACAATGCCAGTTAAAATACCATTCTTCATTTCTTTACCAGTTGTGTAACGTACTTTCACATAATCGCCTACATAAATGATAGAGTTACATAATCTAGTAGATATGGGAACCTGATTTTCCTCATCCTCTCGAAACACCTCAATAAAATGATCGCCCATTTTGCTCATTTTCGATTATCCTTTTGGTGATTTCTAATTCTATCACCGTTACCCCATTTTGTCAATAGTGTTTATCATTTCCACCCATACCATTAGTTGTGACAAAATCTCCATATTTGACAAACCCCCTCTACTGTGTTAAGCTCAATGAATTCATTCCAAAATTCCATGCTCAAACAGCCCTCATCGCGGTGAGGACCCCTTTTTATGAAAAGGATAACATGTCCGAATCTCGATCTGGTTTTGTAAATGTCCCTAACTACCTTTCTTTACCTAGAGATAGGAACACTTGGCTTCTAAAGCCCCTTATTCCAGTATCTGGAGCAGCACTCCTTTATGGTCAAGAGAAGAGCGGAAAATCGGCCATAGCGATTCAAATGGCCGCAGCCCTGTGTGGTGCCTATGATAATTGGATGGGCTTCCCGGTCGTCCAGACAGGCCCAGCCCTCTATCTTCAACTTGACAACCCCAGATCGACCTGGGCACATAGATTTGAAGCTCTTACTAAGGGTGGCCTTAAGTATAACGATAACCTCCTTTTGGCTGATAGAGAGTGTTTAGAAATCTATCCATTTGATATTCTTCAACCAAGTCATATGAAATATCTCCATAGCATTGTTCAACCCTTAAATCCTGTTGTGGTTTTCGTGGATACCCTTAGAGAAGTTCATTCGGGCGATGAGGACTCTAGTACCACTTCACGTAATGTGATCACTAACCTTGTCGGAGCAGTCCACCCAGCCGCCCTTATCCTCATCAGCCACAGCCGCAAACCTCATGCCGACGTAGACCGTGACCTTATGGCCGATCATAGAGGTTCTAGCTATATAACCGGGAGAATGGACGCTATTATTAGAATGACAAAAAATAAAATCTATTACGGTGGCCGAACCATCGAGGAAGGAAACATTAAACTCACTCGCTCAGAGATAGATGGTGCCCTCATGTTTGAACCCCATGTAGATGATACAGGACCAATTATTGCTAAAGTCATAGCTGACACTAGTTTACAGTCAATGCGCTCTAAGGCCAGGGTCTTAGCCACCCTGCTTGGAACCAGTGAAGAAGCCTCAATGTCTCGGCTTAGGCGTATTATGGCGGTGGAAAAGATTGAGACAGCGTTGGAGGCTACACTATGATAAAAACGTGTCCCCATTGTAGTGAATCGTTTACAGTGGTAACAAATAAGAAATATTGTGATAATTGCGGTTCATTTAATTATAAGCTGAAGCAACGTCGTCAAAGACTGTATAAAAAAGAGAATAAACTCTGTGAGAATTGTGGTGAACCTTTAAATGGCTGTAAATATAGGTGTATCAAATGTAAGTTTACGCATCAAGCTCAAGGATGGAAAATTAATGGTATCAAAGGTGCCAGTAAAGAATTATATAATGAGTTAATGATAAAACAGTCTGGATTATGTGCTTTATGTGCCAAACCTTCCAAGGACAATAAATGTCTGTTTTTGGATCATGATCATATTACAGGGATTCCTAGAGGTCTATTGTGTGATGTATGTAATGTTAAATTAGGCCAATTTGAAGCACTCTATATATCTATTGAAAAACGCGAACAGGTTTTGCAATATCTTCAACTCGGCAAAATACCTCTTGACAACCACCCATGATCTGTGCTAAAATACTACCTACAGCCGAAACGTTTTCAGCCTACACTGTAGAAGTAAATGACACAGGGGGGTGATTGTTAGAAATGGGTTGCTCCGCGCCAGTGTCGCCTGCCTTCGGCGCGACACAGGCTTGGTGGTTCATTATAATCAAGAAGCATCCTTAACCCTCTTCCTAACCTCATCAAAATCAATAGGCGCATAACCTGTCACTTCAACACTTATATTCACATAAGGATGGATGGTGACAGCTTGGGTTTTCTTATCGACCCATAAAACAGGCGGAAAACGCCCATCTTGATTCTGATGAATATGCCCATGTACATTAGCCTTAGCTGAACCCATTGAATTAGGATGCACTGGAACATGGGTGAATAGAATCCCATCAAGCCTATTCATTGCCATCACCTTCTCGAAATGCTTAAGATAATGCTTGACATGATAATGATCATGATTACCCATGATGAGGCGTTTATGACCCATACACCTATCTAGGATACCTAATCCCCTTCCTTGATTATCCCTCAACATGGTCACATCCCCGAGATGGTAGATATGATCCTCAGGTTTGACACATTCGTTCCACTTTGCAACCATAAACTCATTCATTTCAGAAACATCTCTAAATGGCCTGTTTTGGTATTTAATGATATTTGAGTGAAAGAAAGTGCGTATCAGAAATAAACCACAGTGTCATTGTTCTCACCATACCTTCCAGAGCTTTTTAGGAATTCCTAGTCGGGCATGTGCAGAAGCTCTTAATCTGTCAATTCGCCCATCCAATTTCATATGACATTTACGACAAAGATACCACCAATCATTTAAATCTCGTAGGTATTTATTTGATTTGTTAGCAAGATCTAAAGGAGGAATAGTGTGACAATTTTCACACAATAATGGCTTCTTATATCTTTTACGAATCCATCCATGCAGACCCATGTAACCAACTTTATCACCCTTCCAGCCCGGATTATTTTCGTTTAACTTGCATTTAGAACGTAAACAACCACAGCTTTTAGAATTACCGTTGCGAAGATTATTAGCATGACAAATAGTGATCTTACCACAGTCACAGAGACATTGATAGTAATTACCCTCTAATCTTTTTTTAGGGATAAGAAATGTGAATCGCTGGTCTACTAGAGATTTTATTTGCATTGATATATACTACTATGTAATGAGTAGATTTGTCAAGGGTTTTTTAGTGTGTGTCGGAGATAAACCATAAAGTCATAAATTGCTTGCCTCATCTAACACTCGTTTTACCAAGGCTTTCCAACCAGCTGTTCTAACATGTGCTTTAATCTTACCAGTAGCAATAAGATGACTTCTCTCAGGTGTGCCATCTCCAACCAGTACCTTGTATTCATAATCTGAGATAGGTGCCAGGTCTGATGTGTTTCTAATAGAAACAATTAAACTCATTTCGTGTATCCATTATTCGCTGAAAACCCCTTGATAACGAAGGAGGGGGCTGAGGGTTGCTTATCACCTAAGCCCCCACATTTAGGACATTTTGGTGCTTTCCATCCAACAAACTCAGAATTTATAAAGGTAATGTTGGCTTCCCACAAATGTTTACACTTAGGACACTTAAAATCATGTATAGCCATTATCTCTCCGCCTCCACCACAACCTTCACCCCATGTTCATTAAGGTGAATCTCCCTGATATGTTGCCTATGTCCTACACCATGAGGAGCGATGACAATCTCCCTTTGTGCAGCATCAGGGTGTTCTAACACAAGCTGTCGAAGTTGTTGAATAAATGTACTGACAGTCATTTCTTCTCCTTAAACTTTACCGCTCGGACCACGAGGGCGTCGAGTTCGTCGGCGCGACGGTTCAGGAACAGCATCACGTCCATTGTTCGCATCACCAGCGACTCGCGCTTCTCACACGTCAGGGGGTCGAACGCGATAGAAAATGAAGGAAGGTCCCCGTCACGTAACCGCCCAATCAGCAAGCGTAGGTCCGCAGGGCGCTCGGCGGGTGGATAATGAGCCACACATCCCTCTTTACATGTCCCCTCACCCTCTCGTGGGGGGATGGAGGCACCACACTTTTTACAGAAGAGTTCCTGTCCTAAAACAGCGTGGGCTAATTGACACGTGGTACATGCACAAGGAGGATTAATACCACCTTCACTGTTCCGCCCACCAATACTCGCATGATCAATTAACACAACACGTGCCAGTTTCAATAGTTGTTCATCCCTCATAAGGCACTCCCATCATCATCCAATCCTCATTAGGATCTCGATAAATCACATATTTACACTTCTTCACAATCTTTCTACACTCATCACAAGGCATTGCCATTATTGGTTTCCTATTCCTCATTCTCTGAGCTGCTACATACATAGTCGCCCCCTCCACACGAGCCATATTAGCCCGATGTAGACAATGAGCCTCAGCATGTTGACCAAACCCTTCACCCACATGATTGTACCCCCAACTGAAAATTCCCCATGCATCAACGAGAACCGCCCCAACCTGCACATTACAAATAGAGCGGCTCATCATCGCAATTGTTAGTTCTCTAGGGTCTTTAGGGATTCTCAAAAGTTATCATCCCCACTGTTATTATTTTCAAGTGACACAATAAATGCAATTACAATCAATACAATCAAACAACCAATGGTTATGAACATTAATCATCCCCTTTCTTAATTCCAAGGAGTGCCTCAACAACTAAAATAAACAGTATGGCGACACCAATCACAAGTAACATAGTTATCATTTAAACACCCCCTTTATAATCGCAGTCGAATACACCGCTAACAGTACAACCGTCCAAAATAGAATTATTACCATCCCCACCATCCTTTATACCATCGCTCGACGGTAAATTCA
>OCZT010006466.1_pt1 | contig 11600 bp, 14 predicted proteins | sample 1539031 | NCBI WGS metagenome assembly OCZT01 (sample SAMEA3539308, study PRJEB22396) | soil metagenome | biome: tundra; feature: field; material: soil | place: USA | collected 2010-05 | depth 0.15 m
CTTCCTTAAAAGATACTAAATAATCCTGACTCCCCATTTCCATTTTATTATACTGCTCTCTGAGCTGTTCCAATTTGCTTCTTAAAGCAATCAAAGTCCGGTTATCTTCTTTTAAATTCGACTGCACCATTCCCAATTCAATTTCTGTAGTAGCAATTTCCGCCTTTATTTTTGCCGCCGCATCTATTGCTGCCTTAACCTGTTCAGGCAAGGAAAATGTCTTATTCGATTTCTGAAACGACATTAAACTTGTTTCTACAGAATCCAGCAAGCCCTTTGTGATAATAATCTGCCCCTCGATATATTCTCTCGCCTGTTTAGCTTTTGAAGTTAATTTATTTCTATTAATGATGTCGAGAGCTTCAATAAATGAATTTGAAAGATCAGCAGAAAGTTTTCTCACATTCTTTCGCTCATCTGAAAATAAAGGGAAATAATGGGTGGATACAGTTACATCTAACTTTATTATACCTTCCTTGGATATTTCAATATTTAAATTATTATCTAATTTTTTTACCGCCTCATACATGTCGTCTGCATTATAGAAATTGATGAGGTTATGTTTTTTAATAACATATTCAGCTGCGGTTCTGCTTTTTAATATTTCTGCAAATAACTGTGAATTACTCCCGGTCATTCCGCCAGTTATTAAACTAGATATGTCCCCGTTCCCTCCCAATAAACTGTTCAATCCCCCCATCTGGGAATTTTTTTCAGGGGGTAACACTGTTACAGCAGATTCATAGCTTATAGGGTAAACAAAGAAAAGAATTAAAAAAATCAGGATAATTGATAATCCGGTTATTTTAATAATTACATTCTTATTGAATAAAATTGTATTTAATATTTGATGATAATTCAAAACATTATTTCCTTGTTGCAATAATAATAGCAACTGATGCGGCCACTACGGCAGCAAGCTGACCAATTATGGTTAATGAGGTAGTAAACACATCCCAGAATTTGGGTGGCTGTGGTTTTTCTGGAACCCATATAGCATCCCCCGGTTTAAGTGTATCTGATTCATCAGCATCCACCCATTCACCCGTATTGGATCTGATTATCCTTACATCCCCTTTCTTTGCGCGCCATCCGAATCCGCCTGCCAGGTCAATATAGTTCCGATAGTTCAATCCTGACTGGTATATGATATTCCCGGCATTTACCACCTGACCAAGCATAATGATATAATTTTTCGCTTCTGGTACCGAGATAATATCGCCTCTTTTTAATACTACATTTTCTGACATATCATGCAATTTGAATAGCTTATAGAAATCTACAGTCACCCTTCCTATTCTCTGTCTTGATTTAGCCTTTAAATAATCATATTCATCATCCGACATATCAACACGCGGAATAAGCTTTAATCTTTCAAATTCAGGATCACTTTCAATTGTTCCCAATGTACGTGTCAGCCATGCCTCAGTTAGAGAGGCTTCTTTTCGGAATCCCCCGGCTTCATTAATTATATCAACCAAGGTGGTTTTATCTTCAATAATTTTATAAAATCCGGGATACATCACATAACCATTAATTGAAACATACCTGTCAATATAATATTCAGGAATTTCCCTTACCACCACCTGATCTTGTTTTGCTAAGATTACAGCCCCCTTTTGCAATTCATCATATGAATAATAACGGCTTACCTGACTTTTCCCGTCAGCGTTAAAACTAATTATTTCAATCGTATCTTTTCTTGCCAAATTCAATAATCCACCGGCTAAATTTATTAATTCAGCAACAGATTCATTGTCCTTATATTCATAAGAACCAGGAAATTTTACTAGCCCGCTGATAAATACAAGGCGGTCAACCTTATCAATAATTATAATATCCCCTTCATTTAACATCGGATTACTTTTCCTGTCTCCAAACCGTAAAAACTTAATGAGGTCATAAGTGCTGGTATCATTATCTTTACTTAAAATCTTTATGTTCCGGTAATTTGAAGTGGGATTAAGCCCCGAAGAGTTGGCAACCAGATCCATTAATCTGGCATTCCCGGGTAGAATATATGATGAGGGCTTCTTTACATCACCAAGCAAATTTACTTTTATCTTTCTAAAATCAATAAGGGAAATAAATATTTCTACATTCTTATAATATTTATTTATTGCTCCGATTATCTTTTCTTTACCGGATTTTAAGGATGTTTTTCTTAGATCAATACCCCCAACCTTGGGAATGTATAAAAATCCTTCCTGGTTTATAGTTACATTTAAGGCTATTTCTTCAATCCCCCCTATACTAATAAATAACTTATCCCCGGGTCCTATGATGTATTCCTCAGGATCAATGTTTCCTTCAGTGGCAGTTAATGAGTTATTAAAATTATAAATAGAATCAGATAAATTGGCGATTGTTCTTTCCTTATAATTCGGGAAGACCTGCCCATAGGAAATTATACTGGTAAAAATTAAAAGAGCATTTAGTAATATTAGTTTTTTCAATATTTAATCTTTAATGTTACTTTTTTCAATGTAAAAATGCTTACAATAAACCCAATAAAAGGGCCGAGAAGAAGAACTCCTGTAAAATAATATTCGTTCCTTAAATTAAATATTTTAAGCAGATTAATATACTTATCTATATAAGTTATATACAAGAAAAATATGATAATTGAGATCAAACTGGCAATAAATCCTATCAATATTCCATTTAGAATGATCGGGATTTTTATTGTGGATAATTTAGCTCCTACAAGTTTCATAGTTTCCACTTCTTCCATTTTCATCCCTGTCACTAATTTGACAGTGCTATAAACGATGTAGACAGAAATTAAAAACAGAATAGCAGTAATAATAAAAAGATATTTCTTAAATGTAGAAAGATAGGTCAGTATTTTTTTTACATATTCCTGCTTGAATACCACCTCATCCACCCCCTTTAATTGCGAAAAAACAGGAATTATTCTGTTCAGGGAATCTGGTTCAACAAACTTTTCTTTCAATGTAACAGAAAAGGAAGCGGGCAGAGGGTTATAATCCAGTATCCTCCTGAAATCTTCTCCGGTTTCTTTTATAAATTTATCTGCCGCCTCCTCCTTACCTATATACTTAACAGTGTTTACAAAATCCTTCTGCTTAATCTCCTTTTCAATCGATGCCGATTCTTCCTTAGTCAGATTTTCTTTCAGAAATATATTTACAGAAATATTATTCTTTAAATCACGCTGAAAATCAGCAGAAATCTGAATTGTCATAACCGAACCTACAATCAGAAGCATGGCTATGACCATCGAAGTTAGCGAAAGGAAAAAAGAGGATTTTGCCCTCTTAATTGATCTCAATGTTTCTTTCAGATAATAACTAATCATATCAATCTAAAAATTGGATTCGTCAATCCATTTGGTTATCTGCCACTTAGAATCAACGGAAGTCCTGTTAAGTAAAAGATTAACCCTGCCGTCCAGCCTGATAACATCTGTAGGGTTAAATGTAATAGTCAGATTAAAACCTCTTACAATATTTGCACTTAAACTATCCTCCACAGACAATACTATATTGTTCCATATCAGATCTAACTGCTGTGCATTCTCGAAAAGGCCATAGGTCGTTTTCATATCCTCGTCTCTTCCCCAGGAAACGTCAAATCCCTGATCATAGTCCCTGTAAATAAAAGTAAAATCCCCGGTCAATAAATTGCCATAGATTGATGTATCTTTTACAGTATATGCATATTGAAAATTCTGGAAAACACCATCAATTGTTTTCTGATCGGAAATAACAGAACTCGCACTGCCATCAGTTTGATCAAAAGAAGGAGCAAAAGGGTTCTTGCACCCCACTACTATTAAAGATACTATTATCGCAAATAATATTTTAATACAGCCTCCCCTTTAAATCACTCCAGCTTGGATATGAGGGATTTTTATTATCTTGCCAATAATATATACTCCAAACCAACCTAGAATCTCGTATCATACTAAATTTCAAATCTCCCTGGTATAAAGATGGAATGCTTGAATCGGTAAAAGGTACATTTAATGTGTAAGATGCTGAATAAATAATGCTGTCCCCCTGCTGGCTTGAATTAGAATTTGATATCACAAGGGTAACCTGTAAACCTGAAGGAATACGGGAAATAAGATTTGTAAAATATGCTGATTCGTTCTTTTTATCCCATGGAGAAGCAAATGATGGGTATAATGAAGCAGCTTCGCTTGAAGGATAAAATAAATAGGACTTACCCGAAAAAGAAGTATCCGAAAAACAAGCTAAATAATTCTGTAGATTTACATCAATCAAAGAATTAACCAAATTCTGTATCAATAAATCAGGTGTAACAGCTATTTGGTAATTTGACCTGGGCTGGTCAGGCATCTGGGCATCCCTTGTCTGAAAAAGATCACATCCTCCCAGTAATAACAAAAAAAATATTACGGCAAAACATCTCATTTCTGTGCTATAATAATCATTCGCGGTGAAGTTGCTTCTATAAAATCACTCCCTGCAAAATCCCCAAAAGTTTTCTTAATGGCAAGACTATTTTTATGTATTGCATCATGTAATTCCACATACCTATACAACTTAACAGATTCATAAAAAGTTTTAACCATACCATTATTTTGAAAAATAATATCCTTTATTACCCTATCACCTTCTATCCTTCGCTTCTGTATTATTTTTTCATGTGGTTTATCTTCTCTCGTTTCTCTTATAAGATTATTTTCAAGAAAAGTACTATTCAAAAAATCGAATACAAAATATCCCCCTGGTTTAAGCAGATCTGAAGCTGTTCTGAAAATAGAAAAATTATCCTCATCCGTTTCAAAATATCCAAAGCTCGTAAATAAATTTATCACAAGGTCAAATTTCTCGCTTAACTCAACCTTTCTTATATCAGATTTAATAAATTGTATGTCTAATTTCTCTTTTCTTGCTGATGATTCCGCAACTCTTAACAGGTTATCACTCAAATCTATTCCGGTAACATCAAAACCTCTACGGGCAAATAGTATTGAATGTCTCCCCGGCCCGCATGCAAGATCTAGCACCTTTCCTTTTATGGGAATTTCAATGTGCTTGATTATTAGTTCAAATAACAATTTTGCATCAGCTTCATTTCTATGCTGGTAAACATCAAGATATTCTTTTGAATTGAACCAATCCTCAAACCATTCAGTCATTACAATAAATTCCTGCTTAACATAGCTCTTCCTATAGTTGCCTCATCCGCAAATTCAAGATCGCCGCCTATGGGCAGCCCCCGTGCAATCCTGGTAACCTTTGTGACCATTGGTTTGATCAACCTTGCAAGATATAAAGCAGTTGTTTCTCCTTCTGTATCAGCATTTAATGCCAATATAACTTCACTTATCCTCTCATCTTCAAATCTCTTAATTAGCTCCTTAATCTTCAGATCTTCTGGTCCAATTCCTGATAACGGCGACAAAACACCTCCAATAACATGATAAATCCCATTAAATTCGTTGGTTTTCTCAATTGCAATAACATCACTGGCTTCCTCAACCACACATAAAAGTGTCTGGTCCCTCTTGGGATTCTTACAAATTTCACATAAATCTTCTACTGCCAGGTTATAACATTTTGAACAGTAATGTAGTTTGGTTTTAAGTTCCAGTAAAGAATTAACTAACTTGTTTACATCCTCTTCGCTGCTCTTCAGAATAAACAAGGCTAGTCTCTGGGCTGTCTTTCTCCCTATCCCCGGAAGTTTACTCAACTCCCCAATTGCCTTTAATAATGGTTCAGCTATCTGCAATTTAAAATCCTGGAATATTAAGTCCTGGAGGTATCATTCCTTTAGTAACTTTCCCCAGTTCTTCCTCTGCTATCTTGTTCGCAGATTGTAATGCCTTATTCACCGCGGCCACAACCAAGTCCTCAAGAATATCTTTTTCCTCAACTTTTATAACCTGGGGGTCAATTTCCACAGATACCAGCTCTTTATGACCATTCGCGGTTGCTTTTATCATTCCGCCCCCGGCTTCCTCTGTAACTGTAATGTTTACAAGCTCTTCCTGCACTTTCTGCATCTCAGCCTGCATCTTCTGTACCTGTTTAAGCATACCTTGCATCCCGCCTTTCATCAAATTCTCCTTAATTTTTTATAAATTCATTATTTTAATTTTGATGCAAATATAATATATTGATAAGACTTTATACATTTAATTTTTTAATTTAACATTTTAAGAAGGATATTTTGGGGTTAAAATTTAACAACAATAAAACAATTTTGGGGGATTTGCTTAAAAAAGATATTAAGGATGTTGATCTTACCTACCAAACGGTAGAATATCCTGATTATTTCCTTGATTTCAACAACAATAAAATTAAAAGCAAAAACCTCGGGGAAAAGTTTGCTGTTATAAATTCCTTTTTTCTCGATTATTTGAAGGAATACCATATACCCAGTTCCTTCCTTAAGCTGGAAAATAAAACTCATCTCAAATACCTTGAACATGATAAATACCCTTTTTCAGTTAGGATTTTGAATGTTATCGATAAAAGAACATCCAGGATTTTCCACAAAAAGGAATTCGAGAACCTTCTCCTTCCTGTCTTTGAGCTTCACTATGGTAATGGAAAAGATACTCTGATTTCTGAAAGCCATTTAATTTCATTTGATCTTTGTAACATTGAAGATTATAAAATAATTAACAGGATCTGCTCCAAAATAAATGCCGTGCTGAAGTCATTCTTTGAAAGAAGAAATTCTCTTCTTGCCGAGGTTACTTGCCATTTCGGTAAATTGGAAGATAAAATATATCTGGTTGATGATTTTACTCCTGCCAGCCTCAAGGTCATCCCTCTTAACAAAGATAATCACTATATAGATCCTTACAAATTCGGAACATCTGCAGAAATCAGGCAATATACCGATCACCTGTTTAATTTGATGAGCACTTAGATGTTTACAAAATACGGGTACACCACTATTGGAATAGTTGCCGCTGTTTCAATTATTATCTTTTTCCTTGGTCTCTATCAGCATAATGGCATAATCAAAATAACCCTTATCCTTCTCTCCCTCATTCTGCTTATATTTACACTCAGTTTCTTTCGCGACCCTGACAGAAAATCCCCCGGTAAAGATAATATTGTTGTCTCCCCGGCAGACGGTAGGGTCCTTTTTGTTAAGGAAGTCGACGATAATAAATATATTAACGAAAAAGCTAAACAGATTTCAATTTTTATGTCCCCTCTTAACGTGCATGTTAATAGAATACCAATCGATGGCAAAGTGGAATATCTAAAATATCACCAGGGAAAGTATTTAGCTGCTTTCGAAGATAAAGCCTCTGAGGTAAATGAAAGATCCGAATTCGGGATAAACAGCAAATATGGAAAAATATTCTTTACTCAGGTCGCTGGTTTTATCGCAAGAAGAATAGTTTATGATATAAAAGAGGGAGATACTGTACATCAGGGCGATCGCTTTGGCATGATTAAATTCGGCAGTAGGGTTGATGTAATCGTCCCCTTTAATTGGCATGAAAAAGTGAAAAAGGACGATAAGGTCACTGCCGGCGAAACTATACTTTTCGAAATCAATAAATGAATCGTTTAAGGATAACTCCCTCAGTAATTCCAAACATGTTTACTGCAATGAACATGTTCTGCGGCTTCCTCTCAATTATAAACGTTGCCTCAGGTGAATATATTTATGCCTGCTGGCTTATCATTATTGCTGCGGTATTTGATATGCTCGACGGCACCATGGCCCGGCTCACTAAATCAAGCAGTGCCCTTGGCGTTCAGCTCGATTCTCTGTCTGATTTGGTTAGCTTCGGTGTAGCACCCGCTTTTTTAGTATATAAAACTTACCTTATCAATTATTATGCTGCCGGAATTATTATCAGCTCTCTCCTTATGATAGCAGGTGGTCTCCGCCTCGCAAGGTTTAACGTCCAGCTCATTGGATTTAATAAAACATACTTTACGGGTCTCCCAATCCCCTCGGCAGCCATTACAATCGCATCTTTTATAATCGCTTTTTATACTAAAGGAACCGGATATAATCCCTCTGTTATTATTTATATTATCCCGCTAGTGGTTATTCTTTCTTACCTGATGGTCAGTACAATTAAATATGACACTTTCCCAAAATTCACTAAACAGGAATTAAAAGATAAACCATACCTGTACCTTGCCCCCCTTATACTCATCCTGATCTTTGTATTTATTCCCCCTAAAAGGATACTCTTTCTTATATTTGTTTTGATGATTCTATTTGGTATTTTTCGCCATCTGTACTATATGCTTTCAAAGAATAAAATAAAATAGTTTGCTCATTACAGAAAAAGATTTTATAAAAGGAGTATCATGGGAAATTTTGGTGTGGGAGAATGGATTGTAGTTCTTTTGGTTATTCTGGTTCTCTTTGGAGCAAAAAAAATCCCGGATCTTGCTAAAGGAATAGGCAAAGGAATAAAAGATTTCAAAAATGCGTTGAAAGATGATGAGGATGTAAAACCCTCAGATAAAGACAAAAAATTGGATAAATAATAAGGAATAAATACGATGTTTGAAAATCTTGGAATGGGTGAACTCTTAGTAATTTTAATCGTTGTTCTGCTCCTTTTCGGTTCAAAGAAGATCCCGGAAATTGCCCAGGGTCTCGGTAAAGGTATCCGGGAATTCAAAAAATCTATCAAAGAAGTTGAGGAACAAATTACTATTCCCGATAAAGATAAATCTGATAAAGATAAAACCGATTCAAATCCTAAAACCTGATATTCTATAACTCTATAAGGATCAGTTTGCTCCCATATCATTGCATCTCTGAAAAGATACAAAAAATCAGGTCAGGTGAGATAAGTTTAAAAGAAAATGTTATTTCCTTCCTTAATAAGATCGATGAACAAAAGGATCTTAACGCTTTTAATTTCCTCTTTAAAGAAGATGTACTAAAACAAGCCGCACTCGTCGAAGATAAAATAAAAAAAGGAACTGCCGGCAGTCTTGCAGGAATGGTCATCGCCGTCAAAGATGTCCTGTCTATTAAGGATAAACCCCTCACATGCTCCTCCAATATATTAAGAGATTTCACCTCAGTTTATACTGCCACTGCCGTTCAAAAATTAATTGATGAAGATGCCATAATAATAGGCAAGACTAACTGCGATGAATTTGCAATGGGCTCCTCAAATGAAAACTCCGCCTTTGGCAATGTTCTTAACCCGTACGATAAAACAAGAGTGCCCGGAGGTTCAAGCGGTGGCTCTGCTGCCGCTGTTTCAGCCCGCCTGTGCGATGTTGCCCTGGGAACCGATACCGGAGGTTCAATACGGCAGCCGGCTTCATTCTGCGGCATTTATGGCATAAAACCTACATATGGCAGAGTGTCACGTTATGGTCTAACCGCCTTCGCCTCTTCTTTTGATTCTATAGGCTGCTTCGCTAATTCTGTTGAGGATATGGCTGCCATTATGGAGGTTATGTCAGGCAGGGACAAATTGGATACAACATCCTCCGCAAACGATGTTCCCTCATACACCGCAGAATTAAATAATACTAATAAAAAATTCACAATAGGAATTGCAGAAGATTATTTCGGAGATGGTCTCTCCCCTGAAATAAAAAAGGCTGTTGACAAATTGCTTAAGCATCTCAAAGTAAATGGATATGAAACAGTCACTGTAACCCTCCCTTACTCAAAATATACAATAGCAGCATATTATATTTTAACTACTGCCGAGGCATCTTCAAACCTCGCACGCTACGATGGCGCGCATTACGGCTTCCGTTCAAAAGATTCCTCTGCTCTTATCGATATGTACAGAAATTCACGCACCGAAGGTTTCGGGACAGAAGTTAAAAGAAGAATTATGCTCGGCACCTATGTCCTCTCCGCTGGCTATTACGATGCATATTACCGGAAAGCTCAAAAAGTCCGCCGGCTTATAAAGACCGACTTTGATAACGCCTTCAAAAAAGTGGATATAATCCTCACCCCGACTACACCTACTACTGCTTTCAAAATAGGCGAAAATATCAGCGACCCGCTCCAGATGTATCTCAATGATATCTATACAACCTCTGCCAATCTTGCAGGCATTCCCGGCATAAATGTTCCCGTCGGAAAAGACAGCAACGGTCTTCCTATTGGCGCGCAGCTTTTAGCGGGGCAATTCAATGAATCAAAGCTGTTCCAGATCGCAAAATTCATAGAAAGAACCTTTTAATTATTCTTTCCGTTCCTTCTTTCCTCTAAAAGTTATATTTTTAACAATAAATTTTCATAAGTATTGTAGGAATCCTGATGAGCATTTTAATTGACAAAAAAACAAGATTAGTTGTTCAGGGAATAACCGGCGGTGAAGGTTCTTTCCATACTCAGAAGATGATTGAATATGGCACTAATGTAGTCGCCGGCGTCACTCCGGGAAAAGGCGGAACTTATGTTGAAGGCATCCTTGTATTTAATACTGTGGAGGAAGCCGTAAAGAAACAAAAGGCAAATACATCCATCATTTTTGTGCCTCCCTCTTCTGCAGCGGATGCAATTCTCGAAGCTGCCAATGCCGGAATAAAAGTTATCATCTGCATTACTGAGGGTATCCCCATTAATGATATGATAAAAGTCTATAATGCTCTGAAAGGAAGCGATGTAGTTCTGATAGGTCCAAACTGCCCCGGTGTAATATCCCCCGGCAAAGCTAAGGTGGGCATCATGCCCGGTTCCATCCATAAGAAAGGAACCATTGGTGTCGTGTCACGCAGCGGTACACTTACCTATGAAGCTGTAAAACAATTGACTGACCTAAACTTGGGTCAATCCACCTGCGTGGGCATCGGCGGAGATCCTATTATCGGTTCTCAATTCATTGATATTATTAAATTATTTAATAAAGATCCCGAAACTGAAGGGATTGTAATGATCGGTGAAATCGGGGGATCTGCGGAAGAGGAAGCTGCTGAGTTTATTAAAAAGAATGTGAAAAAACCCGTGGTGGGATTTATTGCAGGAAGAACTGCTCCTCCGGGAAGAAGAATGGGACACGCTGGTGCCATCATTTCCGGCGGTAAAGGAACAGCTGATGAAAAAATGAAAGCTATGCTCAAAGCAGGAATCAAAGTCGCCGAAAGCCCCGCTATGATGGGTGCTGCCATGCTAAAAGCCATTGATGACCTGAAATCGAAATTAAATCCTAAGTCAATCTCTATATTAAAACCACCCGCTAAACCGGAGAAAAAAGTAAAAGCAAATGTTGCTCCCCGTGTTTTAAAGGGAAAGGAAAAAACTAAGAAATAGATAAATTATAAATTCGGAGTCAAATTGGGTAATAGAACTTTAGCAATCATTAAACCTGATGCGGTCAAAAGAAATTTAATCGGTCAGATTATTAAAGAAATAACCGCTGCCGGTTTTAAAATAAAAGCCATGAAGATGGTCCGCTTAAATAAAGACTCTGCCGGCGGGTTTTATGAAGTTCATAAGCTGCGCCCGTTCTATAACAATCTTGTTGAATTTATGACCTCTGGCCCCTGCGTTCCCATTGTCCTTGAAAAAGATAATGCAGTTGCAGATTTCAGAAAACTTATCGGTGCTACCGACCCCGCCGATGCCGAAGAAGGAACTATCCGGAAACTGTTCGCTCAAAGCAAATCCGAAAATGTAGTCCATGG
>OCZT010006467.1_pt1 | contig 11600 bp, 14 predicted proteins | sample 1539031 | NCBI WGS metagenome assembly OCZT01 (sample SAMEA3539308, study PRJEB22396) | soil metagenome | biome: tundra; feature: field; material: soil | place: USA | collected 2010-05 | depth 0.15 m
CTTCATAATGTCACACGCAGGAAACCAATATGCAGTTTCTTAGAGAGACAATATAGTCGGAAAGGCGATGAAAAGTGATAAAGCCTCACTAAACTATCAGGAAGGAAAAAACTTTTCAGCTGCTTTGAATGATTTTATGGGAAATCTTTTTTTTGGAGCCATACCACAGACCATAATGGGATTTAGTATTGTAATCCCCTATTTTTTTGTATTGAAACAAGGTTGGGTTGGCGGTATTGTTTCAATAGATTCGGAACATAAAAGCAGGTTCAAAAACTTCAAATCAACATTCTACTATTTCTTTGTATTGCTGCTGCAATTCATTCCTTATTCGTTGGCTATTGGTGCAGGAATCAGATGTGGCGCAGAATTTTATAATTATAACAAGCTGAATGGATGGCATATACAAAAGCTCAAAGTTCATAAAGACAGCATTATTGATTTAGGATATGTTTACATCCTCGTAGTTCCACTTTTTTTTATTGCTTCCTGTTTTGAATTTCTGTCTACATGGAATGTTTAAAATGATCATATATGAAGAATCTCAGACCAGAAAATGGATCACCCGAATCAACAGAAAAATGGGGATGGAAATATCATCATCTGGGGATACCCACAGATAAAGTTATGCCTGAAGAAATATATTTACCGCAATTCGGACTTTTTGTCTCCGGGTTCAGTAGCAGTCCGTTTGGAGTTGAGTGGATGCGTTATGAAGAAAATAGTCCTATTGACAGACTAATTCAAACTGTTCCTCATTTGGCCTTCGAGGTAATGGATCTGGATTATGAGCTGTCAGTACATGATTTAAAAGTAATTACAGAACCTAACTCCCCATCTCATGGCGTCAGAGTTGCAATGATTGAGCATAATGGCGCTCCAATCGAATTGATTGAATTTAAAGAAATCCTGCTATGAAGCGAATAGACATTTATGATACGCCCAGCCTGTAGCTTTATGGAAATTAAAGGTTTTATTATGGATGATTGGTTGGTTGAAACTGAAACTGATTGCTTTATTTAACATTATGACAGATAAAAGACTTATAGAATGGCTTCTTGATGCCGATGTCTCAATTCAGCATCAGGTTTATCGCGATCTGTTAAAGGCTGACAGACCCGATTTAAGAGAAAGAATATCAAAAGAAGGATGGGGAGCCAGATTTCTTTCTCTGCAGGATAATAAAATGCTTATCCTCTCCTACCCTTCACGCTGGAGATATGATATATTAAGGGCATTGGACTATTTTCAATCTACCGGGATTGGTTTAGATAACAGGATGAACGATGCACTCGATGTTTTGATTAGTAAACGCAGATCTGATATGACATGGCCACTTCAGGCAAGGCATAACGGACAAATCCACTTCGATATGGAACAGCCCGGGAAAGCAAGCAGATGGAACACATTAAGGGCACTAAGGGTTTTGAAACATTTTGCCTTAATAGACAGTATGAAATAACAAATTCTTATATGCGAACTTTTTTCCTTTTTCTTTTAATTCTCACCATTGTAAAACCAGCCTCATCTCAGGATGCAAAAGACTTCATGAATCCAAATTTTCTGAAAAAGCTGAATAATGACAAATCGTATTCAGAATTAAGGGCAAAAATTATTTCCGAATTTGCCCACAAGCCGTCAGGACATTGGGGAGAATTTGTTACCGGTGTTTACGAGAAAATACTTACACAAAAAAAAATCATTGCATTTACATTTGATGCCTGTGGCAGCAAAAATGGGAATAAATACGATAAAGAATTAATAGATTACCTGCATAATGAAAAGATTCCTGCAACCTTATTTGTTACCGGGAAATGGATCGATTCACAATTTTCTGTTTTTCCTGATCTTTCACGCGATACGTTGTTTGAGATTGAAAACCACGGTCTTAACCACAAACCTTGTTCAACAGATGGCAAAAGTGCCTATGGTATTAAGGGCACTTCAGATATAGGAGAAGCATTTGATGAAGTTGAAGCAAATGCCCGAAAAATAGAAGTTCTTACCGGTCATCGACCCCGGTTTTACAGGTCAGCAACAGCATTTATTGATGAAGCCTGCGTCAGTATGGCTGCAAGGTTGGGTATTTCGGTAGTAAGTTATCAGGTCCTTTCAGGTGATGCTGTACCATTTGCACCTGATTCGATAATTGAAGAGAATGTCCTGAAAAACATCAAACCAGGGGCAATTATCATCATGCATTTTAATCACCCTGAATGGAATACAAAAGAAGCTATACAGAAGATTATCCCTAAACTAAGAGAGATGGGTTATACTTTTGTACTTTTAAAAGATTTTGAACTTACCCAGGTTAAGAAACATTAACTTTAAAGGAAAAAATAAAATGATGAAACAAATTGAAGAAAAAGCAATAGAGTCATTCAGATCAGGTCTTAATTGTGCTCAGGCCGTATTGACCGCTCATGCAGAGGAAATGGGTTTTGATAATAACCTGGCACTGAGTGTATCATGCGGCTTTGGGGGCGGAATGGGCAGACTGCAACAAACATGCGGTGCTGTAACAGGCTCTTTCATGGTCATGGGTATTCATATCTGCAAGAAATTTTCAGATAACATGGACAGAAAAGAACGTACATACGCATTGGTTCAGAAATTCAGTGAAAAATTCAGGAAGATAAATGGTTCGACAGATTGCCTTTCATTGTTAAAATGTGAAATAAAAACCGATGAAGGACATCGTTATGCGAAAGAAAATAATCTGTTTGAAACCGTCTGTGAAAAATGTATAATAGATTCAATCAGGATTATTGACGACCTCCTTAAAAAATAATCAACCTTCTCTTTAAACTAATAAATATTATTCTGGTCACTGATTGATGCAGATTCACAAGCTCAGTTTACAAAGAAACCTGTTAACTCTTGCCTGCACGACTCCTTTCATAAAAGAAACTATGAATGATGAATAATATTCCTATGATCAAAAATGGAGCAATTACTATAAGTGAACCCGGATTTCCTGAAAAGGAATGGAAAAAAACTGTACCGGATATTGAAGCCAAAATAAATAGAACCCCGCCGGCCATCTCCCATTTCCATGCAATAATTAAAACAGCAACCAATATCAGCACCGGAATATTATGAACCAGGAATCCCAGCATTTTCAATCCAAAAGACTCTTCCCCGCCAAACACATCGAACGAAAAGACAGTCATAAAAAGAAGTGAAATTATAGCTAAAAAACGAGGAAGCCAATATAAAATCTTTGATATCATTTTAAAATGTGTTAGTGTTTTATAAATTGACAATTATTTAAGCTTTATCCTGTATCAGATTTAATATAACATATAATTCTCAGTTAAAATTACATCTCTTTCGCTGAAAAGCAAATACAATTATTTTGTAAATTATCTGAGCAGTAATTTGCAGGCCGATAAATCGTTTGAAGCCTATAATATGATCCCGGCTGATGAGCGGGAAAATACGATAGTAATCTGTTATAATTATGGTCAGGCAGGTGCACTAAACTACTACAACAGGAAGAAAATGCCAGAAGCCTACGCCTATAACACAGATTATATTTATTGGCTGCCCCGCTTAAAGAAGATTCAGAATATACTGTTAGTGGGGAAAAATCCTGGCCAGCAAATCACTGGCCAGTTTAAAGACTGCAAACTGATGGGCGTAGTTGAAAACCCCTATGCACGGGAGTCTGGTACAGAAATTTATCTGCTTACAGATGCCAATGAATTCTTTACTTTGGTTTTCTACAACAATGTTGAAGAAAGAAAAAATAAGCTTGATATTTTTTAAACAATTACCTTATAATCAATTTGAGGATCTTTGCCTTAAACCTTGAATATGGAGGATAACGAACAGGTATATCAAACAGATTCGATTTTACAAGCACTGAACGGAGGTTTGAAAAAGTATCAAATGAGGATTTCCCATGATACCTGCCCATCCCGCTGCTTCCGACACCTCCATAAGGCAAATAAGGTGAAGCAATTTGCAGGACAGTCTCGTTAATAGCCGCATTACCCGACCTGGTTTTTCTCAGGAACTCACGAATCAGCCTTTTATTACGTGAAAAAATATAAGTAGAAAGAGGGTTGCGATTTTGTTCGATAATGCCATAGACTTCTTCGAAATTTTCAAAGTCAATAACCGGAAGAACCGGGCCGAAGATCTCCTCCTGCATTATCGCGTCCCCTGGTTTTACATTATTTATTATTGTTGGAGCCACATACCTAATACCTGCATCAGTAATCCCACCTGTTACGACTTCCCCGTTCTTAATAAGGTCTGATAGTCTGTGAACATTCCCGGAACTTATGACTCTGGCAAAATCATTACTTTTTTCCGGGTTGCCGCCATAAAACAACAAAATATCCTTTGAGATAAGATCAAGAAATTTATCCTTAACCTTTTTATCAATCAATAAATAATCCGGACAAACACATGTCTGGCCGCAATTGATAAATTTTCCCCAGGCAATCCTTTTAGCAGCATAATCAAGCCTGGCATCTGCCGCAACAACGCACGGATTCTTACCTCCAAGCTCAAGAGAAACCGGGATCAGGTTTTCAGCTGCTTTTTGCATTACATGTCTTCCCACAGCCGGGCTTCCCGTGAAAAATATAAAATCGAATTTCTGGTCGAGCAGGTATTCATTTGTGCTATGATCACCATTAATCATGGAAACCAATTCCATGGGCAGGTTTTTCAGTATCTTTTCTATCACCATTGCTGTGTTAGGGACCTGGCTTGAAACTTTAAGGATCACACAATTGCCGGCAGCAATTGCCCCTACTAATGGTACAAAAGCAAGCTGAAAAGGAAAATTCCAGGGTGATAGTATCAGTACCTGTCCATAAGGTTGAGGAGTAACAAAACTTCGCGAAAGGAAATGCATTATTGGAGTATAGACTCTTCTGGACCTTGACCAGCTTCTCAGTTTTCGAATAGCAAAAGTCAGTTCTTTTATTACAAACCGTGTCTCGGTAGCAATTACTTCAAATTCAGGTTTGTGAAAATCTTTCCATAAAGCATCAACAATATCATGTTCATGCAATATTATCAGAGAACGCAACTTTTTCAGAATCTTAATTCTGTACTCAGTATTTAATGTTTTGCCAGTGGCAAAAAATTTCCGTTGCGACTCAATAATCAGTCCTATGTCTTCTTTTTCCATTCTTCTTCAAGAAGTTTTAATTGTTTAGAAATATCAGTAACAGGCGAATCAGCTACAGAAGGTATCACGTTCATGCAATATTCAGCCATCGCCGTAATAGTAAGACTGGGATTTACACCTATGTTACCCTGAATTACTGAACCGTCGGTAATATAAAAATCGGGGTATCCATGGACCTTCAGGTTTTTGTCCACAACGCCCGTTTCAATGCAGTCAGACATTGGACATCCTCCAAGGATATGAGCTGTTGTCGGCCTGTTGAAAAAAACCTCAAGCAAAATATTCTGAGGTATACCAGCCACTTTTCTCGCATAACGTTCCATAACCTCCTGTCCGACAGGAATAAAAGCCGGCACTCTTTTGTTTCCGCTGTTATCTATCTTCATTTCCCCACCGAAAAGACCTTCTTTCCATATCATTTTCATGGCATTATCGGTCGTTTGCATAACCAGGAATATTACTGTCCTTGAAGACCAGTTGAAATTAAAAACCGTTTTAAGAAACGACCATGGGTGGGTAACGGTCTTCACAAACAATTTCCATGCCCTGCCGGCTGATGTTGCGGCTCCGGTGACCGACAGGCCGAAAAACCATTTCATGGCATTGGAATTATCGGGATATTTAACGATCTCAACATGTGTCAAGGGATCAGGGCTGAAGACTGATGTAATAGCCAGACCATTATTGAGTTTTTCAAAACCACCGGAAACGGCACATAGAGTTTCTGCATTGGTTCTTAATTCATATCCCAGAGTATCCGATAAAGATGAAAGAGTTGCATATTTGTATTTCTGTTTGAGCAGGAGTTCTAATGTTCCCAATGCACCGGCAGCTACTATAATTCCTTTAGTTGTGAAAACCTTCTTTCTCTTTCTGAAAAAAGATGTTATGCTTATTGTTTCAACATGATACTGGCAGTCGTGAAAGGATATCTTTTCTGCCTTGGTTTCAGGAAGAATCTCAAGTCCCATTTTTTCAGCGAACCATAAATAGTTCCTATCGAGAGTGTTTTTAGCATTCTCCCTGCATCCTACCATGCATCCTGCACATTCAATACATCCTTTACGAAGAGGTCCTAACCCGTTGAAATATGGATCTGTTTCCTTTTCAGATCCATCAATGTTTACTCCTACATGAACAGTTTCAAATGTACCGTGAGCATTCATATCTTTTGAAACATCCTCAAGAATCTTATCTTCGATATTCAGCTTTGAGTATTTTTTTCTTCCAAGCATGAATGAAGCCTGGTCAAAAAATGGCTCAAGTATTTTTTTCCAGTCGCCGAATCTGTTCCAGGAAGGATTGCTAAAAAACTCATCAGGCGGAATGTACAGGGTATTGGCTTGGTATATTTGATAATAGGCTGTCATGTATCTGTTTCAATTCCAGTGTAATATCTTCTAGCTCTGGATCTAAATGGAAGGCTTCTACTAAATAATGATCGGTTAAGGGTAAAGTGTTTACAGTAGATTCAAGCAATCCTTTAATCTCATATGTAAAGATACCGTTTTTAAATGTAATGTATATTCCTAATTTGTGACCTGTGGCATCTAAACCATTAAATGCTCTTTCTATCAACTTCCGTTTCCACTCAAAACTACGTTTAAAGATCAATTTTGGGTCATCTTTTGTCATACTGCTAACAATCTTTCCAGCCCACCGAGACAATGCCTTAACGTGTTTTGGGTCAGGCGTAGATAATAATTCTATATCAATGGTTAATAATCTTTGTTTGAATGATCCTTCCTGTTCTCTAAGATTCTTTAATTCCTTATCTGCCTCTTCATCAGTGATTAATTCCTTAGCTATCTTTTTAATGAGTATGTTCTTTTGAGCTGTAATGCTTTTTAGTGCGGCATCAATGTTATTCTTCTCCACTCGGAGTGCATCAACCTTAGTCATATCTGGTGATGCTTTCTTGATTGATTTCTCAATGAGTTCAGGGTCACCAAATGTCTTTATCAACTCAATCAGTAAAGCATTTTCTATTTCTGGAGCTGGTAAGAATTTACCGTACTTACATCCACCATACTTTGAATGTAAGTAATATTGTTTCTTAGATTCAGAGGTGTGTGATTTCATCTTATAACCACATTCAGCACAGTATATATACCCCTGTAAGAGATAATAGTTTTTCCTGTTTCCCCTAGTCGTTGTATTGTTATAGATTTTATTCTGCACTGCCTTGATTGTTTTCTCATCTAACAATGCTGGAATAATCATGTCTACAGTTTCAGAAATACGCTTATACTTAAAAGTGGTTGTGCGTTTTGTCCCTGAATGTTTAGTTAATATCCTATGAAGATTTGAGGCATTCATTCCTAAAGTTGCTGCAATGTCTGGTATATGTTCACCAGCTATATATCTTTTTGCTGCATCCTCTATGATCGCTTTCTTAACTAGATCAATCCCCCATACTCCTTTGACAAATGTTCTGCCATATGGCAAAAGCCCAGCAGAGTTCCAACCTTTCTTTGCTCTTTCAATCCTGTTTATGATGCTGTTTTGAGATTGTTTAGTGGCTTGTAACTGGTTTATTGATGTAGACATGGTTAAGATGAAACGATGTTCAGCATCGTATAAATTATATTCCATCGTCCCTACAAAGAACTTGATTCCGTTCTCTGCTAACAGATTTAAGCCTATCTCTGACTTAAGATTGTCTCTTGACCAGCGACTTGCATCGGTTACTATAACTGCATCAAATAAACCTTTGGAGGAATCATCTAATAATTTATCAAAGAGTAAGCGTTCCTGACCAGCGGTAGCATGTTCTTGGCCTTGATAGATTAAACAATTCTCTGGAATTATTCCCTTTAGTAAATCTACATACTGGATGATTTGAGTAAGCTGTGTTTTCAGGCTCTCCCCTTTCTTTTTCTGTTGCTCAGTGCTGACTCTTATAAGTGGAGCAAATCTAAGTTTATTCATCGTCCCGTGATATTTTGTTGGCAAGTGTGCCGTTCATTTCAGGCAAGATATTTGCATACAAGGAAGTCATGGCTATGTCACTGTGTCCTAACTGTTTTTGGACGTACTTTAAATTCCCTGTATCATGTAAAAGATATGTGGCGTACGTGTGCCTACATTTATGGATTGAGATTGTATCTCTAAGCTGTGCAGCGTGAACAGCCTCCTTGAAACTCTTCATCAAAGTGATTGTCGGGCTGTGTTTACCACCCTGACCTGAGAAAAGCGGTGCATCATCTTCGATTGATTGGAAGAGTGTTTTACTCTTATATTCCTCTACATACCAGCGTAAGTGAGAAGATAATTTTTCATCAATGTATACAGTTCGTTCACGATCTCCTTTTCCATGGCGAACGATAATATACGGGTCTGTGGCTGGCAGATATAAATCACCTACCTTTAAATTACACATCTCACTTACACGTAACCCTGAATAGAGTGCCAAGTCAACCAAGATGTAACGGATGACCCATGTACGCCTGCCTTTCATAAGATCAATCACTGCTCTCTCCTTACAGCACTTCATCAATGCTGTCCTCTCTTTCCTTGACAGGAAATCCTCTGGAGTGAGTGTATAATGTTCCATCTGATTGATTTTATATAACATACCTAAATTTATATATAATTTAATTAACTAAAAAATAACTTTTGGAGAGAATTATACTGAATCCGAAATGAATTTTTGAAATTTATCTACAGTGGGTTTTGTACTGAAATTCCTGTAAATCCAATTTGATAGTTGAAATTATTTACTACTGTGTGCCACGCCAATCTTATCTTCAAGGCGTCACTCTGCCCGGGGTGGTAGTTGGCATGGTCTAATACCTAAGCCAAGTTACTTATAGCTAATAAGCGGACTCTATAAGTAACTTGTTAGTTATCCTAAGTATTTGATGGTTAGTTATTTATATTAGGTATAAATTATATTATTTCCTATATAATTCTTCCATTTTAGTTTTTTATCTGAACACGTCTTTTTAAATTTAGTATACAATTAATTTATATTCAATCACTTAACACTGCAAAGTTATGACAACAAAACCAGCTACTGTAACAAGCAAAGATGTTACTAAGATGAGCAAAGATGCTCAAGATCAGATCGCTAGATTTAATGCTAAGAATGCTGCCAAAGCAGATATCAAAGCAGATGCTAAACCGGAGACTAAGCCAGTTAAAGCTCCCAAAGAAAAACCAGCTTATCTGTTATTTCTGACAAAGCTCTTGGAAGAAGGTAAGTACACTCAGAAGGAGTTATCTGCTCTTGCCTGTAAAGAGTTCCCAGCAGTCTCTAAATCAACCATTGAGACTGTATTGGTTGACTCCAAGAACAAAAAATATTGTAGATTCCCGAAGTTAGTGGTGAAAGATGACCAGGGAATATTATCTTTCACTAAGGCCAGTTAGTAGTTACTTACTAAAAAGTAAAAAGACCGTTCAGATTGGACGGCCTTTACTTTGTATGTGCTTTTAGGATTTGGCTTAAATAGGAATTTTAAACATAGTTTAAAATTAAGGATTATTTAGGATACTAAAAAAAGATGCTGGAAGAGAATTAAAGTTAATCTCAAGAGATTTTATTCGGTTCGTTTAAGCAGGATAAAGCGTCTGTTCAGTAGGCTTATTTACAATGGCAGTAAACCAATTATCTATGGTTGGTTGGTATTATACCATTAACTAATATTTACTTAGCAGTAACTTATGAGTATTTAATTAACTGTTTGTATTGGAGAAGTGGACAGATAATCTTTTGGTTGAAACCAAATCGACACCTGATAAAAGGCGAGGGTGCCAGCAAAAAGTAGTTTTCATCCATACTGCATTACAGAAGCAAAAAGTAGTTTTTGCACTTACTACTTACAAAAGATTTATTGGATAATTTACTACAAGTTTATTGGGTACTATACCTTACTGTAACTGACTTTATAAACACCATTATTGGATGAATCTTACAGATTGTTTAGTAAATAACTATAACATCTTACTATCGGGATTATTACAGTTTTATTGGCACTATTACTTTACATTACTTTTCTGCCAAGCTACACTACATCTTAGATGTGTCTTACTGTAATCATCTTCACAATCCATGCATCCTTGTCTACTGGGACTAAAACTTTCACCAAATATAGCACCGAATGGACAAACGTCTTTACTGTCTGTAAATGCTACTAACTTTTTTGGGTCATCAATCCATCTATGTTCCTCAAGCCATGTAGAAAGTGCTGGAATGTAATCAGGTTGTTTGTGCCACCTCTCAGATAATTTTTGGTGATGTAATGCTTTCTTTATTTCTGTCAGAGTTGGTTTGTCATAACTATCATCTGGAAGAGCACAAAGTTTATTCCAAACAGTTTGTGCTTTGCCTTTACTTCCTTTGTACTTACAGTCTGGATACTTATTATAAATCTCATCAAACTGGTCTGTATTTATTTTCTTCCCAGAAGAAATCTTTTTATTTTTCTCCAAATCTTTTTTAGTATTTATAATATTAGTTTTTAAAGCATTTGTCTTATTATCTCCATAGACTGGGTTTTCCGCAGACTGGCCTGTAATGCCATTTATTGGGATCTTTGCCAGTCTATTATTTTCCGTAGACTGGCCTGTAATGACATTAGATGGTTCTTTCCATAAATAGTTGACCTTTATGTAATAACCTGTAACCCGTCCAGTTTTGTCTATTGTACGTATCTGTTCAATCAAATCTAACCCTAATAATTGTTTTTTGGTTCGGGAAAACTTACTCCGACCCCATCCCAGACCTTTCATACAATATTCGTCAGTTGCTTTTGGTTGATCTGTTTTCTGCCAATCTGCTACATCACGATAAAAGATATATAACCCCATTACATCACTCGGATTATCTTGTTTCCAGAATAAATCTCTAAGTGTTTTGGAAAGAACAATTTTGCCCTCATTAGGTGGTTCTTTCGCTTTAACAATTCCTCTTGTCCTTTTCATGATTCCTTTTCTTTATCCATTAGAGCCTTTTCATTTTTAAAAGAAACTTGGGAAGGATTGGTAGAAAAGGTTGACCAATCTTTTTCAGCGTCGACTGCCTATCCCAAGTTAATATTTTTATGTGTTAAATTTTATCATTTCAAGTAATTACAAAATTATACCTTTATTTTCTTTTCCTGCTCTGTTAGTGCCAGCTGAATGAAATGTTGTTTTACAACTTCCAAAATACCAATTGCGTCCTCGTGTGAATATGTACCCCACATCAGAATCTCCTGTACAAGCACTTTGGAGTTTTTAGCTTTCACTTCCTTTGGCATTACACGAATTGCATCAGTATTGTAAACAATCAGTTTATTCAGCAGCATCATATTTGGTGATTCTCTTTTCAGAGTTTTATTAATTTTCCGGTACATACTTATACCCTTCGCCATTGAAAACCTCCGGCTGACTTATTCTTACCTGTACTAGAAAAGCCAGACTATCTGACCACATTTGGCCGGTCTAAATTGACCACATCGAA